>JACXTT010004125.1_pt1 | contig 21735 bp, 21 predicted proteins | sample 9270951 | NCBI WGS metagenome assembly JACXTT01 (sample SAMN15532306, study PRJNA645909) | rock metagenome | isolation source: weathered quartz diorite | place: Puerto Rico | collected 2017-06-21
ACTGTCTACCAGTACACGATCGAATTTTGCTTTGGCCAGCACTTCTTTACCTTCGTCTTTGTCGAAACCGTTTCGTAAAGACGACAGGTTACAACCTGCCAGCAATAGCCCGGAGGCCATTAGTGAAAGCATTTTTTTCATACCGTACCAAATTAGCATAAAAAAACCGCTCCTGCAAGGAGCGGTTTTTTATATATAGTGAGACAGTTGTTGAATCGTCTAACCAAACAGGCCGCCTTTCTTCAGTTCGCGGGTGCCTTCGCCAATCTTGAAACCATTGTGGTAGATTTCAATCTTGTAATTGCCGCGTTGGAAAGCGCTGTTTTGTTTCCAGCCAAATTCAACGTGTTTCTTTTTGCCGGCTTCATATTCAACCGAAACTTTTGTACTAAACAGTTTGTCTCCTTCTTCCCGCGTAGTGAAGGTACCGGAGCCTAAAGCTTCAACTGTGATAGGCTTGCCATCAGGGCCGGTAATGCAAACATATACATCAGTGTTGCCGCTTTGTGCGATGCGGTTGTCCACATCAAAAGCAATCACCAGCTTGTCTACGCGTTTTGCAGTAGTAGTAACTTTTTCTTTACCGCTTTTGGTTTCGTTAATGGGAGTAACGGTAATGTTGGAAGCATTAAGGGTAGAAGCGATGTCTACTTTCTTTTCTGCTGCTTCTTTCGTGGCGGTTGTAGCCGTGAGGTCGGAAGTTAATTTTTCCTTGTCGGCTGTCAGCTGTGTTTTTTCAGTAGTCAGCTGCTGGTTGGAAGCAGTCAGTTCTTCAATCTGCTTTTCCATACCGGCTATCTTGTCGTTCAGCTGGCCAATCAGTTCTTTGGCCCTGCTCAACTCAGCTGCGGTAGCATTCTTTTTGTTGAGGATGCTGCGGATTTCGACTTTCTTTTTGTCGATATCCGTTTTGGCTTCTGCCAACTGACCTTTCAGGTTGGTATTATCACCCGAAACGGAGTCCAGGCGGGCCAGCGACGCATCGAAGCTGCGCTGCAGGTCGCTTTTTTCGTCGGTCACTTTGGCTATCTGGGTGTCTTTGGAAGCAATAGTCTGCTCGTTCTTGTTATTGTTCCAAAGCAGGTATCCCCAGGTGCCTAAGAGGCCAACGGCCAGGAGGGCAATGATTAATCCTCTGAAATCTTTCTTGGGAGGCTGATTCTGCGGGGTAGCAGATGGATAGTTTGATGTACTCATATACGTTTTCGTTTTTCAAAAGTTATTAAATGTGTACCCTGAGTTTAAATGGACCGTTGTTTTGCAGCCATTTACCCCCTGAGTTCTAAAACCATGCCAGAATTGTAAAAAACCGGTTTTCAGTTCCTGCCTCTTGCAGGGTTTTTGGGTCACATTAGCTGGATTTTAAGGGAATTGGCAATTAAGATTAATTTACATATCAGGAGTAATTCAGACTTAATTCACATTATTTTAGTTATCAAAAGCACTGTTTTCCTAATTGCCTAATATTGCAACGCTATGACAGCAGAAAAAATTATAAATGACTGGAAAAAAAATAATTTTAAACCCGTTTACTGGCTGGAGGGGGAGGAGGATTATTATATCGACCAGGTGATGCAATATGCCGAGCACAACATTCTCAGCGAGGCTGAAATGGGGTTTAACCTCAGCATTTTCTATGGCAAGGATGCCAGCTGGGCCGATGTGGTCAACGCCTGTATGCGCTATCCCATGTTTTCCGAACGGCAGGTAGTACTGCTCAAGGAAGCCCAGCAAATGCGGGATATCGATAAGCTGGAGCCTTATATCGAGCACCCGCTGTCTTCCACCGTCTTCGTGGTATCGTACAAAGAAAAAAAAGTAGACGGACGTAGTAAATTAGCCAAACTGCTCAAGGAGAAAGGCGAAATGCTGTCTACCAAAAAAATGTACGAAAACCAGTTGCCCGAATGGACCAGCAACCTGGTGGAATCAAAAGGATACAGCATGGCATCCAAAGCCGTGATGCTGCTGATTGAGCATATCGGCAACGACCTCTCGCGCATCAGCAATGAAATAGACAAGCTGGCGGTCAATCTTGGCGCCAGGAAAACGATAACGGAAGACGATATTGAACTGTACATCGGGGTAAGCAAAGAATACAATGCGTTTGAGCTGCAGGACGCGCTGGCAAAAAAAGACCTGGGCAAGGCCATACGCATTATCCAGTTTTTTGAAAGCAATCCCAAGGCGGCGCCCATACAGCTGGTGCTGCCTTCCATCTATAATTATTTTTCCAAGGTCTTTTCTGTTTTCGGCATGCCCGATAAAAGCGAAAACGCGGTAAAGCCGCTTTTTTACAACAATATTTTTGCCGCCCGCCAGGCGCTGGCCACCATGGGCAATTACGGCTACGAAGGCGTGGAGCGCGTATTGCTGCTGCTGCATGAATACAACCTCAAAAGCGTAGGGGTGAATGACAATGGTACCGCGGATGCGTCGTTGCTGAAGGAACTGGCGGTGAAGATGGTGATGAAGGCTGGGGTCTGACCTCAGACTTCCGACTTCAAAAAGGCTAATGAATCAATCTTGTCCTTTGCCAGTTGTTCTTTCAGCGCTTCAAGGCTTTCAAACTTCTCTTCCGGGCGGAGGTATTTTTTCAGGTATACCCGCAGGGTGCAGCCATAGATATCTTTATTGAAGTCGAAAAGATTTACTTCTATTGTTCTCGGGGTGCCGCCTACGGTGGGGCGTACGCCAATGCTCATCATGCCATTGAGTAATTTGAAGTCTGAAGGCTGAGGGCTGAAGCCTGATGGCAAAGCAAACGCTCCGACCTCCGACTTCCGACTTCTGACTTCTGCCGTCACGGCATAAATCCCGTTCCCCGGCACCAGCTTCTCTTCTTCCACCTGTAAATTGGCGGTAGGATAGCCCAGAACGCGGCCCAGCTTATTACCTTCCACTACGGTACCTTCAAAAAAATAATCATAACCCAGCAGCCGGCGGGCCTCGGCCGCATTGCCTTCCAGCAGTGCATGGCGGATGCGGGTAGAACTGATAGTTACGGTATCAATAAGCTGCCCGGGTATTTCAATCAGTTTAAAGGCGTGCTGTGCGGCATATTTTTCCAGCAGCTTGAAATCGCCGCTGCGGTTTTGCCCAAAGCGATGGTCGTAGCCAATGATAACGGTATGCGGCTGAAACCGGGCCATTAGAAATGCTTCTACATACGCTTCGGCCGTTTGCGCAGAAAAAGCCGGGGTAAACGGCACTACCACCAGGTGGTCGATGCCCTGCGCTTCCAGCAATTCCGTTTTTTCGGCCAGGGTATTGAGCAAAGGCACCGGCTGGTGGCCGGGCAATATCTTGCGCGGGTGGGGATGAAAGGTGACCAGCACCGTCTCGCCCCCGATGGCCAGGGCCTCTTTTTTCAGCTGGTCAATAATCTGCCGGTGGCCCAGGTGCACCCCGTCAAACGTACCTATGGTAACCACCGCCTTCCGGAACGGGGGTAAATGATGTATATCGCTATGAACTTTCATTTCAAAAGTGCTGCAAAAGTAAAGTAGATTATCTTTGCGGCTCCACATTTTTCACATTTACTAATTAGTTTATGAGTCTTTACAGCCAGCGCGGTGTATCAGCCCAGAAAGAAGAAGTTCACAAGGCCACGGAAAAGCTGGACAAAGGGCTTTACCCACATGCTTTCTGCAAACTCTATCCCGATTACCTGGGTAATGATGCCGGCTGGGTAAACGTAATGCATGCCGACGGCGCCGGCACCAAAAGCATCCTGGCTTACCTCTACTGGAAAGAAACCGGCGACGTATCCGTATGGAAAGGCATTGCCCAGGACGCCGTGGTAATGAACCTGGACGATTTGCTCTGCACCGGTATACACGATAACCTCCTGTTTTCCTCTACCATCGACCGCAATAAACGACTTATACCGGGCGAGGTGCTGGAAACGATTATCAATGGTACGCAGGAATTGTTTGATGAGTTGCGCGGCTATGGCGTAAACATTCAATACCTGGGTGGCGAAACCGCCGACGTGGGCGATGTGGTAAGGACCATCGCTGTAAACGGCACCATGGCCGCCCGCTGGCCAAAGGATAAGATTGTGAGCAATGAAAAAATACAGGCAGGTGATGTTATCGTAGGCTTTGCCAGTTTCGGGCAGGCCACTTACGAGCAGGTATACAACAGCGGTATTGGCAGCAACGGGCTTACCAGCGCCCGGCACGATGTATTGCACAAAACATACGGCGCACGCTTTCATGAATCGTACGATACGGCGCTCGACGAGCACGTGGTATATATCGGCCCGCACCGGATGACGGACCTGATACAGGTAAGCGGCCAGTCGCTGACCATTGGTAATCTCCTGCTGAGCCCCACACGCACCTATGCGCCTTTACTCAAACGGATGCTGGGGGAACATTTTAATGATGTGCATGGCATTATTCATTGCAGCGGCGGCGGGCAAACCAAGTGTATGAAATACCTGCCCGGCGATTTCAGGGTAATAAAAGATAATTTATTTGAAGCTCCTGTTATATTCGATCTTATTCAACAGGCTTCCGGCTCCGACCGGCGTGAAATGTACCAGGTCTTTAACATGGGCCACCGCCTTGAAATTTTTACTACCGAAGCGGCCGCCGCCGCACTGGTAAAAGCAGGGGAGGAATACGGTATAGCCACGCAGGTAGTGGGCAGGGTGGAAAAAGCCGCCCAAAAGGAACTGCTGCTGAAATGGGGAGAAGAAACCGTGGTATTTTAACCCGGGTTATTTACTGTCTGCTCTTGAACGTACAATAACCGCTGTATGCCTCTCTCCCGCGCAAATCAGCCATGAGTTGGAATATGTGCCGGGCATGGCCCCGCAATGAATACGCCGGTATTCTCAATACGCCCTAATTGGCATTCCTGGGCTGGTTGATGGCGGCTTTGGTATCGCCGGTCTTTTGCTTTGATTTATTAGCGTCTTTACCAAACCGGCAGGTAAACGAAATCGCGTTGCGCATGGGCAATACCGCTCAGTACAAGCAAAAGCATGCCTGTGACGAAAAATACTCTCATCAAATAAGTTGATATGAAAATGAATCAGGGAATTCGTTACCGGGCTACTGGTTGGTCCGCAGGTATTTTACAATACCTTCCAGTATACTGCGGGCAATCTTTTCCTGGTTGTCCTTATTGGTAATAAAAGCGACATCATTCGCATAGTGCAGGTTGCCGCATTCCAGCAGCACGGCAGGGCAGGGGCTTTTCTCCAATACCCAGATGGCCCCTTCGCTGCGTTGTTGTATATGCGAAGATGTGGTGTATACGTCGTTTAACTGTTGTAGCAGGCTGCTGGCCAGTAGTTCCGCCTTTTTATCTTCCTTCCGGGCGGCGATGTACGCTTCAAAACCGGATGCGGGCCGGTCATTATCGCCTGAAATATTCACATGCAGCGATACAAACAGGTCGGCTTTTTTCTCTGCGGTCATCGTCACCCTGTTCCGGAGTGCTTGTTTAATATCGTCTGTATTGCCCGGCAGGGCATCACTGTTGCGGGTCAGCGCTACCTGTATATTGTATTGTCCCGCCAGTTCACTTACTTTTTGCACCAGTGTCAGTGCAAGGTCTTTTTCGGCCGGTGCGCCCGGCACCTGGGCCCCGGGATCTATACCGCCATGCCCGGCATCGAGCATTACCAGTACCGGCTTACCGGCATGGATAAGCGCCCGGCCGGTAACGGGCCCGGTGAGTTTAACGGCAAAGGCGCTGAAAAGCACCAGCAGCAGGGGTAATACCATGGCCCGGCTGAGCCAGCCACTGCGCAAGGGGTTGGGTTTGGTGATCATCATGATACGTCGTTTTATTTGGTGTTGGGAAAATGGATGTAAAAGACCGGCCTGTTTTTGCTGCAGGGCATGCACGACCAGCAGTTCCGCGTAATCCAGCCGGTTGTTTTGCGATACGGCATATTCGTCGGCCAGGAATTCATGGATGGCTTTCAGTTCTTTCTTCATCATAAAAAAGAAGGGGTTGAACCAGGCGATGCAGCAAAGCAGTTCCATAAACAGGATATCCGAACTGTGCCGTTGTTTTACATGGTATAGCTCATGCCTGAAAATCTGTTGCCCCTGTTTGGTATCGAAGGGTATTTGCCGGTTCCAGAAAATAAGCCGGAAAAAAGAGAAGGGGGTGCCCGGTTCCGTGGTATCGTAAAAGCGGATATTGTCGATGCGCTCACTGGGATATTTGCGGCGGATGCCGGCAATATATACCAGCGAGCGCAGCAGTCCAAACAGGCAGATGGCCAGTCCCGCGGCATACAACAAGCCGGCGCCTTCACTAAAGCTAAGCCCGCCACCGGGGGCGGAGCTACCCTTGCCGGTTTCCTGCTCTGCCCAGCTGCCGCTCGATATTACCTGCAGGGTCTTTACCAGCGCGGTGCCGGTGGAGGGCTGTGCCTGCAGGTGCAGCGGGATGGATATAAACGGGGTACTCACGGTCACGGCAGCCGCAATAAGCAGGTAAAAACGGTTGTAGCGGTGAAAGCGCCGGTTACGCAGAAAAAGGGCATAATACCCGTACAGCAGCCCGGAGGCTACAATAAGTTTGGCAATGCACAGCAGGAGGGTAGTCATAGCTCGGTTTTTTTGGAGGATTTAATTTGTTTCAGGAGGGCTTCCAGGTCTTCGGTGCTGAGCTTGTTATCGCTCAGGAACTGCGATACCATCCGGGCCGGCGAGCCTTCAAAATAGCTTTTTACCACCTGCTGGAGGCTTTTTTTACCGTATTCCGCCTTGCTTACCAGCGGGCGGTAGAGGTTGTTCCGGCCCTGGGTTTCGTACTCCACGAATCCCTTTTCCACCAGTATTTTAAGCAGGGTGGCAATGGTATTGGGGTGGGGTTTGGGGTCGGGACTGTTTTCCAGGATATCCTTTAAAAAGCCCTGTCGCAGTTGCCAGAGCACCTGCATTACCTGTTCTTCGGCTTTGGTGAGTGTTTTCATCCGTTTTATCGTTTTCTATAACTAATAACTTAGTTATGTCTCAAAAGTATAACTAAAAGTTTAGTTGTCAAATTAAAACTGTTAAAAAAACGCTAAGGTTATTCACATTGTGTCTGTATGACATTTTGATGCCGCTGAGGCCTGTGGCCTGCTACAGGCCTTGATTGCAGCCCGGACAAGCATGTATAATTATTGTTATATTTTGTTGATTGTGGATATTAAAATGCTGCGTGAATCCCGGTTTTTTATGCAAACGCTATGACGTTTCAACTTTGAAATGTATTTTTGCCAATGGTTCTGGACGGATCAAAAAGCCAAAAAGCTTAACAGCTTCTTTGCATAGCATTTTGCAACCTCCCCCGAACATATATGGTCTTTAGCTTGTTGATACCTGTACCCCCTCACGTATCACACTATATTGTTTACTTAAGATAAGATATGAGACAGTTAAAAATTGCTACACAGATTACCAATCGGGATTCACAGGCAGTAGAGAAGTATTTACAGGAAATTTCCAAGATCTCCATGATTACTCCTGAGGAAGAAACCATTCTTGCTCAACGGATTAAGATGGGTGACCAGCGGGCACTCGATAAGCTTGTACAGGCCAACTTACGTTTCGTGGTGTCGGTGGCCAAACAGTACCAGCACCAGGGCCTTTCGCTCAGCGACCTTATTAACGAGGGTAACCTCGGCCTGATAAAAGCCGCCCAGCGTTTCGATGAAACAAAGGGTTTTAAATTCATTTCATACGCCGTTTGGTGGATCCGCCAGTCTATTTTGCAGGCTTTGGCAGAACAGGGTCGCCTGGTTCGCCTTCCGCAAAACAAAATCGGCACCTACAACAAGGCCAATAAAGCCTATATGGCGTTTGAGCAGGAGCATGAGCGCGAACCTTCAACCGAAGAGCTGGCAGAGTTGCTGGAAATGAGCGAAACAGAGATCAACAATATCTTCCAGAGCAATACCCGTCATACCTCCCTCGATGCCCCCGTGCACGAAGCGGAAGACGTGGCCATGGGCGATTTGCTGGAAGGTGGCGACGATACCGATGACGATGTGATGAAAGACTCCCTGCGCAATGAAATCCGCCGGGTATTGAAATCGCTCAGCCCCCGCGAAGCGGAAATCGTAAACGCCTATTTCGGCCTCGACGGCGAAAACGGTGTGACCATTGAGCAAATCGGGCAGAAATACGACCTTACCAAGGAGCGTATCCGCCAGATTAAAGAACGCGCTATCAAGCGTTTGCAAAAAGCCCGCTACAGCAATGCGCTGAAAGCGTACTTAGGATAAATAGTACCGCGTTTAAGATACAAGGCCCCGCAAAGCGGGGCTTTTTTTATGGGCTAAGAGATCAAAGGAGAAAAAAGAGATCTCCGGCGGCGGGGCACCGATATTTTTCGGAATGGCTGATTGGGCAAGGGGGTTGGGCGCACAGGGGGAAAAGAGAAAAAGAGTTGCTGCGCAGGCGTGCCACGGTTACCCTGGCCAGGCAAACGAACCATGGCACACCTTCTCTCCCCAAAACCCTCTTTTTCTCTTTTCCCCCTGTGCGTCCAAAAAACCTGCCTTCTCAGCAACTTCCCAAACACAAATCACCCTCTCCTCTAAAGCCTCCTTTTTCTCTTTTTTCTCCTTTGAGCTCTTAGCCCCTGATCTCTTAGCCCCGCGCCGAAGGCGCCTCATAACAAAACCCCTCCTTTTCCTGTTATCATACGTATGCCGTTCTGCGGCTTTTGCACACGAAATGCAGGTACTGGTGTAAACCACCGTTCATTTGCGTTGTATCCATTATTTTTGCCGACTTGTTTTATTTGTAAAACCCCATTGCCCCGTATTGGCGGGAATGTTATAAAAAGGAGATAGTATGACAGCTACGATTGAAAAAGCGCATTGTTTGATTATCGGTTCCGGTCCCGCTGGTTACACCGCCGCCATTTATGCCGCCCGCGCCAATATGAAACCCGTATTATACCAGGGCATACAGCCCGGCGGGCAACTTACCATTACTACCGAAGTAGAAAACTATCCCGGTTATGCCATGGGCATCCAGGGCCCTGAAATGATGGTGGATTTTGAAAAGCAGGCCGCACGCATGGGCGCCGATATCCGCTTTGGGCTGGTGACCAAGGTCGATTTCTCCAAACGCCCCTTTACCGTATGGATTGATGAAGAGAAGGAAATGCAGGCCGATGCTATTATCATTGCTACCGGTGCTTCGGCCAAATGGCTGGGGCTGGAAAGCGAGCAGCGCCTCAACGGCTACGGGGTGAGCGCCTGCGCCGTATGCGATGGGTTCTTTTTCAGGGGCCGGGAAGTGGCCATTGTAGGGGCTGGCGATACCGCCTGCGAAGAAGCCTTGTATTTGTCCAAGCTGGCCACCAACGTGCACATGATTGTACGCAAGGGCGAAGAGGGCATGAAAGCCTCTAAAGTAATGCAGGACCGCGTAAAAAACGCCGCCAACATAAAAGTGTACTGGCATTCCGAAACCGATGAAATACTCGGCGACACTAAGGTAGAAGCGGTGCGCATTAAGAACATACAAACCGGTCAAAAGCAGGAAGTGCCCATACACGGGTTTTTTGTCGCCATTGGCCACCAGCCCAATTCAGACATTTTTAAAGGCTGGCTGGACATGGACGAGGCCGGTTATCTCAAAACGGTGCCGGGCACCTCCAGGACCAATATAGAAGGCGTATTTGCCTCCGGCGATGTACAGGATAAAATATACCGCCAGGCCGTTACCGCCGCCGGCAGTGGCTGTATGGCCGCGCTGGATGCAGAGCGGTATCTTTCCGCGCAGGGGCTGGTGTAGAAAGTTAATAGTTGTTAGATGATAGTTGATAGCCTTTTTCGCCGCCAACGCCTATCAACTAACAACTATCAGCCATCAACTATAAAATTAACAGCCCAACCCTGAATTTCTTTCTATATTCGGACGGTATTGCAACTGATTAATAGTACTTATGCTAACCGTTCATTTAAGCGATCTTAAGTTTTTTGCGCACCACGGCGTGTACGAAGGAGAAGCCACCGCAGGCAACGAATTTGAAGTACACCTGCTGGTGAGCTACGAAGAGAAAAAGATAAAATTCGACAGCCTTAAGAATGTGCTCAATTACGAAGAGCTTTTTCTGCTCGTGCGCAAGCGCATGTCTGTCCCCACCCCCCTGCTGGAAGAGCTGGCAGAAGGAATTATACGCAAGATCCGGCACGAATATTCGTTTGTAAAGGAGATAAGTATCTCTATCTTTAAGCTGCAGCCCCCCATCGGGAGTTTCCAGGGAAAAGTAGGGATTACATTGCATAAGAAATTCGATGTGTAGTGAAAAAGCTGGCGTACATCTTTCTCCTTTTACTAACGATTCCTGCTGAAAACTTCGGCCAGGATATTGTTGAATTGCAGAAAGACGCCGAGCGCCTGGAAGTGACCAGCCAGGAGGAAGCTTTCACCCGCTACCAGGAGATACTAAAGCTGCAGCCCCTCAACGTCAACGCCCTTTGCAAATGCAGCGAGCTCTGCAGTACCATCGGCCACCGGCAAGCGGCCAAAACCGCCCAGATCAATTACTTTAAAGCAGCCCGCCGTTTTGCGCAAACGGCCCTGAAGCTGGACCCCAACAGCTCGGAAGCCAATTTTGCCATGTGCCTGGCTATGGGGCGTATTGCATTGATTTCCAGCGGACGGGAAAAAATAGAGGCTGTCAATGATATTAAACGCTATGCGGAGATTTCCATCAAAAACGACCCCAATAACTTCAAGCCCTACCATGCCCTTGGCAAATGGCACTATGAAGTGAGTGATCTCAACGGTATAGAGCGCACCGCAGCCCGCCTGCTCTATGGCGGTCTGCCCCCGGCTACGCTCAAAGAGTCGATTTTCTATTACGAAAAGAGTCGCATGCTCAACCCCGAGTTTACGCTCAATTACCTGGAACTGGCCCGCTGCTACCACCGCAACAACCAGAACGCCAAAGCCATTGAAATGCTCAATAAGCTGATGACCATGCTCCCTAAAACGCAGGATGATACCCGGGTGCGCGAAGAAGGAAAAAAGCTGATGAAGCAGTGGGGAACGAGTTAAGAATATAGCATTAAGAATTATGAATGATTGAACTCCCCCGCAATTCATAATTCTTAATTAGATTATTTTGTTTTTCCACTTTCCGCTTCTCAGGTAAAAAAACGACTGTGTAAAAATAGACGACCAGTACACCCACTCGCTCAGCCAGCCCACTACAATAGAGGCGTTCATTACGCCCAGCGTCAGCCATACATGCAGGCAATAGGCCACAATGGTAACGGCTTCAATGCGAAGGTTCACGGTAGAGTTGCCCGTGCCCGTAACCCCGCTTATCCATACCGTGGCAAAAGACATCATGACCAGCGCCAGCGATACCACCCGCAGCACGGGAATGGCATGCTGTACCCATTCTTCCGTTTGCCCATACACCTGCAGGAAGGTATGGGGAAAGAGGTTCAGCGGCAGGCAGATGGCCACCGCAATGCCTATGCTGATAAGCATGATCTTTTTAATCAGGAAAAGCACCTTGTGCTGTAGTCCCTGCCCGATGATATTGCTCACCATCGTATTGCAGGTAGCTGCCAGCGCCCAGGAAAACATACCAAACAAGCCAAACAGGTTGCGCATGGCGTTGGACACCGACAGATCGCGCTTGCCATGATGCTCGATGAGAATATAAAAGAACTCCCAGCTGATAAGGCTGATGGCGTTTTGAAAGATGAGCGGGAGCGATTGCTCCAGTATCAGCCGGGTATTGGCCGCATCGTATTGAATGCGGCTGAACAGCGAAAACCGCTTGCTGATGCCTTTGTAATGAATAACGATGAATACGACGGCCATGCCCAGGAACTCGGCTATAATGGATGCAATGGCCGCGCCGTTGAAGCCCAGCTGCGGCAAACCGAAATGCCCGAAGATAAGGCCATAGTCCAGCAGCACATTCGATACTGCTTCGGCCGCCGTGCCGGCCACCAGGTACCGGCTCTGGTTGGTGCCCACCAGCAGCGCATTGCGCATCTGGTAGATGTATAAAAACGGCAGTCCCCAGATGCGGATTTTTAAAAAGTTCACCGCCTGCAGGCGCAGCGTGGCATCGTGTATGCTCAACGTTAATACCAGCGGCGCCAGGGTATAGGTAATCACAATACCTGCCAGCGCCACCAGCAGGGCGATGCCCACGCCCTGTATAAACAGTTTGCCGATTTCTTCAGGGCGGTTTTCGCCCGCCCGGCGCGATATCAATGCCTGCAGGCCATTGTTGAGCCCAAAGCCGATAGCTGCGAAGATGAGGTAATACACGCCGGTAATGGCGGCCGTGGCCAAGGCCTGCTCGCTCAGCCTGCCCAGGAAGATGTTATTGGTAATAAAATTGAGCTGCGGCACCAGTATGCCAAAACTGATGGGCAGGGCCATGCCCAGTATCTGCCGGTTGGTAATGCGCAACCGTAAATCGTTGTATGGTTCTGCTGCGGGCATTTTTGTGAAAACGGCAGCAAACATAGCCATAAAAAACCTTATTTTGCAGCTTTCCTTATGGCAAAAACATTATTCGATATATCGGCCTCCGAAGATGCCATCGACTGGCAACATTGTCGTTTGATAATGGAAGTGGGGCAGCACATCTTCTCTTATGCCGTTATTAACGGCAATAAACGCGTGTTGCGCATGCGGGTGCACGAACTGGAAGCCGCCAACGGCCGTGAGTTGATGGACATGCTGGAAGAAATAGTAGTGGCAGACGAAGTGCTGAAAGAAAAAATGAAAGAAAGCGTGGTCATCTATAATTTTCCCGAAAGCCACCTGGTGCCCGAAAGGTATTTTAACATCAATATCACCGCCGGCCTGATTGATATGATGCACGGTGATCTGAACAAAGGAGTCATACTCAGCGAAAAAATAGCCGGCTGCGGCCAGTACAATGTTTTTCGCGTGCCCTCCGATATTCACGGCCTGTTCCAGCGCCATTTTGCCCGGGGCAAATATTGGCACTATTACAGTTTGTGGATGGAATGCCGGCAAAAGCAGCTGGGCCAGCGTGATGATTACCTTACCGTTATTTTTTACCCGCGGCGCATTCTCGTAGCCGTGATCCGCAATAAAGATATCCAGCTGTTCCAGAGCTTCGAATACGAGGCGGCGGAAGACGTGGCCTATTACCTGCTCAATCTTTGCAGCCAGTTTGAGCTGCTGCCGGAATCGGTTCCTGTAAGAATGTCAGGCATGATTGATGATTCCTCCACGCTGTACAACGAAATACTGAAGTATTTCGCACAAACCGAACTGGAAGCCTTTAGCCCGGCCACCGCGGTACCTGCCCTGGAAGAATACCCGGCCCATTTCTTTTCACCCTTATTGAAGCTGGCTACATGCGTATCATAAGCGGGCGGCTGGGCGGCAGAAGGGTAAACCCTCCCGCGCAGATGCCGCACACGCGGCCCACCACCGATATTGCCAAAGAAGGATTATTTAATATCCTCCAGAACAATCTTGATTTTGAGGGAATGAAAACGCTCGACCTGTTTGGCGGCACCGGCAGCATCAGCTATGAGCTGGCATCGCGCGGCGCTACCGACCTGGCTATCGTGGAAAAAGACCCGCAGATGCACGAGTTTATCCGCAAAAGCGTGGAATCCCTGCAGATTACCAATTGCAGGGTGTTAAAAATGGATGTATTCCGGTTTATGGACCAGTGCGGCGAACAATTTGATTTTATCTTTGCAGGCCCTCCCTATGCGCTCACCACTATTGATGAGCTGCCCAAAAAGGTAGTGGAAAAGCAATTATTAAAACCCGGCGGGTGGTTTGTACTGGAGCATACGCCCCGGAATAATTACGAACAATACCCCCTGTACAAAACGACCAGGAACTATGGAACTACGCTATTCTCCATATTCATTGAACCTGCCGCTCACTCGCCCCACCCGCCCGCCTCTGGCGAGTGAGGCCTATTCAATAGCCTCCGGCTATCGCAACCTTAAACACCGCTTATTGTGGACACCATTTTTATAACAGGCATCGGCACCGGGGTAGGCAAAACCGTGGTATCCGCCATCGTTGCCCAAGCCCTGGGGGCCGCCTACTGGAAGCCCGTACAGGCCGGTTATGCCGATGGCACCGATTCGGAATGGGTGCGTTCCGTGCTTTCCCAATCTGCGGCCATCATTCCCGAAGCCTATAAACTCAAACTGGCCGCATCCCCCCATATTGCCGCCACCGAAGAAGGCGTGCGGATAGATTTGCATGTGATACAGGAGCAGCTCCATCAATTATCAACTATCAACCATCAACTGGTCATCGAAGGTGCCGGCGGTTTATTAGTGCCTTTGAATGAAAAAGACTTCATGGCCGATCTCATCCACCTGCTCGGTTCAAAGCTTATATTGGTGAGCCGCAATTACCTGGGCAGCATCAACCATTCGCTGCTCACTGCCGAAGTATGCCGGCAATACAAGCTGGATGTGCTGGGCTGGGTGTTTAACGACCGGTACATGAGTTACGAAGACGAGATCGTTCACTGGTCCGGCTACCCCAGAATAGCGTCCATACCGGTGGTGGAAAAAGCCGACGCCGCCTTTATTGCTTCCCAGGCCCGGTTAATAAAAGAAGCGCTGATAAAATTAGTATGACAAAAAAAGAACTGCGCCGTTTATACCGCGATAAAAGGACCGCCCTCTCCGAAAAGGAACGGTTGCAGATGGACGATCTGCTGCTCATACAGTTTCAGCAGGTGGAAATACCATTTGAGGTAAACCTCCTGCTCAGCTACTGGCCGCTGCAGCAACATACCGAGGTCAATACCCACCTGATGACCGACTACCTGCAGTTTCGCATGCCCGGCCTGCAACTGGCCTACCCGGTAGCCAATTTTACCGATCATAGTATGAAAGTAATGGTGATAAACGACGATACCGATTTTCGCATCAACGAATACGGCATTGCCGAACCCGTAAATGGTACCGAGGTTGCTCCCCGGGCCATCGGCATGGTGTTTGTACCCCTGCTGGCTTTCGATGCCCGCGGGTACCGCGTTGGTTATGGTAAAGGCTTTTACGACCGCCTGCTGGCCCGCTGCAGCAACGATATTATAAAGGTTGGTTTTTCCTTTTTTGAGCCAGTGCCGGCCATCGCCGACATCGATGCTTTTGATGTACCTTTATCCATCGGCATTACACCCAACAAGATTTATGAATTTTAATTTTCCATTGCTCAGGCCGGTCCGCATTTTACTGTTCCCGTTTTCCCTCGTATACCTGGCGGCTGTATTTATCCGTAACCGCCTGTACGATCTCAATATACTCAAGTCTGTTTCGTTCAACTTACCGCTTATCTGTATCGGCAATGTGGCGGTAGGGGGCACGGGCAAATCGCCCATGGTAGAATACCTGCTCCTGCAGCTCAAAGACCAGTTTCGCGTGGCTACCCTCAGCCGGGGCTACAAGCGCAAAACGCAGGGCTATACGCTGGCTAATGCCCAGAGTACCGCCCTTGAAATTGGCGACGAGCCCATGCAGTTTCACCTCAAATTTCCCGCTGTGGCCATTGCCGTAGGGGAGGAGCGGGTAGAGGCCATTCCGCAGATACTGCACGACCGGCCCGGTACCCAGGCCATCATACTCGATGATGCTTTCCAGCACCGTGCCATTAAAGCCGGGCTGAATATTGTGCTGACAGAATACAGTAATTTGTTTACGCGCGACTGGTACCTGCCCACGGGCGACCTGCGCGATGAACGCAGCAGCATGCACCGGGCCGATATTATCGTGGTCACCAAATGCCCGCCCGGCCTTACGGCAGAAGAAAAGCAGGCTGTTATCGATGAAATCATGCCCCTGCCCCTGCAGCATGTTTTTTTTACCACTATCCGTTACGGCTCGCCCTATCATATCATTTCAAAAGACAGCCGTCGCCTTAGCCGGGAAGCAGAAGTATTGCTGGTTACGGGTATTGCCAACCCCCGGCCGTTGAAAAACCTGCTCCAGGAAAAAGTAAAGGCCTATTATGAAATGGCGTACAACGATCACTATATTTTTACGATAGACGATCTGAAAGACATGTTTAAACGGTTCAATTCGCTGTCCGCATCCAATAAAATCATGCTTACGACCGAAAAGGATGCGGTACGCCTGGTCAAGTTTGAGCAGGAGCTACGCGGCATTCCTTTTTACGTGCTGCCCATAGAACTGGCCTTCCTGTTTAACGGGGCGGAGCAATTCAACCAATTAATTGGTACATTTATCCGGGAATGGAACAGGAACCCCGCGGCGTAGCCTGTTTGTTGTATTTCCCAACCTTATCCCACCCGTCCGCCGCAGGCTTAACCCGGCGGGCCCACCTCCTGCAAAGAGGCTAATCACTAATTAAACACCAATGGGAAGAAAAGATTCAAAGAAAAAAAAGAAAAAGACCGGCTCAGAAGACCTTTACAAGGGAAAACTGGATATTACCCGCTCAGGCATGGGCTATGTAATTGTAGATAAACTGGATACCGATATACTCGTGCGCCCCAATGCCTTCAATACTGCCATGCATGGCGATACGGTGCGGGCGCGCATCATCGGCGACCAGCATAAAAGCGGCCGCAAACAGGGTGAAATAGTAGAAGTGGTAGAGCGTAAGCAAACCGAATTTATGGGGCGCCTGGAGGTAAAGCAGAACTTTGCCTTTTTTATTGCTGAAACCGAGAAGACCATGCCGGATTTCTACGTGCCGCTGGACAAGCTCAACGGCGCCAAAGACGGCGACAAGGTAGTGGTAAAGCTTACTTCCTGGGAAAAAAACCGTAAACCCGCCGGCGAAGTATTGCAGGTCATGGACGCCAGCAATGCCAACGACCTGGCCATGAAGGAAATCATCATTGAAAACGGTTTCCCCATCATCTTTCCCGAAGACGTTATAGAAGCGTCTGAACGCCTGCCCGATACCTTGCCTGAAAAAGAGATCAAAAAAAGAAAAGACATCCGCGATATACTCACCTTTACCATCGACCCCGTAGATGCCAAAGATTTTGACGATGCCATTTCCTTTCGCGTGCTCAAAAACGGCAATTATGAAGTGGGCGTGCACATTGCCGATGTAAGCTATTATGTAGAGCCCGAGACCGAGCTGGATAAAGAAGCTTATGCCCGCGCCACTTCGGTATACCTGCCGGACCGGGTCAACCCCATGTTGCCCGAACGCATTTCCAATGAACTCTGCTCGCTGCGCCCGCATGAGGATAAGTTTACGTTTTCCGCCATCTTCGAAATCACGCCCAAAGGTGATGTCAAAAAGCAATGGCTGGGCCGCACGGTCATTCATTCCGACCATCGCTTCACCTATGAAGATGCCCAGGAGATCATTGAAAAGGAAGCGGGTTTGTATAAAGACGAAGTATTGCTGCTCAATAGCCTGGCCCAGCGTTTCCGCAAACAGCGGTTTAAAAAAGGCGCCATTAATTTTTCCTCGCAGGAAGTGCGTTTCCGGCTGGACGAAACCGGCAAGCCCATTGGCATCATGATCAAGGAAAGCAAGGAAGCGCACCAGCTGGTAGAAGAGTTTATGCTGCTGGCCAACCGAGTGGTGGCCGAAACGGTGGCTAAAGTAAAAGTCAATAAAAAACCTATTCCTTTTCCCTACCGCGTGCACGATACGCCCGACGAGGAAAAGCTCCTGCCCTTTGTGGAGTTTGCCAAAAAATACGGGCATAAATTCGATACCAAAACCCCCGAAGGCATTGCCGTTTCCTTCAACCAGATGCTGGAAGATGTAAAAGGCAAACCCGAGCAGCATGTACTGGAGCAACTGGGCATACGCACCATGGCCAAAGCCATTTATACGGCCGAAAACATCGGGCACTACGGGCTGGGCTTTGAAAATTATACGCATTTTACCTCTCCCATCCGCCGCTATCCTGATATTATGGTGCACCGCATCCTGGAAGAAGTGCTGAATGAAAAGATTGAAGTGGACAAGAAAATGGATGCCAAATGCCGGCATTGCAGCGAACGCGAACGGGCAGCTATGGACGCAGAACGCGCCGCCAATAAATACAAGCAGGTGGAGTTTATGCAGGACAAGCTGGGCGAAGAATTCGACGGCGTTATCAGCGGCGTGGCCTCCTTTGGCTTTTGGGTAGAAACCATCGAGCACAAATGCGAAGGCCTGGTAAGCATTAACAGTCTCACCGATTACGACGACTTCCGCCATATAGAAAGTGATTATAGCCTGGTGGGCCGCCGCAGCGGCCGCTCCTTCCGCATGGGCGATAAAGTGCGGATAAAATTAATTTCCGCCAACCTCGCCAAGCGGCAAATGGATTATGAATGGGTGCTTACCGGGGTGACCGATACGCCCGAAGCGCAGAACAAAGCAAAATTCAGAAAAAAGGAGCGGGGCGACAGGCCGAGGCATAAGAAATAAAAAATGAGCAATAAAAAACAGGGAAATGAGAAAGTGGGCGGCCCGTTGCTGAAAACAGGGCAGCGATTAAGAGGTAACCGGCTTTCACAGACCTTATAGGTTTTTCTTTATTACAATACTCCACTCGCCCCCGCTGCCAATATTGTTCTTCTGCGCAAAGCTTCCCATATTCAGCGCCAGCGAAAAATTGAGCAAGCTGTTGATATAACACAGCGGCTGGCCCTGCGGCACATTGTCAAACGTAGTTGAAAAAGGCAGTTGTCCGCTGTATTTTAATTGACCTTTCTGGTAAATGGCTATGGTTAGCTTATCGCCGTAACGAATGCCCTGGTCCGTCAGCATTTTTTCGGGTATATTGGTCCATACATTACCATACTGGATATCGAGGATGGGAATATTGCCTTTAATAGTCCCGTTTTCCACCCCGGCCTGCTGGTAAGCAACCTGGATTACTTTCGGGGGCAACAACGGTCCCACCTGCGCCCAGCTGATCTTTCCCGAAGCAAGCCTGGCGGCGGTATACGAATACACATCGCGGCCATGAAAGGTATAGGAGTCGCCGGAACCCGGTCGCCGGTTTATTTTCTCGTCAATTTCCCGCAGTTCCTCAATGCCCAGCGATTCGGCTACCAGGGTAAGGCTGCCGTTATCGGGCGATACAATATAATGCCCGCTTTTGGTTTTCAGCACCACGCTTTTCCGGCTGGTACCCACGCCAGGATCTACCACGTTTACGAATACCGTGCCTTTGGGCCAGTAGCGAACGGTTTGCTCCAGCCGGTACGCCGCTTCCCAGGTGTTGAATGCCGGTATTTCGTGGGTCAGATCAAACAGCTTCAGCGAAGGGTCTACCTGCAGGGCAACGCCTTTCATTTCTGCTACCGCCCCGTCTTTAAGACCAAAATCGGTTTGGTAAACAATCACGCCGTTTTGCGCCTTTGCGGCAGCAACGGAAAAAAGAATGGCCAGTAAAAAAAAGAAACGTTTCATCCGGGTGGTTTTATTTTTTTAAAGATAAGGCTATTGGCTTTCCTTCGCGCAGGGGATGTCTTATCGGGTAGATCCAAATTAATTCAATTTAAAATTCAATATTTTAGCAGCGCTGATAATAACCGGGCCGGCTTATCGCCTTATTAGTATCATTCGTATTAATTAGCCTAATTCGCGTTACATGTATTCATTTGAGGAACTTTCGAAGCAGTTTAAAGCACGGTTTGACGTAAAGCATTTCCCACAGGAACCGGCCAGCCTGTATGCGCCCAACGATTATTTCCTGGCGCTGGGCGGCAAGCGCATCCGCCCGGTCATGTGCCTGATGGGCAATGAATTGTTTGGCGATATCCATCCCGATTGCTGGGATGTGGCCACGGCCATAGAGCTCTTTCATAATTTTACGCTGGTGCACGACGATATCATGGACAAAGCCCCCCTGCGCCGCGGCAAGGCCACTGTGCATGAAAAATACGGCGAAGCAACCGCACTGCTGGCGGGAGATGTGATGCTGGTGGTGGCCTACGATTACCTCAACAAGATGAACCCTGCCCATGCGCAGCGCATCATTTACCTGTTTAATAAAACCGCCCGCGAAGTCTGCGAAGGCCAGCAACTGGACATGGATTTTGAACAAAAGGAAAACGTGAGCCTGGGCGACTACCTGCACATGATTACGCTAAAGACGTCGGTACTGCTGGCCGCCAGCCTGCAAATAGGGGCCATACTCGGCGGTTCGGGCACCGGCAACCAGCGCCACCTGTATGAATTTGGCAAAAAGCTGGGCATCGCTTTCCAGGTGCAGGACGATTACCTCGATGCGTTTGGCGACCCCGCCCGTTTTGGCAAACAGCCGGGCGGCGATATTATGGCCAATAAAAAAACCTTCCTGATGATCCATGCGCTGGAAACCGCCAGCGCCGGACAGCAGCGGGAGCTGCGTCGGTTGATGGCCGAAAACCCTTCCGATAAAGTGGAAAAGACCCTGGCTATATTTAATGAGTGCGGGGTAGACAAATGGGCGGTTGGCCTCAAGGAAAAATACATGCAGGCCGCTTCGCAGCACCTGGAGGATACAGCGGTCATCTCTGCCCGTAAGGGACCGCTTAAAGAACTGGCCGGCTTCCTGGTACAGCGCGAGCATTGAATTAAGTTGTCCGATGTCGGTTGTTCGTTGGCCGCGTTCCCGGACAACGGCCAACGAACAACCGACATCGATTATAAATTCCGCGGGTTCTTCCACTCCTTCGTCAGCCGCTCCACGGTACCCTTAACCCGCTCTGCCCTTGTTTCTTCGCGTTTGGCGCTCACAATCCATTCCACGTATTCCTTGCGGTTAGTAAATGAAAGCGCATCAAAAAATGCCTGCTCCTTTTTCTTTTTTGCCAGTGCCGCTGCCAAATCGTCTGGCAGGCGCACGGTCTTTGCCCTGGGGTCTATGTAGTCGAGTATGGGGCGTTCTGCTGCTTTGGGCACCTTCTTGTTATCGGCCTCCGTTTTAGGCCGGAAGCCAAAGGCGGACCAGGTAGCGTCAAAGCTGACCAGGCTTATCCAGGCCAGCGTATCGCCATGTTTCATGAGGGCATCCCAGCCTTTATCGCGGGTAAGATCGGTTTGCACGCCCGAGCTGCCCTTGGGATAATATACCCAGCAAACCACCTCGCCTTTTACCAGCGGCAATACCTTGTCCACCTCTTTTTCCAGCTGCGCCCGGTTGCTCACAAACCAATGCACCTGCTGGAAGCCGCTGCCGGACTCCGCCAGCTTTACCCCTGCCGGCAGGGGGCCCAGGCTCTTTTTAAAATCAGCGGGCGGGTGAATGGCGCGCAGGGTATTTCCTGCTTTGATTTTCAGCTTTTGGGCAGTGGTGGAAGGCATGGCAGCGGGTTTGGGATTAAAGATAGGGAAAGCCGGGAAAAGCGGTTTCTCCAATCTTGCGGAGATGGCGTACAGCTGCTCTCCTCTTGATTTTATACAATTGCCCGGAAACAGAAGGGGATAGAGTAAACAGGGCCTATCTTTAACCTTCTTACGGTTATCCTACGTCTATCTTACGTTAACCCTACGTCTTTCCTACGTTTATCCTACGTCTTGAATAGTGCCGGGATAGGGGGGAGTACCTTGTTGGGTTCTGTCCCGCAACCCGACGGTCTGACCGGCCCCGGGGGCCCCGGCCTGCCAGTATCAGCCTTCCGGCGGCCCCATGTTTCCCCGGCTGCGTCCGGGTATGACAATTTTTCACCCTGCCCTGCCATGGCATAATGATTGACAACATATCGTGAACGTTAAATTCTATCAATTATGGGAAAGATTATAGGAATAGACCTTGGAACCACCAACAGCTGCGTAGCCGTAATGGAAGGCACTG
>JACXTT010004126.1_pt1 | contig 21733 bp, 13 predicted proteins | sample 9270951 | NCBI WGS metagenome assembly JACXTT01 (sample SAMN15532306, study PRJNA645909) | rock metagenome | isolation source: weathered quartz diorite | place: Puerto Rico | collected 2017-06-21
TGCATTAGACAACCAATAATGGGCCAACATTTGATAATAAAGTTTTCGTAAATATCAAAAATCCAAAATATGGTAACAAAACCACTACCAAAAACCATGACTTTCCCCATAAAAACATAATGAGTTGCTTAGGAAATATAATAAAAAGCACCGTAAGCGGAAAGCTCAAAAAAGTAATAATCCTTAAAACAAAATAATACTCGGTTTCAACACTTCCACCTTGCGTTTTCAATACTTTTAAACTTGGAAAAAGAATATTACTAAACAATCCCGTAATTAAGTTTAAAGGCAAGGTTAACAACATATAAGCTCTGTTATAAATACCCAGATCATTTACTCCGTACCATTTTCCAACAATCATATTATCAGAATTACGCGCCCAATAGGATATAATATTAAATCCGATTATACTACCTATAAGCTTCCGGGTAAATTTATAGGCAACCCTGATATAATTTAATGGAAATATTTTGAAACCTAATTTTACTTCACGCTCATATAAAATAGCAGTAATTATAGCTGTAAAAATTTGCGGAATAATTAGTGCCCAATACCCTCCTTTAAAATATCCCAAGATCATTGTAATAACTGCTGAAGCTACTGTGCATATCAAAGTAACTTTACCTATAAAACCAAATTTTAGTTGTTTGGATAATAAAGCTCCCTGAGCTAAACTCAGGCTTCGTAATACAAACGTAGATGCTAAAACAATGGTCGGAATTAAAAGCTCCTGATTTTTATAGAATAAAGCAATAGGATAAGCCAGGATTACAGTAATTCCAAAAAGTAAAATTCCTAATAACCATGCTAAATTAGTTAACACTCTCTGATAAGTTCTACCATAATCACTTCTGATTAATGCGTATGATAAGCCCCCATCAGAAAAAACAGCTATGAATCCTGTAAAAACCGTGATCAATCCAATAGTACCATAACTATTCGGTGATACCAATCGAGAGATAATGATCGATGATAAAAAGGATACTGCTTGAGAAATATATGTATATGAGCCAGCGATCAAAACATTACCTAGTAATTTTTTCTTAAAACTCATATGCCTATTGATTTTCTGATAGCATTTACAACAGCCCTTGTCTTATCCGACAAATTTTGTTTAAAAAGCGTACGCTTTATTTCAGATATGTATTTAGCCGGAAGTCCTTTTTTAAGCTCTTCCTGGTCATTTTTTGAAAATCTTATAGAGTGAAGCTTGCAAATTTCATAATAAAGCGTATCATCAATCTTCTTATCGTCATGTAGTGATTTAATGATCGCTATCCGTCCTCTGTTTAATTCATCACTTTTATCTGGAGATATCCCCCAGAATGTTTCATTTTCCCACAGATGTATAGCGGTAGGGAAACTTATATAGCCACAGTTCATTCCTGCACATCCCATTAGGGCCATACTGGGATACCAATCCGTATCATGCTTTCTGATAAATTCTGGTTGGTATAAATCTTTGTCAAAACAAAGCCCGGTATATATATGCGATGATAAAAATATATGAGCTGCAGCATTAACCGTTATATTTGCTTTGTGGAAATCTGTTTTGGAGAACGAATACACTGATGATGTTAATGACTTTTCAAGTAACATTATTAATGCTGTTTTAAAAGCCAATGGTTGATGTTCGCTTATATATTTCTTTAAGTTATCAATAGCGCCTGCCAGCAACATGTCATCATCCGTTAATAGATACACATATTTGCCGGAAGCACTTTGAATTACTTTTGAAAAATTAACTATAGGCCCAACATTAACTTCATTTCTGAAATATTTAATACGGGGGTCTTTAAAACTACCTGCAACCTGCGCTGTATCATCAGGAGAGCAATTATCCTGAATAACTATTTCAATATCATCATCCTGATACCCTATAATAGATTCTATACACTTTTTTAACAGAGCAGAACGATTATAGGTAGGTATACAAAATGATATTATGGCTTTTTCATTACCCATTTATATATGCTTTGATGGTATCAGAAATATAATCATAATGGGTTTCATTAAGTCCCGGCCAAACCCCTAACCAAAAAGATTGGTTCATAATGATATCCGTATTAGTCAAATCCCCAACAACACGATGCGGCACATTTGCATAGGCTGGCTGCCTTAGTAAATTACCAGCAAATAGTAAACGTGTTCCTATCTTGTTTTCTTCCAGATGCTGCACCAACATGTGCCTATCGGCAGCATCTCCCTCTCTCAAGGTTAAAAGGAAACCAAACCAAGATGGGTTGCTATGTTCTGTAGGCTCAGGGAGGATAAATATTTCTTCAAACTCCTTCATCCTTTCATAAAGTAATTTATAATTCTGACGGCGTTTCTCCACAAAACGATCTACTTTATTTAATTGTGATACACCAAACGCGGCCTGCATATCGGTAACCTTTAAATTGAACCCAATATGTGAGTAAGTATATTTATGATCGTAACCGTATGGTAACGATCCTAATTGCTGTGAAAAACGGCAACCACAGGTATTGTCTTTTCCTGGTTCACAATAACAATCTCTTCCCCAATCTCTAAAGCTTTCTGCAACTTTAGCCAACTCCGGGTTATTTATCAGAACGGCTCCACCTTCGCCCATGGTAATATGATGTGCCGGATAAAATGAGAATGTAGCAATATCACCAAATGTGCCGGTTTTTTTATCTCTATAAGTGGCTCCCAATGAATCACAGTCATCCTCAACCACCCACAAGTTATATTTTTTTGCCACCCGCATTACTTCATCCAGATTAAACGGATTACCTAAAGAATGCGCGATCATGATAGCTTTTGTTTTAGGGGAAACAGCAGACTCAATCAATTCGGCCTTAACATTGTGTGTTGCTACATCCACATCTACAAAAACTGGGATAGCTCCGAATTGAACAATCGGGTTTACTGTTGTTGGAAAGCCAGCGGCTACGGTAATTACCTCATCGCCTGCCTTAATGGCCCTATCGCCTAACTTAGGAGATGTTAGCGCATAAAAAGCAACCAGATTTGCCGACGAACCCGAATTTACCAAAAGCGCTTTAACAGCACCAAAGTAATTAGCAAACTTATATTCAAAGTCGTTAGCAAAACGACCAGCCGTTAACCACCCATCAAGTGTAGCGTCAACACCTAATAATATATCATCCTCATCAAGTACTTTACCTGTAACAGGTATATAGTTCTGACCTGGAATTATAATTTGAGTTGTTTTTCTTTGTGCAATCTCTCTAAGACTTTTTTCCAGTTGAGGGTCGGTGATATTTTTTAACATGACAATTTATCTTGTTTATAGTATAATATATTTATTGTTGAGATCAAGTACTTTCCATCTCGATAGGCTTGGCAAAAGGCTCCATTTCTGTTATAGGCTTGCCAAAGGCTATTTTAGGATAAGTATTTGTATAAGGATCTATCATAATTTGCAGTAAAACAGGGGCGTCCCTGTTAACATCATTCCACATCCATTTTACTGCATCTTCAATTTCATCTTCTTTGGAAATTGTTATGCTATTTATTCCATACGCCAGGGCCACCTTTTCAAAGTCTGGGGCGCTATAGCCCCAATAAGTTGATTGATACCTTGACTCAAAATAACTATCCTGAAATTGCCTGATCATTCCCAAATTCTTATTATTAAGGATAATGATCTTGACCGGAAGTTTATTGCGGGCAATAGTTTGTAACTCCTGTATATTAATTTGCATGCAACCATCACCAATTATGGTAACTACAGGTTTAATATCGAGGGCAAAGCTAGCACCTATACCCGCGGGTAAAGCATATCCCATAGCTCCCATCCCTGCAGATGTAAGAAACAACTGATCTTTTTTTAATTCTATTGACTGTGCTGTCCACATTTGATGGCTTCCTACGTCAGCAATAAAACATTTAGCCAGGGGCGAGTTTTTTGATAAACTGTGAATGAACACGTTAGGATTTATACCATTAGGATCAAGCTCCTTAACATCAGGCCATTGCTCCCTTAATCCATTAATATATTCATACCATGTAGTTGGATTTGGAAACTCATCATCTGCTGAAAATGTATTAAAATCTTCAAAAAATTGCTTAGCATCTGCAACAACCGGAACACATCCTTTTATCCTGTTATTGATCTCTCCGGGTTCACAATCTACATGATAAATTTTCCTATTTTCGAAAAATTTAGTGTCTGCTCCTGTTTGTCTTATATCAAGGCGACTACCAACTACTATTAATAAATCACTTTCCCCAAACGCAATATTTGCCCATCGGTTACCGTAACTTCCAATAAAACCCACTCTTGAGGGATGAGTATATTCTAAAGCATCTACAGCCAATAATGTTGTAATAACAGGCACATTGGTTTTTTCAACAAATACGTTCATTGCATCTATTGCAAAAGCCGACCTTACCCCTCTGCCAACTAAAAGTAACGGGCGTTGAGCTTGTTTAATATCTTCAACAATATCTTCCAACACTAATTTAGTGGGTGCCGGAGGAGTTGTAACATCTAAACTAGGGGCAGGAACGGTAATTAAGGACCTCTGAACATCCATCGGCACATCAATAAGTACTGGTCCCGGCCTTCCTTCTACGGCTATTGTGAATGCTTCTTCTAAAATTAAAGGCAAATCATCCTGATGCTCAACCTTATAACAAGCCTTTGTTATGGGTTTCACCATTGAAATAATATCTGTTTCCTGAAACCCCAATTGCCTGATAGGACGATCACCCTTCTGTTCATGCCTGTTAACCTGCCCTGTTATAAATATTGCCGGCGTTGAATCAAAATAGCAACTTCCTATACCTGTAATTAAGTTTGTTGCACCCGGGCCACTGGTGGCCAAAGCAACCCCAGGTATTCCAGTAATGCGACCATAAGCATCAGCTGCAAAAGCAGCAGCTTGCTCGTGATGCATTGTAATGATATTGATTGATGTTTTTTGGTTCAAAGAATCCAAAAGATGAGTAATCATCCCTCCAGAAAGTTCAAAAACATACTGAACTCCTTTTTGCTCCAAAAATTTCGCTATGTAATCAGATGCTTTCATTATTGACATTTTTTACCAGTTCCTTAATGTGGTTTATTGTTAGAATAAGTGATTCTTTAAAATCTGAAATCTCAAATTCACCAAACTCATTAACAAATTTCGAAACATTACCCTGCATATGCATGGGTTGATTCTCCCTATATGACAATTTAGAGAAATTTAATAGAAATAACGGATTTATTTGATCTCGTATAAACTCCACTAAACTTCTAAGACTGACTAAGTTTTTCCCAGAGATATTATATACGCCTGAAGTTCCATTAATATTAATAATCTGGTTAATAGCTCTTCCTAAATCTTCAACATATAAATAAGCATACTTTTGTTCGCCTGGTGTTAAATCCATTTGATCAGTAGTTAGTAATTTATTAACTAAAGTAGGAATCAACCATTTTTCAGATTCACCTTTACCAAAAAACGAGAATAACCTAAGCCAAAACCAATCTATTTTATTATGATTACAAAATTGTTTTACGAGTTCGGCACAAACCAGCTTAACACAGCCATAAGCTTCTGTCGGGCTTAAAGCGTGTTCCTCCGTTATACAACCATCAAAAACACCATACTCGGCTTGCGATCCCAAAGAAATAAACTTTTTAGCCATGGCTTTTTGTGCTACAGACAATACTTGTTCAGTAAAAACAATATTAGCTGATTGTATTTCCCATACATTTCTTTCCAAATGACCAACTCCTATCCAGGCAGAATGAATAATTATCTCCGGTTCAAAATCTATAGCTTTTTGTAACCAACTATTCTCATCCTGAAATATCCAGATAATTTTGTCCTCAAAATCCTTACATAAATGTTTTGAGGAGCCATCCCTATAAGTAGCTGCTAAAGTATGCCCTTGCCCCACTAAATAGTTCGCTATGTTTGAGCCTAAAAATCCGGTAATACCTGTAATAAAAACCTTAGCCATTGAGAAAATCGGTTATCTGCGTTTCGGTATACTTATCTGAGCTTCCCTCGTTTTCAAAAAAGTTTTTGTACCAATCAATAGTATACTCAACCGCATTTTTTGCATTTAGCTGTGGTTTCCACCCCAGTTGATCTGTTGCTTTACTGATATCAAGCTTTAATAAACCAGCCTCATGAGGTTGGTTTATAAATTGAGGTACCTCGTATTCGCCCATGCCCCATGTAGCAATAGAAAGTTCCACCATTGTTTTAACGGTAAGCGCATCTTCGCCATACGGCCCAAAGTTATATGCCTGGGCATATTTAATCGGGTCGGTTACTAATTTAGCCCCAAGTAATAAATAACCCAAAACTGGTTCTAAAACATGTTGCCATGGCCTTATAGAAGAAGGATTTCGGATAATTACTTTTTGATTGTTACCGATTGCCCGTGCTATATCTGGTATCAAACGGTCTTTTGACCAATCGCCACCACCTATAACATTACCTGCTCTGGTAACCGCAATAGCTTTTTGGTGTTCCTGATAGTCTTTGGTATTAAAGAACGAATTACGGTACGAATCTATCACCAATTCGGCACATGCTTTACTCGCACTATAAGGATCATAGCCACCAAGCCGGTCATTTTCACGATATGGGTATATCCATTCATTATTATGGTAAACCTTATCTGTAGTGATCAGTATCACGTTACAAGGTTTATTTATAGCCCTTACTCCCTCAAGCAAATTTGCCGTGCCAATGGCATTTATTTCAAAAGTTTCTGTCGGCAGTTCATATGATAACCTTACCAAAGGCTGCGCAGCAAGGTGAAATACAAAATCTGGCTGAAACTCTTTTATATCGTCAATTAATTTTTGTTTGTTTCTCAAATCCGCGATAATTGATTCACACAACTGATCGCCTTTTATTAAATGATATAAATTTTTGTCGTTATCCGGAGCTAACGCATATCCCTTTACATCAGCCCCCAACATAGACAGGGTTTTAAGCATCCAAGACCCTTTAAAACCAGTATGACCGGTTAAAAAAACTTTCTTGCCTTTGTATACTGAAGCTAAATTATTATACATCATTACCAAATTTTCCAGGGTGCCTTATTTGTTTCCCACATTGCGTTCAAATCCTGCTTATCCTTAAGTGTATCCATTGGTCGCCAAAAACCAGTATGTTTATATGCGCTCATTTGGCCAGCATTAGCTATTTGCTCCATTGGTTGTTGTTCCCAAACTGTGCTATCGCCTTCTTTTATATAATTAAAAACCTCTGGTTGGCAAACAAAAAACCCACCATTGATCCAAGCCCCATCTCCTTTAGGTTTTTCCATAAATGAGTGAACCGTGGAATCTTCAAGAATATTTAATGAACCAAATCTGCCTGATGGTTGTACTGATGTAACTGTGCATGATTTACCATGTTCTTCATGATATTTTACCAAAGCTTTTACATCAATATCACATACTCCATCACCATAAGTAAGCATAAACGGAGAATCACCAATAAAGGGCTGAATACGTTTTATTCTCCCCCCAGTCATTGATTCATTGCCAGTATCAACCAACGTTATTTTCCATGGCTCAGCCTGCGAATCATGTACTTTAATTGAGTTATCAGCAAGATCAATAGTAACATCGGATTTATGCAAAAAGTAATTGGCAAAATACTCTTTAATAACATACCCCTTGTACCCAAGACAAACAATAAAATCATTATAGCCATAGCTGGAATAGATTTTCATGATATGCCATAAAATGGGCATTCCGCCTATCTCAACCATGGGTTTAGGTTTTAATACAGTTTCTTCAGATAGTCTGGTGCCTAGGCCGCCTGCTAATAATACAACTTTCATCTAATTATTTTAATTGATTAATTTGTTACTAAAACACTAACATTACTGGTTATTGGAAAACTACAACATAACAAACATTCATCCTGCAATAACTCACTCTTTTTATGTACACCAATCATTTTAACTTCGCCAGAAAGCAATTTTGCTTTGCATAGCAAGCAACTCCCGGTTTGACAGGAATAAGAAAGCTCCAGAGATGCATCAAGACCCGCTTCAAGAATACTTTTTCCTTTTACAACCTCAACATTTTGATTCAGGTTACCTACAAGAATTTCTACGTTCTGAGTTAATATAAATTCAAACTCCTTGGGATCTCTAACAATTTCAAAATCTTCTGTATAAATATTTTCCTCTTCTACACCTAATTTATATAGCTGATCTTTAACAGACTCCTTTAAACCCGTAGGTCCACATATATAGTGAATGGTATTCTCTAAAGGCGCTTCATTTTTCATGACAGAAAGAATTTTTTTAGGGTTTATTCTTCCTTCTATAACATTATCATTTGTAGCACTTATTGCAAGCTTTGAATAGAAATGAAATAAAGAAAGATTTTTAAACTTTTCTTTAAACTCATTTATCCTACTTGAAAAAATAACGCTTTCAAAACTTTTATTTCCATACACCAGCGTTACGTGTTTACAAAGTTCATTATGTAAAACAAACTTTGCTATTGATATTAAAGGAGTGACACCGCTCCCCGCGCCCCATAAAACCAGATGCGAATTAGCCAAATCAGCTATTTTATCTAAAGTAAAATCACCTAAAGGCTCAAAAACTTCAACGATATCCCCAACTGATAATTTATCATGGATATGATTCGATACAATCCCCCCGGGTACTCGTTTAACGGTTACTTCAATATTTGAATCAATCCCTGGAGCAGATGAAAAAGAATAAGGTCTAATATATCTGCGACCATTTATACGGAAAATTAATGTTAAATATTGACCAGCCAGATATTTAACTTTTTTTAAGGCTGGTTGCTTAAAACAAATAGTTAAAGTATCTGCTGTTTCTTGTCGTAACTCTACAATTTTTAAAGTATAAACTAACATAATATATTGTTAAACTAAACAAGCAAATGTCATATCTACAACTTTATAACCATTAGCCATCATTGTTTAGTAGATCATTAATCTTTTTTTAAAAATCTACTAAACGGACTTAATATTCTTTTTTTGTTTAAATCCTCTTCATAGTACCCATAGCCGTAACCATATCCATAACCGTAGCCATACCCATTCCCTCTATTGACAGAGTTATACACAATGTTTAGATTTTTAAATATTTGCTTACGATACAAATTGTCAATTAAACTAACCTGAGCTTTGATACTATAGTTATTTCTAATTACAAACATTGTTGCATCAGCCCACTTGCTTAATATTTGGGCATCGGTAACCAAACCTACAGGAGGTGCATCAAGAATTATAAAATCAAATTCTTTTTTAAGCTCAGCTATCAATATATCCATTCGTCCGTTGGTTAATAATTCCGCAGGATTTGGCGGCACAGGGCCGCTTGTTATAATATAATAATTCTCTTGTTGCGGGATAGATCTTATAATGTCTTTAGAACTTACCTTACCTATAAAATAATTGGATAGACCAACCGAATTTTCTAACCCAAGAGCCGAATGGAGTTTAGGCTTACGCAAATCCAGTTCTAAAACAACTACTTTTTTATTTGCGGTTGCTAAACTTGCGCCTAAGTTCAATGAGATAAATGACTTGCCTTCACCGCTTATATTTGAAGTAAATAAAATCACTTTATGATCATTATTGAAATCAATATATTGAAGATTAGTACGAAAAGCTCTCATCTGTTCGGCAATCATTGAACGAGGGCGCTCAGATACAATAAGAGGAACAGAATCATCAGAGTGAGCTATCTCAGCAAGAATTGGTGTTCTAGTAAGCTTTTCAATTTGAGATTTATCCCTGATTTTATAATCTAATACGTTTTTCAGATATATTACTATAATTGGCAGAAGTAATCCTAATAGTATAAAAAAAGAATAAATCACACCCTTAACCGGTTTCAAAGGTGTATTATCACTTATCGCTTTATCAATTGTCCTACTATCTGAAATAGTTGTAGCTAAAGAAAGCTCTGTTGATTCGCGTTTTTGCAATAAGAAATTAAACAGGTTATTTTTGATATCCTGCTGCCTCATTACATCAAGTAACCCTCTTTCTTTAGCAGGTACATTTTTTATTATTCCCGAAAACTTTTTGCTTTCGCTTATTAACTGCTCTTTATTTAATAGCAAGCCACTCTTTACGTTCTTTAATGTAGGCAGTAATGTTTCTTTAATACTTTGTATCTGGTCGTTTAGGGAATTAACAATTGGATTTGTCTCTGGTGTGGTTCGTAACAAACTTGTTCTTGATATTTGGGCCTGACCCAATTGTTGTACCAAGGCCAATAAAGAAGGATCTTGTATACCCAGCATGGATGGTAATTTCACTCCTGTATTATCATTGCCTTCATTTAAATAAGACTCCAGATTATCCAACGATGCAAGTTGCAGGTTTATTTTGCTTAATTGATCGTCGTTATCTTTCACACTGCTTAAAAACAATCCTGATTCAGCAGATATATCAGTGATGCTATTGCTTGATTTATAGTCCTGAACTTTCTTTTCAACAGAACTTAAATCGTTGGCTATTGATACCAATCGGCTTTGAATAAAGTTTAATGAATTTGTTGCCGTTTTATTTTTATCATCAATGGCAGCGATATTGTATTCGTCAATCAGATTATCCAAAATGTCTTTTCCTCGCTGAGGTATAGCATCTTCTAAACTAATTAATAATACAGTAGCCTCTTTACTTGCAGGATCGATTTTTATATTACCGGCGTAAGCAGCAGCAAGATTTGCGGTTGTACTAAAAGTAACATAAATAGGCTGATTAGAAAAACGAACATTTTTGGAGCGTGTAATAAGTATCAGACCAGCGTCTGTTTGTACAGGTTTATTTAATGAAACTGGTTTCCCATTAAACAAAGCTTTCTGTTCATCAACCAAATTAACAAGCCATTCCTTAGAATAAGTAAGTGCCCCCGGTTTTAGAACTTCTACTTCAAATGGGCCATTTTTATACAAATAGTATTTTGCTAAATGATGCTGTATATAATAATTTGTTTGAAGATGTAATGCTTCTACAACTTTAGTCATTAAAGAGTTAGACTTCAGTATTTGTATTTCATTATCTATAATCTTACTTGAAGAATTCAGATCGAGTTGATTTAACAAATCTTTAGCATCACTACTTGCAGGGTTTTTATCATCCTTAATTAATAAAGTAGTTTGAATTTTATACTGAGGAATTTGCGTTTGGATAAACAAATAACCCAGTACCAATGCCAACAGAAAAGACACAATAAACCACTTCCAATGAATTAGATATTTAAATAATATCTCTCGAGGATTTACTTCGGGTTCTTCAGCACCACTAACAATATATTCGGAAAACTTTTTTTCTTCTTGCATAAAACTATATAACTATCTCCTTACAATGTAAAGTATTAAAGTAAGTAAGCTTACAACAATTGGTACTACCTGGTAAGTTCTATCAATTGATTGAGCTTTGGCCTTTCCTGTTTTTACATATATAACATCATTAGCGTGCAAATAATAATAAGGAGAATTAAAAACGTCCCTTCCTCGCAAATCAACATTACCAAAAACTTTCTTCCCGTTCATATCTCTAACAATTGTTATACTATCTCTCCTGGCAAATACAGTCAAGTCTCCTGCTAAACTCAATGCTTCAGGTAATGTTATCATTTCATTTGGGATAGTATAGATTGAGGGTTTGGCTACCTCTCCCAAAACGGAAATACGGTAGTTTAAGAATCTAACGTTTACGGTTGGTTCTTTTAAGTATTTACTTACTAAAACCTTTATGGTGTCACTTGCCTGTGTTGTTGAAAGCCCACTTATTTTTAAATTCCCGATTAAAGGTAATTGTATAACCCCCGATGAATTCACTAAATACCCAGGAGCCGCAGACTGACTCAGTACAGCCGCGCCACTACCGGGGGTTGAAGAAGAACTACCAGAGCCTGTACTAACCGAATAAGGGTTAAAAAAGCTACTAGCCTCTGGGTTTAATGAATTTACATAAATGGAGAGAATGTCTCCTGGTTGAATTTTGGGAATATAAACTTTAGCTAAATCAAGCGTATCGGTAAAACCTTTTGTTTTTTGAAAATAAACCAGCTTTTTCTCGTTGCTACAGGAAGATATAAGAATTACGGAAACAATAGCTAAAAAAAACTTTAAGAAACTATTTTTTATCATTTAGATTGTTTTTAAATTTTAGAAGATACATTACTGCCTTCTTTTTACTGTTAATTATTTACTATACTGGTAATATTAATAAAAACAATTGTCGTGGCCGAATATACAAAACCAATTAATAAATTATCGCTTTTTTTAACAATTTATTTATGTTTTGCCATTTTTTTTATTAATAATGAAATAATCTAATATTAATTTAAAATTCACTTTCCTCAATTAAATGAGGAATAAATTATGCTTGGCCCATTGTTCCACCAAAATTCATCGGGAAGCCTGAAGGCTCTTGTTGAACCTTAATACGCCCATTAATCGATTCAAATTTTTCCAGATTGTCTTCCAATGCGGTTAATAATCGTTTAGCATGTTCTGGAGTTAAAATAACCCTTGATTTTACTTTTGCCTTTGGTATTCCGGGCATTACCCTGATAAAATCAAGCACAAACTCCGAACTTGAGTGAGTAATTATCGCCAGATTTGAATAAATTCCTTCTGCTATTTCTTCAGAAAGTTCAATATTCAGTTGATTTTCATTTTGTTCTTCCATTTTATTAAATAATAAAGCCATCCATTTATCAAAAGGCTCTCCAATAATAACAAATATTGTTCAACCTTTAATTGCATTTCAATTCATGCTTTAAAAAATGCTTTATCGTAAGCAATGAAACTCAAAACAGCCATGTTTTATTTTTGTTTCATTTTTTTTACTTTTTACCAATCTGATATAATCCCATCATTAAACAAAAAAGCCCCTCGGTTTTTACCGAAGGGCTTGTTAATATATTCAAGTGAATTACGCTTCTACTTCTTCAGTCTTTGAAGCCATTAAGCGATCAAATTCTTCTTGTGAACCTACACGAATATTTTCATATTCACGCAAGCCTGTACCAGAAGGAATCAAGTGACCAACAATAACGTTTTCTTTCAAGCCAAGCATCAGATCCTTTTTACCGGCTATAGCAGCCTCATTAAGAACCTTTGTAGTTTCCTGGAATGATGCAGCCGAGATAAACGACTTAGTGCCTAATGAAGCCCTGGTAATACCTTGTAGTATTGGACTTGAAGTTGCAGGGATAGCATCACGAACTTCAACCAACCTCATATCCCTACGTTTTAGAACAGAGTTCTCATCACGCAGTTTTCTCAATGAAACTATCTGACCAGCTTTTAATGTAGTTGAATCACCTGGCTCAACCACAACTTTTTTGTCAAATATTTCATCGTTCTCGGTCATGAAATCCCAGCTATCTACAGCTTCACGTTCCAGGAAGCGGGTATCACCGGCATCTTCAATCTGTACTTTCTGCATCATCTGGTGAACAATAACTTCAAAGTGCTTATCGTTGATCTTCACACCCTGTAAACGGTAAACCTCTTGTATACCATTTACCAGGTATTCCTGTACTGCAGCCGGGCCTTTAATAGCCAGGATGTCAGCAGGAGATATAGAACCATCAGATAATGGCATACCAGCTTTCACAAAGTCATTATCCTGTACAAGGATGTGTTTTGACAATGGAACAAGGTACTTTTTAACCTGACCATCTTTTGATTCAATAGTGATCTCACGGTTACCACGTTTAACACCACCTAAGGTTACCACACCATCAATCTCTGTTACTACAGCAGGATTAGATGGGTTACGTGCCTCAAATAACTCGGTTACGCGTGGTAAACCACCGGTAATATCCCGGGTTTTACCAGTTGAACGAGGGATCTTAGCAATAACCTGTCCTGTTTGTAGTTTCTCACCTTCTTCAACAGCGATGTGTGCACCTACCGGAATGTTATATCCTTTAATGATGTTACCTTTTGTATCGGTAATTTGAATAACAGGGTTTTTTGTTTTATCCCTGGTATCGATAATTACCTTTTCACGGTGACCAGTTTGCTCATCAGATTCTTCACGGAAAGTGATACCATCCAATACAGCTTCAAACTGGGTTAAACCGGCAAATTCAGATATGATCACCGCGTTATACGGATCCCATGAACAGATACGATCGCCACGGGTAATTTTGCTACCATCTTTTACATACAGGTATGAACCGTACGGAATGTTATTGGTAACAATTACCTTATTACTTCCTTCTTCAACAATACGGAACTCACCAGAACGGCCTAATACCACATCTACATCACCTTCTTCGGTTTTGTATTGAACAGTACGTACGTTTTCAAATTCAATGATACCATCAAACCTTGCGTTGATCTGTGATTCAGCCGCGATGTTTGAGGCAGTACCACCCACGTGGAATGTACGTAATGTTAACTGTGTACCCGGCTCACCGATTGACTGTGCTGCAATTACACCAACAGCTTCACCTTTTTGCACACGTTTACCACTTGCCAGGTTGCGGCCATAGCATAATGCACAAACACCACGCTTGCTTTCGCAGGTTAATACCGAACGTATTTCGATACCCTCTAATGGAGAGTTTTCAATCTTTTTACCTACTTCTTCTGTAATGTCCTGACCAGCTACTGCCAACAGTTCGTTGGTGATAGGGTCATGCACATCATGTAAAGTTGTACGACCTAAGATACGGTCATATAACGGCTCAACAATATCTTCATTGTCTTTCAACGCAGTTGTGTAAATACCTCTTAAAGTACCGCAATCAACTTCGCCAACAATCATATCCTGGGCAACGTCATGTAACCTACGGGTTAAGTAACCAGCATCAGCTGTTTTCAACGCCGTATCCGCCAAACCTTTACGGGCACCGTGAGTAGAGATAAAGTACTCCAATACTGACAAACCTTCTTTAAAGTTTGAAAGGATCGGGTTTTCAATAATCTCACCACCTGAGCCTGATTTTTGCGGCTTAGCCATCAAACCACGCATACCTGCAAGCTGACGGATCTGCTCTTTTGAACCACGGGCACCTGAATCAAGCATCATGTACACAGAATTAAAGCCCTGGTTATCGTTACTTAGGATGTCCATTACATTCGCAGTTAAGCGATTGTTAATACGTGTCCAGATATCGATAATTTGGTTATAACGCTCGTTGTTGGTAATGAAACCCATGTTGTAGTTACCCATTACTTCTTCAACTTGTTTAGAAGCTGTTTCGATCAGTGTAACTTTTTCAGCAGGGATATTGATATCCTTCAGGTTAAATGATAAACCACCCTGGAACGCCATCTTGAAACCTAACTCCTTAATATCATCAAGGAATTGGGCTGCACGGGCCATACCGGTAATTTTAACAACCTCACCAATAATATCACGCAGTGATTTTTTAGTCAGCAATTCGTTAATATAACCTACTTCAACCGGTACATGCTGATTAAACAACACACGACCTACAGTAGTATCAATGATTTTGCTTACTATACTGCCATCTTTTTCTTTTACTAAACCTTTAACTTTAATAAAGGCGTGCAAGTCAATTTTCTTCTCGTTATAAGCAATAAGTACTTCTTCTGCAGAATAGAAAGTTAACCCCTGCCCTTTAACCACACGGGTTGCATCTGTTTTACGGCCTTTGGTTATGTAGTACAAACCAAGCACCATGTCCTGTGATGGTACAGTAATAGGTGTACCGTTAGCAGGGTTAAGGATGTTGTGCGATGCCAGCATCAAAATTTGGGCTTCCAAAATTGCCGCGTTACCTAGTGGTACGTGAACGGCCATCTGGTCACCGTCAAAATCCGCGTTGAAGGCGGTACAAGTTAATGGGTGCAATTGGATCGCTTTACCTTCAACCAGTTTTGGCTGGAACGACTGGATACCTAATCTGTGCAGCGTAGGCGCACGGTTTAGTAATACAGGGTGTCCTTTCAATACGTTTTCCAGGATGTCCCAAACTAATGGGTCTTTACGGTCAACTATCTTTTTGGCAGATTTTACTGTTTTAACCACACCACGCTCAATCATTTTGCGAATGATAAATGGTTTAAACAGCTCAGCAGCCATATCTTTTGGTAAACCGCACTCGTGTAATTTAAGGTTTGGACCTACAACAATTACCGAACGGGCAGAGTAATCCACACGTTTACCCAATAAGTTTTGACGGAAACGGCCTTGTTTACCTTTCAGGATGTCTGAAAGTGATTTCAGGGCACGGTTACCTTCAGTTTTTACCGCGTTTACTTTACGTGAGTTATCGAATAACGAGTCAACAGCTTCCTGTAACATACGTTTTTCGTTACGTAATATAACTTCCGGTGCTTTGATCTCGATCAAACGTTTTAAACGGTTGTTACGGATAATTACACGACGGTAAAGGTCATTCAAATCTGAAGTAGCGAAACGGCCACCTTCCAGTGGTACTAACGGACGCAGCTCAGGTGGGATAACAGGAACAATCTTAACGATCATCCATTCAGGGTTATTCTCGATACGAGTTTTTGCATCACGGAAAGCTTCAACAACCTGTAAACGTTTTAAAGCTTCGTTTTTACGTTGTTGTGAAGTTTCGTTTGCAGCCTGGTGACGTAAGCTGAATGATAACTCATCCAGGTCAAGGCGTTTCAACAACTCTTCAAGAGCCTCGGCACCCATTTTGGCTACAAATTTCTGTGGATCTTTATCGTCCAGATATTGATTCTCTTTCGGCAGGGTATCTAACACGTCAAGATATTCCTCTTCAGTAAGGAAATCCATTTTGTTGATGCCATCAGCTTCTTTGATACCTGGTTGGATAACTACATAACGCTCGTAGTATATAATTAAGTCGAGCCTTTTTGTTGGCAAGCCTAATAAGTAACCAATTTTGTTTGGTAATGAACGGAAGTACCAGATATGAGCAACAGGAACTACAAGGTTAATGTGGCCCATGCGCTCGCGGCGTACTTTCTTTTCGGTTACTTCAACACCGCAACGGTCGCACACGATACCTTTGTAACGGATACGTTTGTATTTACCGCAATGGCACTCATAATCTTTAACCGGACCAAAAATACGTTCGCAGAATAAACCATCACGCTCAGGTTTATAAGTCCTGTAGTTGATGGTTTCTGGTTTTAAAACTTCACCGCTTGAACGTTCAAGGATGGACTCAGGAGAGGCCAGACTGATCGTAATTGTGGTGAAATTACTTTTGATTTTATTATCCTTTTTGTAAGACATAGTCTCCTTGTTTTTTAATGATTGAATTAGTGAGTTAGTGTATTAGTGAGTTAACCTGTTTTGTTAAATCACTCTTTTACTATGTTTGAATTAGCGAGCCAGCGAATTGATGATTTGTTTAATCACTAATTCACTAACTCACTAAATCACTAATTATTCTAACGTGATATCTAAACCTAAACCTCTTAATTCATGAACCAATACGTTGAATGATTCAGGAACTGATGGTGTTGGCAGGTTTTCACCTTTAACAATAGCCTCGTAAGTTTTGGCACGGCCGATAACATCATCCGATTTAACGGTCAATATCTCCTGCAGTATGTTTGATGCACCGAATGCTTCGAGTGCCCAAACCTCCATCTCACCAAAACGCTGACCACCAAACTGAGCTTTACCACCCAATGGTTGTTGTGTAATTAATGAGTATGGCCCGATAGAACGCGCGTGCATCTTATCATCAACCATGTGACCTAATTTCAGCATGTATATAATACCTACTGTAGTCTGTTGGTCAAAACGATCGCCTGTTAAGCCATTGTATAAATAGGTACGGCCTGATTCTGGTAAGTTTGCCTTTTTAACCCACTCTTCCACTTCTTCATGGCTTGCACCATCAAAAATCGGGGTAGCGAATTTAATACCAAGCTCTTTACCGGCCCATCCTAATACGGTTTCATAGATCTGGCCCAGGTTCATACGTGAAGGTACACCCAGTGGGTTCAACACAATATCAACCGGTGTTCCATCCTCCAGGAAAGGCATATCCTCGTCACGTACAATACGTGCTACGATACCTTTGTTACCGTGACGACCGGCCATTTTATCACCTACTTTAAGCTTACGCTTTTTAGCGATGTAAACTTTAGCCATTTGTACGATACCTGATGGAAGCTCATCACCCACACTGATAGCGAATTTATCACGACGGTAAGCTCCTAATTCCTCATTAACTTTGATATTATAGTTATGAAGTAAAAGCTTGATCTGATCGTTTTTATCATCATCAGTTGTCCATTTAGTTGGGTTAATGTTTTCGTAATTAAGCTCAACTAAAATTTTCTGGGTGAATTTTACACCTTTTGGTACTAAAAGCTCTTTGTAAATGTTGTAAACACCTTGTGATGTTTTACCATTCACGATCTCAAATAACTTTTCGATCAAAGTATTTTTAAGCTCTTTTACAGCTCTTTCGTGTTTAGTATCCAGTTTCTCCAGCTGTGCTTTTTCTTCGGCCTTAGAGGTCTTTTTAGCACGGCTGAACAATTTGGTATCAATAACAACACCTGCAATAGATGGTGGAGTTTTCAGTGACGCATCTTTAACGTCGCCTGCTTTATCACCAAATATGGCACGTAACAGTTTTTCTTCCGGTGACGGATCTGATTCCCCTTTTGGAGTGATCTTACCAATCAGGATATCGCCTTCTTTAACCTCGGCACCAACACGGATAATACCGTCTTCGTCAAGGTCTTTAGTAGCTTCTTCTGATACGTTAGGGATATCTGGTGTCAATTCCTCTTCACCACGTTTGGTATCACGTACTTCCAATTCAAACTCTTCAACGTGAAGTGAAGTGAAAATATCCTGTGAAACTACACGCTCAGATATTACGATCGCATCCTCAAAGTTATATCCCTGCCAAGGCATGAACGCCACTTTTAAGTTACGGCCCAATGCAAGCTCACCATTCTGAGTAGCGTAACCTTCACAAAGAACTTCACCTTTTGATACTCTTTGGCCTTTTTTAACAATCGGCTTCAGGTTCATGGTAGTGCTTTGGTTGGTTTTTTTGAATTTGGTTAAACGATAGCTTTTTGAATCGCCATCAAATGAAACCAAACGGTCAAGCTCATCACGGTCATATTTAATACGGATCTCGTTGGCATCAACATATTCCACAACACCATCGCCTTCGGCGTTGATCAGTGTACGTGAATCTTTTGCCACACGTCCTTCCAATCCGGTTCCAACAATTGGCGCTTCAGGGCGTAACAATGGTACGGCCTGGCGTTGCATGTTCGATCCCATCAATGCACGGTTAGCATCATCATGTTCCAGGAACGGAATTAATGAAGCCGCGATAGAAGTGATCTGGTTTGGAGCGATGTCCATCAAATCGAGTCTTTCCGGCTCAATGATCGGGAAGTCACCTTCAAAACGTGCTTTTACTTTTGGCAATGCAAACACACCTTTATCATCATAATGGGCATTAGCCTGACCAATAGTTTTACCGTCCTCATCTTCTGCAGATAAATAGATAACTGGTTCTTCAACCTGTACTTTACCTTCAACCACACGTTTGTATGGAGTTTCGATAAAGCCTAAGTTGTTGATCTTGGCGTGTACGCAAAGTGATGATATCAAACCAATGTTCGGTCCTTCCGGAGTTTCAATGGTACACAACCTACCGTAGTGGGTGTAGTGTACGTCACGAACCTCGAAACCGGCACGCTCACGTGACAGACCACCGGGCCCAAGGGCTGACAGACGACGCTTGTGCGTGATCTCTGCCAGTGGATTGGTTTGGTCCATGAACTGTGATAGCTGGTTTGTTCCGAAGAACGAGTTGATCACTGATGATAATGTACGTGCGTTGATCAGGTCGGTTGGGGTAAACACCTCGTTATCACGGATGTTCATACGCTCACGTATAGTACGTGCCATACGTGCCAAACCAACACCAAACTGAGCATATAACTGCTCACCCACTGTACGAACACGACGGTTTGACAAGTGGTCAATATCATCCACCTCAGCTTTAGAGTTGATCAGTTTGATCAGGTATTTAACAATGGCAATGATATCCTGCTTGGTTAATACCTTTGTTTCATCAGAGGTATTTAGTTTCAACTTACGGTTGATACGGTAGCGGCCCACATCACCCAGGTCATATCTTTTATCAGAGAAGAATAAACGATCGATGATACCACGTGCTGTTTCTTCATCAGGTGGTTCAGCGTTACGTAACTGACGGTAGATATGCTCAACCGCTTCTTTCTCCGAGTTCGAAGTATCTTTCTGTAAGGTATTGTATATAATAGTATAATCACCGCTGGTGGCCGCATCTTCCTTGTTCAGGATGATGGTTTTAACACCCGCGTCGATGATCATATCAATATGATCGTCTTCCAATACGGTTTCACGCTCAAGGATGATCTCATTACGGTCGATAGAAACCACTTCACCGGTATCCTCATCCACGAAATCTTCAACCCATTTTTTAAGCACCCTTGCAGCAAGCTTACGGCCAATGAATTTCTTCAGACCAGATTTGCTCACTTTTACTTCGTCAGCCAGTTCAAACAATTCTAATATATCTTTATCAGAATCGTAACCGATCGCGCGAAGCAATGTAGTAACCGGGAATTTCTTTTTACGGTCAATGTAAGCATACATCACGTTGTTAACGTCTGTAGCAAACTCAATCCATGAACCTTTGAAAGGGATAACACGGGCAGAGTATAATTTTGTACCGTTGGTGTGGCGGCTTTGGCCAAAGAACACACCTGGCGAACGGTGTAACTGAGAAACAATTACACGTTCGGCACCATTTATAACAAATGTACCTTTAGGGGTCATGTATGGGATAGTTCCCAGATACACGTCCTGTACAATAGTTTCAAAATCTTCGTGCTCCTCATCATTACATGAAAGGCGAAGCTTGGCTTTTAAAGGCACACTGTAGGTTAATCCGCGCTCAATACACTCTTGTATATCGTAACGTGGCGGATCAATAAAGTAATCAAGAAATTCTAAAACAAAGATGTTTCTTGAGTCCGATATCGGAAAATTTTCAGCAAACACTTTAAACAAACCTTCTTTATAACGGTTGTCTGAGGTGGTTTCCAATTGAAAAAATTCCTGGAAAGATTGTAACTGCACATCCAGGAAATCAGGGTAATCAAGTACCTTTCTGCTGGTTGCAAAGTTTACTCTTTGATTATTGTTGTTTGCCAAGGTATTATAATTTTAGTTTATTAATAAACCTGTATTTAGAAGTGAGATATGAGACGTAAGTATTGAGACCAAAAAAATTTCACAAGCTATATCCTGCAAAAAATCCCAAATCTCAAATCTAATATCTCAAGTCTATTATATATAAACAGCAATAGACCCCGACCAAAATAGGTCGGAGTCTGATGCTATATTTTTATTGGGTTAACTTATTTAACCTCAACTACTGCTCCAGCTTCTTCTAATTGAGTTTTCAAAGATTGAGCTTCTTCTTTAGTTACACCAGTTTTTAATTCTTTTGGTGCGCCGTCAACAAGATCTTTAGCTTCTTTCAAACCTAAGCCAGTTAAGTCTTTTACTAATTTAACAACTGCTAATTTTGAGCCACCTGCTTCTTTCAGGATAACGTCAAATGCAGTTTGTTCTGCAGCAGCAGCAGGGGCATCATCGCCACCAGCAGGAGCAGCAGCAACAGCTACAGCTGCAGCAGCAGGCTCAATACCATACTCATCTTTTAAGATCTGAGCTAATTCGTTTACTTCTTTTACTGTTAAGTTTACCAACTGTTCAGCAAACGCTTTTAAATCCGCCATTTT
>JACXTT010004127.1_pt1 | contig 21732 bp, 29 predicted proteins | sample 9270951 | NCBI WGS metagenome assembly JACXTT01 (sample SAMN15532306, study PRJNA645909) | rock metagenome | isolation source: weathered quartz diorite | place: Puerto Rico | collected 2017-06-21
TGTCGTGCGTAGCCGATGAGCTGGCGCAAATCGTTGATCGGCACGGCGTTGTTCACGCAGAGGACCGTCGGGCCGGTGGCGATGCGCGTCACCGCGGCGAAGTCCTTGTCCGGGTCGTACGTCAAGTGCTGGTACAGCGCGCGGTTCACCGCCATCGGCGCCGCATTCAATACCGTGTAGCCGTCCGCTGCCGAGCGCGCGACGAATTCATGCGCGATGTTCCCGGCGGCGCCGGGCTTGTTCTCGACGACGACCGGGACGCCGAGCTCCTTGCCGAGCTCGTCGGCGGCGAGGCGCGACAGGAAGTCGCCCGAGCCGCCCGGCGGGTAGCCGACGACGAGCTTGATCGGCTTCGCGGGATACGGCTGCGCCGAGGCGTGCAGTACCGTGCACAGCGCGAGCAGCGCCAGCAATCGGCTCATCATTTTCCTTTCAGTTGCTGGAGCACGCGGTCAGGATAATCGCTCGCGATGCCATCGACGCCCATCGCGATCATGCGCTCGATATCCGCGGACTCGTTGACCGTCCACACCGTGACCTTCATCTGCGACGTGCGGGCGGCGTCCAGCTTTTTCAACGTGACCGTCTGGTAATCGGGCGACCAGATGCGCCCGCCGGCCGCGTGCACGCGTTCGGCATTCGATGCCGCACCCTCGGTGCAGTAAACGGTGGGCATTTCCGGCGCCTCGCGCTCCACTACCTTCAGCACCTGCCAATAAAACGCCTGCACGGTCGCGCGGTCCTGGACGCCTGCCTCGCGCACTTCGGCGATCAGCGCGCGCGCGAATTCTTCGGCGGGCAGCGTTTCGTCGAGCGCATTGGCATCCATCTTTGGCTCGATGTTGAAGCGCACGCGATGGTTGCTTGCGAACGCAAATAGGTCGGCCAGGCGCGGAATGCGCGTCCCATCGATCGGCTGCTGGTGCGGAAAGCGGCGCGCATAGTCGCTGCCCGGGCGCAGGCGGCCCACGTCATAGCGCTGCAGCTCGGCGTACGTCAGGCTGTGGATCGGCAGCGCGCGCTTGACCCATTGCCCATCCGGGCCGCGCGCGATGTCGGGGTTCAGGCCGCGGTCGTGGTGGATGACCATGACGCCGTCGCGCGTCACGCCGACGTCGAGCTCGAGCGTGGTCACGCCGATCTCCAGCGCGCGCGCGAACGAGGGCAGCGTGTTCTCCGGCAGGTAGCCGCGCGCGCCGCGGTGGCCTTGCACGTCGATCACAGGGTCATCTGGGTCTGCGTGGTGACGGAGAGAAGCTTGCCGCCGTCGTCGGTGATGCGTGTCTCCCAGACCTGCGTGCGCTTGCCCTTGTGGATCGGCGTCGCCACGGCCTGGATCACGCCCGATTTGCAGCCGGAGATGAAGTTCGTCTTTGATTCCAGGGTCGCGGTGCGCTGCCCCTCGGCGAGGCTCGCCACGGTGCCCGCGGCGCCGACCGTGTCGGCGAAGGCCATGAGCGTGCCGCCGTGGACCACGCCGGTGGTGGTGAGGAGCTTCTCCGTCACGGTGAGCCGGGCGACGACGCGATCGGCGGTGACTTCGACGAACTCGATGCCGAGGTGGGCGACGAGCCCGACGTTCCAGTCGAGCTTCATGGCGCGAGGTCCACGTCGCCGGCGAAGCGCTCGATGCGCAGCTTGGTCGCGAAAGGCTCGCGCTCGCGCGCGAAGCGCTCGTGCAGCGTCTGGTTGGCCATGTATTTCTCGTACGAGGCGCGCGAGTCGATGCCGTAGATGATGGCATGCGCGCTCCAGCCGGTGGCGTCCGGCTCGGCGATGCGCAGCCGCCGCGCCCACAGGAATCCCGGCTGGCGCAGCACTTCGGCGAGATGCCCGGCCTCCAGCCAGCGCATCACCTGCGACTCGCCGCCCGGCGCGATCCAGAAGCGCACCACGAGAAAGCAGCCCGCGTCTCTCAGCGGCTTGGTACCAGGGTCCATAGCATGACGATGATCAGGACAAGGAGGAGCGCCGCGCTCAGCGCGAGCGACAAGTGTATGCCGATCAGGCTGCCGGCGAGCCCGACGGTGACGCCGCTGAAGGCGCGCAGCCCGAGCGCCGACATGGCGAACAGACCGATGACGCGCCCGCGCACCTGCGCCGGCGCATGGATTTGCACCAGCGTCTGCGCCATGGCGAAGAACGCGAGCTCCAGGAAGCCGGCGGCGAATAGCAGCGCGAGCGCAACCCCATAGGAACGCGTGGCGGCGAAGCCGCCGATTGCCAGGCACCACGCGCCCGCCAGCAGGAACGCGCTGCGCGGATTGGGCGCCAGCAGCCCGCGGCTTTCGAGCGCAAGGCCGCCCAGCAGTGCGCCGGCCGCGTCGGCGGCGAACAGCATGCTGTAGGTAAGGCCGCCTTCGCCGTGGCCGAGATCGCTGGCGAACTCCGGCATCTGCGCCTGGTAGGCGTTGCCGACGATGAACGAGGCGCCGCCTGCGAGGAGCGTCATCGAGGTGATGACGCGGTTATGCGCCACCGCGCGCCAGGTGGCGACGACGTCGGCAAAGGCGCGCACGCGCCGCTCCGGCGCGATCTGCTTGCGCATGTAGGGCGCTCGCCACAGCCACAGAGTGAACGGCACGTAGATGAGCGCGTTGAAGAGAATGCCCCACGCCGGCCCGAGCGCAAGCAAGATGACGCCGCCGACCGCGGGCCCGAGCAGCAGGCCGAGCCAGCGTGCGGTGGCGGTCAGGCGGATGGCGCTGTGCAGCTCTGCGTCCTCGACGATGTCGTGGATGAAGACCTGCGCCGCCGGTCCCCACAGTACGCCGGCGAGGCCGTGTATCACGAGCAGCACGCCCGCATGCCACATCTCGAGCGCATCGGCGAGGAACAGCATTCCCCACGCTATCGAGACACCCATGAACAGCAGCATCCCGAGCTGGATCACGCGCCGCGGGTCGTAGCGGTCGGCAAGCCCGCCGGACCAGATCGAGAAGAGCAGGAACGGCACCCAGTGCGAGATCACCGCGAACCCGGCGAGCGCCGGCGAGGCGAACTTCTGGTACATGATCCAGTAACTGATGACGTGCTCGATCGAATCGGCCATCATCGCCGAGGCCGCGCCGAAGAAATACGCGCGGAACACCGGCCGGCGCAGCGCCGGGAAGGAAACCGCCGTCTCAGCCATCGAGCTCGGGATAGCGGCGGAAGATGCCTTGCTGGTTGAACGCGATGCGGCGCTTGGAGGCGAGATAGGCGGCAAGGCGCGGGCGCTGCATCACGCGGTGGTGCAGCGCCACCAGCTTCGGGTATCTCGGCTCGAGCGCCTCCATGGTGCGCGGGAATGCGTAGCGCAAACCTTCAACCATCTGGAAGAGCGAGAGCTCAACGTAGGTGATCGTCCTGCCGCGCTCCAGGCGCTCGAAGTAATCCATGAACTTCGGCAGCCGGTCCTCGCGGAAATCCTGCGCGCGGCGCAGCGCTTCCCGCTTCTGGTCCTCGTAGTACAGCCCGCTGCCGACCGGGTGGTGCGTGTCGTGCACCTCCACCAGCCAATCGGTGATCGTGAGCTGCTGCTGGTGCAGCCAGAGCCGCGCAGCTTCCCCCTTGGGCGCGAGCCCGAGGCGCGGCGCCAGCCAGTGCAGGATCATCGCCGTCTGCGCGATGACCCGCTCCCCGGCGCGCAGGAAGGGCGGCGCGAAAGGTCGCTTCTTCACCGCGCGGCTCTCCATCAGATGCATCATGGCCTGCATGCCTTTCGGGCGCCGCGCGACGTCGACGTAGTCGGCGTCCGCATCCTCGAGCGCGAGCCGGACGAATTCGCCGCGGCCCTGGATCGAGGGCCAGTAATAGAGCTCGTATTTCATAACACCGCCGGTTTGTCGGGCAGCTCGTTCGGATTGGCGCCGCGCGCCGGGAACTCGCGGGCGAGGATCTGCGTCACCGCCGCGATGGCGTCGAGCGCACCGTGCTCGTATTGGCCGGCCTTGAACGCGCGCTCCATGCCGCGGCAGATCGCGTCCCAATCGTGCTGCGGCACGCGCGCCGCGATGCCGCGGTCGGCGAGGATCTCGATGCGCCGGTCGACGAGCTGCACGTAGACCAGTACACCCGTGTTCTCCGCCGTGTCCCACACGCCAAGCTGCGCAAAGACCTGGCGCGCGCGTTCACGCGGTGAAGCGCGCAGGTGGCCGAGGTGCAGCGGTCCTTCGATGGCGAAGCGGATCTCGCCGCGGTGCAGCCGCTCCGAGGTCTTGATCGCGCGCTCGATCGCTTTCAGCGCCGATGATGGGAAGGCGCGCAACGCGAGCCAATGCGGGGTGAAGAGGTGCTTGAGCCCGCGCTTTACCATGAGCCGCTCGCCCCGCCGCCGCCCGAGGATCCGCCGCCGCCGCTGAAGCCGCCGCCGCCGAAGTCGCCGCCGCCCGAGAAGCCGCCGCCCGACCAGCCGCCCCCATAGCCGCCTGAGCTCCACCGGCCGGGTGTCCAGCTGCGGTTGTCGTTGAACAGCGTGAGCACGAAGCCGATCAGCGCGGCGATGATGCCGATCACGAGCGAGCCGATCAACGCCCAGCCGACGAAGCCCGCGACCGCGCCGACGATGCCGGCGCCGGGGACGCGGCCGAAGATCGCCCGCAGCACGCTGCCGCCGATCGCCACGAAGACGAAGAGCGCGAACAGCCATTCGGGGTGCAGGCCGCGGGAGCGCTCGACGCCGTGCGCCGCGGGCGGCGGCAGCTTCTCGCCTTCGACCACGCGCATGACGCGGTCCATGCCGGCGCGGATGCCGCCGTAGAAGTCGCTCTCGCGGAAGCGCGGCACGATGTCGTTGTCGATGATGCGCTTGGCGATGGCATCCGGCAGCGCGCCTTCGAACCCGTAGCCCACTTCGAACTTCAGCCGGTGGTCGTCCTTGGCGACGACGAGCAGCACGCTGTCATCCACGCCCTTGCGGCCGAGCTTCCACGCCTCCTCGACGCGCACCGCGTACTGCTCGATCGTCTCGGGCTGCGTCGTGGGCACGATCAGCACCGCGAGCTGCGCGCCTTTGCGCGCCTCGAACTCGGCAAGCGTCTGCTCGAGCGAGGCGCGCTGCTGTCCATTCAGCGTGCCCGTGAGGTCGGTGACGCGGCTCTTTAGCGGCGGAACGTCTACGGCCCACGCGAGTAATGAAACGATGAAAGCGACAAGGAGCACGCCTGCTGCCGCCCCCCTGTTAAGGCGGCAGTGAGCCAAGCGGACGGGGCGTTGGGTTTCCGAAAAATCAGAACCCCCCGTTCGCAAAAGCTGCTCGCTTTCCCCCTTGACAGAGGGGCGACGCAGAATCATTTCTTCGCCGGCGAGCCGAAATCGACGGTCGGCGGCTTGGCGAGCGCCTTTTCGTCCTCGACGGTGAACTGGGGCTTGGGCTTGTAACCGAACACCATCGCGGTGAGGTTGACCGGGAACTGGCGCACGAGCGTGTTGTACTCCTGCACCGCCTTGATGTAGCGCTGGCGCGCCACCGCGATGCGGTTCTCGGTGCCCTCGAGCTGCGCCTGCAGGTCGCGGAAGTTCTGGTCGGACTTGAGCTGCGGGTAGTTCTCCGCCACCGCAAGGAGCCGCGACAGGGCGCCGGTGACTTCGCGCTGCGCCTGCACGAACTGCTGGAAGGCGGCCGGGTCGTTGACGAGCTCGGGCGTGGCGTTGATCGAGGTCGCCTTGGCGCGCGCTTGGGTGACGCCGAGCAGCACCTGCTGCTCCTGGGCGGCGAAGCCCTTCACGGTGTTCACCAGGTTCGGGATCAGGTCGGCGCGGCGCTGGTACTGGTTCAGCACTTCCGACCATGCCGCCTTCACTTGCTCGTCCTGCGACTGCAGCGTGTTGTAGCCGCAGCCGCCCAGTAGCAAAACGGCGACAACGAGGAGCACTCGGCCCATGGGGTCTCCCTTGAAAGAGCGCGAAATATAAAGCAGGAACCGCCTGCGCCGCGACACGGTCGAAAAGCGAAGGGCGGCCTCCTGAAAGGGCTCGACGTCGAGTTCGAATCGCTGCGCGCCTTCCTCTCCGGCGCCATCGAGTTCGCGAGCCCGCCGGGCACGCCGCGCGCGAAACCCGGGACGGTGTTCTTTCTCTACGCCGAGCCGAAGAAGGAGTGGCTCGGCCGGGCGCCGAAGATTCCGGTCGCGCCCGAGAAGTAACTAGCTTGCTGGAGTTTTCTTCGGCCGGCCGGGGCGGTGGGTGACGCGGAAGATCTTGAGTGGCGGTACCGGCGGCGGATTCTCGAGGAACCTGCAGTCCGACTCAGTGGGCATCGAGAGCAGCGCGCCGATCCGGTTGCCGTCGACGAACACGTTGTAGCGAAGCATGTGCGCCGAGCTGGGAATGGGCTGCGCGATGATCTCGTATTTGCCCACCATGAAGCGTTTGCGTTCCAAGGTGGGTATGCTCATGCTCCCGTTTATACCACATGGCGAGCACCAAGCCCCGCCCCAAGAGCCCGCTCAAGCGCGCACCGGCGCGCCGCCGGCCGCGCAAGGCAAGAGCGCTGTCGCGCGGCCTGAGCGCCGCCGAGTGCCGGCTCGATACGCTCTCGGGCGAGGCGAATTCCGTAAGGACGCGCATCGAGAACGAGGGCGGGTTCGTCCTCGGCTGCTACAACGATCCGCTCGGAAGACAGCCGCTGATTGCCGCGGTGCTGCCGATCGACGCGATCGAGCCGACGCCGTTCCAGCGCGACCTGTCGCAGGCGCATCACCGGCGCCTTGCCGATGTGCTCGACCGCACCGGCATGTTCCTCGACCCGATCATCGCGGTGACGGCGCCGCAGAAGGGTTTCTGGACGCCCAACGGGCGCCACCGGCTGGAAGCGATGCGGCGGCTGGGCGCGAAAGCGATCACCGCGCTCGTGGTGCCCAAGCGCGAGGTCGCCTGGCAGATCCTCGCGCTCAACACCGAGAAGGCGCACAACCTGCGCGACAAGTCGCTGGAAGTGATCCGCATCTTCCGCAACCTGATGGACGAGAGCCCGCAGCAAAGCGAGAAGGAGGTCTCCTACTACCTGGAGGAGCCGTCCTTCGTCACGATGGGGCTTTGCTACGAGAAGAACCCGCGCTTCAGCGGCGCGGTGTACAACTCGTTCGTACGGCGCCTGACGGAGTTCTCCGACGCGCCGCTCGGCAAGGCGCTGCGCGAGCACGAGAAGACGGCCGAGAAGCTGCTCGAGCTCGACGAGCGCGTGAACGAGGTGGTGAAGAAGCTCAAGGCGAAGGGCTTCGTCAGCCCGTACCTCAAGTCATTCGTCATCGCGCGCTCGAATCCGCTGCGCTTCATGAAGGAGCCGCCGGCGCTCGAGGACCTCCTCAATACGATCCGCGGCAGGGTCGAGCGCTTCAACGTCGACAAGGTGCGCCAGGAGGACATCGTCGCGAGCGGCGGCGCGCCGGACGAAGATTAAATCGGGGACAGGTACGTAATTCTTTTGTCGGCCGTCAACCGGCTGTCAGGACAATTACGTACCTGTCCCCGATTTCAGCGCTTGCGCTCGCATTCATCCGCGGTGCGCGCGCAGCGCTCCTGGCAAGCTTGCACGTCCGGCGCCTCGGTGTTCGTCTTGCGGCAGTTGGCGATGCAGTCGTTGAGCGCCGCTTTGCAGCTCGGCGGTGCGGCGGGAGCCAACACCAGGCTCTTGTAGGCGTAGTAGCCCGCCGCGCCCAGAATCGCGAGCACCACCAGCGTGCCGAACGTGCCGAGGCCGCGCTGCGGGCCGTTCACTAAAGCTTGACCGCGCGCTGGATCGCCGGCCGCGCCGCCATCTCGTTGCCCCAGCGCTCGAGGTTCGTCATGCCGGCGACGAGCTCGGGGAAGGCGCCCTTGGTGCGCCAGTAGCCCGCGTAGAGCGAAAGATCGGCGATGGTGAGCTCGTCGCCCGCCGCGTACTTGCGCTTGGCAAGCCAGTCGTTCCACACCTTGAACTGGCCCTGCAGGCGCTGCTTGAACATCTCGCCGGCGGCGGCGTACGGCGCCGGGTCCTTTGCGCGCACGCAGGCATTGACGGACCCGAAGCCGGGCGTGATGTCGGTCGAGGCGCTCATGTACGCCTCCCACATGGCGGCGCGCTTCGCGCCGTCCTTGGGAATGAACTTGCCGGCCTTTTCGGCGCAGTAGAGCATGATGGCGCTCGACTGCGCGAGGGTGACCTTCTTGCCGCCCGGGCCTTCGCTGTCGACGATCACCGGGATCTGCCCCATCGGGTTCAGCGCCAGATACTGCGGCGTCTTGTGCTCGCCTTTGGCGAGGTCGATCGGATGCCAGTTGTACTTCAGGCCGCATTCCTCGAGGGCGATGCGCGCGCGCATGCCGTTCGAGGTGCCGGCGGCGTAGAGATCGATCATGGTGTCCTCCGCTTGGAAAGCGCCGAGTTTAGAGGAGTCGCGGGCCGAAGATGATGATGCCGATCGAAATGGCGCCGAGCACGGCGATCAGCACGGCGCCCGCGGCGATGTCCTTCGCCTTACCCGCGAGGGGATGAAAGCTTGGCGACACCAAGTCGGTGAGCCGTTCGAGCGCCGTGTTCAGCCCTTCGGCCACCCAGACGAGCGTGGTGGCGCCGATGACCGCGCACCATTCGGCCGCGCCGAGCGAGAAATAGACGCCCGCCGCCACCACCGCGACCGTGGCAGCGGCGAGCACCTGGCAGTTGCGCTCGGCGAGCATGTAGCGCACGCCGCGCAGCGCGTAGCGCACGGCTGCCAGCGCCTTCGAAGGCATGCTCTTTGCTCCGCCGACTGCATTCTCCACAGGAGGAACCATGACACCGAATCAGCCGCAGTCCCAATTTGGCAGCACGTCCAATGATATGCGCGAGTTCGTGACCGAGCAGGCCGAAGACACGCTCGGCTCGGCCGAGCGCCAGCTGAACGATGCCCTGGAAGACATCGTTGGCGTGGTCCTGGGCGCATTGCTGATGATGGCCGCGCGGCGGGACTGAGCCGCCGCTGTCGTGAAGCAGTGACGCCGCTTTCGGCGGCCAGCGACTGCGGCCGGCGCGGCAGTTTGCTAAGGTGCTCGGCATGCAGGATGCCGAGCTGCTGCAGAAGCTGAAACAGGTGGAGGAGAACGCCTGGATGCTCTTCAGCGAGCTGCCGCCGAGCGGCGCGCGCACCCGCGCGCTGCATGTCTTCCTCGATGCCAAGGACATGCAGGCGAGGCTCGAGCGCCTCGCGGCCTTACTGGATCAGTCCGCTAACCGGTAACAGCCCGGGCTGGCTGAGGCTCGCGCCGGATGCACCACCTGGTTCTTCGCCCCGCAGTGCTCGCAGACGCAGAAGTACGTTCCCTCGCGCGTGCGCTCGTACGTTTGAACGTTCGATAACGCCTTGCATTTCTTGCAGATGAATTGCTGGCCGCCTCGCATTCGGTGGGTGATGCTCGCGCCGCGCGTTTTACCGGTCAACCGCAGCGGCGCGCTTTAGCGGCACAATTACCGATCCGTCCTTTCACACTCCATGTTGCGGATGACGCAGTCGCGGACCTGCGCGAGCGGTTGGCGCGCACGCGCTTTCCGGACGAGCCGCCGCTTCCCGTGTGGTCGACCGGCACGAGCCTCGACTACATGCGCGAGCTTGTCGTCGCTTGGCGTGAACGTTTCGACTGGCGAACGCAGGAGGCGCGGATAAATCGCTTCCGGCAGTTCAAGCTTCCGCTGCGCGGAATCGAGCTGCACTTCATCCACGAGCCGGCGCGCTCGCCGCACGCCATGCCGCTCCTCATCTCGCACGGCTGGCCGGGCTCGATCGTCGAATTCCTGGAGCTGATCCCGCTCCTCGCTGAACGGTTCACGGTCGTCGCGCCGTCGATTCCGGGCTACACGCTCTCATTCACGCCGGGGCAGCCGCGCTTGGGCACCGAGGAAATCGCCGAGTGCTACGCCGAGCTGATGACGAAGCTCGGCTACGAGCGCTTCGGCGTGCAGGGCGGCGACTGGGGCGCGTTCATCGGCTCGCGCCTTGCGGCGCGCTGTCCCGAGCGCGTGATCGGCCTGCATCTGAATCTGCTCGCGGTGCGCCGCGATCCGAAAATTCCCGCCACCACGCCGGAGGAGGGCGAGTACCTGCGCCATCTCGCGCACTGGCTGAAGGAGGAGACGGGCTACCAGGCGATCCAGGGCACCAAGCCGCAGACGCTCGCCTACGGGCTCACCGATTCGCCCGCCGGGCTCGCGGCGTGGATCGCCGAGAAATTCCGTACCTGGAGCGACGGCGGCATCTCGCGCGACGACCTGCTCGCCAACATCTCCCTCTATTGGTTCAGCGGCGCGATCGGCTCGTCCTTCTGGCCGTATCACGCGCGGCTGCATCGCCCCTGGCCGTTCGAGACGGTGAATGTGCCGACCGGCTACGCCGAGTTCCCGAAGGAAATCCTGCGGCCGCCGCGCTCGCTCGCCGAGAAGGCCTATACCGACATCCGGCGCTGGACCGTGATGCCGCGCGGCGGGCACTTTGCGGCGCTGGAAGAGCCGCGCGCGCTCGCCGGCGAGATCGCGGTGTTTTTCAGCGCATTGCGCTGAGCAGGAGCTCGAGCGCGGCGCGGGCGAAGCGCCACATGTTCGCCTCGCGGTCGGCGGCTCCGGTCTCGAGCGTCGTGACGAGCTCCAGCGGGCCGCTCACCGCAAGACAGGCGTGGCCCGGCGCGTCGCCGTAGCGATTGCCGGTCGGGCCGCTCGCGCCGGTCTCGGCGAGGCCCCACGTGGCGCCGAGCTGCTCGCGCACGCGACGTGCGACCAGGCGCGCGTACGGTTCGCTCGCCGAGCGCAGCCCTGTCATCTCTTCGCGCGTGATGCGCAGAACGCGCTCGCGCGCCGCCGCCGTATAGACGATCTCGCCCCCGAGGTAATAGGCCGAGGCGCCGGGCACTGCCACGAGCGCGGCGTTGATGAGGCCGCCGGCGGACGACTCGGCCACCGCGATGGTCTCGTTGCGCTCCTTGAGCCGCGCTCCGACCTGCGCGCCGAGCGCTTGCAGCGATGGCGTGCTCTCCACCGCGCAAGTATAGGATCAGTGATTCAAAGCGCGCGGCGATCGACGCCGGGATACGGCTCGTGGCGCATGCGCCGCTCGGGCCCGGTGTAGCGGCGCCGGCGGGGGTCCTGGCAGGTTTCAGCGTCCACGGCGCCGTGCGCGCACATCAGCTCGGCCGCTTCCGCGTCGGGCACGCCGCGGGCCGCAAGAGACGTTCCCGGTGTAGGCTTGGCCGCCGTGAGGCGTTGCCCTTGAAGCTGCACATCCGCGAGATCGACCATGTCGTGCTGCGCGTCCGGGACATGGAGCGCATGGTGCGGTTCTATGCCGAGGTGCTCGGCGCCGAGCGCGTCGCCTTCCGGCCGAAGTTCAACATGACGCACCTGCGCGCCGGCAGCGCGATGATCGACCTCGTCGCCGGCGACCCGGGCGCCGGGCGCAACATGGATCACTTCTGCTTGCGGATCGAGCCCTTCGAGGAGGCCGCGATCGTCGCGCACCTCAAGGCACACGACGTGCCGGTGGGCGACATCCGCACGCGCTACGGCGCCGAAGGCAACGGGGTCTCGATCTACCTCACCGATCCGGAGGGCAACCAGGTCGAGCTGAAAGGCCCCTCCGACGGCAAGTCGCCACCCGACTAGGCTTTTGGCAGGGTCACGCCTCCAGCCTTCGGTGCCGCCGGGCGCAACGGCACGACGGACGAAGGCAAGCAGGCCGGGAAACGCCGCTTCGAAGGCGCGAGCGAACGCGGCGGCGGCAGACCGCTTCTTTATTGCAGGTACTGCTTTACCTTCTCGATGCCGGCGTTGACGCATTCCTCGTCGACGCCTGGCGAGCCGGAGAGGCCGACGCCGCCGATGACGTCGTTGCCGACCTTGATCGGCACGCCGCCGTTGATGGCGATCACGCCGGGGAGCGTGGTCTGCTCGCGCCGCACCGGCCGCGTCTTCATCTCCTCGATGAACTGCTGCGTGGTCATGCGGAACGTGCGCGCGGTGTACGCCTTGCGGCGCGCGTTTTCCATCGTGTGCGGGCCGGCGCCGTCGGCCTTCAGCGCGACCATCGTGTCGCCGCCGCGATCGACCACCACCACCGCGACCGGAAAGCCGCGCGCCTTGCAGGCGTCGAGCGCGCCGCTCGCCATGGAGAGCGCCATCGGATAGCTCAGGTCGCGATGCGTGATGAGCTGCGCCTGCGCGGGCAGGGCGGCGAGCAACAGTGCGAGAGCGACCCATCGGCTCATGGTTGCCTCCCTAGAGACTCGCCACGACGCGCGCATGGTCGGCGTCGCCGGACGCGAGGCCCCAGGAGCGCATCCACTCGTAGACCTGCTGGAAACGCTTGGGCTCGTAGACCATGTAGTGCGTGTAGCGCACGAAGTGGCTCGAGAGCTCGTCGGGCGCCAGCGCGCCGCGCGTCTGCTCGGTCACGTAGTGCTTGTATTTCGCGAAGTCGGCCATGATGCGGTCGGCGGCCTGGTTGATCGCCGAGAGGTACGCCTGGCGCTCCTCTACACCGAGGTGCGGCGCGATCACCTCGGCGCCGCGATAGAAGGTGAGGTCGACGAGGTGCGCCCCTTCCTTGAGCCCGAGGCTGATGAAGGGCTCCATCAGCGCCACGGCGCGGCTCGCGCGCTCTTTCAGCGCCTGGTAGCGCCGCTCCGGCACGCCGACGTGCTCGACCACGATGTCGGCGCGCGCCAGCACGCCCTCGAGGCTCTGCAGCGTCGTGTAGTGGGAACCGGTGCGCTCGTTGATCCCGATCGGCACGCCGGCGAGATCGCGCGGCTCCTGGATCGCACGGTCGAAGCTGAGGATGGCTTGCGCAGCGACCGCCGGCCGCAGCGCGAGCACCTGCGCGCCCCGCGCGCTGTGCTCGCTGCGATCGATGCCCGCCCATTCGCACAGGTTGTACACATCTGCCTTGCCTTGCTCGAAGAGCGCTTCCTTCAGGCGCTGGAACGGATCGGCGTCGGAGGGCCGGCGCTCCGAGTACTTCGCCTGGAAGCGCACTTCGATGCCCGCGCGGGCGAAGAGTCCCGCGTCGCGCGCGACGTAGATCGGCAGGTCGAACACCGGGTTGTTGGGCGAGATGTTGACGACCGGCGCGGTCATGGCGCTCGCCATGATACGCGCCCGAGGCCGGAGAAAGGCTAGCGGCGGATGCCGATGGCGCCGACCGCGCGGCTCGCCGCGAACCAGCCCTTGGTCTGGCGCACGAAGTGCCAGTAGAAGGCGAGCAGGCCCGCGGGAGGCGCACTGGCCGCGGCGCGGGCCGTGCCCTGGATACGACCCTGGAACAATTTCAAGACTTTCGTCCCTTCTAGGCGGCTCTGCGGCCGCGTTTTTCTTGGACGCTATTTCAGCGGGCGCTAACCCGAATCGCTGCGACTTCCGTTTAAGGAAAACAAGGAGGGCATAACCATGCCGCAGCGCAGCCTCGCCGCACTCGCCGTCATCGGCGCTTTCGCCTGGATGGACGGCGCATTTGCGCAACAAATCACACGCGTCACGCTTTACCCCGGCAGCGCCACGATCGAGCGCACCGCGCAGGTCAACGCCGGAACCGGAAAAGTCGAGCTCACCGGCCTGCCGGCCACCTTCGATCCGCGCACGCTGCGCGTCGAGACCGACGCCGGCATCCAGATCGGCGAGGTCGCCGTGAAGGACGTGAGCCGCACGGAGGCGCTCGGCGCGCGCGAAGCCGAGCTCGAGGCGCGCATCCAGCGCCTCAAGGACGAGAAGACGGCGCTCGACGTGGACGTGAAGACCGCGGAGCTGGTGCGCAATTACCTCGCGTCGCTCAGCGCGCGTCCCGACAGCGAAAAGGGGCACCGCGCGACATTCGATCCCAAGGCGCTGGAAGCCATCCGTCGCGGCGGTGCCGATGCCTATGGCGTCATCCAGCGCACGGAAATCAAGAAACGCGAGCTCGACAAGCGCATCGCCGCGCTGGAAGGCGATCTCGCGCGCGTACGCAACGGCGCGCGCGATGTGCGTACCGTGGCGATCACCTACAGCGCCACGCGTCCGGGCGCGCTGCGGGCCGCCTACCAGGTGATGAACGCCGGCTGGCGGCCGCAGTACCGAGCGGCGCTCGACTCCGCGAGCTCGCGCGTCGAGCTCGACCGCCAGGCCGCGATCATGCAGCGCACCGGCGAGGACTGGCGCGGCGTGAGCCTGCGCCTTTCCACCGGCGCGCCGCGCAGCGCGCAGATCGTCGATCCGGGCACCTGGCAGCTTGTCATCCGCCCGCCGGTCGAGTCGCTGCCCGCGAACGCGGCGCTCATGTCGGAGAGCCGCGCGGACAAGGTTTCGGCGCTGCGCGCGCGCGCGCCTGAAGCGCCGGCACCGGTCGCCGAGTTCCAGACTGAATACACGACGGAGTTCGAGGTGCCGGGCAAGGTGGATCTCGCAGCGGACGGGCGCCAGATCACCGTGTCGCTCGCCCACCAGCAACTTCCGGTGAAGCAGCGCATCCGCGTCGTGCCGCGCCGTGATACCGCCGCGCTGGTGACGGCGGAAGCCGATCTCCCCGAAGGCGTGTGGATTCCCGGCGATGTGCAGCTCTATCGCGACGGCGGCTATGTCGGCTCGACCTACTGGCAGGCGCAGGCGAAGGAGCGGCTCGTACTGCCATTCGGACGCGACGATCGCGTGCAGGTCAGCATGAAGCGGCTGAAGGATCGCAAAGGCGCCGCCGGCATCATCGGCCAGCGCGCCGAGCGCGAAGTCGCGACGCTCTACACCGTGACCAGCCGCCACAAGGTGCCGGTCGAGCTCTTGCTCCTCGAGGCGGCGCCCGTGCCGGTGGACGACAAGATCACCGTCGATACTGCGTTCGAGCCGAAGCCGAAGAGCGCGAACTGGGAAGAGCGCCGCGGCGTGTACGCGTGGGAGCAGCCGCTCGCGCCGGGCCAGACGCTGAAGTTCGTCGCCGACTACACGATCAGCTATCCGAAGGACGCGGTAGTGCTCGGCCTGCCGTGATTCAAACGGCGAGCCAGGAAGCGACCGGCTAGCCGGCGGCTTCCCACCAGTTACGGTTGAGATCGGCGAACAGAAACGACGCGCGGCCATCGCGCTTCTCGAGCGCAGCGAGCTCGCTCACACCCTTGGCGCGGCGCAACTCGCGATGCGCGCTTTCCACCTCGGCGGCTGACCCGAGCGTGAGCGTGAAGCGATTCGCGGGGCCGAGAAGCTTCTTGCGCCGTGGGATCGGCAGCACGACGATGTACCAGGGCGTCGCGGCGTGCTTGACGTACACCGAGAGCCGCCCGCCGCCCGCGAGCTGCAGGCCGAGCACGTCTTGATAGAAAGCGGCGCTCGCTTCCTTGTCGTCGCACTCGAGCGTGCCGTGCGTCAGCGCCTGCGGCACGTAGCCGCGTCCCGGAAACTCGCGCTCGGCCAGTTCATGCGCCCAGTGCGGCTTCGCGATGGCGCGTCCCTCGGCCACGGCCTGCGCGTCGTAGTGCTCGATCTCGAGCGTATTGCCGCCCGGCTCGACGAAGTACACCGAGCGCGCGAAGTGCTGCGCGCGCGGCGGCGAGATGCGCCTCAACCCGTAGCGCTCCTGGTTCGCGACGAGATAGCGGTGCGCGGCATCCACTTCCTCGGCGCGCGCCACGCGCACGCCGTAGTGGTTGTTGTGCGGCTTGTCCGGCGCGGCGGCGCCGGCTTCGTGCACGACGAGGCGCCAGGCGGTGTTCGGATGCCGTAGAACGGCTTGACCATTCGCGCGCTCGACGACTCGCAACGCAAGCAGGTCGGTCAGCACGGGCAGCGTTTCGCCGAGCGAGCGGCACTCGTAGTGCCCGTGCGTGAGCCCGAGCGGCCTGAGCATGGCGCGAAGCTTACAATGGCCGCCCCATGAAGATATGCCATTACAACGAGCACGAAGCCGGCGTGGTAGAGGGCGAGCGTATCTACCCGGTGGGCGCCGCGCTCCTTGCGGCCGGCCATCTGCGCCAGGGCTACACGATGCAGGAGGTGATCGAGCGCCTCGCGAACGAGCCGGAGGCGCTGCAGTACGCGCGCCAGGCGCTGAAAGGACGCTCGTTGCCGCTGGCGCAGGCGAGGCTGCTCGCGCCGATCGAGGACCCGCCCTCCCTCTGGGCGGCGGCGGCCAACTACAAGGCGCACCAGGCCGAGATGAAAGCGGCGTCGGGCGGCCCGGATCGCACGGAGTTCACGAAGGACGATCTCATGGCCGAGTTCTTCCTCAAGCCGAGCTCGTCGATCATCGGCCCCGGCGGCACGATCGTGCTGCCGCGCATCGCGCAGCACGTCGATTACGAGTGCGAGCTCTGCGCCGTCATCGGCCGCAAGGCGCGGCACGTGAGCGAGGCGCAGGCGCTCGACTACGTCTTCGGCTACACCATCTGCTGGGACATCAGCCAGCGCGAGCCGTGGGGCCGCAACCGCCAGAACACGCGCAACATCCGCAAAGGCTTCGACAGCTTCAGCGCGCTCGGGCCGTGGATCGTGACGCAGGACGAGCTCCCCGAGCCGCAGGACACGCGCATCGACGTCGAGCTGAACGGGCGCCACGTCATGACCGCGCATACGAAAGACATGATTTGCGGCGTGCGCGACCACGTCCGGTTCCTCTCCAGCGTGCTGACGCTGCGCGCGGGAGATCTGATTACCACCGGTACGCCCGCCGGCGTCGCGAAGCTCGCGCCAGGCGACAAGCTGAAAGGGCGCATCGAGGGAATCGGGGAAATGACGCTCAGCGTGAGCGCCGAGGAATGAAGTCTCTTGCCGTACTGCTGCTGGCGGCTCTCGCGCGCGCAGCATCGGCACAAGAGCTGCCGGTCATCGGCTACCTCGGCGCGGAATCTGCCGAGCGCTTCGCATCCCGGCTGGAAGCATTCAAGCGCGGCCTCGCGGAGATGAACTACGCCGAGGGCCGCAACGTCGCCATCGAGTATCGATGGGCGAACGGCGATAACGCGCGCCTGCCTGAGCTCGCAGCCGATCTCGTGCGCCGGCAAGTGAGCGTCGTCGTGGCGCCCGGCAGTGCGGCGTCGGCGCTCGCCGCGAAGAAGGCCACTTCGACCATTCCGATCGTGTTCGGCGTCGGCACCGATCCGGTAGCGGCCGGCCTGGTGCGTACCATGAACCGGCCGGGCGGCAACGCGACCGGCGTCACCACCGGCAATACCGAGCTGGCGCCGCGACGGCTGCAGTTGCTGCGCGAGCTCGTGCCGCAGGCGACGAAGTTCGCGCTGCTCGTGAATCCGGCGAACGAGAAGAGCGCGGAAGGCACCATCGACAACCTGCAGGTGGCATCGCATGCCCAGCGCCTGCAGTTCCAGGTGGTGCGGGCGGCCAACGAGCAGGATCTCGCCGTGGTGCTCGAGAACCTGGCGCGCCAGCGCATCGGCGGGCTGATCATCGCCGCCGATACGTTCTTCGAGAACCACAGCAACGAGCTCGCGGCGCTGGCGCTGCGCAACCGCATTCCCGCGATCCACTCGGCGCCCGAGTTCGTCGCGGCGGGCGGGCTCATCAGCTACGCGGGGAGCGTCGAGGAATCGTATCGGCTCACCGGCGTCTACGCCGGGCGCATCCTCAGGGGAGAGAAGCCGCCCGATCTGCCGGTCCTGCAGGTGAGCAAGATGCAACTCTTCGTCAATCTGAAGACCGCGAAAGCCCTCGGCCTGACCGTGCCGCAATCGATGCTCGCGCGTGCCGACGGCGTGATCGAATGACCCGCATCGCGTTTCTGCTCGCCGCGTCGGTCGCGGTTTCGGCGGCGGTTGCGCAGCAGTTCCCCTCCAGGCCGGTGAAGATCGTGGTGCCCACTACGCCCGGCGGCGCTACCGATGCGCTGTCGCGCTCGATCGGCGCGCGGCTCTCGGAGATCTGGGGCCAGCCGGTGGTGGTTGAGAACAAGCCCGGCGCGACGCAGATCATCGGCGGCGAGTACGTGGCGAAGTCGCCGCCCGACGGCTACACGCTGATCGTGTCGGACGCGGCGACCTTCATCATGAACCCGATCCTGCACAAGACCCTGCCGTACGACGGCCTGCGCGCGTTCACGCCGATCACGCTGCTGGTGCGCTTCCCGTGGGTGATCGCGGTGCATCCGTCGGTGCCGGCAACGAATTTCCAGGAGCTGGTCGCCTATGCGCGCGCGCATCCAGGCGCGATCTCGTACGGCTCGTTCGGCACCGGGTCCTCCGGGCACATCAGCGTCGACTACATGAAGAAGCTGCTCGGCATTGACATCGTGCACATTCCCTACAAGGGAGCGGGGCCTGCGGTGACGGATCTGATTTCCGGGCAGATCCAGATGATGATGGTGACGCCGCTGCTGGTCGAGCCGCAGGCGCGCGCGGGCAAGCTGCGCCTGATTGCCGCGGCGACGCCGGCGCGCATCCCGCGCCTGCCGGAGCTGCCGACCGTCGCCGAGTCCGGCGTGCCGGGCTACGAGGCGGGAACGTGGTTCGCGCTCGCGGGCCCGGCCGGCATGCCGCGCGAGGTGACCTACGCCATCTACGCCGACGTGAACAAGGTGCTGCACGAGCCGGCGTTCAAGGAGCGCTACATCGACAAGCAGTGGTTCGAGGTCGTGGCAAATCCGCCGGATGAATTCGCCGCGTTCCTGCAAAAGGACTATGAGCGCTGGGAGAAGCTGATCCGGCTCTCGGGCGTGAAGGCCGAGTGAGGCAGAAGATCCGCTGGCTGGCGCGGCCGGAGCCGCACGATTACCCGGCGGCCCGCTCGTATCTCAGCCTGATCTACGACGCGCCGACCACGGCGCGGCTGGTGCGGCGGCTGCGCGCAGCGCCCACCTCCCGGTTCAAGTCGCGCGACATCTTCCGCGCCTCGCAGCTCCCGCTCCTCGGCCTGAGCAACGAGCATCTGAGGATCGACCAGAAGAAGATCCGCAAGGGCAAAAAGCTCTCGCCGCTGCTCCTCGTGCGCGACACGGCGAACGGCAAGGTGGTGATCGCCGACGGCTACCATCGCCTCTGCGCCGTGTACACGTTCGACGAGGACGCCGAGATTCCGTGTAAGATCATCTAGAACCGAAGTGGGAGTCGAGCATGCGCGCCACATTCGTCGCCGCCGTGCTTTCGCTGGCTGCCGCGTGCGCGGTGGCGCAGAGCTATCCCGCGAAGCCGATTCGCCTGCTGGTGCCGTTTCCGCCCGGCGGCTCGAGCGATCTCGTCGCGCGCAGCATCTCGCCGAAATTGGGCGAGCTTCTCGGCCAGCAGATCATCGTCGACTACAAGGCGGGTGCCGCGGGTGCGGTCGGTGCGGCCGAAGTGGCGAAGGCGGCGCCCGACGGCTACACGGTGCTTATCTGCTGGGACACGCACGCGGTGAACCATCACCTCTACAAGGTGCAGTACGACTTTGCGCGCTCGTTCGAGCCGGTGGTACTGCTGGTGCAGGCGCCGGTGATGCTGGTCGCTACCGCCGCGTTTCCGGCGAACACCGTGCAGGAGCTGATCGACCTCGCGCGCGCCAGGCCCGGGCAGGTGGCGCTCTCGATCGCGGGCTACGGCAGCTCCGGCCACCTGGCGGCGCTGCGCTTCATGGACGCGACGGGCGTGCGGTTCAACGTCGTTTCCTACAAGGGCGGCGGGCCGCTGATCAACGATCTGATCGGCGGCCATGTGCAGGTGAACTTCGGCTCGCTGCCCTTCGTCGGCGAGTACGTGCGCGGGGGCAAGATCAAGGGCATCGCGGTGCTCGCCGCGGAGCGCTCGCCGGCGTTTCCGGAGCTCCCGCCGATCACTGAGACGGTACCGGGCCTCGAGGCGAAGACCTTCTTCGGCCTGCTGCTGCCGGCGGGCACGCCGAAAGAGATCGTCGCGCGCCTGAACCGCGGAGCCGTGCGCGCGCTTGCCGATCCGCAGGTGAGCGAGCGGTTCGTGAACCGCGGTTTCACGGTGGTCGGCAGCACGCCGGAAGCGTTCGCGGACTTCCTGGAGCACGAGTCGCAGATGACCGGGCGCCTCGTGCGCGAGCACCACATCGTGGTGGAATGAGGTGAATATTGACCAAGGCAGGACAGCGGCCCGCCGCTCGCCGTTAAGATAGAGCCTGCAACAAAGGGGAGGGACCATGAAGCAGCGCATCAGCATTGCCGCGCTGGCGTCCGCGCTCACCGCCTGCGCGGCCCAGCAGGCGCAGGCGCCGGTCGACGACAGCCCGGCGAATCCCACCGCCGTTCTCGAGACCGTGGTGATCAACGGCGGCATCATGGGCGTGTTCCCGTTCGAGGCGACGGAGAAGGTCTATGTGCGCGCGAATCAGCGGCGCGACGATCACAGCGTCAAAGGCACCGGCACGTTCAGCGGCTTTCTCGTGAACTCGGTGATGGGCGGCGCCGACAGCACGATCACGCGCCTCGACAACGACCGGCTATGGATGCTCGACCATCGCAAGAAGGAATACCGCGAATGCCCAGCGCACGGCTGCCCGGTGAAGAGCGCGGGGGAGAGGAGTGCGCCCGAGCAGCCGCAAAAGCCGCAGCCCAGGCAGCAGACCGAGCAGGGCTGCACCATGCATGTCGCGAGCTCGAACTTCGAGGTGAAGTCCACCGGGCAGAAGAAGAGCATCAACGGCTTCGATACGAGCCAGTACCAGGCCGCGTGGGTGCTGAAGCTGCAGGACCCGCAGAAGCGCACGACGACGAGCACGGTGGCCTTAGACGTCTGGACGACGCCGCTCAACGCGCAGATGCGCGAGGCGATCGGCGTCGAGCAGACGTTCGCCCGCGCTTATGTCGCGGGCCAGCCGCGGGCGCATGCGGCGGCGGCCGGCGACCGCGCGCAGGTCATGCCGCCGGAAGTGACGAGGCTCATGCTCGGCTACCTTGCGAACTTGAGTCCCGCGGCTCGCGCCGCTATCTCCAACGCGGGCAAGCAGCTTGCCAAGATCCAGGGCCATCCGATCCTCACGCACATCGAATGGCGCCTGGAAGGCAATGCCTGCGGCGCGAAGGACAGCGACTCGAGCGCCGGCGGGCAGCCGAGCACGACCTCGGTGCTTGCGAACGTGGGCAATCTCTTCGGCAAGAAGGAAGAGAAGGGCGCCGCCAGCGCGAAGCCGATCCTCGACTTCACGGTGGAAGTGAAGGCGCTGAAAGTCGAGCCGGTGCGCGACAGCGCTTTCGCGGTACCGACCGGCTACAAGCGCACGAACTGAGCGCCGGCGCGGCGCGCTACTTCATGCGCCGCCAGGTGACGTCGTTCGGCGCGCCGCCGCCGGAGGGCGTGGCGACGGTGTAGGTGAGGAGATCGCCTTTCACCGAGAACGGGCGCTTCTGCGTCGTGCCGTTCCAGTTCGGGAACGTGCTCGTCTCGATATGGAAGGTGATCGCCCTGCCGCCGTCGTCGATCGTGTAGCGGCCGGAGTGCGCGATGCTGCCATCGACGACCGCCTTGTTCTCTTCCGGCGTCGCCTTGATACGCGAGCCCGAGGCGATCTTCGGCATTTCGGCGCGCGTGATGACGATCGAGTAGCGGCCATCGGGCGTCAGGATCAACTGCCCGCGCGGTTTGTCGCCGTAAGCCGGTACCGAGACCGGGCTGTAGGTGCCGGCAATGCCTTTCGCGGTCTGCGCTGTCGCGTGACTGGCGAGCGCGGCAGCCGCTGCGGCGATGACGCCGAGCGCGTATCTGCGGTTCATGTTTTCCTCCTCCTCCCAGAGAATGAATAGACGGGCGCGTTGCGCCCGCCGATGACGATACGCGCGCCGGCGGAGGGCCGGCAACTTACTTCTGGGCGGCCTGCTCCTTCGCCTGCTTCGCGCGCTTCGCCGC
>JACXTT010004128.1_pt1 | contig 21732 bp, 16 predicted proteins | sample 9270951 | NCBI WGS metagenome assembly JACXTT01 (sample SAMN15532306, study PRJNA645909) | rock metagenome | isolation source: weathered quartz diorite | place: Puerto Rico | collected 2017-06-21
GAAGAGTACAGGGCGCTTCTAAAGAAATATGGACTTGCGTTTGATGAACGTTATGTTTGGGATTGACGCGAACCCTTTCGCCCTTTCAGGGCTTCGATTGATCTCGCCTTGTTTCCCAGGGCGTTGCCCTGGGCTATCACATTTAGGCCCTTCGGGCCAATCAAATTCGATTTCACGGCACGCCGAAAGACCTTGAAAGCGCGCGTGGTCTAAATATTCTTTTTCCTTTACCCCGATTTCGACAGTGACAGATTCCGGCACTTAGCAGCTTGCGCGACGAGCGGAACATTTGGCAGGAAACCCCTTCCAACGAAAAGAAATCGTTGACCCGTCAATGTCGGCTTGCGTAAAATCTACTTAGCGTCAGTTAAGACTTGACGCTAGCCCCCCTTGTTCGCCACGGATTCCCCGGCAAAGAACGTACTCACAACTGCATCAGGAAACTAGATGTCGGATCTCACTACCGATGACTCAAGCTTCTAAATCGTCTTCATCTTCTACGGCACTCTTTAGCCACATCGTCTTACTGGCCGTGGTGGGTGTTGGGCTCGGAGTAATTGCCGGTTGGCATCTGCACATCCAAATGCTTGTGCAGGTGGCGCCGGGTGTGATTCCGATGCAATACAACACTGCGCTGTGTTTTATTGCTTTAGCGGCGAGCGGATGGTTAGCGATGCGACGCGGCTATCGGATCGCGCCGGCGATTGGGGGTGGACTCGTAGCGCTAATGGGCGGGCTCGTCGTCTACGAGTACGCGTCGGGAAAATCGATCGGCATCGATACTCTGTTCTTCTATCCGTGGCTGCGAACCCTGTCGGCCGATCCCGGTCGCATGGCGCTCACGACAGCCATCAGTTTTGTCTGCTCCGGCAGTGCGCTCGTTCTGATCTCTTCGCGGCGTGAAGCCACCGGGACATTCGCGATTCTTCATTCTGTTCCGGCGAGTCTCGGTCTGGCATCGGCGATGGGTTATTTGGCGGGTGTCACTTTTGTATTGCCGTTTCACTTGGGAAGTCAGATGGCCATTCATACGGCGCTCGGCTTTCTGGCGTACGGCTGGGTCATGCTTGCTTACGCGTGGCGTCAAGCTTCGCAGACTGCCGAGGGAACGCCGCGCTGGGTTTCGGGCATTGCTGTCCTCGTTGTGCCGATTCTCCTGGTCGGAGTTAACTTCAGCGGCCAGAACAGGTCGAATTCCATTTCGCTCTCTCTGTTGGCGGTCGGACTGGTGGCAGCAGCGGCCTTCGCGATGGTCACAAATCGACTGAGCCGCTCGAACGTCCATCGTAAAGGTTTGATATTGGTCTCGGTGCCTTTGGTTTTTCTTTTTGTCTTTGTGTTCTTTGTCACGCAACTGACTCGGAAGAATGAACAGGCAGAAGCGGCGTCGCTGCAAGCAAAAGAAATCATAGCAACGCTGGAAACGATCACGGCCGAAATGCTGCAAGCAGAATCCAGCATTCGCGGGTTTGTGCATTCGGCCAATCCGGTATTCGAGCCCGGCTTTCAGAGTGCGCGACAGGACGTCCCCGTCTTACTGACCAAGCTTGATAGTCTCATCAATGACAACTCGGTTCAGGACCAGCGCGTGTCTAGCCTGTCGGCGAAGGCCACGGAAAAGCTGGCGCTGCAAACGCACGTTGAAGAACTGATTCGTTCGGGAAAGAAACAAGAAGCGATTTCGATCATCGATAGTGGCAAAGGGCTGCGATTGATGAACGACCTTCAGTCAATTAAGCAGGAACTTCTCAGCTATGAAGAACGAGCCCAGGAGGTGCGGCGACAGGCGGCTACCGATTCCACCCAACGCCTGAATTGGTTGCTGGTCGCCGGCAGCTCAATTGATTTCTTTCTCGCGGTGATCCTGGCAGTTCTTTACAGCACTGGAATTAGCCGAAGGATTGTCACGCTCACGGAAAACGCGCAAGCACTCGCCAAGGGCAATCAACTTGCCGAGCGAATGAAAGGCACGGATGAAATTGCGCACTTGGATCATGTCTTTCACGACATGGCAGAGGAGCTTGAAGAAGCCGCGCAACGAGAACGCGCGATCTTTGACAACGCACTGGATATCATTTGCACAGTTGATCGCGAAGGACGATTTCTAAGAGTTAGTCCATCGTGTTTCAATATTCTCGGCTATCGGCCGGACGAAATTGTGGGCCGACACTACTCTGATTTTCTGATCGTAGAGGAGTTAGAGAAGTCAGCCCAGGCAGAGCGGGACGTTCACTCAGGCAAAGCGCTCACCGATTTCGAGAATCGTCATCGCCGCAAAGATGGATCGATCGTTGATTTGCTTTGGTCAGCCTGGTGGTCTGAATCCGATCAAGCGGTCTTTGCGATGGCCCGCGATATCACGGAGCGCAAACGCGCCGAACATCACCTTGCTTATTACGACTCGCTTACCGGATTGCCAAACCGATCACTCTTCGAAGATCGACTGCCGCAAGCGTTAACCCTGGCCCAGCGTAACGAACGACCGGCAGCCGTCATGTTTCTTGATCTCGATCGTTTCAAGACCGTTAACGACACTTTAGGTCATACGGTCGGTGACCACTTGCTACGTGGCGTAGCTGATCGGTTGAGAAGTTGTTTGCGCCGAAGCGATACCATCGCGCGATTTTCGAGTAACGGCTTCGCGCTCTTGCTTACACAGGTAAATCGCGCGGAGGATGCCGCCCGGATTGCCCGACGGTCAGAAGACTCAACGGCCGATACGGCCCAGAGTATCTTGTCGGCGCTGAAGACACCCTTCAACTTTAGCGGGCGGGAATTGTACGTAACCGCCAGCATTGGCATTGCGGTCTTTCCCACTGATGGTGACGATTCTGAAACCCTAATCAAGAACGCCGGGGCCGCTCTCAGTCGCGTCAAGGAGCAAGGTGGCAACAGCTATCAGTTTTATGCGACTGACATGAACGCGACGGCGGAGCGGCAACTGGCTCTTGAGAGCGGAATGCGGCGCGCTTTGGAACGCGGAGATTTCACTCTCCATTATCAGCCGCAGGTGGAAATTCGTACCGAGCGGATTCTGGCGGTCGAGGCGCTCATCCGCTGGCAACATCCGGAATTTGGTTTTGTCTCGCCCGCAGATTTCATTCCGTTGGCTGAGAGCAACGGGTTGATCTTGCCGATCGGCGAATGGACACTGAGAACCGCCTGCGCGCAAGCCAGGCGTTGGCACGCAGAGGGCAAGCTGATTCGCATGTCAGTAAATCTCTCGGCCCGACAGTTTGAGCAGCCCGACTTGCTGGACATGATTACCCGAGTGCTGCGAGAAACCGGATTCGATCCGCGTTTTCTGGAATTTGAAATAACTGAAAGCGCTGTGATGAAGAACGCTGAACGGGCGATTGAGATCATGGATCAGCTCAAGCAAATGCAGATTCAGATCGCCATCGATGACTTTGGGTCAGGATATTCTTCTCTTTCGTATCTGAAGCGCTTTCCCCTCGACCGGTTGAAAATCGATCAGTCTTTTGTGCGAGAAGCGCCGTCGGACTCAACCGACGCGGCAATTATCATGGCCATCATATCGCTGGGTCAGAGTTTGAGATTGAAAGTAATCGCGGAGGGCGTGGAAACAGAGGAGCAACTCCGAATGTTACGTCTTCTTAGGTGTGATGAAATTCAAGGCTATATCTTTAGTAAGCCCTTGCCGGCCGAAGAATTGAATGATCTGCTGATAAAACATTCGCCGCCAGCGCCAGTTGCATCACTGATTGATGTAAAGCGAAGCGTGACTTTAAGGGTTTAAAGAAGATGCGCTATCCCCTGGTCATGAGGGCGTGGCAACTTAACGATTAAGTCTTCGTGCTCTGAGCGCGAGCGAGTTCTGATTCGACTCAGCGTCGCTTCACATCTCCCAGCGGCGGTAACCCGCGATGCGAAGCTTTCGCAGCGTCGCGATGACCTTGTCTTCGATGGCGTCGCGGACAACCCGAAAATCTTCGTCAGCCAAGTCCCTGGGATCGGGAACCAACCAATCTTCACGTAGCCGGGCGCGAATCGTTGGGCAGTCATCACCACATCCCATCGTCGCCACAAAGTCAAACTCAATGTTCGGGAGTCCTGACAGAGACTTCGACGTGTGTTTAGAGAGGTCGTAACCAATTGCGCGCATCGCGGCGACTGCCTGCGGATTAATTTGGCCGGAAGGTTGGGACCCGGCGCTGAATGCTTCGACTGAAGCGCCGCCGTGAATGCGCGCAAATGCCTCGGCCATCTGACTGCGGTTGGCGTTCTCGACACAGACAAACAGCAGGCGCTTCGGCCGCTCTGGAGAAGAATCTTTCACAGGCGATCTTCCGATTACGGAATCGCAACCGCCCTGATTTTCCTCAATTGATGTTACATCGAAGTGAATTAGTTTCAGGATGCGCGTAACCCAAAATTAATTTTGCATTCACCTCGGTGTAACTCGCCGTCGATATTCTTTCACTTGCTTCAGTTTCACGCCTTCTTCTTAGCCAGATTAACAAAGGAGATTTGTATGCCCCGTCTGCATTTCAAACTACATGCATTTTGTTTCGCGATAGCGTTGCTGTTTGCGCCGTCAATCGCGACCGCCCAAAGCGACTCAGGCCGCATCAGCGGATTTGCGAAAGACGAAAATGGCGCGCTGATACCCGGCGCGGACGTCAGTGTCACCAACGATCGCACCGGTGAAGAACGGAACGCGACTACGAACAATGATGGAGGATTTGCCGTCGTAGGCTTGCGGGCTTCGACCTACACGGTGACTGCTTCAACGAATGGCCTCGGCGCCAAAGTGCAGAACGTTGTGGTGAATGTTGGCCAGGAGGTCTCGCTAAATTTGATTTTGAAAGTTGCGGACCTGATGGCGTCGGTCAATGTAGTAGCTGGAGCCGACATCGCGATTAGCACGGGATCGGCCGCGATGGGCGCTAACGTAAATCCGCGCGAAGTGCAGGGACTCCCATTGAACGGACGACAGCTATCACAGCTCTATTTGCAAGCACCGGGATCAGTGAACAGTGGATCAGGCACCTATGGAGACATACGCTTTTCAGGTCGCGCGGTCGAGCAGAATGAAATTCGATATGACGGGATTGAAGGCACGGCGATCATCGATACCAGCCCGGGCAACCTGAACGGCGAAATCCCAACGCCGTTTCGCCTGCAATCATCGCTCGAAAACGTTCAAGAGTTTCGAGTTGAATCCAACAGCTATCCGGCGGAGTTCGGAACCGGCACTGGCGGACAGATTAGTGTCATCACCAAATCCGGCGGAAACAAATTCCATGGCTCCGCGTTCGAATACTTTCGCAACGATGTCCTGGATGCGGCGAACTTCTTTGACAACATCATCGGACAAAAGAGCAAGCTGAGAATGAATCAGTTTGGCGGCTCGATCGGCGGACCAATCAAGAAAGACAAGGCGTTCTTTTTCTTCTCGTACGAAGGTTACCGCTTGCGTGGCGGCATTAACGCAATTGAAGCGGTGCCGGGTCTCGCGTCGCGCATTTGCGCCGCGCCGTTGGGGGCGGGAACGATTAGTTGCAACGCGGCGACGGCTTCACTGATTCCGGCGTTTCGGGCGCCGAATGTCGTGACGCTCCGCGCCGGACCTGACTTGTTCGATACGGTCCAATTGCAGTCAAGTAATATCGTCAACGAGAGTTCCACCGCCTTCCGATTTGATTACCGCTTCAACAAGAATCATTCGGCTTATTTCAGATTCTTCCGTGACCAGGCATTCAACAGTCAGCCTGACGGCGTCACGGGGCGACGAATTTTAATTCGACAGGTGCCGCAGAACGGTGTGGTTGCCTTGCAGTCAGTCCTGCGATCGAACCTGCTGAACGAATTCAAGTTTGGTTACAACGGCGCTTACTCGCGCATCAATGGTCAGGCGCCGACAGTCACCGGCATCGATCTTTCAAACATCTCTCTGAACATCGCCGGCAGCGTGGCCGGCTTCGCGCTTCCGGGTCAGGGATCAAACGCTGGCGTGGCGGTACCGGGTGGATTGATTCGCGCCAACAGCGCGCAGAACGGCCGCGGCCAACCTTATACTCCGTATACACTCTCATTCGTAGACAACATCACGTGGACGCGAGGCAATCACACCATCAAGTTCGGCGCTGAGATTCGGCCGATTCGCATCTGGACCGACCGCCAGGGTGGAATTACTTAGCCGTGGTCCAGTATCAACAACTTTCTCGTGAACGCGTTGCAGTCCACACAATTTCTTGGGGATCTCTCCTCGCCATCCCCGTTCTTCAACAATTCAACCGGGCAGGCCCTCGGAAAGCAGACTTACTACATTGGCTTTGCGCAGGATGAGTGGAAGATTAAGCCAAACCTAACGTTGAATTATGGACTGCGCTATGAGTATTACAGTCCGCTGCGGGAAGCGAACAATCGACAAATTTTATTCGACATCGTAACCGGTGTGTTGCGCGATCCAAGCAACGATCCTGAGCATTCGCGCAAAACCAATTTCGGGCCACGACTTGCGTTGACATGGTCACCGAATCCGAATGGCAATGGATTCTTCGGTGGCGGCAAGACCGTGGTGCGCGGCGGATTTGGAATTCTTTACGGCCCCGGTCAGACGGAGGATCTGGTTCAACCAATTGAGTCCAACCGCATCAGCTCGACCCTTTCCGGCGGCAGCTTTCCGCAAGACCCGAACGTGATCGCCGCGAACTTTGTCAGTAATCCAAACAACCGATCTTACCAACCTCGCGCGTACGCGCCTGACTACACGATCCCTGAAAAGATCTATCAATACAGCGTTTCAGCGCAGCAGGAGCTGTTCTACAAAATGGTGTTCACCGGTGGCTTCGTTAGTTCGCAGGGGCGAAATCTTTTTCTGCGCAGCGTGGCAAACCGCATTCTGCCGGGTCAGACAACGATTCTTGATGGCGCGACGTTGCCAAACACTTTCGGAGTCGTAAACAGAACCAACGCCTCGGGACAGGTGATCGCCGTCAACACGATTCGCGAATTCTCCATCGTCTCAGGATCGTCATCCGTGCAGAATCCCTATGCGGAGGTCGACTATAAGACGAGCGGCGGCCACGACAGTTATCGGGCTCTCCAACTTTCGCTGACACGTCGATTCAATACGGGCGTGACGCTGAATTCGCAATACACGTTCTCGCGCTCATTCGGAAATACTTCAGGCTCAAACGAAGCGCGCACGGCGGCGAACAATGCACGCGCGGTGAGCGATTTCAATTACGACACTGGTTACAACAACTTCGATGTGCGACACACATTCAACTTCAGCGCGATTTACGATCTTCCATTTGGTAAAGGCGCTAAACACGATTTAGGTGGTTTGGGAAATGCCCTATTGGGTAACTGGCAAGTCGGGACAATTGTGAATGCGCGATCGGGTCTGCCTTTGGAAATCGGTATCGTTCGTCCGGACGTGGTGATCCAGTGCGCGAACTCGGCCGGTTGTGGCGGATTGCCGAGTGGATTCGTAGCGCAGTTGCCGGGAACGATAAACGCTGCCAGTCCGTTGCCGGCGGGTTTCATTGCTGTGGTGAATACACCCGCGGGCGGCGCGTCACGCAATGTGCGCAGACCGGATCTGATTCCCGGTGTAAGTCCCTATGTGACAAACGATCGCTTGATTCTTAATCCGGCGGCGTTCACCACTCCGGCACCCGGGCAGTTTGGCAATGTGCCGAGGAACTTTCTTCGCGGTCCGAACTTTCGGCAGTTCGATTTGATCCTGAACAAGCGATTCAAGTTTTCAGAAACAACCAATCTGGAATTCCGGACCGAAATCTTCAACATCTTCAATCGCGCAAACTTTGACGTTCCGGGTTCGCGCTTGAATCTCGCGCTGCCGACCGTCAGTTGTTCGGGTGGGGTATGCTCCGCCAGCGGAAACAACATCCAACCCGGCACGCCTTACACGCAGGGAGCGGCCGGTGGCACCTTCGGACTGCTGAGGCAGACGGTGGTACGCGATGTGGGTCTGGGCACCAGCCGTCAACTTCAGTTCGCGTTGCGGCTAAACTTCTAACGAACGTGGTCGTGAACGCATAACCCGCGACTGGGGAGCTAACGGCCAGCTAGCTCCTCCGTTGTGTGTTTCTAGCCTCTGTTGAGATCCCAGCTATGTCAGTCGTGGAAACCGCGCTCAATAATCGCGAACCGACTTCGGCGGATGATGTTTACGACGATGGCTACCTGCGAGTTGAGCATGGCAATTACTTCCTGGCATGTGCGGGTAAATCGATTTATCTGCCGCGGACGGAGTTTCTGATTCTCTCGCGACTGGTACGCTCGATCGAGCGAGTGGTTTCAGCGGTGGAGCTTTGGCAATGTGCGTGGGGCGCTGACAAGCCCTTCAATTCTGAGAGCCTGCACGTCTATATCTACCGGCTGCGAAATAAGCTCTTGCCGCACCGCCTTCAGGTCGACACCGTCGTGAACGTGGGCTATCGATTGTTGCCACCGGCGCGTAATGCTCGCGAGGGCGGTGACGTTGAGGCGAAGGTTTGATGCTCGACCGTCTTGGATTCACTTTGCGATCCAAGCGTCGAGTTAACATTAAGTTCACATAGCATTCAGACAAATTTAACTTCGTTCGTTTAGGCTCGAAGCTCCCTCAGAGATAGCTGGCTCGAAGCGCTGTGCGAGACGGCTATTTACCGTAAAGCTAAATCACCGGAGCCTAAGCAATGAGCGATACCAACGGCAAGCAACGCTGCCTAAGCCTTGGACCTAAACTTCTATCGATAGTGGCGACAACCATGTTCGCAGCAGGTGTAGTCGTGGCGCAGTCAACGCCGGAAACAGTTCCGACCGCAAGCGTGCGTATCGCCAGCAAGGAACCCGTCGTCGAACCGGCCGCCGATGCCGCGGGGATTTACGATCGGTTGAAACGGCTGGAAGAAGAAATCGCGGCGATGCAGGCATTGATTGCTAACCAGCAACGGACAATCGAAGCACTAACCGCGAAAGCTAACGGCGGAGATTCCCGAGCGACGAATTCGAATGTGGGGCTTGCCGAGGTCGCGAAAGTGACGCCGTCGGTTGAATCTCAGACTGCGCCACCGCTGGAAGAGCGCGTCAAGAAACTCGAAGGCAAAGTGCTCTCAATCGGCCCGTTTCGTTTCAGTGGCGACTTTCGGTTGCGCTATGACGGAATCTTTCGCAGCGCGGACAATACGCCTCCGACAGGTTTTGCGCCTCTGACGCACCAGCAGAACTCGCGCATGCGTTACCGGTTGCGATTCAATTTCGACACCGACATCAATCCGAAAGTAAGTTTCCACGGCCAGCTCGCCACCGGACCGGTCAACAACGCGCTGACGATGGATCAGGATTTTGCCTCAATCGCTGCGCGGCATCCGTTCTTTATCAGCGAGGCCTGGATTGACTATCACCCGAACAAAGCGACGCAGCTTCAGGCGGGACGCCTGCAGGAAATCTTTGCCGACAACTCGCGCTTTTTGTTTGACGACGACATTCGCTTCAACGGTTTCAACGAAAAGTACATCGTCGCGTTCAAGAAGAATGGACTCAAAGCTACCAGTCTCGAACTGCGCGCCGGGCAATACATCTTAAGTAATCCGAACGTCGCGATAGTGACGGCGGGCAGCCCGCTTGCTTTAGCCGGCGATAAAGTTGGCTCTACCGGGCGCGCTGCGAATCTCTTTCATCAGGGATTGCTCCTGAATCAAAAATTCAACGATCGCTGGAGCAGCCAGGTCGGCGGCGACATTCAACTCTATCGCAATCAGAATCAGATTCAGTTGGCATCGACGACGGCCGGCGTGCCAATCATCGTGCAGAACGGATTGGGTCTGACACTATCGGGGCCACTGACCGGGACCGGCAACGCGACGACAACGAACGGCGGCGCGATTTACACTGCGCCGAGTTTTCAAATCGCGCGCGTCACGTATCGCCTAAATTGGGCTGGTTGGAAGAGCGGTAATCGAGCTTACCCAGTTGTCTTCAACGTGCAGGCGTCCCGCAATGTGGGCATCGGATTGCCGGAGCGCGATGCATTCCTCGGGTCGTTCCAGGTCGGCCGCGTTGTGAATCGCGGCGATGTTTCGTTCCTGTACGTGTTCTCACAGAAAGGCGCGAACTCGATGATCTCGCAGGTGACTGACGATGATCTCGGCACCAACAGCGGCGTCAACATTCGCACGCATCATCTTCGTTTCGATTACGGAATTGCGAAGAAGATCACTTTGCAGAGCCTGCTCTACATCCAGAACGAGCGAAAGAACAGCGGCGCATTTCCGAATTTCTTCGTGCCGCTGAATGCATTTTCACCGCGGCAGTATCGCTTACAGGAACAGATTGTCTTCAGCTTTTAACCGGACAGGAGATCCCTAATGTCACTTTCAAAAATCACCACGTTCGTTTTGGTAACGGCTTTTACGTTAGCACTCTCAGCCTGTAGCGGCGGCTCGAGCAGTGAAGTTCGTTTACAGGGCGCAGGCGCCACGTTTCCGAATCCTCTCTATCAAAAATGGATCAGTGAGTACGGGAAAGCACATGCGAACGTGAAGATTGATTATCAATCGATCGGCTCGGGCGGCGGCATTAAGCAGATTCAAGCGCGCACGGTCGACTTTGGCGCGTCTGATGCGCCGATGACCGATGCTGAGCTCAAAGCTTCACCCGCGGAGCTGCTTCACATACCGACCGTGCTCGGTGCAGTGGTGATTACGTACAACCTTCAGGGCGTCACTAAGCCCTTGCGCTTTTCACCGGACGTCATCGCCGACATATTCCTGGGCAAGATCACCAAGTGGGACGATGCGCGGATCAAAGCTGATAACCCGGAGGCGACGTTGCCGGCCGTTGATATCAGCGTCGTTCATCGCGCGGAATCGAGCGGTACGTCATTCGTCTTTACCGACGATCTGTCGAAGGTCAGTGCGGACTGGAAACAAAAGGTGGGCGCGGATAAAGCCCCCAACTGGCCGGTGGGTCAGGGCGGCAAAGGCAACGAAGGCGTCACTGGTCAGATCAAGCAACAGCCGAACACAATCGGCTACGTCGAACTCGCGTATGCCGCGCAAAACAAACTTCCGGTGGCGCTCATTAAGAATGCCAGCGGCAATTTCGTCGCAGCGACGATTGACAATGTGACTGCCGCGGCCGCGGCATCGGCCGGGAATACGCCCGATGATCTGCGCGTTTCGATCACGAATGCGAGCGGCGCCACCGCGTATCCGATCTCCAGCTATACCTACATTCTCGTTTACAAAAATCAGACCGACGAAACGAAGGGTAAGACGGTGGTCGATTATCTCTGGTGGGGAATTCACGATGGCGAATCGTTCGCGAAAGATTTGCTGTACGCGCCGCTGCCGGCGGAGATCGTGAAGCGGGCCGAGGCGAAGATCAATTTGATCACCGCCAACGGAAAGGCCCTGCACCAAGGCTAATGTCGACGTGGCGGCAGAGACTCTCTCCTACCGGCAATCTCGGCGATGCGATTTTTCGCGCGGCGATGTTCGGCACGGCCATGCTGGTGGTCGCGATTGTCGTGACGATGATTGCCTCGCTGGCTTCGCACTCTATACTCTCGATTAAGCAGTTCGGGTTTGGTTTCCTCACCAGCCGTGAATGGAATCCAGTCGAGAGCCGATTTGGCGCGATGGCGTTCGTCTACGGGACGGTCGTTTCGTCACTGATCGCGCTGGTCCTCAGCGTTCCATTCAGTTTGGGCATTGCGATCTTTCTCGTGGAACAAGCGCCCCGAGTCCTCGCTCGTCCGATCACGTTTCTGGTTGAGTTGCTCGCGGCCATCCCTTCCGTCGTGTACGGACTCTGGGGAATCTTCGTGCTCGCGCCTGTCTTGCGCGTCTACCTTGAACCGCAGCTCGCGCGGTGGTTTGGCTTTACGCCTTTCTTTAAGGGACCGATTACCGGAATCGGATTGCTGACTGGCGGCGTGATCCTCGCAATCATGATCACGCCGATCATTTCCGCGGTGGTGCGCGATGTCCTCGCCGCAGTGCCGAATACGCAACGCGAAGCGGCGCTGGCGCTGGGCGCCACAAAGTGGGAAACGACGCTCGTGGTTTTGGTGAATGGCGCACCCGGGATTGCGGGAGCAGTGATTCTCGGTCTTGGTCGCGCCATTGGTGAAACGATGGCCGTAACGATGGTTATTGGCAATCGACCGCAAATCAGCGCGTCGCTTTTTCAACCGTCGTACACACTGGCTTCAGTGATCGCTAATGAATTCACGGAAGCGACGGCTGATGTTTATCTGAGTTCGCTTATCGAACTGGGCTTGATTCTCTTCCTGGTAACGTTCGTGGTGAACGCATTCGCACGATTATTGGTTTGGCGGGTGACGAGGAGAACGGCGGGCGCTTTGTAGCGCGAATTGTTAATTTGCGTTCGTAATTCCCTCTCCCTCTGGGAGAGGGTCAGGGTGAGGGATTTAGCGGAACCTTAAACTTATTTGAGTGGCGAGGGACTCTGCAACTTGCAGAGTCCCTCGCCAAAGGAAAGGGAAACAAACTGTTCGCGCTAAACCCTCATCCCCAACCCTTCTCCCAATGGGAGAAGGGAGCAGAACTATGAGACGGCTCTCCAGAGCAGATCGCACCCGACGTTCAGTCAGTGCCGTGATGACTTCACTGACGGCGCTGTGCACGATCGTCGCGGTGGGAATTCTGTTCGTCATCCTCTCGTACATTTCGGTGCGTGGGATTACGGCGCTGAATCTCCGGTTCCTGGTTGATACTCCTCAACCCGTAGGCGAAGGCGGCGGCATCGGCAACGCAATCATCGGCTCCGGACTCTTGCTGTTGCTTTCTTGCGCGGTCGGCATTCCGGTGGGCATTGCCTGCGGCGTCTACCTTTCCGAGTTCGGCGGTGGAATTTCGGTCGGCATTGTGCGGTTTTTGATAGACACGTTAACGGGGATTCCGTCGATCGTCACCGGCGTATTTGTCTACGCCGTAGTGGTGCTGCGCATGAAACACTTTTCCGCGTTCGCGGGCGGGATCGCATTGGCGCTGATTATGATTCCGATCGTGGCGCGCACCACCGAAGAAATGATCAAGCTTGTACCGCAGAGTTTACGCGAAGGCGCGCTGGCGCTCGGCGCGCCGCAATGGCGCGTTACTCTCGGGGTCGTTCTACCTGCCGCCGCGTCCGGGATTGCCACCGGAGCGATGCTCGCGATCGCACGAGTCTCGGGCGAGACCGCGCCGCTCTTGTTCACTGCGTTTGGCAGTCGCTTCTATCCACGCAATTTGAATGAGCCGATCGCTTCGTTGACGGTGCAGATCTATAACTACGCGATCTCGCCGTACGACGAGTGGCACGCGCAGGCATGGGCGGCGACGCTCGTGCTGATGGCCTTGATTCTTTCAATTAACATCCTGGTTCGCTTTCTGACGCGGCAGAGACACGGTTAATCGATGGCACCGTCTACTTCATTCGCGGCACCGAAGTTCGAGGTGAAGAATCAAGCTTCACCGAGCTCAACCGCCACCAAAATCTCAGTTGCCCGTCTGAATTTCTTCTATGGGAAGTCACAGGCGCTGAAAGATATCTCGATCGAGATTCCTGAGCGTCAGGTGATGGCGTTCATCGGTCCTTCCGGTTGCGGCAAGACCACTTTCCTGCGAACGCTAAACCGCATGAACGATGTGGTTGCAGGAACCCGTGTCGAAGGAACCGTGCGGATCGACGGCGAAGACATCTATGCGCCCGGCGCAGACGTGGTAGACCTGCGACGTAAAGTCGGGATGGTTTTTCAAAAGTCGAATCCGTTTCCGAAATCGATTTTTGAGAATGTTGCGTACGGATTGAAGATCAATCGCGTGACCTCGAGCCGTAGTGAACTCGAAGCCCGGGTCGAGGAAGCGTTGAAGGATGCGGCGCTCTGGACTGAGGTCAAAGATCGTCTGAAAAGTTCGGCGCTGGGATTGTCAGGTGGCCAGCAACAGCGCTTGTGCATTGCGCGCGCTCTGGCGATTCGTCCCGAGGTGATCCTGATGGACGAGCCGGCGTCGGCCCTCGATCCGATTGCCACGTCGAAGATCGAAGAGTTGATCGTAGACCTAAAGAAGCAATACACAATCGTGATCGTTACACACAACATGCAGCAGGCCGCGCGTGTATCCGACTTGACGGCGTTCTTTCTGCTGGGCAAGCTAATCGAAGTCAACAGCACGGAAAAGATGTTTACCGCGCCGAACGAAAGGCTGACCGAAGACTACATCACCGGAAGATTTGGATGAGCACCGAAGTTCACAGACATCTCGATCAGGAGTTGGACGACTTGCGTGACGCGACCTTGCGTCTGGGGGGCGAAGCTGAGGCCGCGCTTCGCCGTTCAATGGAGTCGTTGGCCAATCGGGACAGTGAGGGAGCCCGCGAGGTCCTGGCTCATGATGACGCGATCGATCAAATCGAGGTTGAGGTGGATCGTCGGGCAATCGACATATTCGCATTGCGTCAGCCCGCGGCGCGTGACCTTCGCTTTGTGATGTCGGTCACCAAGATGGCCCCGTTGCTTGAACGCATCGCCGATCACGCCTGCAACATTGCGCGCGCCGCCATTGATTTGAATAACGAACCCGAATTGAAGGATCACATTCGCATTCAGCAAATGGGTGCGATTGCTTCATCTATGCTGGCGAGTGCGCTTGACGCTTTTACTCGCGGAGACGCTGCGGCAGCGCGCGCGGTCATCAAGCGCGACGCCGAGATCAACGATCTCTACAACCAGATCTTTCACGATTTGATCGAGTTGATGGCGAAAGAGCCCTCAACCGCGACGCGTGACGCGCGGCTGCTCTTTGTGGCCAAGCATATCGAGCGAATCGGCGACTATGTAACGGACATTTGCGAGATGACCGTGTACATGGCCGAAGCGGCCATCATCAAGCATCGTCATTGATTCGATCGAAACAATTTGTCGTGCTGGCTAGTGCCGCGAAAGTGTGATTGAATGACGGGCGCTTTCAATCATCTCAAACAGTTTTCGACGCAAACGGATGACCACGACAGCAGCCATTGCGCTCACGATCGTTCTGATCGCGCTGATCTTTGATTTCACCAACGGGTTTCACGACGCTGCAAATTCGATCGCGACGGTCGTTTCGACGCGAGTGTTATCGCCACGATACGCAGTGATATGGGCAGCGCTTTTCAACTTTATTGCGTTCGCGCTTTTCGGCACGCGCGTGGCAAAAACCATCGGCGGCGATTTGGTGCGCATCGACCTGATTCGCCAGGATTTGCGTCTGTACGTTCTCTGTTGCGGCCTGATGGGCGCAATCATCTGGAACTTGATCACATGGTACTTCGGACTGCCGACGTCCAGTTCGCACGCGCTGATCGGCGGATACGCCGGAGCGGCGATAGCTGCGTATCGGGGCTACAGTGGGCTGCTGAAACCGGAAGGCTGGATCAAGACCCTGATCTTTATTGTCGCTTCACCAGTGATTGGATTCGCGATCGGATTTCTGTTGATGCTGGCGGTGTACTGGATATTTCATCGCTGGACGCCGGCGCAAGTTGATAAGACATTTCGTCGCGGACAGTTGTTGTCAGCGGCCGCTTATTCGCTGGGCCACGGCGGTAACGACGCGCAGAAGACCATGGGAATCGTTACCGCAGTATTAGCAACCGCGGGAATGTTTAATTTGCAATTGGGACCAAAAGGAGCGCTACCTGGAATTCCCCTCTACGTCGTGCTGCTGGCCCACGCGGCCATCGCTCTCGGTACGCTTTCAGGCGGTTGGCGCATCGTGCATACGATGGGATCGAAAATCACCAAGCTGCGACCCGTCGGTGGCTTCTGCGCAGAAACGGCCGGCTCAATTACTTTGTTCGGCGCGACATTTCTGGGCATTCCGGTCTCCACGACGCACACGATCACCGGAGCGATCGCCGGCGTCGGATCGACGACGCGCCTGTCAGCGGTGAAGTGGCGGGTGGCGGGTCGAATCGTCTGGGCCTGGGTGCTCACGATTCCCGCGGCCGCAGCGTTCGCGGCCCTCTCGTTCCTGATAATCGAATTGATTCATTCCCTCGTGACCTAAACGGATCTCTTAAGTTTTTCATGCCGCGTTCCGCTCTAATCATCGAAGACGATCCGGACATCGCAGAGAGCGTTCGCTACAATCTCGACGCCGCTGGATTCCATTCAACAATTGCATCGACCGGTGAACACGGCCTCAAACTCGCGCTTGAAGCGCAGGCGCCTGGCCTAATCATTCTCGACTTGATGTTGCCGGGCATGAGCGGCATGGAGTTGTGTCGACGTCTGCGACGCGAGAACCAGACACGCAAAACACCGATCATTATCCTTACGGCAAAAACGTCTGAGGCGGATCGCGTTGCCGGTCTGGACGTCGGTGCGGACGATTACATTGCGAAACCCTTTTCAGTGAAAGAGCTGCTGGCGCGAGTGCGCGCCGTGCTGCGCAGAATCGAGGGTGACGAGGACGAGTCGTACGAAGATAACCGCTTGCGCATTGATTTCGCAGATGTGCGCGTCTTGTGCGAGGGCAAGAACGTGAAGCTGACGCATAAAGAGTTTCAGTTGCTCTCAACGCTCGCGCGTAAGACAGGACGTGTAATCACGCGTCAGCAGTTGCTCGATCAGGTGTGGGGCTACAGCTATTACGGCGACGCGCGCACTCTCGATGTTCATATCCGTCGTCTGCGACAAAAACTCGAAAACTGCGGCGAGTGCATTGAGACGGTGGTAGGCGTGGGCTATCGTTTCATCGGATGTGATTCGCAATCGTCGCGTCCCGCTCACGTCGATGTCTAAATCTCGCCTCTTTGTTGTCCTACTTGTCATCGCTGCCGCGATCGTTACTTCTTCCATCTTCCTGGTCGGAAATTATCGCTGGGTTGCGTTCGTTGCGCTGGCGCTCATTGGTGGCTTGGCGATTGGAATATCGCTCGCTCGTAGCGCCGGAACTCAACAACGAGACGGTGCGACAGAAGTGGTCAGCGCCACAGAATTCCCAATAGATTTGCTAAATGCCACCCTGAACGAGATGCGTGAAGGGCTGCTGATCATCGATAACGATATGCGTGTCGTTGCTTCGAACCATGCGGCGAAGCATCTATTTAGTAACGTCGACGATTCGATAAACGCCAAGAGACTGACCGAACTTACTCGCAATCCGGCAATCTACGAAGCATTTCTGGATGGCGTTCGTGGCAGCGAACGCGGGGGCGTAAAGGTGGAAACGTTCGCGCCGGACCGGCGCGTCTTCGATTTACGTGTCGTGCCCTTGCATACCAACAATGGCGCGGCCGGCGCCGTCGGCGTCTTCTTTGATGTGACGCGGTTAGAACGGCTGGAGTTGATTCGACAGGAATTTCTTTCGAATGTTTCTCACGAATTGCGGACACCGCTCACGTCGATCGTGGCGCTCGCGGAAACTCTCGAAGCAGGCGCGCTGAACGATCCCGATAATAACCTGCGCTTCCTCACGATTATTCAGAAAAATGCTGCCCGCATGCATCGGCTAATCGACGACATTCTGGAACTGAGCGCAATTGAAGCAGGCAACGTGAAGATTGCGTTGGAACCAATTCCATTGCACGCGCTCGTCGAAGATGTCATTAACAGCGTTTCCGCAACGGCCGCTTCGCGCGACGTCACGATTCGCAATCTGGTGGAGACGAATGCGCAGGTCTTTGCTGATCCTCATCGACTGGTGCAGATGCTCACCAACTTGATTGAGAACGCGATCAAATTCAACCGTGAAGGTGGATCGGTTTCGATTACGCTGCGCAGAAGTGACTTTGATCAAATCTCAGTTGAAGATACTGGTGAAGGAATTCCCTCGCACCATCTTGAACGTTTGTTTGAGCGATTCTATCGGGTTGATCGCGCTCGCTCGCGCGAGTTAGGCGGGACTGGACTTGGCCTGGCGATCGTCAAACATTTGGCGAAGGCGCATGGCGGTGAAGTAAGAGTGGAATCAACCTTCGGACAGGGAAGCAAATTTACGGTTGAATTGCCAAAGATAAAGGAAGACTCTAACGCGACCGTCCTATCATGACTCAGTGAGGCCATCTTTGCGGCTTCGCAAGATCCGGCGCGCCGAGAAATCCACGCGTAGCGCTCCTCAATAGGTCTTCAGCAAGCCGGCGAAAATCGAGAGGCATGTCGTCAAGTTTGTAAGGAGTGCTCTCGGCTGCGCGATAACGCTCGAGCAGTTGAAGTTCCGCGCTACAAAAGTCGCAATCACGCAAATGGATTTCGATAGCTGCTCGTTCGCTCAACGGGAGTTGATGACGATGATAATTGAGCAGCTTTTCGGATCGTGGACACGCGGTAGTCTTGCAGAAGTTTTTGCGCGACGATGAAGACATTTCCCTGGGCTCTACACACCTAACCACGACCATCAAAGAACGAATGCCCGAGAATTTCCAGAGACCGGATCGCTTCGAATGACGACTTTGCTCAATCTTTTCAATGGTTTAGTGGGTGTGTAAAAAAATGTTGCCCATCGTCAATCTCGTTTGTTAATATGGTCATAGGTTGATCGGGGAGTTAACCGCTCCTTGATTCTCTCAGTTTCGATAGCGGCCTTAAGGGTCTTGTCGAACCTCCAGTTCCCCAGCGCATCGATGACAGGAGAAGGTCACCGATGCTAAATCCGTCGGGACTGAAACAATAATCAGAAGCTGCACGCGTTTTTGATCAGGCCGTCGCTCTCTCAGCCGAGCAGGTTGCCCCAGCATCCACGCTCTCTCATCGCGCATGATCAGATTCTTCTCGTCGCAGACGAGGCGTTCAGCAATCGGATGCAGTGATCGTCGCTCAAGTCACTAGCCGCCAGCTAGTGAACATCTACTCTCATCCTCGGGACCAGACAACTACCGTGAAATCAATCACTCAAAAAACGACGCCGGATTCCAGCGTCAGTGTGCCTCGTGAAGTGTCGCGCCCCAGCCGGTCTGCCGAACGCAGCGCCCGAGCCGGTCACTGGGTCGATAGCTTGCGTAACTCTGACGTTAACCGTTTGTGGGCCGAGCTTCATCGCATTGTCAGCAATCACCCTCTCGTGCGTGCCTCGCGCAGCGCGGGATTGCTGATCGAGGAAGGCGCCACGAGCGCTTACACCGATCTGACTCAGGAATTATTCGTGCAACTGCTGACGAAGTCGCGCTTTCAGCATTACCTCGACACGTCGATGACGGATGCCGAGATCGAATGTGAGATTGGCCAAATCGAACTAACGAATTTGTTGACGGCTGAACTCCGCAAGCGACATCCCGAAAGCTATCGCCTGGCTCGTCGCATCTCCACGCTGATTCAATCAAGTGCCAACTTCCGTCGTTTCGACGGCAACGGCAAACCAGATGAAGAGCAGCAGCATCGCCGTCTGGCCGATCGCGTTTATGGTTTGAGTGAATGGCCCGACAACAAGCCCGGCCGCGGGTCACACGAGCTGGAGCAGCGCGCACACATGATTCCAGTTCGCCAGCGGGACACGCGCATGGTCGGTTGCACCGGTGACGCGCAAATAGTCATTAGCAATTCCGATCTCGAAGATTTGATCGTGAGTGTGCTTGAGGCGATTGACGCTCCGGCTGATGTTCGCAGTTTGCGTAGTCTGGTGATGTCCCGTTTGCCGGTGATGGATATTTATCTGGTGCCGCTAGGTGGCGACGATCCTGACTCGGACGGTCCGCATTACGACCCGGCTGATCTCCGCGAGAATCCCGAAGAGAGCCTGCTGCGTCACGAATCGCAAGCCGAAGCCGCCGGTTCGGTGGATAAATTTCTGGTCAGCCTGCGCGACAACGTCCGCGGCAAGATCAAGCAGTACAACCGCATGTTGGGTGTGCTGTGGCACTGCTACTTGAGCCCCGATCACGCGACACAACTGGAAGTTGCGGCCACATTAGGCGTTTCTGATTCTTTGGTATCCGACTACCGGCGCCGCATCGAGCAGGAATTGCGCGCTCTGTCGTTTACCGAAGTTGAGGAAGCGCGCATGTTTGAGTTGGCCCTGCGTGAGCGCGTCCGCACGATGGTCCCAACCGACAGTCAGGCGATGGCAAGTTAACCGAGTCGCTGCGACTGATGTGATTCGATTTTAGAAGCGCGGGACCTCCTGCGCTTCTTTGTTTTCAGAGTGCCGCGATGAACAGGCAATACCTCGAGGATGACTATCAGTCGGTTACCCGCTCGCTTTCACGCAGCGTCGAGCAGGGCACTGTTAAGAAGTCGGAAACGGCCATTTCGGCCCGCACGAAAGCAGCCACCCCTACATCAGAAGTTTTACAACCACCGGCAATCGAGCAAGCTGCGATCGACGACCCGACCTTCCTCAAGCGTGGCCATGTGGTTTCGTTTGTGATGCTTTTTGTTTTCACGGTCGTGCTGTATGCGCGTCCGGCGGAGTTCTATCCTTCGACGATCACTAATTCGCTCGCGCTCATCGTCGGCGTCGTTACATTAGCGACTTTTGCAGCGACACAAATCACGCTGGAAGGAACCCTGACCGCGCGCCCTTCGGAAGTGAACCTCGTATTACTGTTCATGCTGTCCGCGGCTTTATCGATCCCGCTCGCGATTGATCCGTTGATCGCCTGGCAGGAATTCAGCGGAACCTTCGTCCGCGCGGTTCTGGTCTTCGTCGTCATCATCAACGTTGTACGCACTGAAGCGCGGCTGAAGATCCTTTTATTCGTTTCCATCGTAACGGCGGTTCTATTAAGTATCGGAGCGATCAACCAATATCGATTAGGCGTGCTAATGGTCGAAGGCTATCGCGTAGCGGGTCGCGGTACAGGACTGTTCGGTAACACCAACGACATGGCCTTGCACCTCGTAACGATGCTGCCGCTTTCGGTGGCGTTCTTCTTTGGCTCGCGAGGTCCGCTGCGGAAAACCATTCATGCGGTATGCGCGACCTTAATGATCTTCGCAATCGTTCTTTCTTATTCGCGCGGAGCGTTTCTCGGCGTCCTGGTCGTGTTCGCGTTTTTTGCTTTCAAGATCGGGCGCCGCAGCAAGATCGAGATTGCCATAGTCGTACTGATCGCGGCAGCGGGAATGATTCTGATGGCCCCGAGCGGCTACGGGAACCGTTTGCTGTCGATCTTCCTGCCGGAACTCGATCCAAATGGTTCAGCAGATTCGCGGCGTGGCGAACTCTTCCGATCGATTTATGTTGCGCTGCGTCATCCACTACTCGGGATTGGCATGGGTAATTACCAGCCCAACATGTCTTACCGAGGACTGGTAACGCACAACTCGTACACCCAGGTTGGTTCGGAAATGGGTCTGATTGCGTTGGCGCTCTACACCATGTTTATCGTGAAGCCATTGCGCAAGCTCTCCGTGATCGCCCGTCAAACGCTCGGTGTTAAGGAAGACTCGAACTTCTATTATCTCGCGCTTGGATTGCAGGCTTCGCTGCTCGTCTACATGGTGACGAGTTTCTTCCTGTCAGTGCCCTATGTGTGGAATGTGTATTACCTGGTCGGATACGCAGTCTGCTTCCGCCGCATTTACGAATCAGAAACCGGAAACATCGTAACGATTGGAAAGCGGTTCGGAAAGAAGAACTCCGAGTTCATTTCTGGAGGGAATGAACAGCCGGCGGCGGCACGAGCGTGAATATGAAAGTCGGCTTCGAAATGCTCTTCTGGCTAAGCGTCGCGGCGCTCGGCTACTCGTACGCAGGCTATCCGTGCCTGATTGCGCTTGTTAGTGCGTTTCGGCACCGTCGAGTTCGACGCGCCAAATATTGT
>JACXTT010004129.1_pt1 | contig 21730 bp, 26 predicted proteins | sample 9270951 | NCBI WGS metagenome assembly JACXTT01 (sample SAMN15532306, study PRJNA645909) | rock metagenome | isolation source: weathered quartz diorite | place: Puerto Rico | collected 2017-06-21
GTCGAGGAGGGCGTGATGGGCGAGTGCAAGAGATGGGGCGACGAGTATCGTTCTTTGTTGCTGATGTCAATCCTGGAATCCGAGTACAAGGCGCGGTAATAAAAGAATGGCTTGATGGTTGCATGTCCTCGGTGCGACATGCACGCCGCTGTTGTCTCACTCTTGGCCCTCTTTGCTGCGATTGCTGCGAGATCGGAGCCAACGATCATCAAGTCCGTTACTATTCACGGAACACAAATGAAAGTGAACCTCGCAACACAGGTGGGCCAACCGTACGACACCGGCGTGATCGATCGCGACGTGCACCAGTTGTGGGCTACCAGGCGTTTTGGTGATATCCGCGTCGGCGCGAGGCACGATCCCGACGGGACTGAAGTGATCTTCCAAGTTACGCCGTCTCATCCTCCCGAGATAGCACCCCTTCAGGCCGCGCCGGACCATATTCGAGTCACTCAGGTGAACTTCGTCGGCGATCCGGGCCTCGACCCCGTGCAGCTTCGCCACGCGCTTAGGCCACTGCGAATACGGCGTATCATTCCGCGATTTCCGGGGCTCTGGAACGGCTGGCGGCTGCTGCCTGACTATAGCCGCGAAGCGGTTGATGGCGGCCTCGCCCGCCTGCGTTCCCTTTATCTTTCTAAAGGCTACTTCGACGCGGCAGTTCGGCTGGAGGACACCGACGTAACAGCCCGCCAGGCGTCCATCACGTTCTTCGTTCGATCGGGCCCGCGATATCAGACACGTGAGTCCATCCCGCAACTTTGTAAGACGCTACTCGCTCAGCGGCGCGATGCCGAGCGGCAAGGCATCCTCGACTTCTCCGCGACGCTGCACGTCCAGCTCGCTGACAATAGCTCGACTCGCGTGAATCTCATTACGTCCATCGACCCCGGTCCGCCGTACCGCATCGGCCGCGTCGAGTTCCTCGGAAATCATCACTACAGCGATGCTATGCTCCGCCGGACTCTGCTGCTCGACGAAGGCCAGTTGCTGGACGAATACTTGTTACGTAAGAGCGCCGCGCGTCTCAATCAAACAGCTTTGTTCGAGCCCATCACAGCGGCTAACATCGCTGTTCAAACCAACGAAACCACGGGCATCGCCAACCTGACGATCCGGCTTACCGAACACAAACGCGGCGCCTGGAATCTCTCAGGACCAGCCGGGCCGGCGAGCTTCGCAGGGCCACTAGTCGCATCCATCGGTTCCCGGCTTCCGCCCTGGGGCGCTGGACTGTTCGAGCTCTCAACCTACACCGCGTCCATCAGCCTGATCGCGTTCGCGCATCCGCTGATCCCTGCGCTCTCACTCAACCCCAAGCGCCGCTTACTGCCGGTGCTGGCCTTTTCGCGGCCATTTTTCCCCGGCGAGGGGTGGAAATCGGGCTTCTCCATCGCACCTCAACTCGGGTGGCGAGCCCTCGCACTCGGCTACGCGACAACTCAGTTCGAGCAACGGCTGCTGCCGACCTTGTCAGGCGATCGGGGCCTGGTGCCGGAACTCCCCGTGACCATCGAGGGCCCCAACAACAACGGCGGCGTCATGTTCTGCGAGCAGCCCGCGCCTCGACTCATGCCCCTGCGCATGGCGGCGTCGATGAGTCTTCGATTCCTCGGAGCACTCACTGGACTCTGAGCCATGTGTCCGTCCCTGCAATCCAACGTTACTTGGAAACTATGGTCACGTCGAGCAGCGCCACCCAATACTGGAAAGACTGCAGCGTGAAGCCAATCAGGATCAACCCGACTCCCAGGACACCCATGCGCTTCGCGGGCATGTGGTCCGCAATCCATTCGATGAAAGGCGTGCAGGAGACGGAGATCGCCGTGACCACGCCAATGGAGAGTCCCACTCTCAACCCTACTGCGATCGCGTGTTCGGGCTGCTGGGCCACCAGGCTGCTGACATAGCCGGTGACCGCGTAACCAACTGTGCGATTCGCCGCCGTTAATATCTGAAACCTGCTCAAACGGGGGCGGATTGAGGGTTGGTAGTCGACAGTGGGCCGGATTCCTAGCCGATAGGCGACCGCCTGCCCGGCCGTACTCAACACGCCAAACGTGATGCCGAACGGGACGCCGAATGAATAGCCGGCGCCCAAGGCAAAGCCGCACCCGCGAATGGCGCTCATCGCCGTGTCATACCGAAATCCCGGCTTCGGTTTACCTCTCGCAGCGCGGGAGAACTCCCAGGCCAGTGTGATGCCGTGCACCACGCCGGTCGCGAGCCCAAAGACCGGCCCAAGCGCGAGGCCGTACCCGGTTCCAAAAAGCACGCCATAGGTGACTCCCCGGGTAAGAGTCCGCAATGGCCCGTGTTCACCGCCCAACAAATCGTAGGCGAGGTATAGCGCGCCAAGCACATCCAGTGAGCTGCCGACTATGCTGATCAACGCGAGCGTGTGCTTGTCGATCGTCATGGACTCAAAAAACTATTCGTACATGAATGGATACGCCGGGCGCATCTCGCCGGCCAACTCGCGTGCGATCTCGATCTGCACCAGCTCACCCTTACCGATCCCCGGGCACCAGGCCGCGGTCTTGCGCCACTCTCGCTTGTCGTCCAACATCTCCGGCCAGAACGGGAATATGCGGCACTGTGTCGGCTTGACCGAATGAATCGAGCAGCCGCCATCGAGTAAAAAATGGCATTGGACATCGCGTGGCACGCGTAGCCGGATCTGGCGCTTGGTGCGATAAACGTATTGCCGCTCGAATGCGGCCCGCGTCATCCCCAGGTGCTTGGCGATGCGTGTGAGATCGGCTTCGGTGAGGTAGACAAAGCCTTTCTGCTGGCAGCAATTCGTACAGCCGGGCTGGCACTCGAAACGCAGCGCCTTCATGCAGAGGCCACGTGGGCGCTCGCAAGAAATCGGCGGATGCGCTCGATCGCGTCCATCAGCTTCTCGTATGAGTTGGCGATACTGAACCTCAGATAGCCCTCGCCGTACGCACCGAAGGAAGTTCCGCTCAAACAAGCTACGCCCGCTTTATCTAGTAACGCGTCGGCGAGCGCTTCTGATTTCCATCCAGTCCCGGTGATGTTGGGGTAGGCGTAGAACGCGCCACCGGGAAGCGAGCAGCGAAGACCGGGCAGCGTATTCAATCCGGCGCAGAATGCATCGCGCCGCCGCCGGAACTCGGCCACCATTTTCGCGACCTCGTCCTGCGGACCATTCATCGCAGCGATCCCCGCCCGCTGCGTGAAACTCGCCGTGCACGAGTTCGAGTTCACCATCAGCTTGTTCACCGGATCCACCAGCCACTCCGGCATCACACCGTAGCCCATGCGCCATCCCGTCATCGCGTAGGTCTTCGAGAACCCATCCAGGATGATCGTTTTCTCCAGCATGCCCTCGAGCGATGTAATGGACAGCGGCGGTTCAGCGAAAAAAATCCGAGAGTAAATCTCGTCGGCCAGCACGATCAGGTCACGATCGCGTACCATGCCGGCGATCGCGCGAATGTCCGCCGCCGGAATCACACCACCGGTGGGATTGTGCGGCGAGTTGAGGATCAACATCCTGGTCTTCGCCGAAAGGCGGTCGCGCAGCAGATTCAAGTCAAATGAGAAGCCGCGTTCTTCGACCAGTGGGATCGGCACCGGCTTCGCGCCCAGGAAATTGATCATCGACTCGTAGATCGGAAATCCGGGATTCGGATAGATCACCTCATCCCCGGGCTCGATCACCGCCAACATCGGAAAGAAGATGATCGGCTTACCGCCCGGCACGACGCAAACGTGCTCGGGACCCACTCGTACGCCGCGCGTCCGGCAAACGTACGACGCAATCGCTTCACGCAATTCAGGCAGTCCCTGCGGCGGACCATAATGCGTCCAGCCCGCATCCAGCGCTTCTTTCGCGGCCTCTACGATGTGCCGAGGCGTTGGGAAATCGGGCTCGCCGATCTCCAGATGTATGACGTCGTGACCTTGCGCTTCAAGCGCCCGCGCCCGAACCAGTACCTTGAAGGCGCCTTCGACGCCAATGCGGCCCATCCGCTCAGCCAGCTTCATTCTTGCTTTCTGAAGAACGGTACGTCCTTCCGGAAATCGACGAACGCGACGCGATCTCCTATACGCGCGCGCTCCCCGTCAATTCGCCCGGTCAGCCGCCGGCCGCTATCGAGCTGGATGATCGCCAGTTGATAAGGAACATCGTTCACGTAGGCTTCCGGCGGCGAGTAAACAACCGTTTCCGTGTAAACCGTACCCGATCCCGGCCTAGTCATGCGGCCCCCAGGATAGTGACGACGCTCGTCGCGCCCGAGCCGCCCAGATTCTGTGCGAGACCCAGCGAGTTGCGCTTCACCTGGCGTTCATCCGCTTCACCGCGGATCTGCTGCACGACGTCGCAAATCTGGCCCACGCCGGTCGCTCCCACCGGATGTCCCTTCGCCTTCAAGCCGCCGCTCGTATTCACCGGCCGCTCGCCCTGGATGCACGTTCCGCCGGCCAGAGTGTACGGGCCGCCTTCACCCTTCTTCACGAATCCCAGATCCTCGATCGCCACAATCTCGGCGATCGTGAAGCAGTCGTGCACTTCCGCGAATTGGATGTCCGACGGCTTTACGCCTGCCATCTTGTAAGCTTTCTCCGCCGATATGGTCACCGCGCGCAGCGTCGTGATGTCATCCTTTTCATCGAGCGCTACTTTGTCGGATGCCTGCGCGATCCCCATCACTCGCACCGGCTTGTCCGTAAATTCAGACGCGCGCTCCAGTGGCGCGAGCAAGACGGCCGCCGCACCATCGCTAACCAGCGAGCAATCGTAAACCGTCAAGGGCTCTGAAATTGGCTTCCCATTGAGCGCCTGCTCCATCGTGATGACTTTGCGCATATGCGCCAGAGAATTTTTCGCGCCGTTGGCGTGATTCTTGACCGCGACCGCCGCAAGCTGCTCGCGCGTGGTGCCGTACTGATACATATGGCGTCGCGCGATCATCGCGAACAATGCTGGAAACGTCGCGCCCGCTCGCACTTCACCGCACAGATCGCCGGCGCCAGCCAGAATCTCCGTGACTTTCGGCGTGGGTTGCGAGGTCATCTTCTCGACTCCAGAGACAAGAATGACGTCATAGAGTCCAGCAGCTACGGCGGAAACCGCGTGGAAGAACGCCGCGCCGCTGGATGCACAGGCAGCTTCGAATCGCGTAGCCGGAACTCCTGTGATTCCCATCGCCGCCGCCACGTAGGGCGCCAGATGATTCTGCCCGACGAACGATGGTCCGGCGAAATTGCCTAAGTAGAATGCTTCCACCTGGGACTGTTGAGAGCGCGCGTTCTCTAGCGCCTTTTGCCCGGCTTCCACCGCCAGCGAACGGAGATCGCGGTCCGGGAAAGCGCCAAAAGCCGTCTTCCCGACACCAACAACCGCAACTTGTCTCATGATTTCAGAATAACCCGGGACGCGGCGTGCAGGCCGCGTTTCCTTACTCGAACTGCTATTTTGCCAGATCCGCTACTTCTTGAAGTCCTTCGACGAAATATCGCTCCAGAGCGGAAGCATCGATTCGTAGTTTCATCTGAGCCTCCTGCTACGTCTTGAATACGGATTATTATCTCTCAGCGTTGCTGATGTGCGCGAATTCCCCGGCGTTCAGCCATTTCACGGCCCACCTCCGCCAACTTGTCCGCCGGCAACGCGCGAGCCGCCAGCGGGAATAGCTCCTGATCCTCGATCGCGATATGCCGCGCATACGTCCGGGACAGGCGCTCCAGAGCCTGCTTCATTTCGCGTAACTCCCGGCTGTCGAGGATGCCCATTTCGAGCCACCTCTGCGCAAGCGAATCAACCTTCTGATGATCGCGGCTCGCAGCATCGTGATCACTTTCGAGAGCAGCCATGCAATCCAGCGCTGCTTGACCCTCGGGCGCGGCCCGCAGGCGTGGAAACAACGAATCCTCTTCGTCGGCCGTGTGCTTCGGAGCTGCGTTGCGGAAATAATCCACCGACTTCCGCAGCGCGACGATTTCCTCCGGCAACATCGGTGCGCCCGCGGCTTTGTCACAAATCTTGATGAGCACTTCCAGAAACTGCTCGATACGGCGATGGCAGTCACTCAGCAATCCCAGCGGATCGTTGAAGTCCGACTCTGGCTTCTGACCGATCTGAATTGGCATCTTCATCTATTTTATGACGGGCGTGTCGCGCGCCAGTGCATTGAGTCCCAGGAATGAACATCCAGCGTGCCCGCCCCTGTGGCCAAGCAATTGAATCGAATCAACAAACCACCTGGCAATCGAGTTGCCTGTGCACCCTGACATTCAGGAGGGAACATGGCACGAGTGGAACGTATGCGGCAGGTTTTGGCCGGACCGCTTTCTCAAGCCGATATCGATCGCAGGGCCGGCGAGGGCTGGCGGCCGGTCGCCGTCGTATGGGAGCGCGAGGTTGAAGGGACACAAACCGGGCCCGCCAACATCACGGAAGATGTGCCGTACGGCCTCAAAATCTCCGAGGACTGCCTGCAGCTCGAGCAGGATATCCAGGAGAAAGAGTCGCTCCTGGTCATGCTCGAAATGATCATCCAAGACAAGCCTCTCTCTGAGATCGCCGAGTCACTTAACCAACGCGGCTTTCGAACGCGGCACAACACCAAGTGGACACCCGGCACCGTGTTCGACATGCTGCCACGCCTGATCGAAGTTGGTCCTCGCGTTTTCACCAGCGAAGAGTGGGTAGTGCGCCGAGGCCGCCTGATGAACGCCGTCTGACGGCAAGAGCTCCGTTACCCCAGTCCCAGCAGGGTAATTCCGCCCAGTAAGTCACACCCATTGTGTGAGCCAAGAGAGTCAGCTGCGCTCCGTTTCCTGTCCATCTCATTGAAGGGCTTCTAAGCGTTCTTGGGGATTTGCGTGCAGATACCAACGCGCAAAACTCCTCCCCGCGAGGACTTATTAGGAGGACCTCAAGATGAAAGTCCGAGACGTAATGGTAAAAGATGTGAAATTTTGCAGCCCCAACAACAATCTTGCGGCTGTCGCAGAAATTCTTTGGAAGCAGGGCTGTGGAACCCTTCCGGTGGTTGACAAGGGCCGTGTGCTGGGGATGATCACTGACCGGGACATCTGCATCGCGCTCGGCACCCGCAACGCGAAGGCCGCTGACACCCTGGTGAGAGATGTCACGCTGCCAAAGGTATTCTATTGCGCGCCGGAGGATGATATTCATGCCGCGCTAAAGACCATGGCGGCGCAAAAAGTCCGCAGACTGCCGGTCATCGACGGCAAGGCAGTCCTGCAAGGCATCCTTTGCCTGGACGATGTGGTCATGTTCGCCGAGGAGAGGGCCGCAGATTTGAAGTATGTCGACGTGGTGAACACTTTGAAGGCTATCTGCGAGCATACCAGCGCCTTTAAGAGCGTCACTGTTGCCGGTTAGTAATTCTTCGAAGTTCTCACGAGCTTCGGAGGTGCGGAGGTGGCGCGCGGGCTGACACCGTCGCGTAGCTTGGCTCTAGCGCGCCGCTTCCGTAACCGCAGCAATCATCGTCCCTGCGGGAGACTGCTGTAAAACGCCTCCAAGCGCTCGCGATAGCGCGGCCCGGCGGTCTCGACGATGTCGTTGTGCCCCGCTCCTTCCACCACCCAGAACGACTTCGGCCCTTGCGCCGCCGCATACAAGGCCTGCCCGAGTCTCAGCGGAATAACGTCATCGTGATCGCCTTGTAAGAATAGCTTCGGCGCCAGGATCCACCGGATCTTCGGAACGGAATTGAAACTCCGCACTAACACCGGCCCGAGAACCGGAAGTACGGTTCCGGCCACGTCGCTCGCCGACGTGAACGGAGCTTCCAGAACTAAACCGCCGCACGGTCGACGGCCTGCCAGATCTACGGCCACAGCTGTGCCTAGCGATTCTCCGTGCACGATGATCTGCCTTCGCCGGTAGCCCTGCCCCAGCAAATATCGGAATGCCGTCTCGCCGTCTGTGTACAGGCCCTTTTCGGTCGTCCATCCGCCGCTTTTTCCATACCCGCGGTAATCGGGAACGAGAACCGAAGACCCCGCCGCGACAATCTCACGAATGTGTGGAACTCGATGAGTAACGTTGCCGGCGTTGCCGTGCAGGAACAGCGTGACTATTCGTGAGGCATCGCGCCGCACCCACCAGGCGTGAAGCCGGACGCCATCGGGCGTGTCCAGCCATACGTCGCTCGCGTCAGCCAGCGCTTGCAGGTCCCAGAATCCTTGCGGATACTTCGACGGATAATAGATCGCCCGATTGGCGAGAAAGTAGAGAGCGCCCGACGCCGCCGCCACCGCGATAGGCCAGCCGACGTAATAGGGAACTCGCGGCATGCTCAGCTATTTTCGCACTTGCCGCCATGCCGCGAGCAGCCGGCCCCTACTCGTCGTCGTTGTCGTCGTGCTGCGGACGGAGTTGTCCGAACAGTCCGTGATCCTCGACGCTCCCACTTCCAGCGATGCCCGCCGAAAAATAAAGAATGCTCGCGTGGTCGCCTTCGTCCTTCTCGCCGTCGTCGTCCTTCTCGCTATTGCTATTACCAAAATGCAAGCCCCACAACCCTTCGATCGTAATGGGCCGTCCGGAGGGCTCGAGCAGGCGTACCTAGCAGCGCACCGCTTTGCGGATCGTAGGCGTGGATCGTTCCGTCCCAAAGTTGCCCACGATCAGGCTTCCGCTAAAAGCGCCGAAGTCTTCCCCGGCCATCGCCATGCCCCAAGGCGAATTGAGCGTACCCTGTGAAATCAGACGTTAAAGGAAGATTCCATTGGTGTCAAAAACATCCACGTATCCGTTTCCCGGACCGGCCACATCGTCGTGCTTGTCCGCATCCTGTTTTGCGTACGTCACGAACAGCTTGCCGCCAAAATTCTGCACGTTGAAAGGTGCAAAGCCGGCCGGAATCCCCGGATCGAAAAATGCTCCGCCCAACGACACGTGGTGACAGCGATTCCCCACGGATTCACAAGATTTCGATCGCGATGTTCGGCCTGCCCTGGCAGGTCGGAAACCAGGTTGTGCTGGATGAAAACGTCGCCTCGCGGCTCGGCCCAAAGTTTGAGCGTTAAACACATCACAGCCGCGGTTAACAATAGGACAAACATGCGAAAGAATGTGTGCTCTTTCATTCCTGATTTTTCCTCCAAGATTTTGATGTGGCTTTAAAATTCGCCGGATTACGGCCTCAGTGACTGCGCCGTTCTTGGAGTACGACGCGTCGACGCGTCAACAATTTCGAGTAACAAGATACTCTTCTCCTCTTGCAACCATTTGGCCCGCGATATGTTATCTTCAACGTCTTGCCCCCTCCACTGACAGGCGTACGCATTCTCGACTTGAGCACCGTTGTTGCCGGACCCACCGCGACGATGATCCTCGCTGACCTTGGCGCGGACATCCTGAAAGTCGAGCGCATAGATGGCGGGGACGACTCGCGCGGCATGCCGCCGCACCGTGGCCCATGGGCTTCCTATTTCATCCCGCTCAACCGCGGCAAGCGCTCCATTGCGATCGATCTCAGAAATCCAGCCGGACGCGACGTCGTCCTGAAACTCGCCGAAAGCTGCGACGTCTGCATCGAGAACTTTCGCGGCGGAAAAGCCGCCGGGCTCGGCCTCGACGAACCCGCCATTCGCGCCCGCAATCCGGACATCGTCTATGCTTCGCTCTCGGCCTACGGCTCGACCGGTCCCGATTACTCGAAGCCCGGCTACGACGCCATCCTGCAAGCTCGCAGCGGCATCATGAGCGTCACCGGCGTCGATCCGGATTCGCCCATGCGCGCCGGCGTCTCCATTCTCGACATGGGCGCGGGAGTCTGGATGGCGCTCGGCATTTTGTCAGCCTTGTTTGAGCGCCAGCGCTCCGGACGCGGCCAGCGTGTGGACGCCTCCCTCCTTCAAACCGGCGTGATGCTCATGTGCTACCACTTGATCTACCGCCAGTTCACCGGTGTCAATCCGCGCCCGGAAGGCGCACGCCACGCCTCCGTCGCTCCCTACGGCGCGTTCTCAACCGCCGACGGCGCCATCATGATCGGCATTTCGAACGATCGCTTATTCCGGCGTTTGGCAACGGCGCTAAACCACACTGAATGGATCGAGGAGCCGCTCTATTCCTCGAACGCCGAGCGCTGCCGCAATCGTGCAGGGCTCGAAGGACAAATCGCCGATCTGCTTCGCACTCAGCCCACCGCGCATTGGGTCGCGCTATTCAATCGGAACGATGTCCCCAACGATGCGGTGCAGAACGTCGAACAGGTCATGAACGATCCGCAATTGGCGGCGCTCAATGCCTTCGCCGAAGTCGGGCTGTGCGGCCACGAGCCCGCCATCGTTCCGCGCCTGCCCATTGCTCTTTCGCTCACTCCCGCCGGTCCCGCCGGACCACCGCCCGGCTTGGGTGAGCATGCGCGCACTATTTTGCGTGAAGCAGGATATTCGGACGCCGCCATCGACGAATTAATTCGCAGCGGAGCCTGCGGCCTGGAGTCCTGAATGGCCTACGGCCGCTACTTCGAGGAACTCGAGACCGGACAACGCTTCCGCCACTGGCCCGGCCGCACCATCACCGAGTCTGACGACACACTCTTCAGCCTGATGAGCATGAACCAGCATCCGCTCCACATCGACGAGCACTATGCCTCGGGAACACAGCATGGCAGAAGGCTCGTCGCAGGACCGCTCGTCATCAGCCTCGTCATCGGACTCAGCCAGGCCGACGTCGGGGGCCGCTCGCTCGCCACGCTCGACTACTCCGGCATCCGTCACCACGGACCGGTCTTCCACGGCGATACAATTTATGCCGAGTCGAGCATCGTCGCCACCGAAGAGCTTCCCAATGATCGCGGCGCCGTGATCGTCGAGACGAAGGGTCTGAATCAGCGCGGCGAAATCGTGCTCGTCATGCGCCGCAAAATCGTGGTGCCGAAACGCCCGGAAAGGGAGCCGCCATGGCCAAGCTGACCGCCGAGCAGCAGTTGATCGTCGCCACTGTGCGCCAGTTTGTCGACAAGGAAGTGATGCCGGCCGCCTCCGCTCTCGAGCATCGCAATGAATATCCTCACGCGCTGGTGGAGCAGATGCGCAAGATCGGCCTCTTCGGCTTGAACGTCGCCGAAGAGTACGGCGGCGCGGACACCGGCTTCACTACCTTCGCCATGGTCTTCGAGGAGCTCGCCCGTGGATGGCTGGGCCTGGCCGGCGTCATCGGCACCCATTCCGTACTTTGCGACGTGCTCAACCGCTTCGCGACTCGCGAACAAAAGCAGCGCTTCCTGCCTGGCCTCGCTTCTGGCGAACGCCGCGGCGGCATCTGTCTTTCCGAACCGAACGCGGGCACCGACCTGCAAGGCATCACCACCATTGCGACACGCGACGGCGAGGGCTACCGCATTAACGGTTCAAAAATGTGGGTCACCAACGGCCGCTACGGCAATACGTTCCTGCTCCTCGCCAAGACCGATCCGCGCGCTGACCCCGCGCACAGCGGCATGAGCGCCTTCGTCATCGAGAAGGGCGCCGCCGGCCTCACGGTCAGCCGCGACATCGACAAGCTCGGCTACAAGAGCGTCGAAACGTGTGAGCTGCACTTCCAGGATTTCCCCGTGCCTGCCGCGAACCTCATCGGCGCAGTAGAAGGCCACGGCTTCAAACAAGTCATGACCGGCCTCGAGGCCGAGCGCTTGAACGTCGCTGCCCGCGGACTCGGGATCGCGCGCGCCGCTTTCGAAGAAGCGATTCGCTATGCCCAGCGCCGCACCACCTTCGGCAAGCCGATCGCTGAACATCAGACCATTCAGATCAAGCTTGCCGACATGGCTACGCGGATTGAAGCGTCGCGGCTGCTGATCTACTCGGCTTGTGAGAAAAGGGATCGCGGCGAGCGCTGCGACCTCGAAGCCGGAATGGCTAAGCTTTTCGCAACCGAAACCGCTGCTGAAGTCTCGTTCGAGGCCATGCGAATCCTCGGCGGCAACGGCTACTCCAAGGATTTTCCCGTGGAGCGCTATTATCGCGACGCCCCGCTGGTCGTGATCGGCGGCGGCACTAACGAAGTGCAGCGGCTCATCATTGCCCGCAACCTGCTCAAGAAATACAAAGCATGAACTTCGGGCGCTACTACGAAGAATTCGATGTCGGCGCAGTCTATCGCCATTGGCCCGGCCGCACGATAACCGATCACGACAACACCTGGTTCGCGCTCCTCTCGATGAATCAGCACCCGCTTTTCATTGACGATCATTACGCCGCCGATCAGCCAGTCGGCCGCCGCCCCGTGATCGACACACTCGTCTTCAGTTTGGCCGTCGGAATGAGCGTCGCGGACACCAGCGGTAAAACCATCGCCAACCTGGGCTACGAAAGCGTCGTCTTTGAACGCGCGCTCTTTCCGGGCGATTCACTTTACGCCGAATCCGAAGTCCTGGAGCTGTGCGAGTCCTCGAGCAAGCCCGATCGCGGCATCGTTGCGATCGAAACCCGCGGCTTCAACCAGAATCGCGAGCGTGTGATCGTGCTGCGCCGCCGATTCCTCGCGCCGAGACGCGGTGCGGCATGAAGCAGGAGATCCCCAGCTACACCCGCGATCTGATCGGCTTCCTCACCGCTCTCAAACCCAGCGATCTTCCTCCCGAAGTTTTCGACCGCGCCCGCTACCTTTTGCTCGATTACCTCGGCGTCGCGATTCGGGGATCGTCTGCCGAATCGTCAGCACCGGTTTACCGCATGCTCGAACGCATCGCCGCTCCCGGTTGCGCGACAGTCATCGGAAAAGGAATCCGCACGCTCCCCGGCTACGCAGCGCTCGCCAATGGAACTGCCGCCCACTCCATCGAACTTGACGACACACACAATGCCGGGTCCATCCACCTCGGCGTCGTCATGTTCTCAACCTCGCTCGCTATCGCCGAAACTATCCCCGGCCTCACGCCTGACCATTTTTTCACCGCCGTTGTCGCCGGATACGAAACTGCCGCACGACTAGCGATGGCCGTCCAGCCGAAGGAGCACTATCTTCTCGGCTTCCATCCCACCGCGACCTGTGGCGTCTTTGGCGCAGCCGTCACCGCTTCGAAACTCCTCGGCCTCACTGCTGATCAGATGCTTTCCGCCGTCGGAATCGCAGGCAGCATGGCCGCGGGCTCGCTCGAATTCCTCGCCGACGGCGCCTGGACCAAGCGGCTTCATCCCGGACTCGCCGCGCAAAACGGAATGCAAGCTGGCATGCTTGCAGCCGAAGGATTCCGTGGACCTACTCGAATTCTCGAAGGCCGCGACGGTTTTCTTTCTGGCTACTCGCGCCAGGCAGTTCCCGATCTACTCACCGCGAATCTCGGCAAATCCTTCGAGATACTTCACACGAGTGTCAAGCCCCATGCCTGTTGCCGCTACATGCAAGGACCCATCGACGCGATTCTCGCGCTGGTTCGCGAACACGACATCCGGCCCGAGCAGGTCGATCGCATCGAGGTCGCAGTCCTCGAAGCCGGGTGGCCCCTGGTTGTCGAACCACGCGGTCAAAAATACGACCCCCGTTCCATCGTCGAAGCCCAGTTCTCCATGCCCTTTGGCGCGGCCGTGGCCGTGATCGATCGCGCCGCCGGTCTCGATCAGTTCAGCGAAGCCAAATTGCGATCGCCCGAAATCCTGGGATTTCTCGACAAAGTCGTCATGATCAAGAACTCTGACATCGAGAAAACCTTCCCCGTTGAATGGCCGGCAATCGCGACTATCGAGCTCACCGGCGGCGGCCACTTCTCTGAACACATCCGCCATCCCAAAGGCGATCCGCAAAACCCGCTCACCCGGGAAGAGCTCATCGCAAAATTCCGTTCACTCGCCAGCGCCGCGTTGACGCGCGAACGCTGTGACAAGATCATCGCGCAGGTTTCGACCTGCGATTCGCCAGCTTCATTGGTTGCCCTGTGCACCCCCTCATGAAAACTAAATTCGATCCTGATTTCGGCTCCGCTCTCGATGCCGCGGCCGCAATTCGCGAGCGCGCGATTTCTTCCGTCGAGTTGACGCAATACACCTTGCGCCGCATCGACGCGTTTCAGCCCAGGCTCAATGCCTATGTCTATCAAACGCGCGATGAAGCGCTCGAAGCCGCCAGGCAAGCCGACCAGGCGATCGCCCGCAACGCGTCCACCGGCGCATTTCACGGCGTCCCGATCAATGTTAAGGAAAGCTTTGGAGTGAAGGGCCAGCCCTGTACTTGGGGCGTCCCCGAGTTCAAGAATGCGATCGCACCCGTTGATTCTGTCGCTGTTCGAAGGCTGCGCGATGCGGGCGCCATCGTCCTCGGGGGAACGAATGTCCCGAAATTTCTCATGGACGGCCAGTCTTTCAATGAGATTTATGGCGTGACGAACAACCCCTGGGATCTCGCGCGAACTCCCGGCGGATCATCCGGTGGATCGGCCGCATCACTCGCCGCCGGCATGGCGTTCTTCAGCGTTGGTTCCGACATCGGCGGCAGCATTCGCACACCATCGGCCTTCTGCGGAATTTACGGACACAAGCCCACGCTCGATATCGTGAGCGCAGCCGGCCATTTTCCAGGCGGGCTGCACGACGTGCCCGGCTTCTCGACGCTGCTTGCAGTGTCCGGACCGATGGCGCGCTCAGCCGAAGATCTGGAAGCCGGACTTCGCATTCTCGCCGGCCCCGAATCTCCCGGCTCAAAAGCCTTCCAATGGACGCTCCCGAAGCCGCGCCACGACCGTCTGCGCGACTATCGCATCGGCTATCTCCTCGAAGATCCCTTCTTGCCGGTCTCAGGTGAAACGAAAGCCGTTCTCCAAGCTGCGATCCGCGCCTGCGAGAAAGCCGGAGCGAACGTCCAACAAGGTTGGCCGGCGGGCTTCCAGTTCCAGGAGTTCCTCGAAACCTACTTCTTCCTGCTCTGCGCTTTCGACTTCAGCGTCATGCCGCCCGATCTTCAGCAACGTGTGCGGCCCGGCTTCGAAAAGCGGTCGGACCCGATGGCGAAAGGCGCGCTTAGCAGCTTCGCCGAGTGGCAAAGGCATAACCGTAAGCGACTGGCTTATCGCGCGCTGTGGGAGAAATTCTTCGAAAACATCGATGTGTTTCTGATGCCGACGGCATTTACGACAGCATTTCCGCACGACCAAACACCGCCCGACAAGCGCAGGATCCCGACGCCCGAGGGCGCTACGCAGACCTTTTTGGACCTGCTGGCGTACATCACCCCCGCTACGGTGACGGGCTGTCCGGCGACCACTGCTCCGGCCGGCCTCAGCAAGAGCGGATTGCCAGTCGGACTGCAAATCGTCGGACCTTATCTCGAAGACGCTACTCCGATCCGCTTCGCACAACTCCTCGCCGTCGAAATCGGCGGATTCCAACCACCACCGGGCTACAAGTAGCGGCGCAGGCATTCCTGCCTGCGACCCCGCGTTATAATGAATCCGATTTGGAGCCCACGCGATGAAAGTTACGCTCGCTTCCTGCTTCGCTGGCATCATGCTGTTGACTTCCCTGCCTGCCCTCGCTCATCACTCTTTCGCCGCCGAGTTCGATTCTGAAAAACCCGTTCGTATCAAAGGCAAATTCGTAAGAATGGAATGGATCAATCCACACTCCTGGATCCATTTGGAGGTCACCGCCGACGACGGCAAAGTGGCCGTTTGGAAATGCGAAGCGCTTCCTCCTAACGGCCTGTATCGTGGCGGCTGGCGTCGCGACTCATTGAAAGCGGGCGACGAGATCACCGTCGAAGGTTATCTCGCAAAAGACGGCACCAACACCATGTGGACACGAACTGTGACCACCGCCGACGGCCGCAGGATGTTCGCAGGCAATGCCGATTCCGTGCCGCCCCCGGCGCAGCCCAAGCAGTAAACCATTCCGATGACTGCTGCGCCCCTCTTCCTGGCTGTGATCGCGGTCGCTCCCTTGCTTGCGCAGTCCGCCTACAAGGCGCCTCGCACCTGGGACAATAGGCCCGACCTGCAAGGTATCTGGCAAATTCAAAACACCGCGAACTTCGACCTCGAGCCGCACACCGCCACCAGCGGCGTTCCAGCCGGGCTGGGCGTCATCGTCGATCCCGCCGACGGTAAGATCCCTTATCAGCCGGCGGCCCTCGCACAACGGAAGCAGAACTTTGAAAACCGCGCCACGGCCGACCCGGTCGCCAAATGCTACATGCCCGGCGTTCCGCGCATGACCTACATGCCGTTTCCGTTCCAGATTTTTCAGACTCCCAAATTCGTGATCATGGCGTCTGAGTACATCCACAACACTCGCACTATTCATCTCGATGGCAGCAAGCACCTCGACGGCGTCGACTTCTACAATGGTGATTCACGCGGCCACTGGGAAGGCGATACGCTCGTGGTCGACGTCGCGGGATTCAACGCCGAGACCTGGTTCGATCGCGCCGGCAATTACCACAGCGATCAACTGCACGTCGTCGAGCGCTACACGCGCACAGGCCCCGACACGCTCACCTACGAGGCGACCATTGAAGATCCCAAGGTGTTTACCAAGCCATGGAAAATCAGCATGCCGCTCGCCCTCCACAAGGAGAAGAATTTCCGCCTGTTGGAATACGAGTGCTACGCATATCTGGAAGATGCGGCCAAGGAGAAGAAGTGAGATGATCAACCGCTGGCTCGGCACGATAATCATCGCCTCGGCGCTCGCTCCCCCGCCCGCGGCCGGCCAGGGCCAATACCTTCCCTACTACCAGCCGCCGGTTGTTAAAGGCGGACCCGTTCCGCGCCTTCCCGATGGCCATCCCGACATGCAGGGCTACTACGGGCCGCGCTTCAACAACGCAATTTACGACATCGAGGATCATCCCGTCGCTCGTCCGGGGATTCCGGCTGGCAAGGGCGCGATAGTCGACCCGCCTGGCGGCAAGATTCCCTACCAGCCCGCCGCGGCCGCCAAAGCGAAGGACCTCGGCACGAACCACGTATACGACGAACCCGAGGCGCATTGTTTCATGTCCGGCGTGCCTCACTCGGCCTATCAGCAATTCGGATTTCAGATCGTGCAGCCGCCCGGCTATTTCCTGATCCTGTTCGAATACGCGCACTCCATTCGCATGATCCCCACCGACAATCGTCCGCATATTCCCTCGGAAATCCGAATGTTCATGGGCGATTCTGTGGGCCATTGGGAAGGTGACACACTGGTCGTCGACACAGCGAATCAAAACGGGCGCACCTGGTTCGACATGGTCGGCAATTTCACAACGGCCAACATCCACGTCGTTGAGCGCATCACGCCCGTCGATTCGAATACCATCAATTACGAAGCCACCGTCGAAGACGCCACCATCTACACTCGCCCCTGGAAAATCGCCGGGACCTGGCAGCGCCGCCCCGATGACAAGGAATATCAGCAGATGGAATTCGCCTGCGTCGAAGGCAACCAGGATCTCGAGCACTACGTCGAAGGCGTCGGCGGCACCGCCAAAAAAGTGCGCTAATGCGGGTCGCATGAGCGCCGGATTCTGTATAATGCGACCAGAATATGTGCCGCAGCATTAAAGTTCTCCGCCGCAGCGACCCGCTCGTTACCCCTGAAGAAATTTCCGCAGCCGCTTTGCAATTTGTGCGCAAGGTCAGCGGTTTCCACAAACCCTCCAAAGCCAACGAACCAGCATTCGATGCGGCCGTGCGAGACATCGCGCGCATCACAGAACGGCTGCTCGAAAGCCTTCCTCCCAAGTCGAGAAGCGAACTTGCCGGACAGCATAGTCGTACGTAAGTGGTTCGGTTGACATATTTGCACGGAGTGACTCGCGAGGTATAATCAACCTCGTCGACCTGCGGCACAATCGGAGAAAGCCGCTGTCTGCAAAACAAGGAGAATCAAAAATGAGGAAGAGCATATTTCGTGTGGGGGGCTTTGCCACGGCGTTGACATTCGCGTCATGCGTGGTCTGGGCCGACGATGGAGACAACAATCGGAGCGCGTGCAACAGTCTGCCCAGCTACAGCGAGCTGAAAACCGCGCTGAAAAGCGTGGCGCCGTCCTCGACCAAGGCTAATAGTGGTCTGAACTTTAATATGTGGGGCACCATTGTCAACCGCGATGGCGTCGTCTGCGCGGTTGTTTTCACCGGACTCGATCGCGGGTCACAGTGGCCGGGAAGCCGCGTGATTTCCGCGCAAAAGGCGAACACTGCAAACGCATTCAGTTTGCCGGGGTTCGCGCTCTCTTCGGCTAATTTATACGCGGCGGTTCAGCCCGGCGGCAGCTTGTTTGGATTGCAGGAAAGCAATCCGGTGGACACCGACTCAGCCTACGGCGGGAATGCGGCGAACTATGGCCAGCCCAACGATCCGATGGTCGGCAACAAGATCGGAGGCATCAACGTCTTTGGTGGCGGACTCGCTCTCTACAACAAGTCCGGTGTCTTAGTCGGAGGTTTCGGAGTGAGCGGCGACACATCTTGCACCGATCACATCGTGGCTTGGAAGACTCGCCATGCGCTGAATTTTGACAATGTGCCGGCCGGAGTCGGAGCAGGCAACACCGATAACATGATCAACGACATGCCACCGCCGCTGCCTGGTCATACAACCTCACCGAGCCCGAGCGGATTCGGACATCCGACCTGTGACGCCACCGCCACAGGGATCACGGCCAATCTACAAATCGATTTTCCGGTTGGCCCGACTCCGTAGATTACGGCCCTGCGGGAACGGGCACGACATGAGTGCCCGTTCTAGAAAACTCGAAGAGCAGTATCCAAGCGCGTGATCGATTCGCCGGGGTGAACTTCCAGCGTCGGGCCGCGTGCAGAGCCAATTGAGCGAAGTAATTGCTCGGTCCACGAGCATTCAATTCCGCTTCGGCAACGCTGCCTGATGGATTCACTCGAACTCGCACGCTGACCTTCACCCTGCCTTGGATAGTGCGGCTGGCCTTCGACGGCACGTCAGGCAGAACTCGTCGAACGATCTCATCCGCCGTGCCCGGCGTTTTTGTGTCCGCGCGCGAGGGCGGGGAGGGCGCCTGTTGCACGACAGCGGGTTGTGTCGCCCCGGATTGCTGGTTCAAGAATCGCGGCGAGATCACCACGGCCGCGATTACCAATCCACTAGAGGCGGCCAGCGCGTATGGCCATTTGAGTACAGGACGCTTCGGCGGCTGAAGGCGAGCGTCTATGTCCGCGATAGTTGCTCTTGCCTTCGGATTGATTCGCAGACAACTCTGAGCAATTTCAAGAATGGGCGGCGGAAGCATGCCGGGCAGTATTGGATCATTCGCGCCGGCCGGATCTCTCGCGGGCAGCCGCTGTGTCATGGCCTCGACCATCGTCATGCCGAGCGACCAAACGTCGCCTGCCCTGGAAGGCCTGATTTCCGGAGGAGAATAAATATCGGGCGTCACGGGAGCGTTTTCGCCAATCGGGCGGAGGCCATTGCTCGAGATTTTCAAGCAATCGCCTGTAGCCATCATGTTTCCCGGCTTCAGACGGCCGTGCACGAAGCCCTGGCCGTGAATGTAACCCAGGGCGCTGATGGCCGGCTCTAGCATCTGGCGCGTCTCGTCGATGGTGAGTGGCCGCACGGGAATCACCTGGGCCAGGCTCTCCTCGGCGTATTCCATCACCAGGTAAGCCAGAGAATCGTCGCCCAATTGCGACCGGCCCATGCTGAAAATTGCGAGCAGGTGACGATGCGATAATTTCGAAACCGCGCTCCAACGGTGGAGCTGCTTTTTGATTTCCTGTTCTTTTCCGAGGACTATTTTTATCGCGGCTTTGCGTGGCTCCGGCGAGCCGTAGTCGGTGAGGAAGACGGCATGATCTCCTTCCCCTCCCAGGTACTCCCGCAACGGAAAGGTGTCAGCGATCACCTGACCTTCGCACTGTTTCCAGTATTCGGTCATTGCGCTTCTCGGACGATACTAAGAACCATTGTAATGGTCTGAAATTCTGGCTATGGGTTCAGCCTTCGTCGTATACTCAGTCCGATGAAACTCGCACGGTATTGGACCAAGGAGCGCGGCCAAGCGACCGGGCCCGAGGGAACGGTGAGCGCGGTCGCGCGTGGATGGTCGAATCAGAGCATCGAAGATGCCCGCCAAGTGGCGCGCGAGCTGGCACAGAAGGTAGCTGCGCGCCTGGCGTCCGGCGCGGGCGAGAGGAAGCAGTATCTTTATGGCGACCGTCCACTGCCGGAGCCGATTATTCGAGAACTTGGAGACAACGCGGTGGTTACCCGCAACGCCTACGGCTCTCTGGTGCTCAACAGTCGCGATCTCATGTTTGTCGATATCGATCGCACCGATCAGCCCGCGGTCGCGACTGCGCAGATCCAGCGCGTTGCGGAAACCAATGCGCTGGCTGCGCGGGTGTACAAGACCGCGGCCGGTTATCGCGCGCTGATCACCAATGAGCGGATCGAAGCAGGCAGTCCGAGGAGCGAAGAACTGCTTCGCCAGTTCGGAAGCGATCCGTTATATGTTCGTCTGTGCAAGATGCAGGAGTCGTTTCGCGCGCGGCTCAGTCCGAAGCCCTGGCGCTGCGGCCAGCGAGTTCCGCCCGTGACCTTTCCATTTGTCACGCCGCAAGAGGAGTCGCAGTTCAGCCAATGGGAGGCGCGGTACGCTCCGGCCGCGGCGCGCTATGCGACTTGCCGCTACCTCACATGGATCGGCGCTGGGAAGATGGATGCGAGCTTGGAGGATCTCGTCTACCACCACGACGTAGAAACGAAGGCGAGCTCAACGCTGCCGCTCGCGTAGCCGCAAATAAGCGCGGCAGAGACTATTTCTTCTCGGCGGTGAACGTCCCGTTCCCCAACTGGCCGTACACCACCGTGCCTTTGATCTTCGCGCCGTCGAGCGTACCTTTGTAAGTTACTTTTCCGGCGTCGGAATTTTCGAACGACCACTCGACGTCGTTCCCCTTGACCGTGCCCTTGACGTCAGCGTTGCCGAGCGCGCCCGTATACGTGCCGGTGAGTGAGTCGCCGGCCTGTTTGAAGACGAACGTGGCCGTGCCGCTGCCCGCGTCGAGCGTGACTGCCGCCGACCATGTTCCGGAGAAATCAGCGGCCCATACGGCCAAAGCGGACAGAGCTAGAGCGAGCAATAGTCTTCGCATGGCCGAAGTATAACATCAGCTACTGCCTTTGGAAATAAAGCGTCAGGGTGCGATGGTCCGGACGATCAATGATCAGCATCAGCGTCCCGTCGGCTTGCAGACTGTAGCGCTCCGTCTCGACTCCGTTGTCGCGCGTAGTGGTGACCTTGAGCACATCATCGTCCCACTTCGCCTTGCTCTTGAAGGTCTTGCCCTGATGGATGGTCGAGTTCTCGCGGCCGTCGGTCGCGAAGGTATACGAGGATGTCGTATTCTCACCCGCCGAAGTGAAATTGCGAGAAATGTAGATGTTCCTCTGCCGGTCATTGATGGTCACACTGGCCGATTGGATCATGGTGCCGCCGGCAAAGTCGCTCCGGTCGGCGATAAGCGTCCACGTTCCGTTCAGGCTGTGATGATTTCCGGCAAAGGCTGAAGCGGCAAAGAAAACCGTCAGTACCGCGCCGAAAAGGAAAGTCTTACATAATTGTCGTCGCATGGGCCCTCTACGTGTGGACCGTGCAACCGGGTTGCCATTTGAACGACTTGTAACAAGGTGAGTTTGGCGGTCCTGACTACGGCAAACCGGATTCACTTCTAAGTGGAAGCCCGAAGAAACAGTTTGACCTTGGTCGCGTACACTCATCAAGAGGAAAACGAATGCGAAAACTGCTGCTTCTC
>JACXTT010004130.1_pt1 | contig 21723 bp, 20 predicted proteins | sample 9270951 | NCBI WGS metagenome assembly JACXTT01 (sample SAMN15532306, study PRJNA645909) | rock metagenome | isolation source: weathered quartz diorite | place: Puerto Rico | collected 2017-06-21
TTGGATATGCGCGCGGCGCCTGAAGAGCAGAGCCACGCCGACGACCACGAGCGCGACCGGCCAGTAGAGGCGAACGGCGTCCCAGACTTCGTACCGGTCGAGATAGCCGAGTTCGCCGAGCACGAGCGCGGCTCCGATTCCGCAGAGGAAGAGCGCGGGAAAGAGAAGCTCCCACTCGCGGACATTGTTGAGGAACATCATCAGCAGGGCTATGCCGAAGATGAGAAAGAATGCCGCGGGGAACATGCCGATGCGGAACTCAAGGAAGTCCGCCGAGCGCAGCAGAAAGAAGAGGCCCCAGAGAAACATGAGAGTGCCGGCGAAGATCCGCCCTCGCGTGCCGCGCGAGAACCCCAGCACCACCCGCGAGAGTCCGAAGACCATCACGAGCGACCAGAAGGCGAGCTCGACGCCGAACCGGATCACTCCGAGCCGGTCGAGAAGGAGGACCGCGCCGATGACGATGAGCGCGACGGCGATGAAGGGAACGGGGCCTCTGCGGATCCCGTTCATGAGACTCCGAGGGGCGCCGGCATCACAGGTTTCTCTTCCGGCATCACGATCGCGAGGATAATGTAGAGGAGGAGGCCCCAGCCGAACGATGCAAGAACGACGATAAGATAGAGCACGCGAACGATCGTCGGATCCACGTTGAAGTAATTCGCAAGCCCTCCGCAGACCCCGAAGACCTTACGGTCTCTGATAGACCGCCTGAGCTCCTTCACCGCAACGCCCGGAGGAGGCGCGGGCGCGGCCGTGCCGGGATCGCCGGAAGGCGGTCCGGGCGCGGACTCTCTTCGGCGGTACGTGTAGACGAGGATGAGACCGAGAATAATGAGCAGGCTGGGAAGGAGAACCGTGTGGGAGAACGACCACCAGTTGACGTCGGCAAGCCAGCCCAGGTTGATAAGCAGGACGAACGCCCCCAGCAGAACGAGCGTAATCCCCCAGAATCTTCGCTTGTCGGCGGGCTGCGAGGAGGAAGCGCCCTCCCCATACGCAACGTCGTTGGGGCGCGACGGCATGATAATCATGGCCGCGATATACAGGAAAAATCCGGATCCTCCCAACAGGGTCAAGAGGACCCAGAGAATCCGGACAATGGTGACGTCGATGTCGAAATACTCGGCTATTCCGCCGCAAATCCCGTCGATGACGCGGTTGCGCCGCGACTTGTAAAGCCTTTTCTGCGTATATGCGCCGGCTTCCATTTCAGTGTGGGGCAGGTGATTCTTCTATCTACCCCCGTGTACGCACCGGCGCCCCCGAAGTTTCGGAGGGCGTTCTGACGGCGGTCACACCTCCATGATCTCTTTTTCCTTCGCCAGCACCAGCGTATCGAGCTCCTTGATATACTTGTCGGTCATTTTCTGCACGTCCCCCTCGGCGCGCTTTCGCTCGTCTTCGGAAAAGTGCTCGGCCTTCTCGGACCGCTTCAGGTGCTCGATCGCGTCGCGGCGGACGTTTCGCACGGCTATCTTTCCCTCCTCCGCGAATTTCTTCACCAGCTTGACGAGCTCCTTGCGGCGCTCTTCGTTCAGGGGCGGAATCGGGACCCGGATCACGTTGCCGTCTGCGATCGGATTCAACCCGAGGTTTTCGGCCTGGATCGCCTTCTCAATCGGGGCGACCATGTTCTTGTCCCATGGCTGCACGGAAATTGTGTGAACGTCCATGACGCTCACGTTCGCCACCTGGTGAAGGGCCATGTGCGAGCCGTAGTACTCGACCTTGATGCCGTCGAGCAGCGCGGTCGTCGCCTTTCCGGTCCTGATCTTCGCCAGCTCCAGGCGGACGACCTCCGCCGCCTTGTGCATCTTTTCTTCTGCCTGCTTGAGAATCTCTTTCGTCATGCATCCTCGTTCGGATTGTTACGATGCTTTGCCGGCCCGCGCCGTGCGGCCGGATGACACCATCGTCCCCACCTTCTCGCCGGCCGCGAGCCGCTTCAGAGACCCGCGGATGTTCATATTAAACACCACGATCGGCATGAGGTTTTCCTTGCAGAGAGTAATCGCCGTCTGATCCATCACCCTCAGGTCCTTCTTCAGGACGTCCTGGTAGGAAATTGCGGCATATTTGACGGCGCGGGGGTTCTTCTCCGGGTCGGAATCGTACACACCGTCGACCCTCGTCCCTTTGAAGATGACATCGGCTTTGATTTCGACCGCGCGGAGGGCGGCGGCCGTGTCGGTGGTGAAATAGGGGTTTCCGGTGCCCGCACCGAAGATCACGACGCGGCCCTTTTCCAGGTGCCTGATGGCACGGCGCCGGATGAAGGGTTCCGCAATCTCTTCCATGTTGATTGAGCTGAGCAGGCGGGTGAAGGTTCCCCGGGCCTCCAGGGCGCTGAGGAGGGCGAGGCCGTTGATGATCGTTGCGAGCATCCCCATCTGATCGCCGGTGACCTTGTCGACTCCGTCGGAGGAGTTCTCGACTCCCCTGTACACGTTGCCGCCGCCGATGACGATGCCGACCTCGACTCCCGCCTCCTGAACCTCGCCGATCTCCTGCGCATAACGCTGGAGCACGCGGTGGTCGATGCCGAAGGACTTGTCTCCCATGAGCGCCTCCCCGCTCACCTTGAGGAGGATGCGCTTGTACTTCAGTGCTCTCCCGCGGGCGGGATCAGGTGCCGTTTTCGCCAAGGTGGAAGCGCCTGAATCTCCTGACAGTGACCTTCTCCCCCGTTTTTGCGGTAAGCTCGAGAATGAGGTCTTTGATCGTCCGCCCCGAATCCTTGATGAAGGTCTGCTCGACGAGGCAGAACTCCTGATAATATTTCTCCAGTTTTCCGTCGGCGATCCGCCCGACCACCTGCTCCGGCTTTTTCTCGTTCCGGGCCTGCGTCCGGTAGATCTCGAGCTCGCGGTCGATCGTCTCCTGCGGAACGTCCGACCGCGAGATGTAGCGCGGGCTCATGGCCGCGATCTGCATCGCGAGGTCCCGCGCAAAGGTGCGGAAGTCGTCGGTCTTCGCGACGAAATCCGTCTCGCAGTTCACCTCGACCATGGCTCCGATGCGCCCCCCCGCGTGGATGTACGCCTCGACGACCCCCTGGTTCGTGATCCTGTCTGCCCGCTTCTCGGCCGTGGCGGCCCCCTTCTTGCGGAGGTAATCGATTGCCTTTTCCATGTCGCCGCCCGTGGCCGCAAGCGCCTGCTTGCAGTCCATCATGCCGGCGCCCGTTTTTTCGCGGAGCTCTCTCACCTGCTCCGAACCAATCGCTGCGCTCACCGTTCGATCGTATCCTTTCGGGAAATCATTCAGAAATGCTTTGCGCCATCTCACGCCGTCCATCCCCGTCCTTTCCCTCGAGGAGGGCGTTGGTACGCTCCGATCCTTCGAGGATGGCGTCCGCGACGAGGCGCGTGATCGTCTGCACCGACTTGATCGCGTCGTCGTTCGCGGGGATGGGGAAATCCACGGAGGTCGGATCGCAATTGGTGTCGACGATGGCGAACACCGGGATCCCGAGCCGCCTCGCCTCCTTGACTGCGATTTCCTCCTTCTTGATGTCGACGACGTAGAGCGCCCCGGGGAGCCGGGTCATGTCGACCACGCCCGAGAGGACCTTTGCGAGCTTTTCCTTCTCGCGGTCGAGCACGAGCGCTTCCTTCTTCGTGATCTTGTCGTAGGTCCCGTCGGTCTCCATCTTCTCAATGTTGGTCAGGCGCTTCACGCTCTTGCGGATCGTCGTGAAGTTCGTCAGCATGCCGCCGAGCCAGCGCTCCGACACGTAGAACTGGCCGCAGCGCTTCGCCTCCTCCTCGATCACGAGGCTCGCCTGCTTCTTCGTTCCGACGAGAAGGACGCGCCTCCCGTCAGCGATGATGTTGCCGATCGCATTGCAGGCGGCTTCGAGGAGTTCCTGGGTTTTCTTCAGATCGATGATGTGGATGCCGTTGCGCTCCATGAAAATGAACGGCTTCATTTTGGGGTTCCATCTGCGGGTCAGGTGCCCGAAGTGGGCGCCTGCTTCGATGAGATCGGTCAGTTCAACGCGTGGCATGCTGCACGTGCTCCTTCTATGTCAGTTGGTTCTTCTACTCCCGTCATCTTCCGGCGGAATCGCGGCGCTGGAAGCGCAACGACACTGCCGCCGAAATCGGAGAGTATGAGTGATGAAAATCAGCGCTTGGAGAACTGGAATCTCTTGCGCGCTTTCTTCTGTCCGTACTTCTTTCGCTCGACCATGCGGGGATCGCGTGTCAGCAGACTGTCCAGCCGCAGTTTGCCGCGAAGATCCGAGTTCACCTCGACCAGGGCGCGGGAAATTCCAAGCTTCACTGCGCCCGCCTGCCCGGTGAGGCCGCCTCCGCGCACGTTCACCACGACGTCGTACTTGCCGGAGGTCTCGGTGACGGCGAACGGAAGAAGGATTTCGCTCCTCAGCGTGTCGACCGGGAAATACCGTTCGAGCGGTCTGCTGTTGACGGTGATCGTGCCGGATCCGGGACGAAGGACGATCCTCGCGACGGAGGTCTTCCGGCGCCCGATGGCGATGGTCTGGTGCGAGTGGGTGATCATGAACGCTCCTCAGGCATGGGCACCGGCTTTTGTGCCGCGTGCGGGTGGGAAGAATCCCGGTACACTTTGAGCTTCCTGATGATGCGCGCTCCCAGGCGGTTGTGGGGAATCATCCCCTTCACGGCGTGCATGATGACCCGCTCCGGATCGGTCTTCATCAGGTCCTTGTACGATTCCACCGTCGCGCCGCCCGGATAACCGGTGTAGTGGAAGTAGGTCTTCAGATCGGTGCGGCGGCCCTGCACCTTTACCTTCGCGGCGTTAACGACGACGACGAAATCTCCGCAGTCGCTGTTCGGGGTGAACACCGGCTTATGCTTGCCCCGTAGAACGTGCGCGATCCGGCTCGCGACGCGTCCGAGCGTCTTGCCGCTCGCGTCGACAAGATACCATTTGCGCTCCACCTCGCTCGTCTTGTACGAGTGTGTTAATCTCTGTGCAAGTGCCACTGAAGGAATCCTCGAAAATTGATGCAATTAAACGGATTTGCGTGGGCCTCCCACGATCCGTTCGGGCGTCAAAAGCCTTTTAATCTACCAAAAAAATCACCAAAAGGCAAGAGAAATTGTGGCCCCCGGCGTAACTTTCAAACCGGTGTCACGGTCCATACCGTGACACCACCCGGGATCCGCCTGCTTCAACGGGGTAACCGGGTAAAACGTATGCTTGGTGACCACGCTCATCGCAATTTGAATGTGTCCCCTGTAGTTTGTAGATTATGCATCCATATTCGCAGTTCTCCCTTCAAGGTATGAGAAAACCGGGATCGGCCAGATGAACGTCCTCGTGGTGGATGATGAGCGCGAGTACAGGGTCCTCGTCGCCAATTACCTGACAGACCAGGGTTGGACGGTCTTCCTCGCCGCAGACGGGGAAGAAGGGCTCAACACCCTCTACCGGGAAAAGATCGACATCATCGTTTCCGATATCTACATGCCGGTCATGGACGGCTTGAAATTCCACCGGACGGTGCGCAACAATCCGAAGTTCGCCTCGACGCCGTTTCTCTTTGTTTCCGCCTTCGACGACCCCCATTCCCTCGAGGCGGTAAAGAATCCGAAGATCGAAGGATTTTCAAGGAAGGGAAGGCCGGTAAGCGATCTGAAGCTCTGGATTCAGTATCTGACGACTCCCGTGGAGAAGCGTCCCTCCACTCCGCCCGGCAGCGATTCGAGATCATCGGCAAGCGCCTGGCGCCACGACAACCCCCGCCCTACGCGCAGAAGATAATCTTGACCCGTCCTGTTAGGGCCGATCCGTAATAGGGCCGGGTCCATAAACCTCCCCCTCGTTCCGTCGCTCTGCCGCGGAACGCATCTTTGGGCGCTCCGCGCTCCCACCCGGACTCTCTCCATACTCGGAACGCGACCGTCTTTTTGATCTGGTGTCACGGTCCATACCGTGACACCAGCGCAGGCTGTAGGCGTCGGCTTTAGCCGGCGTCCTCGCTCGCGCGCATGCTACCCGACCTGCTCCTCCGCGTGATACGAACTTCTCACGAGAGGCCCCGACTCCACGTGTTTAAACCCCATCGCAAGCCCCGCCTCCTTGAGAGAGGCGAATTCATCCGGATGAACGAAGCGGTCAACCGGCAGATGCTCTTTCGTGGGCTGGAGATACTGGCCGAGGGTTAGGATGTTGCAGCGCACGTTGCGCAGATCCTTCATCACCGCAAGAACTTCTTCACTCCTCTCCCCTATTCCAAGCATCAGTCCGGTCTTGGTTGTGAAGCCGCGACGCCCGGCGCGGTCGAGGAGCTGCAGCGACCGTTCATAAAGCGCCTGGGGCCGCACGACCGGATACAACCGCGGAACTGTTTCGGTGTTGTGATTCAGGATGTCGGGAAGGGCATCGAGGACGATGTCGAGCGCGAACTCCTCTCCTTTAAAGTCGGGTATGAGCACCTCGATTCTCGTCCCGGGATTCGCCTTCCGGATCTCACGGATTGTTTCGGCAAAGATCTGCGCCCCCCCGTCGTACAGCTCGTCGCGATTTACCGAGGTGACCACCGCGTGCTTCAATCCGAGCATTGAGACGGCTTCGGCGACACGCCGCGGTTCCGCCGCGTCGAGGCCCTCCGGCCTCCCCGTCTTCACCGCGCAGAAGCCGCAGCTCCTGGTGCAGACGTCGCCGAGAATCATAAATGTAGCGGTCCCGTTGTTCCAGCACTCCCCCATGTTCGGACACCTGGCCTCCTGGCAGACCGTGTGCAGTTTGTGTCTGTCGATGATCTCCCTGAGGCGCGCGTAGCGCTCGCCCCCGGGGAGCCGCGCCTTGAGCCACTCCGGCCTTCGCCGCGCCTGGGGCTCTGCCTGGGCGGCCGGGTGAGGGGCTCTGATTTCCTGAAAGATCATATGACCTGGTTTTCGTCGAAGTTTTCGAGAAGCTTCACGATCCTCTCGAGGAATGAGCCGCCGAGTGCCCCGTCGACAATGCGGTGGTCAAAGGCCAGCGTAAAGTAGGCGATCGAACGGATCGCGATGGCGTCGTTGATGACGACCGCCCTCTTTTCGATGGCGCCGGTCCCGAGGATCGCGACCTGGGGATAGTTGATGATCGGGACGCCGATCATCGTTCCGAAGACGCCGTAATTCGTGAGCGTGAACGTCCCCCCTTCGATCTCCGACGGGGTCAGCTTCCGGGTGCGTGTGCGCGTCGCCAGATCGTTCACCGCGCGGGCGAGGCCGGTGAAGTTTTTCTCGTCGGCATTCTTGATGACGGGAACGATCAGGCCGTTCTCCGAAGCGACGGCGATGCCCAGATTGACGAACTTCTTCAGGACGATCTTGTCGCCTTCGAGAGAGCAGTTCACGAGAGGGAATTCCTTAAGGGCCCTGATCGCCGCATCGCAGATGAAAGGCATGAACGTCAGCTTGAAGCCTTCCCGCTTTTCGAACGCTTCGGCATTCCGTCTGCGTGCTTTGTCGACCTTCGTCATATCGCATTCGTGGACCGCCCAGACGTGCGGCGCGGTCTGAACGCTCTTCACCATGTGCTCGGACATCTTTACAAGAACGTTGCTCATCTGGCGGATCTCGTACTCCGGTCCGGGGTATTTCGCCACCAGCGCACCTGAATCCACCTGCTTGAGCGTCGATTCAATCCGGGGCGCCTGCGGCGCGGCCGGTGCAACAGAAGTGGCTGCGGGCGCCGGCGCGGGAGCTCCTTTTTTCCGGGCCCCGGCGTATGCAAGGAGATCTTTTTTCCTTACCCGTCCTCCATCGCCGGTGCCGGGGATGCGCTCGAGCTCAGCCATCGGTATACCCTCTTCCGACGCAATACTCAGCACAAGCGGGGAATAAAACCTCGCTCCGCCCGATGAGGGGACTGGTGCGGTTAACACCCGGGGAGCGGATCCGCCGTCCGTGGGTCGGTCCTGCACAGGCGGTGGCGCCTTTGGGGTGGCGCCGGCGGGGGCCGCGGGAGTCGCTGCCGGGCGCGGCGCCTCCGGCGCCGGTCCGGCTGACGATGCGGTCGCCTTTTCATCCGTATCGATTTCAGCGATCACGGTCTGCACCGCGACCGTCTTCTGTTCCTCGACAAGGAGTTTTGTGACCACTCCGGAGGCCGGCGCGGGGATCTCGGAATCGACCTTGTCCGTGCTTATTTCGAGGAGGGTCTCATCCTTCTTCACCTTGTCGCCGGGCTTCTTGTGCCACTTGATAATGGTGCCTTCGGTGAGGCTCTCACCGAGCTGCGGCATGACTACGTCAACTTTCGACATGGAATTCTCTCAGAGATTGTGTCCTTGTGTCAGTATGCGGCCAGATCTCTCAATGCGGCCAAGACTTTTTGTGTATTCGGAAGAAAGTACTCCTCCAGAGGAGGCGCAAAAGGTACGGGCGAATCGATCGACGCCACCCGCCTGATCGGTGCGTCGAGAAACTGGAATGCAAACTCGGCGATCAGCGCGGCGATCTCTCCTCCGATGCCCCCCGTAAGAGTGTCCTCGTGCACAATCAGCGCCTTCCCGGTTTTCCTGACCGAGGCGATGATCGAGGCCCTGTCGAGCGGCAGGAGCGACCGCAGGTCGAGAACCTCAACTTCGGTCCCCTCGCCAGATATTGTTTCGGCGGCTTCGAGCGCCCAGTGAACCCCGGCCCCGTACGTTATCACGCTGATATCCGTCCCCGCCCGCTTGACCTCCGCTTCGCCGATCGGCACGAGCGCGTCGCCTGAGGGGAGCTTCCCTTTACTGTGACGATAAAGGTACTTGTGCTCGAAGTAGAGCACCGGGTTCGGGTCGCGGATGGCCGACTTGATGAGCCCCTTCGCGTCGGCCGCGGTTGACGGCGCTACCACTTTCAGTCCGGGGACATGGCAGAACCATGCCTCGGGATTCGTGGAGTGGAACGGACCCCCGTGAATCCCGCCCCCGGAAGGGAGCCTGACGACCATGGGCACCGGGATGCCGGTCCTGTAATGAAACTTCGCGGCATTGTTCACAAGCTGGTTGAATCCGTTCGTGACGAAATCAGCGAACTGCATTTCCGCGACCGGCCTCATTCCGGCAATGGCCGCCCCCATCGCCGCGCCGATGATCGCCGACTCGCCAAGGACCGTGTCGATCACACGGTTCTCGCCGAACTCCTCGAAGAATCCTTCCGTGACCTTGAACGCCCCGCCGTATGCGCCGATGTCCTCGCCGAGGAGAAAGACCGATTGGTCCCGCTTCATCTCCTCGCGGAGACCCTGGCTGATTGCCTCAAGATATGTTACCTGTTCTCCGGAGATCCCGGATGATCGTCCACGATCAGGCATACACGCCCTCGGCGGCCTCTCCGCCGGCCGGGTAAGGTGCTTCCAGCGCCGCCTTCGCGGCCTCTTCCGCCGAGCGCCTGAAATCGGCTGAGAGAGATTTCTTCTTCTCCTCCGAAATGAGACCCATCGAGGCGAGAGATTTCTCCAGACGCGCAATCGGATCTTTCTTCTTCCACTCCTCAAGGAGCGTCTTCGGGACGTACCACGCCGTGTCGTGCGCCGCGTGTCCCTCCATGCGCATCGTTACGCTTTCGATGACGGAGGAACCTTCACCCTTCCGCGCCCTGAGTACTGCCTCCGTGCACGCTCTGTACACCTCGAGGACGTCGGTGCCGTCGATGGTGACGCCCGGAATCCCGTAGCCTGCCGCGCGGTCTGCGAGGTGCTTCGCGATCGATTGTTTTGAGACGGGGGTCGAGTAGGCATACTGATTATTCTCGATGATCAGAATGAACGGGAGGCGCATCACCGACGCCATTGCCAGCCCCTCATGAACCTCCCCGACGTTAGCTCCACCGTCCCCGATGTACGTCATGACTACCGACTTTTCATTGCGGAGCTTCGAAGCGAGGGCCACCCCTACCGCCACCGGCACCATCGCTCCCAGATGGCTGATGTTGCCGTAGATCCTTTTCTCCCGGTCTGCGTAATGCCCGGTTCCATCCCGTCCGCGCGCGAATCCGCCGGCGCGGCCCAGGTACTGAAGCATCAGGTTCCGCATAGATTGACCGCGCACGAGGTGGGCTCCGAGGTCCCGGTGCATCGGGAAGATGTAATCGCCCTTCCCGAGCGCATAGGCGCTCCCCACCGAAGTGGCTTCATTCCCTCTCCCTGAGTATGCCCCCCCGACTATTTTGCCCTGCTGATACAGCCTGCGAACGCTCTCCTCGAATTCCCGGGTCTGGAGCATCAGGCCGTAAACTTCCATCAACGACCTCGGATCCAGCACATGATCGGGAGCATGGTAGGGTCCGGGTCTATCCTTCGGGAGCACGTGAAAGCTCTTTATCGCCTTGGAACGGGGCACGTCTTAAAAATTGCTTAATTCCCGGAGAGCCGCGATGATATTCTCCGTCTGTGGGAGCATTGCATTTTCAAGCGTCGGGCCATATGGGACCGGAGCATCCTTGGCGGCCACTCGCCTTATGGGAGCATCGAGGGCTGCGAAGACCTCCGAGCTCACCCTCGCTGCGATTTCGGCTCCGAAGCCGCCGGTAAGAGTATCTTCGTGGACAATGAGAAGTTTGCCGGTTTTTTTCACTGAGGAAAAGATCGATTCCATATCGAGGGGATTCAGCGTCCTGAGGTCGATCACCTCGGCGCTCACCCCCTTCTCGCTCAGGGCCCTCGCGGCTTCAAGAGACCTCTGCACCATCATTCCCCAGGTGACGATCGTGACATCGCTTCCTTCCATGACTCTACGCGCCACTCCGAAGGGGAGGCAATACTCCCGGTCGGGTTCATTGGAGGCCGCAAAGCTTGCCCGGTAGAGCCCTTTGTGCTCGCAGAAGATGACCGGGTCATCCGAACGGCAAGATGTTTTCAACAAGCCCTTCGCATCCGCGGCGTTCGACGGATACACCAGCCTCAGGCCGGGAACATGCGCGAAAAAACCGTCTATGCTCTGGCTGTGATAGAGACCTCCGTGGATGTACCCTCCCACGGCCACGCGGACTACCATGGGGCAGGACCATTCGTTATTCGATCTGAAGCGGAGCATGGCCACCTCGTCCCTGAGCTGCATGAAGCCGGGCCAGATGTAATCGCCGAATTGAATCTCCACGACCGGTTTGAAGCCCCGGATCGCAAGCCCGAAGGCGGTCCCCACGATGCTCGCCTCTGCGAGAGGAGAATTGAAGACCCTCTCACGCCCGAATTTTGCGGTGAGCCCCTTCGTCGCCGTGAAGACTCCACCCTTGTCCCCCGCAACATCCTCGCCGTAGATAAGCATCCTCGGGTTGTGCTCCATCTCCTCGAACAGCGCATGGTTGATCGCGTCGACCATGACGATGCTCTTTCCCGGATGAGCGGGCTCCTTGAATCCGCCTGGCGGACCCGCCGGGGCCTGGGCATAGACATGATCGAGAAGGACGGCCTGATCCTGCTGCGGCTCGGCCTCGGCCAGCTCGGCCGCGCGATCGATCCGCTCAATTGCTTCCTTCTGGATCCGGGAGATTCCGTCCGGAGTGATCAGTCCGTTTGCGATGAGATACTTCTCAAGCCTGGGCAGCGGGTCGCGCGCGCGGTCTTTGGCAAGATCGTCCTCCGTGCGGTATTTCCGCTGATCGTCGGAGGATGAATGCGCGAGGAGACGTACGGTGTGGGCGAGAATCAATGCGGGGCCCTCGCCTTTGCGCGCCTTCGCGACCGCATCGAGGGCCGTAGTGTATGATGCGATAAAATCGCAGCCGTCCACCTCATACCTGTTCAATCCCTGATATCCGCTTGTGAGCTCGTAGACGGATTTCGCAGCCGTCTGTTCCTGCACCGTGACGCTGATGGCGTATTTGTTGTCCTGGATCAGGAATATCACCGGAAGGCGTTCGCGGGCCGCCCAGTTCACGGCCTCGTGAAACTCTCCTTCACTCGTCGATCCTTCCCCGGATGAGACGTACACCACCTCATCTGTTCCGTCTTTCACCGCCCCGAGCGCTGTGCCGACCGCTTCCAGATACTGCGTCCCGGTGGGGCTCGATTGGGAGACGATGCGCCATTTTTTGTGCCCCCAGTGGAAGGGCATTGCAAACCCGCCGCTGCTCGGACCGTTTTTCCGGTGAAGGGCCTCGAGGAAGACCTCTTCAACCGTGTACCCGAAGGCAAGCGAAAACGGCAGGTCGCGGTAGTACGGGTAGGCCCAGTCGCGCCCCGGTCTCAACGCTGACGCCGTGGCAACCTGGGCGGCTTCGTGGCCCGAACCTCCGATATGGAAAAACACCTTTCCCTGTCTGAGGAGAAGAAGGATCTTGTCGTCGATCTTGCGCGCCGTGAACATGGTGCGATAGGCGTCCACGAGCATCCTGTCCTGCGCTGCAGCGCCGCCTGCGGACGCGGAGAGACCCCCGCCCCGACCGACCTCGCGGCCGTTCGTTCTTTTGCCCTTCTTCACAGCGGTTTCCTCCCCCTCGGGCGCCGGTCGGGGCTTTTTCACAGGGGGCATGCTGCTTTCTCCATAGTCAGAGCTGAAAGCGATTCCATATACTCCTCAGCGGTCCTCAAAACTGTCTCCGCGCCGAATACTGCGCCCACGTGCCTGACGAGCTCCCGGCAGACACTCTCCATCGGCACCTCCCGCCCCAGCCGCGCGCCCATCGACGTCACGCCGCGGTGAAAGATGCCGCATGGGATGATTCTCTGGAAATAGTCGAGATCGGTGTTCACGTTCAGCGCAAAACCGTGCATGGTGATCCACCGGCTGACTTTGACCCCGATCGCGGCGATCTTTTCGTTGCCTGCCCACACGCCGGTGAACTCGCCGTCGCGCCGGCCTGCGATTCCAAAAACGGCGAGGGTTCTGATCATCACTTCTTCGAGATTCCTGAGATAGCGGTGGATGTCGGGCTGGTAGCCGTTGAGATCGAGGATGGGATAGCCCACGATCTGGCCCGGTCCGTGGTAGGTGACGTCTCCACCGCGCTCCACGCTGCAGACATCGACGCCGAGCCTTCTCAGCTCCGACGCATCCGCGAGGAGATGGTCCGGATCTGCGCTTCGTCCGAGCGTGTAGACGTGGTTGTGCTCGTTAAGGAGAAGAACGTCGTCAATCAATCCCTTCGACCGGAGGTCGAATAACCGGCGCTGGAGCCCCCATGCATCTTCATACCGGGTGCGGCCCAGATCGACGACGTCAATCATATGTGGATCGCGTGCCCTTCCGCGCCTTCCGCCGCCTCCATGACGGCTTCGGAGAGCGTGGGATGCGCGTGAATGGTGCTGATGATGCCTGAGGACGTCGTCTCGAGCGTCTTTGCAATCCCGAGTTCCGCGATCATCTCGGTCGCGTCCGATCCGAGGATGTGGGCTCCGAGAAGCTCTCCGTACTTGGCGTCGAAGATCAGCTTCACGAGTCCCTCGGTGTCCCCGATCGCGCGGGCCTTTCCGCTTGCGCTGAACGGGAACCGCCCGACCTTGATCGCCCTTCCCTCGGCGATGGCGCGCTCTTCGGTCATGCCGATGCTTGCAACCTGGGGCTGGCAGTAAGTGCATCCCGGAATGTTGTCGTAGTCGATGGGCTGCGGGTTCTTTCCCGCGATCGCATCCACGCAGACAATCCCTTCACGCTGCGCCACGTGCGCGAGCCAGGGAGGGCCCGCAACATCGCCGATGGCGTAGATTCCCGGCGCGCTTGTCCGGCCGAAGTCGTCGACCTCGATCCATCCCCTTTCCAGTTTCACTCCCGCTCCTTCAAGTCCCGCGTTTTCCACGTTTCCCTGGACGCCGACCGCCATCAGGGCCGTCTCTGCCTTGAACTCCTTTTTCCCCTCTTTCGTAGAGACGGTGACAACGACCTCTTTCGAAGTCTTCACACTTTCGGTCCGGGCTTCGGTAAGGATTGTAACGCCCTGCTTCCTGAGACTGCTCTCGAGAAGCTTGGAAAGCTCTTTGTCCTCGACCGGAAGAATGTTCGGCATCATCTCAAGAAGGGTCACCGAGGTCCCGAAGGCGTTGAAAAAGTACGCGAACTCCACCCCGATCGCGCCCGCGCCGATGATCACCATCGACTTCGGAAGCTGGGGGAGAACCATCGCTTCCATGTATGAGATCACCTGTTTTCCGTCGATGGCGACGTTGGGGAGGGAGCGTGCGCGCGCGCCTGTGGCAAGGATGATGTGGGCGGAAGAGACGATCTCCGCCTCCTTCCCTCCCCGCGTGACCTGTATGCGGCCGTTTCCCTGGAGGGTTCCCTGTCCCGGAATGTGCTCGATTTTGTTCTTCTTGAAGAGGTATTCGACGCCTTTGGAGTTCCGGAGCGCCACGTCGCGGCTGCGTTTGACGATCTTGGAAAAGTCGAAGGAGAGGTCTTTGCAGGAGATCCCCCACTCTTCGGCGTCGCGGAAATGGCGGTACAGCTCCGCGTTCTTGAGGAGGGCCTTGGTGGGAATGCAGCCCCAGTTCAGGCAGATGCCGCCGAGCCTGTCCCGTTCGACGACCGCTGTTTTCATGCCGAGCTGGGCCGCGCGGATCGCAGCGACATATCCGCCCGGACCCCCGCCGATTATCGCCAGGTCAAATTGTCGTTCAGCCATGCGGCTTCATTGATTGAACAAAAAAAAAGGGCTTCTCACCCGGATTCGCGGCTACGGAGCGGAACATGCCGCCTGCCGCGCCGGAAAAATATATGAAATAGCGGCTGAAAAGTCAAAGGCAGGTTATTGCATATTTCTGGTGAAATACGTATCATTGCAATCGCCGTGTCCAGATGACGAGAAGCTCCGAAAGGCCCGACGAGAAAAACGTTGTCACCAACCGAAAAGCACTTCACGATTACTTCCTCCTCGACCGGTTCGAGGCGGGCATCGTATTGAAAGGCACCGAGGTCAAGTCGCTCCGCCAGGGAAGCGCCAATCTGCAGGACGGATACGCAGTCGTCAAGAACGGAGAGGTTTGGCTGGTCGGGCTCCACATCAGCCCGTTCGAGAAAGGCAACATCAACAACCATGATCCCAGGCGGGAGCGGAAGCTCCTTCTCCACAAGAAGGAGATCCGGCGCGTCTTCTCAACGCTTTCCGAGAAGGGACTGACGCTCGTACCCTTGAGGATCTATTTCAGCAAGAACCGGGCAAAAGTGGAGCTGGCAGTCGCCAAAGGAAAGAAAAGCTACGACAAGAGAGAGGCCATCGCGAAGCGCGACGCCGAGCGACAGTTACGCCGCGAATATGCCCGCTGAGTCCGATTCAAGCCACCCACCACCATTCTAATCTAAGGAGTGCCGTACGTGTACGTCCCCACGAAGATATTCTTCACGAAAGGAGTCGGCCGCCACAAGGATTACCTCCAATCCTTCGAGCTCGCGCTGCGCGACGCGAAAATCGAAAAGTGCAACCTCGTCACGGTATCGAGCATCTACCCGGCCGGATGCAAGCGCATTCCGGCGGAAGACGGGTTGGGTCTGCTCCAGGCGGGGCAGATCACGTTCGCGGTCATGGCACGCAACGCTACCAACGAGCCCAATCGCCTCATCGCCGCATCCCTCGGCGTCGCGACGCCGGCCGACAGCACGCAGTATGGGTACCTGTCGGAGCACCACCCATACGGAGAAACGGATGAACGCGCCGGGGAATATGCCGAAGACCTCGCAGCGACGATGCTCGCTACAACCCTGGGAGTTGAGTTTAATGCCGATACCGGTTGGGACGAGCGCGAAAAACTCTATAAGATGAGCGGCAAGATCGTGAAGACCTACAACGTCACCCAGTCCGCCGAGGGAGACAAGAACGGACTCTGGACAACGGTCATAGCAAGCGCGATTCTGCTTCCCTGAACCCCAGCATCGCCGGCGCGCCCGCCCGGCCTTTCCCCCTTACAAAGGTCGAAGACACCGAAGAGTACCCGAACCGCCTCCCGAGCAATTGAATACCCCCGGTGCCCCCGACTGGATCATGTGATCCTTGAGGGGCACAACTCACCTGCTGAGCAACATTCCGTACGCTGGATGTAATATAGAGGAAGGAGCCGAACTCGTCAAGCGAAGTCGCAATCTGCCGGATGAGAAAATGCGCCGGCGTGCGCTCCGTTACATCGCCGATTTATACTCTTCGTAGTTCTTGAGGACGCTGTGGACGTAGGCGATTGTCTGCTGATACTCGCCAAAGGATCCGGTAGGTGGATGTCCGTCGGCCCACACGGTCTGGTGGAGAGAGTAATACCGCTTTGACATGAGGGGAAGAATGCTTTCAACCGACGTCCAGTTTTTCGCATCCTCTCCGATATAGGCGGCGAGAACCTGCGCATCATAGATCCTGGAGGGGCCTGCGTTGTATGCGGCTAGCGCGAAACTCATGCGGTCGATTTCTCCTGCGCCGGGAAACAGGGCGTATAATTTCGAGAAGTAGTAAACCCCCGTCCGGATGTTTTGAGCCGGCACTTCAGGTTCGGGGAGGTTTAGCTCATCCCGCAATTCCGAGTTTGTGAGGGGCATAATCTGCATATAGCCTCTTGCCCCGCGTCCGCTACGCGCATTCTCGACAAATTGCGATTCTTGCTTCATAATGGCCAGAATCAGCCTGTAATCCAGCCCATATTCAAGTGAATATCGCTTGACTGCCCGAAACCTCGCCACACTCAGTGGTGGAAAGTCGAAATCCCCGGCAGAAACCCGAATTCCTACCGATTTCATGCCCTTTTCCGATGTAATCGTAACCAAATCCTCCGAGGAGAGCGGGGCAAAAGAGGTCACGACACTGAACATGGTGAGCGTCGCGGCCAGAACGAGTTTGAGCAATATGCCGAGTCTTTTACGCAAGAAAATGAGCCGTTTTGAGCGTTATTAAAGAGACCAACCAGGTAAAAATGCTTAAATCAGAGAGGCTGTATACAAGATACCACCCCCCCGGTTCAATGTCAACGCCAAAAAAAACGAAACGGGTAAAGCGAGAATCAGAGGGTCCGAGTTTGTCGGGTGCATCACCCGAATCGGTTGACGCCCGACACGCGCCCCTGGAAACGGTGGCGATTGACATTATTCCCGGAATACTCTATACTTTGTTCGCTGATGACGACGAGAAGAACACTTCTGTATCTTCCGCCGGCCCTTTTCGCGGCAATCGCAATTCTCTTTTTCACCCTCTCGGCACTCTTTCCGCTTCCTCCCCCGAAGCCGTACTCGCCCGTGATTCGGGACAGGCGCGGAGAATTCCTCTCTGCTTCACTGTCACCAGACGGAATCTGGCGTCTCAGGACCAGCCCGGATGAGATTCCCGACAAGCTCAAGCGTATCCTGATTCTACGCGAGGACCGGTACTTTTTCACTCACCCGGGTGTAAACCCCTACTCGATGTTCAGGGCCGTCGCGCGAAACATCCGTGCGGGGCGTATCGTCTCCGGCGCGTCCACGATCACCATGCAGGTCGCGAGAATGTTGGAACCGAAAGAGCGGACATACCTCAATAAGTTGGTGGAGGTCTTCCGCGCATTCCAGCTGGAACTCCGCTACTCGAAGAAGGAGATTCTCGAAATCTATCTTTCCATGGTACCGCTGGGCGGGAATGTCGAAGGCCTGAAATCCGCCTCTCTTCTGTATTACCGGACTCCTCCGGAGCGCTTGAACATAGCGCAGCTTCTCGATTTGACTCTCATCCAGGCAAACCCGAATGCGCTTCGACCGGACAGGAATCCCGAAAAGCTGGAGTCGGTCCGCAGGCAGCAGGCAGCCCGGTGGATTCGCCGCGGCCTCCTCACGAGGGAGGACTCGCTCGTCATCTGGCAGACTCCCGCCGCAGCCACCCGCAGGGGGCTTGAATCATCAGCGCCGCATTTCTGCCTTCGCGTCCTCGAGAAGTATCCCGGGGAAACCGATCTACGCACCTCTCTCGACCTGAGGACCCAGAAGACCGCCGAATCTCTCCTCTCCCACCACCTCGCCGAGTGGAAACGGAAAGGGGTGATGAACGGCGCCGTGTTGATCGTCGACAATGCGACGCGCGAGGTCGTGGCCTATGTCGGATCCGAGGACTTCGGCGACGCTGCCGCGCAGGGACAGTTCGACGCGGTCAAAGCGATCCGGTCTCCCGGTTCGACGCTCAAGCCGTTTCTCTACGCTCTCAACATGGATGAGGGCGTGCTGACTCCCAAGACGCGTCTCCTCGATACGCCTTACGACGCGGAAGGATATCTTGCCGAGAATTACGACGGCAAGTATGCGGGCCTCGTCTATGCCGACGAAGCGCTTCGCCGCTCGCTGAACGTCCCGATGATCCGCCTACTGAAGAGCACCGGTATCCCGAAGTTCCTCTCGTTCATGGAGAACGCCGGAATCTCTTCTCTAGAGGAGGAAAGGGACAGGCTGGGCCTGAGTCTGATCGCCGGAGGGTGCGGCGTTTCGCTTGAAGAGCTGACGGGGGCGTACGCTGCGATCCCAAACGGAGGGATCTACCTTCCGCCGGCATTTCTCAGAAATGAAGGCGGCAGAGCCCAAAGACAGGCGTTCTCCCCCAGCGCCGCATACATGGTCTCGGATATTCTCTCCGGCCTCGACAGACCCGACATCCCCAACAATTTCGAGTCATCGCTGAACCTTCCGAAAGTCGCCTTCAAGACAGGAACCAGTTATGGGAGACGCGACGCGTGGGCGATCGGATACTCTGCCGAGTTCACCGCGGGAGTGTGGGTGGGCAACGTCTCTGACCGGGGAAACCCCGAGCTCACCGGAAGCAGGGCGGCGGCCCCCATCCTGATCGACCTGTTCAATTCTCTCTCATCCGCGGGGCAAAAGAGCATTCTCCCGATGCCGCGCGACCTCCAAGTCCGCGAGGTGTGCGCGAACAGCGGCCTTCTGCCCACCCGAAGCTGCAGTCATCTGATCGATGATTACTTCTCGGTACGGCGAACCCTTAACCGGCGGTGCGAGATCGACAGGGAGGTCCTAGTTTCCGTCGACGGATCGATGCAGTATTGTCCCTCCTGCCTTGGAAGCCACGGATACAGGGTGGCGGCGATTGAAGAGTATCCTCCGGATCTGCTCACTTTTTGGGATGGAATCGATAAGCCGTACAGCAAGCCGCCCCCCCACAACCCGGATTGCAACCGCCTCTATGCGGGAGAAGGGCCTTCCATCGTCAGCCCGTCCCCCGGCATGACCTATTTCATCTTCTCTCCCGAAGGGAGGTTGAGCTTCCAGGCGAACTCGGCCGTGGAAGTTCAGGAGCATGCATGGTACCTCGATTCCCGGTATCTTGGGCGCAGGAAATCAAGGGAGAGATTCCTGGTCCCGGTCGGCGGCGGGAACCACACGATCACATGTGTGGACGACCGGGGAAGAACATCGTCCGTGAAGATCATCGTAAAAAACGCTTTGTAGGCGCAGGCATTAGCCTGCACGTCTTGTTCATCCGGAGGTCTTACCATGCGTAGGTCGCTCGTCGGCTCTTTCATTATCGTTTGTCTCTTAATTGTCTCCTGTTCGAAGAAGGAAGCCGATATTCTTCATGTCATAACCCCCCTCCCTTCGGGGATCATCCCTGCGGATACGACGATCGTACTCACATTCTCGAAGGCGATCGTCCCAGCGGATTCGGTAAACCAGTACACAGAAACGCCGTTCATCGAATTCACCCCGCCCATCGCCGGCAAGTTTTCGTGGGCAGACACCTCCACGCTGATCTTCAAGCCCGACGGCCCGTTCGCGGGCGATACGAAGTACAGGGGGCGGCTGAACACAGCCCTGCTGACCCGCCTCTCAGGCCTCAAGTCACTCGGGGGTTCCGAGGAGTTTACGTTCTCCACGGAGAGCTTCTATCTCAAGGCGGCCGAATTCTTCTACGACCGCCTCGGCGAGAAGAGGACGATCGGCATCAGGTGCAACCTCGACTTCACCTATTCCGTGAACCCCGCCGACGTCTCACGATGGATCACTCTCTCGATCGACGGCCAGCCCCAGACGGCAGTCAGGGTAACGGGGGCACGAAGCAGCCGCGTCATGCCTCTGGAAATCGGCTCGGTGGCGCAGTCCGACAGGGAACACCGGATCGAGGTATCGTTCAACGAGCAGCTTCAATCGTCCGAAACCAACACCAGGATACGGATGGACCGTCCGTTTGTATTTCAACTACCGGGCATCGAAGAGCTGAAGATCTACGGGCATGAGACTGGGTTCGACGGGACGACGAGCTGGATCACGCTCAAGACTTCGCAGGAAGTCGACTCTGCCTCGGCGCGCCCGTTTATCAGGCTCGACCCCGACCGACCGTTTTCCCTCGAAGGCACACCCGGAAGCCTGACCCTGCGGGGCAAGTTCGAGCCGGGAACGCCTTTCCGGCTCTCGGTCAAAAAAGGGCTCGAGAGCGTCCTGCAGGCGAAGACGCAGAATGACTATGATGCCGACATCCTGATTGGAAATGTCAAGCCATCCTTCCGTTTCACTTCCGCCTCGGGCGTCTACCTGCTGTTGGGGGGACAGCGGAAGATCGAGATCCGGACCGTCAACCTGCGCAAATGCATGGTGAGAATCAGCCAGATCTTCCAGAACAACCTTGTCTACTTCCTGGAGCACGGACGCTATTACGATTACAGTTATGAAGAGTCTTACGACGAGGAGGGCGGACCTGGTCCCTCGAGGGCGAAATTCCGCTATTCGCTCGGCAACTTCGGAAGGGTCCTGCGGTACGATTCGATGGAGGTGAATTACTCCTCCAACCAGGAGACCGCAACGATGATCGACCTCAACCCCTACATGCGCACCGACTACAAGGGGTTCTACCTCGTCGAGATCGCGAATCCCGCCGAGAGGTGGAGAACGACGGCGAAGCTGATTTCGATCTCCGATCTCGGGATGATCGTGAAGCAGAGCGGGGACGAAGTCCTCGTGTTCATGAACAATCTTGCCACAACCGCGCCGGTCACAGGCGCCGGAGTCAATCTGATCTCGACGACGAACCAGACCATCGCGAGTGCGATATCCGGCAACGACGGGGTGGCGCGTTTCGACCGGCTCGGCGACAAATTGGACGACTTCGAGGTCAAACTCGTGACCGCGGAGCTTGGAGGGGACTTTAATTTCATCAACCTGAGCGATTACCGCGTGGAGAATTCCCGCTTCGACGTCGACGGGAAACGCGACGTGGGCAACCTCTACGACGCATTCCTGTACGGAGACAGGAACATCTACCGGCCGGGAGAGACCGTCATCCTCTCGGGCATCGTGCGAAACCTGACCAACGCCCTTCCCGCCCGTATGCCGGTCCGGCTCAAGATCTCCAACCCCCGGGGAACCGTGGTCAAGGAGCTCCAGCAGACACTCAACGAGGAGGGCTCGTTTGAGACGACGTACCCCACTTCTACCACGATGCAGACAGGCACGTACCGATTCGAGCTGCTCACCGGCGACGGGCTCTACCTCACGAACTATGTCGTCAGCGTCGAGGATTTCGTTCCAGACCGGCTGAAGGTGAGCCTGAAGCCGTCGCAGGACACTACCCGGCCCGGCGAAACAATCCGCTACGATCTCCTGGCCCTGAATTTCTTCGGGCCCCCTGCCGCAGACAGGAATTACGAGTTCGAGGGCACGGTCATGCCGATTCCGTTTGTCTCAAAGTCATTCCCGGAGTTCAGGTTTGCGGACGAGCAGGCGTCGAACTACTCCGGCAACCCCTACATCGTCAACGGGCGGACGAGCCCCGAGGGGAAGGCGAGGATCGATTTTCCCCTGCCGAAGGGAATGACCTCCACCGGGCTCCTGCGCGCGCGGGGAAAGGTCGCGGTGTTCGATGAGGCCGGCCGTCC
>JACXTT010004131.1_pt1 | contig 21719 bp, 20 predicted proteins | sample 9270951 | NCBI WGS metagenome assembly JACXTT01 (sample SAMN15532306, study PRJNA645909) | rock metagenome | isolation source: weathered quartz diorite | place: Puerto Rico | collected 2017-06-21
ATCCCCCTGAAGGACCCCGGCGCCCCGTGCCCCCACGGCGGCCTGCCCATTGATTTTGAGCCAGAGCATCATGCAAGAACATCGTATCGACATTACCGCCCTCGACATGGACGCCCGCGGCGTCGGCCACCTGGCCAATGAAGACGGTTCTCCCGGAAAAGTGATTTTTGTCGAAGGCGCCTTGCCTGGTGAGCGCGTCAGCTTCCAGACCTTCAAGAAAAAGAAGAACTGGGAAGCGGCCACGATGACGGCGCTGCACCGCAGCTCGTCGATGCGGGTCGAGCCCAACTGCCCCCATTTCAACCATTGCGGCGGCTGTTCGATGCAGCACCTGGAGCCTTCGGCCCAGGTCGCCGTCAAGCAGCGTGTGTTGGAAGACAACCTCTGGCACATCAGCAAGGTCAAAGCCGACAACGTCATGCGTCCCATGTATGGCCCCACCTGGGGCTACCGCTACCGCGCCCGCCTGTCGGCGCGCTGGGTGCAGAAGAAGGACGATGTGTTGGTGGGCTTCCATGAAAAGCATTCGTCCTTTGTTGCAGACATGAAGGACTGCAAGATCCTGCCACCGCATATCGCGGCGATGCTGGTGCCGCTGCGCGTCCTGGTCAAGGGCTTGTCGATTTACAAGGAAATGCCACAAATTGAAGTGGCCGTTGGCGAAGAACTGACGGTGCTGGTGCTGCGCATTATGGCGCCGTTGACGGCCGCCGATGAAGTCCTGCTCAAGGCCTTTGCCGACCAATGGACTATCCAGTGGTGGTTGCAGCCAAAGGGGCCAGACACGGCAGCGCCTTACTATCCGCTGGGCAAAGAACTGTATTACACCTTGCCGGAGTTCGGGGTGCGCATGCCGTTCAAGCCGGTCGACTTCACCCAGGTGAACCACCACATCAACCGCGTGCTGGTGCATAAGGCCCTCGGCCTGCTGGACGTGCAGCCGCAAGACCGCGTGGCCGACTTGTTCTGCGGTTTGGGCAATTTCACCTTGCCTCTGGCGACGCAGGCGAGGGAAGTGGTGGGCATCGAAGGCAGCACGGCCTTGACGGAGCGCGCGCTGTCCAATGCCACGGCCAATGGCCTGTCGGCCAAGATCAGCTTCTCGACGCGCAACCTGTTTGAAGTGACGAAGGACGACCTGGTCGCCCTGGGCAAATTCGACCGCATGCTGATCGACCCGCCGCGCGATGGTGCCATGGCCCTCTGTACGGCCATGGCTGAATTGAAAACCAGCCATCCCGAGATGATGCCAAAACGCATCGTCTACGTGTCCTGCAGCCCATCGACGCTGGCACGCGACGCCGGCGTGCTGGTCAATGTGGCGGGCTACCAGCTCAGCAAGGCCGGCGTGGTCAATATGTTCCCGCACACCTCCCATGTCGAGTCGATGGCCGTGTTTGACCTGATTTGAAACGAGATATTCAAATAAAAAAAGCCGACCCGCGAGTCGGCTTTTTTGTCGCTACCGCGTTCAATTAATCGCGGTCGCCCCACAGGCCCAACAGGTTGAGCAGGGAAGTGAAGATATTGTAGACATCGAGGTAGAGGGCCAGCGTGGCGCTGATGTAATTGGTTTCGCCGCCGTTCACAATCTGCTGCACGTCATACAGGATGTAGGCCGAGAAGATCGCAATGCACAACACGGAAATGACGATCGACAGCATTGGAATTTGCAGGAAGATATTGGCAATGCCTGCCAGCAGCACCACGATCATGCCGGCAAACAGCCACTTGCCCATCATCGAAAAATCGCGCTTGGACACCGTCGCATAGCTGGCCATAACGGCAAACACGGTGGCGGTACCGCCAAAGGCCATCATGATCAGGCTGCCGCCATTGGCAAACCCCAGGGTGCGCGACAGCAGGGGCGTGAGCAACAAGCCCATGACAAAGGTGAAGGCCAGCAGCAGCACCACGCCGACGCCCGAATCCTTATTCTTTTCGATCCCCCAGATAAAACCGAACAGTACGGCCATCATCAGCAACACACCGATGAATCCGGTCGGCAGCGGAATATGGAATTGCACGCCGATAAAGGCGCCCAGCACGGTCGGGATCATCGACAGGGCCAATAGCGCGTAGGTATTGCGCAGCACCTTATGGCGGACCAGCGCCGCATTGGCGCCAAAGTCATAGGTGTTTTGCATGTTTGATAACATAAAGCCTCCGCTTTGTGAGTAAGGTGACAACAGGTACAGCATAGCACGTCCACACCAGATTTCCGCCTAGGATAAGTAAAACCCTTATGTGGACGGGCTAAACGACGGGGCAACTCTAGCACTGGGCTGCACTGGCTGCAATATAGGCCATATGGGGGTGTAGTATGGTAAAATCAAAGGTTGATTGAGTTCTTTCATTTCTCGATTTAAACCTTTCTTTTTATTGGAGTTTTTACAAATGGCAATCGAACGCACCCTGTCGATCATCAAACCAGACGCAGTCGCAAAAAACGTCATCGGCCAAATCTATAGCCGTTTCGAAGGCGCTGGCCTGAAAGTCGTCGCTGCGCGCATGATCCACCTGTCCCGCGCTGAAGCAGAAGGCTTCTACGCTGTTCACGCTGCTCGTCCGTTCTTCAAAGACCTGGTTGATTTCATGATCTCCGGCCCAGTGATGGTGCAATGCCTGGAAGGCGAAGGCGCGATTGGCAAGAACCGCGACCTGATGGGCGCAACCGATCCTAAGAAGGCAGAAAAAGGCACCATCCGTGCTGACTTCGCTGACTCGATCGACGCCAATGCTGTGCACGGCTCGGACGCTGCAGAAACGGCAGCCGTTGAGATCGCTTACTTCTTCCCAGCACTGAACGTCTACAAGCGTTAATTTAAGCAAGAAGAAACAAGATGACTGCTCTCGTCAACCTGCTGGACTTTGACCCACAACAGCTGACCGCTTATTGCGGCGAGCTGGGGGAGAAGCCTTTCCGCGCCAAGCAATTGCAGCGCTGGATCCATCAGTTCGGCGCGAGCAGCTTCGACCAGATGACGGACCTGGCCAAGTCGCTGCGCGACAAGCTGGCCACACGCGCGGAAGTGCGCGCGCCCGCCATCATTTCCGACCACACCTCCTCGGACGGCACGCGCAAGTGGCTGGTCGATGTCGGCAACGGCAATGCCGTTGAAACGGTGTACATCCCTGAAGAAAACCGCGGCACCCTGTGCATTTCGACCCAGGCTGGCTGCGCCGTCAATTGCCGCTTCTGCTCGACCGGCAAGCAAGGCTTCAACCGCAACCTGACGGTGGCTGAGATCATCGGCCAGCTGTGGATGGCCGAGTTTGAGCTGCGCAAAACCAAAGGCATCGAACCGGGCCCCAAGGGCGAACGCCAGATCACCAATGTGGTCATGATGGGCATGGGCGAACCCCTGCTCAATTTTGAACCGACTGCCACGGCACTCAAGCTCATGTTGGACGACAACGCATACGGCCTGTCGCGCCGCCGCGTGACCCTGTCGACCTCGGGCGTGGTGCCCATGATGGACAAGCTGTCGCAGGAAGTGCCGGTGGCCCTGGCCGTGTCCCTGCATGCGTCGAACGATCCGCTGCGCGATGGCCTGGTCCCATTGAACAAAAAATACCCGCTGCGCGAGCTGCTGGCGGCTTGCAAGCGTTACCTGGAGTTCGCCCCGCGCGACTTCATCACCTTTGAATACTGCATGCTCGATGGGGTCAACGACACCGACGAGCACGCGCGTGAACTGCTGGCGCTGGTCAACGACCCGGTCGTGGGCGTGTCCTGCAAGTTCAACCTGATCCCGTTTAATCCATTCCCCGAGTCGGGCCTGCTGCGCTCCAAGAATCCGCGCATCAAGGCCTTCGCCCAGATCCTCGTCGATGGCGGCATCGTCACGACCATCCGCAAAACGCGCGGCGACGATATCGACGCCGCCTGTGGCCAATTGGCCGGTGAAGTGCAGGACCGCACCCGCGTGCAGGAGCGCATGGAAAAGATGAGCGAATACCAGAAAAAGTTCGGCGCCAACTTCGGCAAGATTGTGGAGATCCCCTCTTGAAGACGGCAGCAGTGCGGTCCCTGCCAGTGCTGCTGGCAGCTGCCTTTGTGCTGGCGCTGCCTGGCTGCGCCACCACGGAAGGGCCGGGCGCCGGTGCCGGCCGGGTCAGTGGCAAGGAAGAATTGAAGACCCTGTCGGACCAGACGGCAGCGCAAAAGCGCGCCCAGATCCGCATGCAACTGGCCATCAGCTACTACCAGCAGGGCCAGTATGCCGTCGCCCTTGACGAGATCAAGCAAGCCATTGCTGCGGACACGGAATTCGCCGATGCCTATGGCGTGCGCGCCCTGATTTACATGGCCATGGGTGAAACTACCCTGGCCGAGGACAATTTCTTGCGGGCCCTGCGCCTGGCGCCGAGCAATCCAGAATTGAGCAATAACTACGGTTCCTTCCTGTGCCAGCAAAACCGCGCCAAGCAGGCCATTCCGTATTTTGACGCGGCGCTCAAATCGCGCAATTACAGCTCGCCCGAGCGCGCCTTGCTCAATGCAGGTAATTGCAGCCTGAAGCTGAAAGAATTGGATGCGGCCGAGCGCTACTTGCTCGACGCCTTGCGCATCGCCCCGGATGACCAATCGGTCAATGTGGGGCTGGCGCGTGTGTACCTTGAACGGCGCAATATTGAGCGCGCCGGATTTTTTATTGACCGGGTAAGGTCAGCGGCAAAGACGGATACCCTGGCTGCCGACGTCCTGTGGCTGGCGATCCGCATTGAACGCAAGCGCGGTGACCGCTCGGCGGAAGCGACGCTGGCGGCTGTCCTGCGCCGCAACTTCCCGGGTTCCCCTGAATTTGCCGCCTTCCAGCGCGGGGCATTTGATGAATGAGAATGGAACTTCTATGAGTGCAGAGTGGGCTGAAGAACCGGCAGCGCCAACCCCAGCGGTGGCAACGCATCCCGGTGCGCAGCTGAAGGCCGCCCGTGAGGCATTGGGCTGGACCGTGGAACAAGTCGCCGAACAACTGAAACTGGCCCGTCGCCAGGTGATCGCGCTGGAAGCGGGTGACCATGCGGCCCTGCCTGGCGCGGTTGTGGTGCGCGGCTTTATCCGCGCTTACGCCAAGATCGTCAAGATTGATGCGACCCCGCTGGTCGCCATGATTGAACCGGACCCGCCAGAGCCGCTGGTGCTGCAACCGGCACCGCGTGAAAAAAAGGCGACCTTCTCGGAAACGCGCTTCCCGAATATGGGCGACCGTCCTTTCCCGTTTGGCTTGCTGATTGGCGCCGTGGTCCTGGTCGGCGCTGGTTTTGGCGCTTACAAATTCGGCCTGGTGCCAGTGCACCTGCCCGCCGCCTCGACACCGGCGGCAGAAGCTGTCGCACCAGCAGAACCGGCTGTCGCGCCGGTTGAAACGACGCTTCTGAAAGCGGACCAGGAGCTGAGCACAGTCAAACCTGCACCAAGCGCCGTCGATATGCCTGCGGCCACGCCGGTAGCAGAAGCGCCGGCAGCCGCTGCAGCCGCTGCGACGCCCGCTGCCAAGGCGGATGCAGCGAAACTGGAACCAGCCAAGACCGAGGCTCCCAAGACGGACGCGGCCAAGCCGACACCGGCAACGACGGCCGCTGTTGCCGCCAATACCAATGCACCTGCGGCCCAAGCGCCAGCGGCAGTGCCTGCGGCAGCCAAGCCAGGCGCTAATGCCCTGGTCTTCACCGCCAAAGGTGATTCCTGGGTTGAAGTGCGCAGCGCCGCAACCGACAAACCCCTGTTCCGCCGCCTGATGAAGGCTGGCAGCACGGACTTCGTCGAAGTGACGGAGCCGGTTAACGTCGTCGTCGGCAAGCCGGAAGAAGTCAGCGCGACCCTGCGCGGCGCGGCGGTGGAGCTCAAGCCGGTCACTGGCGGCACCACGGCGCGTTTGTCGCTGAAATAAGCGCTGCGATCAAGAGCACAGAGTAACGAGTAAGAATAATGGCTTCGATGAACGATTCCCCTTGCATGCCGATCCCGTCTGGCCCGATGGCCCGGCGCGCCAGTTCGCGCGTGCTGGTCGCCTATGGGGACCGCAAAGTCTATGTGGGCGGTGACGCCCCGGTCGTGGTGCAGTCCATGACCAATACGGACACTGCCGACCATATTGGCACTGCGATCCAGATCAAGGACCTGGCCCGCGCCGGTTCGGAACTGGTGCGCCTGACGGTGGACCGTCCGGAAGCGGCGGCCGCTGTACCGCTGATCCGCGACCAACTGGACAAGATGGGCATCGATACGCCGTTGGTGGGCGACTTCCACTACAACGGCCATACCCTGCTGCGCGACTATCCCGCCTGTGCCCAAGCGCTGTCGAAATACCGCATCAATCCTGGCAATGTGGGGCAGGGCGCCAAGCGCGACACCCAGTTTGCCCAGATGATCGAAGTGGCAGCCCAATACGACAAGCCGGTGCGCATTGGCGTGAACTGGGGCAGCCTGGACCAGGCCCTGCTGGCCCGCATCATGGACGAGAACGCGCAGCGCGCGCAGCCCTGGAGCGCCCAGGCGGTCATGTATGAAGCCCTGGTGACTTCCGCCATTGAAAACGCCGTGCGCGCCGAAGAACTGGGCCTGGCACGCGACAAGATTATCCTGTCCTGCAAAGTGTCGGGTGTGCAGGACCTGATCGCTGTATACCGCGCGCTGGCCGAGCGCTGCAGCTATCCCCTGCACCTGGGCCTGACAGAAGCGGGCATGGGCAGCAAAGGCATCGTTGCGTCAACGGCGGCCCTGGCCGTGCTGCTGCAAGAAGGCATTGGCGACACGATCCGCATTTCGCTCACGCCCGAACCGGGCGGCGACCGCACCAAAGAGGTGGTGGTGGGCCAGGAGATCCTGCAAACCATGGGCCTGCGCAAGTTTGCACCGATGGTCATTGCCTGCCCTGGCTGCGGCCGCACCACCTCGACCGTGTTCCAGGAGCTGGCGGACGACATCCAGACCTTCCTGCGCGAGCAAATGCCCGAATGGAAAAAGCTGTATCCGGGCGTCGAAGCGATGAATGTGGCCGTCATGGGCTGCATCGTCAACGGCCCCGGTGAATCGAAGCACGCCAATATTGGCATCAGCCTGCCGGGCACGGGTGAGTCGCCTGCTGCACCGGTATTTGTCGATGGCCAGAAGGTGGCGACCTTGCGCGGTGAACGCATTGTTGAAGAATTCCAGGCCATCGTGCTGAACTACGTACAAAGCAACTACGGCAAACAGACTGCCGAAGCATAAAGATCAAGAACCACTGATATGTCCGAAAATAAGAAAGCCGAAAAAATCGTCGCCGTCAAAGGCATGAACGACCTGCTGCCCGATGATGCGCCGCTGTGGGAACTGTTTGAGAACACGGCCCAATCGGTCGTGCAAAGCTACGGCTTCCAGCAGATCCGCACCCCGATCGTGGAAGACACGGGCCTGTTCAAGCGCGCCATTGGCGCCGTCACCGACATCGTGGAGAAGGAAATGTACTCCTTCACCGACTCGATGAATGGCGACGCCCTGACCCTGCGCCCGGAAGGCACGGCCGGCGTCGTGCGCGCGGTGATCGAACATAACCTCGTCTACGACGGCCCGCGCCGCCTGTGGTACAAGGGCCAGATGTTCCGCCACGAACGTCCGCAGCGCGGCCGCTATCGCCAGTTCTACCAGTTCGGCTGCGAAGCTGTCGGCTTTGCCGGCCCGGACGTTGATGCTGAAATGATCATGATGTGCCGCCGCCTGTGGGACGACCTGGGCCTGGAAAACATCCACCTTGAACTGAACTCGATTGGCGACGCCAGTGAGCGCGCCCGCCACCGCGTCGACCTGATCGCTTACCTTGAAAAGCATGAAGACCAGCTCGATGCCGAAGCCAAGCGCCGCCTGCACAGCAATCCGCTGCGCATCCTGGACACCAAGAACCCGGCGATGCAGGACCTGGTGAACAATGCGCCGAAGCTGATGGACTACCTGGGTGAAGAATCGCTGGCCCACTTCAACGGCGTGCGCCAGATCCTGGACCACAACAATGTGCCCTACAAGATCAACACGCGACTGGTGCGCGGCCTCGATTATTACAACCGCACCGTGTTTGAATGGGTGACCGACCAATTGGGCGCGCAGGGTACCGTGTGCGCAGGTGGCCGTTACGACCCGCTGATCGAGACCTTCGGCGGCAAGCCAACGCCAGCCGTGGGTTTTGCGATGGGCATTGAACGCCTGATCGAATTGATGAAAGCAGCCGGCGAACCTGCAGCGCCAAGCCAGTGCGACGTGTATATGGTCCACCAGGGCGATGGCGCCCGCATGCAAGCCTTTGTGCTGGCCGAGCGCCTGCGCGACGCCGGTATGGACGTGATCCTGCATTGCGCCACTTCCGCCGGCCCTGGCAGCTTCAAGAGCCAGATGAAGAAGGCCGATGGCAGCGGCGCGGCGTTTGCCGTCATCCTGGGTGAAGACGAAATCACCAACAAGACGGCGGCCGTCAAGTCGATGCGCGGCGCGGAAGGTGAAGGCCAGCAAGCACAAGTAGCGTTTGACGAGGTGGTGGACTACCTGGTCGACCAGATCATGGGCTGCGATGACCCGACCCATGACCATTCGCACCATCACCACCATTGATACAAGAAGTAAATGCGATGTGCGGCGATGCCGCCACCAAGTGATAATAATTTTCTGATTAACCCTTACCAGTAAGTAGACACCATGGCATACGATCTCGAAGAACAAGAACAACTCGCGGACTTGAAGGCATTCTGGGCCAAATACGGCAATATGATTAGCTGGGGCCTCTCCGTTGTGCTGCTCGGCTACGCCGCCTATAACTACTACAACTACCATCAGCGTAACCAGGCAACCCAAGCGTCCGGCCTGTACATCGAAATGCAGAAGCCTGGCCAGGACAATGCCAAGCTCCAGCGCGTTGCCGGTGACCTGGAAAACAATTTTGGCCGTACCGTGTATGCACAGATGGGCGCGCTGCTGGCGGCCAAGAGCGCGTTTGACGCCAATGACCTGAAAACTGCCAAGACCCAGCTGCAATGGGTGATCGACAATGGCAACGACGAATACAAGGCCGTGGCCAAGCTGCGCCTGTCCGGCGTGCTGCTCGATGAAAAAGCCTATGACGAAGCGAGCAAGCTGCTGGCGTCCGACATCGGCGCCCAGTTTGCCGCAGCAGTGGAAGACCGCAAAGGCGACATCTTCGTTGCGCAGAACAAGGTGGCGGAAGCGCGCAAGGCCTACCAGGCAGCGCTGGATGCATCGGACAAGAAAGCCCCAGGCCGCCAGCTGATCCAGCTGAAACTGGATGCGTTGGGCGCGGCTGCACCTGCACCTGCTGCGGCACCTGCAGCAAAGGGCTGATTTAAGGCGGCTCGGTGGGTAACTAGTTACCCACCCTACCAGGGCGCCAACTCGTAGGGTGGGTAACTAGTTACCCACCATTGCAAGCTTATAGAACAAGGTTAGTAAATATGACGAATAGTACGTCGCAACGAATTGCCAAGTCTCTGCTGGGTGCTGGCCTGATCGCCATGACCACCGCATGCTCATCGCTCAATCCTTTCGCGTCCAAGCCAAAGGGTAACGAGCCGGTACCACTGGTGGAGCTGAAAGGGACGATGGCGGTGCGTACTGCCTGGACTGCGCCGGTCGGTAAATCGGACCAGTACGAGTTCTCGCCAGCCCTGGTGGGTAACACCGTGCTGGCTGCCTCCTATGACGGCACCCTGGTTCGCCTGGAAGCGGCAACGGGGCGCCAGGTCTGGCGCACCAGTGCCGGTTCGCCGCTGACGGCAGGCGTGGCCAGCGACGGCAATATGATTGTCGTTGGTGGTGACAAGGGCAAAGTCCTGGTCTTCGATATGGATGGCAAAGCACTGTGGAATGCCCAAATGTCCAGCGAAGTGCTGAGCACACCGGTCGTTGGTGGCGGCTACGTCGTCGCCCGTTCGATCGACAACCGCATTGTCGGCTTTGACGCCAAGACCGGCGAGAAAAAGTGGACCGTGCAGCGCGTGCAGCCGCCCCTGACCTTGCGCAATGCGCCGGGCATGTTCATCTATGACGGCAATGTCATCATCGCCCAACCAGGCGGCAAACTGCTGTCCCTGGTGCTGGCCACGGGCGCACCGCGCTGGGAAGTGGCAGTGGGTGAATCGCGCGGCGCTACCGAGCTGGAACGTGTGACCGACATTGGCGGCCGCCCTGTGTTGTTCGACAAGGACGTGTGCGCTGCTGCCTACCAGGGCCGCGTGGGCTGCTTCGACATTGCCGCCGGCACGCTGCGCTGGGGTAAAGAGATTTCGTCCGAAGTGGGCGTGGCCGTGGACCAGCGTTTCGTCTTCGCCGTCGATAACAAAGGTGCCATCTTCGCCTATAACCGCGACGGCGGCACCAGCGCTTGGAAGAATGAGAAGCTGGGCTACCGTAACCTGTCGACGCCGGTGTCGTATGGCCGCGCGGTCGCAGTGGGCGACTACCAGGGCATTATCCACTTCCTGTCGCGCGAAGACGGCACCTTCCTGGCCCGGCTCAATACCGACGGCAGCCCGATCAAAGGCGTGCCGCTGGTGGCTGGCTCGAACCTGATTTTCCAAACTCAAAATGGGGCATTGACCGCCATCGCGGTCGAATAAGAACACCATGAAACCAGTGATTGCACTTGTAGGTCGACCGAACGTCGGCAAATCGACGTTGTTCAACCGTCTGACCCGCTCGCGCGATGCGCTGGTGGCGGACTTGCCTGGGTTGACGCGCGATCGTCACTATGGCGAGGGCCGCATTGGACCACGCCCCTTCCTCGTCATTGACACGGGCGGCTTCGAGCCCGTCGCCAAAGAAGGCATCATGAAGGTGATGGCCCAGCAGACCAAGCAGGCTGTGGCCGAAGCCGACGTCGTTGTCTTTATCGTCGACGGCCGCCAGGGCCTGACCCCGCACGACAAGACCATCACTGACTTCCTGCGCAAGTCCGGCCGCAAGGTCATGCTGGTGGTGAACAAGGCCGAGGGCATGAAGTACACCTCCGTGGTGGCCGACTTCTATGAACTGGGCATGGGTGACCCCTATGTGATCTCCGCTGCCCATGGCGACGGTGTGCACGACCTGGTGGAAGAATGCCTGAACGAGGCTTTCGCCCGTCGTCCTGAAGACGCCGAAGAACTGGAGCCGCATGAGCGCGGCGTCAAGATCGCCATCGTCGGCCGCCCGAATGTGGGCAAGTCGACCCTCGTCAATACCCTGATTGGTGAAGAGCGCGTGATCGCCTTCGACATGCCGGGCACCACGCGCGACTCGATCGAAGTGCCGTTCGAGCGCAATGGCCAGAATTACACCTTGATCGACACGGCAGGTATCCGCCGCCGCGGCAAGGTATTCGAAGCAATCGAGAAGTTTTCCGTCGTAAAGACACTTCAATCGGTCTCCGAGGCACACGTGGTGATCCTGCTGCTCGATGCCCAGCAAGACATTTCCGAGCAAGACGCGCATATCGCCGGCTTCATCCTGGAGTCGGGCAGGGCGCTGGTGGTGGCTGTCAACAAGTGGGACGGCCTGCAGTCGGATCGCCGCGACGAGATCAAGATCGACCTTGACCGTAAGTTGGACTTCCTGTCCTTCGCCAAGACGCACTTCATTTCCGCGCTTAAAGGCACCAATATCGGCCCCCTGATGAAGTCGGTCGATGCGGCCTACGCCGCCGCCACGGCTGACCTGTCGACCCCGCGCCTTACCCGCGCCCTGATCGAGGCCGTCGAGAAGCAGGAACCGAAGCGGAAGGGCTCGATCCGCCCCAAAATGCGCTATGCGCACCAGGGTGGCCAGAACCCGCCGATTATCGTTATCCACGGCAATGCACTGGAAGCCATTGGTGAACCGTACAAACGTTACCTGGAAAAACACTTCCGTGACACCTTCAACCTGGTGGGCACTCCCCTGAGGATTGAACTTCGTACTGGTAAGAACCCGTTTGCCAAAACGCAGAGTTAATCGCTTTCGCAAAACACGATTCGAAAAAACAAGGTAGAGTACATCGTGCAAGACGTTTTTTTTAGCTGGACCTTGAAAATTGGCGAGTCGTCTCCAATTCCTAAATACAACAACATCATGGAGCTGTTATGAGCAACAAAGGGCAATTGTTACAAGACCCATTCCTCAATGCATTGCGCAAAGAGCATGTTCCTGTCTCAATCTATCTCGTCAACGGGATCAAGCTGCAAGGCCATATTGAGTCGTTTGACCAGTATGTCGTGCTGCTGCGCAATACCGTGACGCAGATGGTGTACAAACACGCGATCTCGACTGTGGTGCCGGCCCGTGCCGTCAACCTCAACCTCGATTCGCAAGACGCAGCCGAGTAAGTGGCGAGCCATGTAGGGTGGGATGGGGCCGTCTGGGCTTGTTTCCCACCGTGCAGCGAAGCCGAACAAAAAGAATAATATGCGTGCAGCCTTAGTTGGCATTGATTTTGGCAGTGTGGACTTCGCTGCCAGCATGGAAGAATTGGCCCTGTTGGCTCGATCTGCAGGCGCCGAACCCATTAGCGTATTTACATCCCGCCGCCAGGCACCGGATGCCGCCTATTTCGTCGGCACGGGCAAGGCCGACGAGATCGGTGAGTCGTGCAAGCTCGACAAGATCGACATCGTCATCTTCAACCACGCCCTGTCGCCAGCCCAGCAACGCAACCTGGAAAAGCGCCTGGGCATTCGCGTGCTCGACCGCACCAGCCTCATCCTCGACATCTTCGCCCAGCGCGCCAAGAGCCATGAGGGTAAGCTGCAGGTGGAATTGGCCCAGCTGCAGCATCTGGCCACCCGCCTGATCCGCGGCTGGACCCACTTGGAACGGCAAAAGGGCGGTATCGGCCTGCGCGGCCCCGGTGAAACCCAGCTCGAAACCGACCGCCGCCTGATCGGCGAGCGCGTCAAGATGCTGCGTTCCAAACTGGACAAGCTGCGCAAGCAGCACGAAACCCAGCGCCGCGCCCGCGGCCGCAACAAGACCTTCTCCGTCTCGCTGGTGGGTTACACCAATGCGGGCAAATCCACCCTGTTCAACACCCTGACCAAGGCCGGCGTCTATGTGGCAAACCAGCTGTTCGCCACCCTGGACACCACCTCGCGCCGCGTCTACCTGGGCGAAGAGGCCGGGCAGGTGGTCGTGTCGGACACCGTCGGCTTCGTGCGCGAACTGCCCCACCAGCTGGTGGCTGCCTTCCGTGCCACACTGGAAGAGACCATCCATGCTGACCTGCTGCTGCACGTGGTCGATGCGGCCAGCCCGGTGCGCATGGAGCAGATCGAACAGGTCAATATGGTCCTCAAGGAGATCGGGGCGGACCATATTCCCCAGATCCTTGTGTGGAACAAGATCGATACGGCGGGCCTGGAGCCCTCCGTTGAACGTGATGAATATGATAAACTTCATCGCGTTTTCATCAGTGCCCATACGGGTGCCGGACTGGACCTGCTACGCGCAGCCATCACCGAGTCGGCCCTCGCGAATGACGCTGAAGATGACCCGGGCATGACGCAGGAAGAACAAGAAGCAGGCAATGACCTGCAAGGCGCCTACACTCCATAGGATGAAGCGCGCCATAACCCTCAACCAACGCTTGAAACGATAGCTATGCTCGTCAATCTATTCAAACGCTTTGGCCTGAAGATGTCGATCAACGATCCTCGCTGGGGCCACAACCCCCAGGATGCGAAAGACGGCGACACAAAGGCCCAGGAAGGCAAGAAGCCGGAAGGTCCTCCCGACCTGGACCAGCTCTGGCGCGACTTCAATGACCGCATTGCCCGCATGTTTGGCCCCAAGGGTCCCAATAACAGCGGCGGCGGGCAGGGCAGCGATATGCGCGGCGCCGGCGTCGGCGTGGGCCTGGTTGCAGCCATTGTCGTCCTGGTGTGGCTGGCCAGTGGCGCCTTCATCGTGCAGGAAGGCCAGACCGGCATCATCACCACCTTTGGTAAATACAGCCATTCCACTGGCGCTGGTTTCAACTGGCGCTGGCCATATCCCTTCCAGGCCGATGAAACAGTCAATGTGGGCCAGGTTCGCACCGTGGAAATCGGCTACCGCGGCAATGCCAAGAGCAAGATGGCCAAAGAAGCGCTGATGCTGACGGAAGACGAAAACATCATCGACATCCAGTTCGCCGTCCAATACAACCTGAAGGATCCGGTCCAGTGGCTGTACAACAACCTGAACCCGGAAGACACCGTTCGCCAGGTGGCCGAGACTTCGGTGCGTGAAGTGGTTGGCCGCAGCAAGATGGATTTTGTGTTGTACGAAGGCCGTGAAAACGTCGCCGCCGACGTCAAGAAGCTGATGCAGCAAATCCTTGACCGTTACAACGTCGGCGCCCTGGTCACCAATGTGACGATGCAGGGCGTGCAGCCGCCAGAGCAGGTACAAAACGCCTTTGACGACGCCGTGAAAGCTGGCCAGGATAGGGAACGCCAGAAAAACGAAGGCCAGGCCTATGCCAATGACGTCGTGCCAAAAGCGCGCGGCGAAGCATCGCGCCTGATCCAGGAGGCAGAAGCCTATCGCACGATGGTCACGGACAATGCCACGGGTGACGCCGCCCGCTTCAACGCAGTGGTGGCGGAATACCAGAAGGCCCCGGCCGTTACGCGTGACCGCATGTACCTCGAAACCATGCAGCAGATCTTTACCAGTGCCAGCAAAGTCATGGTCGACTCCAAGAATGGCAGCAACCTGCTCTACCTCCCGCTGGACAAATTGATCCAAAAATCGGCTGCAGACGCCTCCAAGGCCGCACCAGCGGCCCCGCCGGTGGCGCCCACCACTGAGACGACCCAGACCGTAGAACAGGTGCGCATCCGCGACAGCCGCAGCCGTGAGTCTTCGCGTGACCGGGAGGGCCGCTGATATGAACCGCATTTTGACCTTTGCGATCAGCGCCCTGATCGCGCTGATGTTGCTGTCCTCGACAGTGTTTGTGGTGGACCAGCGCAAGTACGCCGTGGTGTTTGCACTGGGTGAAGTCAAGCAAGTGATTAGCGATCCCGGCCTGCACTTCAAGCTGCCGCCGCCATTCCAGAACGTGATCTACCTCGACAAACGCATCCTGACGATGGAGCCGCCCGATTCCGACCGCATTATCACGGCCGAGAAAAAGAACGTGCTGATCGATTCCTACGTCAAGTGGCAGATCGAGAACCCCAAGCTGTACTTCGTCAGCTTTACGGGCGATGAGAACCGTGCGCGTGACCGCCTGGCCCAGATCGTCAAGGACGCGCTCAATAACGAAATCACCAAGCGCACCGTGCGCGAAGTGATTTCCGGCGAGCGGGGCAAGGTGATGGAAGCCGTCCACGCCAAGGTGGGTAATGAAGCCAAGCTGATTGGTGTGAAGATCGTTGACGTGCGCCTCAAGCGCGTGGACTACATCGAGCAGATCAACAGCTCCGTGTATGACCGCATGAAGGCCGAGCGCACCCGCGTTGCCAATGAGCTGCGTTCAACCGGTGGGGCGGACGCGGAAAAGATCAAGGCGGACGCAGACAAACAGCGTACGGTGATCCTGGCCGAAGCCTACCGCGATGCCCAGACCATCCGTGGTGAAGGCGATGCCAAGGCCTCGCAAATTTACGCCAGTGCCTTCGGCAAGAACCCCGAGTTCTACAAGTTCTACCGTTCGCTCGAAGCCTACCGCGCCACCTTCAAGAACCATGGCGACATGATGGTGGTGGACTCGAATTCGGACTTCTTCAAGTACTTCAAGAGCCCGGGCGCCGGCTCCGCTCCAGCAGCACCAGCCAAGAAGTAGGGTGGGTAACTCGTTACCCACGCGTGGGTAGCCAATCTACCCACCCTACGAACACCGCGAAGACGTAGAGTGGGCACTTTGTGCCCACCGTGCCGGTGGTGGCTAGCCCGCCGCTTTTTGTGCAGCCGCTTCCGCCAAGATGGCGCGCAATTCGGCAGCATGGCTGCGCAGCGCGCGGTTTTCCTGTTCAAGCTCTTGGCTCAGGCGTTTATGTTGGTCGATTTCTAACGCCGCCATGTCGAGCCCAATCTCTCGCACCACTTCCGCCAGCAGCGTGACTTGATCCGGGCGAATCGCTTCCTGCCCGTCTGGCCGGTGCAGCAGCACAAAGCCATCGAGCCGGCCCCGGTACATCATGGGTATGGCCAGCGCTTCCAAAGATAGTGTGCCGATCTGCTGGATGGACAAGGGGCTGCCATCGCAGCGCAAGGTCACTGCGGCCGGTTCGTTGATGTCAATCGTCGCTGGCGCCAGTGCCAGGCTGGCGCCAAGGCGGTGGTAGTGGCCATCGTCTCCCATGCGATACAAGGCGCTGCTGGCTGGCGCAGCGAACTGGTCAAGCTGCTCGATCGTGGCAAGTACCAGTGGCTTGATCTCCGTGATATGGACGGCACGTTTGACAAAATAGCGCAGGGCCGAATCGCGCGCTTTCCAACTGGAGAAGAAGACATTTTCTACGGCCGCGTTGACCCAACTGCGCAGCTTATGGAAGAACAGGAAGATGGCCAGCGCAGCGACGGTTTGTCCATCCAGGCTCCCAAGAAACAAAGGTGGGTGAGACTAGGTTGTGCAGCTCTGGTGAATAACGGTTAGTAAAAATGCTGACATACGAGAGTTGTTAAGGCAATAAAATTTTGGCCCAATCCAACAGTCTAGGAGACTGCTACCGGCCGCGTGGCAGCCTGTACGATGGCACGCAATTCATCCGCTTGGCCGCGCAGCACCCGCATATCCTGTTCTAGCTCCTGGCCGTGGCGCTTGTACTGGTCGATCTCGAGCGCCGCCAGGTCAAAGCCCACTTCGCGCACGACTTCGCTGAGCATCTTGAGCTGGTCAGGCCGGAAGGCCTCATCGCCACCAGTACGGTGCAGCAGCACAAAGCCGTCAAGGCGGCCGCGGTACATCATTGGCACTGCCAGCACGCTGAGCGCGGGCTGGTGAATGGCGGCGGTGGCGTCGGGCTGGCCATCATAGCGCATCGACACAGCGAACGGCGCATTGGCATTGATGGTCGCCGGTGCTTCGGCCAGGCTGCCGCCGACGCGGTGGTAGTGGCCATCTTCGCCGACGCGGTAGATGGCACTGGTGGCGGGCGCAGCAAACCGGTCAAGTTGGTCGATGGTGGCCTCGATCAGCGGCGCCATCTCGGTAATATGAACGGCCTTCTTGACAAAGCTGCGGATGGCTTCGTCGCGCGCCTTCCAGCTGGAGAAGAACACATATTCAACGCTGGCATTGACCCAGCTGCGCATTTTGTGAAAGAACAGGAAGATCGCCAGTGCGATCAAAGCGCTGCGCAGCGCGCTCTCCTGCTGGTTTTGGGCGTGGAAGAAGTAGCCGGACAGGCGCTCGAGACCAGCAAAAGATAGCACTAGCAGGGAGCTAACGCCTGCATACACCAGGCCACGATGGATCACAAAACCCAGGTCCACCAAGCGATGGCGCAAGGTGGCGTACAGCAGGCCAAGTGGTAACACCAGCTGGAGCATATAGTCAAAGATGACGAGCATCGTCCCCGTCTGGAAGTAGTAACCTTCGGCCAGACCCTCCGAGGTCAAGAAACGGAACGGGAAAATGATGAAGTTCAGCCCGAAGATGAACAGTGCCCACTTGATCCGCGTGCGCGCTTCGCCCGTCGAGGCGGCGACACCTTCAATCAGGCCGAGCGTTACCATCGCATAGGTCAGGATCAGGTTGTATTGGCCTGCATTGAACAAAGCCTTAGCTTCCAGCGACGTAGGCACCATCGCTGAATAGGAAACTAACAGCGACAGCGCGACTGATACTGTCGCCCACAGTGGCCACACGCGCCGCAGCCAATGGGTCAGGCGCCAAGGACTGTGTTCCGCCAGGTGGATGGCCCAGTACACCAGCATGACCGAGAACCACATGCGTGCCGTCAGCTTGTTGATGGCATACAGCAGGTCGAACCAGATGCCGGTAGAAACCATCGGAATGCAAGAGGACCAGCAGATCAGCGCAAAGCTGAGCGCACGCACGGCGACCAGGTCTGGGCGGCGGTAGACCAGCAGCGCACCGACTAGCGCAAAGATCACGTCACTGATGATCTGGCCGTAGAAATTGGTCAATTCAGCGCCAGTGATGGGAACGACAGGATGCACGCGCAGCGCAAACGTCTGGCTGCCGCGTTTGACCGTCAAGTCCACTTCATCAGAGCGCAGTGTCGCACTGGGGAATTTGAATACCGAGGTCCAAGTGCTGGAAGCAGGTGAATTCCACGTCACCAGGTCATCCAGCTTCACTTGCGCCAAATTCTGATCGCCGCGCCGGTCGATGCCTGTGGAACCGATGCTGCCGTCACCGGTGACACGCAAGGCGCCACCTTCTGGCATGCCCTGCAAGCCAACCAATGCATGCCGCGCAAAGAAGTCTGGCTGCATGGAGGTGGCCAGTTCGACCACGTTGGTGCCCCCCCCGACCAGGACGGCCATGGCCAGCAGGAAGGCACGCCAGCGCTGGGCGGTCACGGACAGGGTGGGAGACGCTGGATTCATCTGTGCTCCTTGAGAAATTCGTGGCATGGTACGCTTATCGCACCGCTCCGTGGCGTGCAGCCGCCTCCAGAATCGATTGCAGTTTGTCGGCATGGTCGCGCAAGGCCTGGATCTCCTTTTGCTGTTCCAAACCGAGACGCTTTTTCTGGTCGATGTCGAGTTTGTACTGGTCAGTCTCCAGCGCCGCGACATCGAAGCCGATCTCCCGCACGACTTCGCTCAGTATCTTGACCTGGTCGGGCCGGAAGGCTTCGTCCGCGCCGATCCCGTGCAGCAGCGCGAGCGCCAGCAGGAAGGCGCGCCAGCGTTGTGCGCTGGCAGGGATCGGCGGTGAAACATACTCATCGGGACTCCCGGAGTCGACTGTGCAGCGAAGCTTGGGCAGGAAGCGAATGTGACCAAGAGTTAGCATCCTGACATACAACTGTTATCAGAGCAACATCATTTTGGCGCAGTTTTGCCCCGCATCGACCCCGTTTTCAGGTAAAATTGTCGATTCGGCGTTACGTTTTGTGCGCCCTTTGTACCCGTGTTGCCCGTTTTTTAATAAACCGACCTAGTCTCCATGCCGAATTGGCTTTTGCCCGAGAATATCGCCGACGTGTTGCCGTCGGAAGCGCGCAAGATCGAAGAGCTGCGCCGCCTGATGCTGGATAACTTCCGCCTGTACGGCTACGAGCTGGTGATGCCACCAATGCTCGAGTTCGTCGATTCGCTGCTGACCGGCGCCGGCGAAGACACTGACCTGCGCACCTTTAAGTTGGTGGACCAGCTGTCGGGCCGCATGCTGGGCCTGCGCGCCGACATGACGATCCAGGTCGCCCGCATCGATGCCCACCTGCTCAACCGCGCCAGCGTCACCCGCTTGTGCTATGCGGGCAGCGTGCTGCATACACGCCCATCGGGCCTGCACACCACCCGCGAGCCGTACCAGATCGGCGCCGAAATCTATGGCCACGCTGGCCTGGAAGCGGATGGCGAAATCCAGGAGCTGGCCATGGCCAGCCTGGCCCTGGCCGGCTTTACCGAAGTGCGCCTGGACCTGTCCCATGTGGGGGTGTTACGCGCTATTATTGAACAAGATGCGGCTGCCCAGAAGGACCAGGCAGCCCTGTATACGCTGCTGCGTGCTAAAGACACCCCAGGCCTGCAGGCGCTGACCGCCAGCTATGCGCCGGACACCCGTGCCGCCCTGCTGGCTTTGCCGAATTTGTATGGCGACATCGACGTGCTGACACAGGCGCGCGACGTGCTGCCCAAAACGCCGGGCATCGCCAAGGCGCTGGCCGAGCTGGCCGCGCTGGCGGGCGCCGCGATCGGTCGCGCCGAGGTGGCGATCGACCTGGCCGACCTGCGCGGCTACCAGTACGAAAGTGGCGCGATGTTCCGCCTGTATGTGCCGGGCCTGCCCAACGCAGTGGCCAACGGCGGCCGTTATGACCATGTGGGAGAAGCTTTTGGCCGGGCTAGGCCCGCCACCGGCTTCTCGCTCGACTTGCGCGAACTGGCCCGGCTGTTGCCGACGGCAGAACGCAAGCAGTCGATCCGCGCACCGTGGGGCAATGCGCCCGAGCTGCGCGAAAAAATCGCCCAACTGCGCAAAGCAGGGGAGATCGTGATCCAGTCGATGCCGGGTCACGACGATGAGCAGGACGAGTTCGAGTGCGATCGCGCGCTGGTGCTCGAAAACAGCAATTGGATTCTCAAAAACTTAGGCTAAGACTGAAATGTCAAAGAAAAACGTGGCAAAAAACGTGGTGGTCATCGGTACCCAATGGGGTGACGAAGGCAAGGGTAAAATCGTTGACTGGTTGACCGACCATGCACAAGGCGTGGTGCGCTTCCAGGGCGGCCATAATGCAGGCCATACGCTGGTCATCAAAGGCGTGAAAACGGCCCTGCAGCTGATCCCCTCGGGCATCATGCGCGAAGGCGTGGCCTGCTATATCGGTAACGGCGTCGTTGTGTCGGTACCGGATGTGCTGCGTGAAATCGACAAGCTGGCCACCATCGGGGTGGAAGTGGTGTCGCGCCTGAAGATCTCGGAAGCCTGCCCTGTCATCCTGCCTTACCACGTCGCCATCGACAAGGCGCGCGAAGCAGCCCGCGGCGAAAACAAGATTGGCACCACCGGCAAGGGCATTGGCCCGGCCTACGAAGACAAAGTGGCACGCCGCGCGATCCGTATCGCCGACCTGCTCAATGCCGAGCGCTTTGCTGAAAAGCTCAAAGAAAACCTGGACTATCATAACCACGTGCTGGTCAACTACCTGAAAGCCGACCCGATCGACTTCCAGACCACGCTGGACGAAACGCTGGCCATGGTTGAGCGTATTCGCCCGATGGTGGCCGACGTGTCCTCGCTGCTGCATGCTACCCACCGCAATGGCGGCAGCCTGCTGTTCGAAGGCGCGCAGGGCTCGCTGCTGGACGTGGACCACGGCACCTATCCATTCGTCACCTCGTCTAACTGCGTGGCCGGTAATGCCGCCGCCGGCTCGGGCGTGGGTCCGAATATGCTGCACTACATCATGGGCATCACCAAGGCCTACACCACCCGCGTTGGTTCGGGCCCCTTCCCCTCGGAGCTGTCGACCGAAGAAGGCGTTGGCCACCACCTGTCGTCGGTGGGCCACGAGTTCGGCACCGTGACGGGCCGCGCCCGCCGCTGCGGCTGGTTCGACGCTGCGCTGCTGCGCCGTTCGGTCCAGATCAATGGCGTGACCGGTATGTGCATCACCAAGCTGGACGTGCTGGACGGCCTGGAAACGCTCAAGCTGTGCACTGGCTACACCATCGACGGCAAGCCGGTCGACATCTTCCCCGTTGGCGCGGAAGAAGCGGCCAAGTGCGTGCCAGTATACGAAGAAATGCCAGGCTGGAAGGACAGCACCGTCGGCGCCAAGTCGCTGGCCGACCTGCCGGCCACTGCCCGTGCCTACATCAAGCGCATCGAAGAACTGGTCGGCATCCCGGTCGACATGGTATCGACCGGCCCAGACCGCGAAGAGACCATCGTACTGCGCCACCCATTCGAATAATCGACGACCACTAGAAGACAAGGAAGAAGCGACATGACTCTGCCTCCATCGACTGAAAAGGACCTGTGGGTATCTTGGGACGAGTATCACCGCCTGATCGAGCGCCTGGCGCTCCAGGTCTACGAATCGGGCTGGAAGTTTGACCAGGTGCTGTGCCTGGCGCGCGGCGGCGT
>JACXTT010004132.1_pt1 | contig 21716 bp, 19 predicted proteins | sample 9270951 | NCBI WGS metagenome assembly JACXTT01 (sample SAMN15532306, study PRJNA645909) | rock metagenome | isolation source: weathered quartz diorite | place: Puerto Rico | collected 2017-06-21
TGATTGTCGCGGTCCTCCTTGCCGCGACCGCGTGCGCCGCTTCGCCGGTTGCCGTCTTTACCCCCCAGCCCTCCGCCAAGGGCGGCGGAACCCCGGCTGCGACGCTGTCCCCAAGCCCGATCGGGGCCAAAGGCGGCTCGCCGAGCCCGATTCCGGGTGTCCCGACGCCCGATGCCCGCTGCGTCGCCAGTCCCGCCGGCGGTCCGATGGTGCTGATCGGCCAGGCCATCTACGACGTGACCGAAGCGGCCCATCCGAGGCTGCTGTGCCAGATCACCAATACCGTGGCGCACCTTTACACCGGCGATACGTTCGGTTATCTGCGCCAGTCGGGCGCCTCCGGGACGGAGGTGGTGCTGCGTTCGATGGGAAGCGGCAACGAGAGGGTCATCGCCGGCTGGCCGATCGCTTTGCTCAACGCGTCGTGGGGTCGTTCGGGAGCCTGGACGCTCGACGGCAACGAGGCGGCGACCGCAGTGAAGGGAACCGATTCGGCAGGCAACCCGACCATCCAGATCTGGCTGTTCGCGCAGCCCAACACGTCGCAGCTGTATGAGTTCCCGCAGCCGCTGACAGATTGCATCTGCCGTTTCGGAGTGGAGCCACCTGTGCTCGCGTTCTCAGCCGATGGGCAGTATCTCGTTGCGGGCTGGCCGGTCGGCAAGGGTGCGATCCCACTGCGGGTTTATCGGATCACGGACAGGACTCTCGTCCAGAGCTTCGACCCCGGCGACGCCACCGCGTTTTGGGACCGTACCGGTCACCGCCTCTACCTCACCGGACACGCGGGTACGTCGCGCTCGTGGACGCCCGAGGGCGGCTTCACGTCCCTCGCCGGTGCGACGACGTGGCCCTACCAACCCGGCCTTTCGCCGGACGGGTCACAGGTCGCGTACACGGCCTACCTCGATCCCTCGACCCAGACGGACCTGCGCGTCTACGTGTATGACATCCCAAGTCACCAGACCCGCTTGCTGGGCAACAACGCGCGGTCGGCGGTCACGTTCGTGAAGGCGGGTTGGGTCTGGTACCAGGAGGAGGCGCAGTGTGACGTGACGCAGTCCGGCTGCGGTCCATGGGGTACGGCACCGACCGGCAAGGTGTTTGCGGTGGAACTCGCGACCGGAATCGAGACGCAGGTGACGTTCGCCGCCGGCGAGAGTCCAACCGCGCTGCAGTCCGGCTGGTCCGCCGGAGAGTTCTGGCCGAGTTAATTTGACGTCTCGACGACATCGAGAAGATCTTTCGCGGGCGTAGCATCACCTTCTCATGAGCGAGATCCCGGCACCCAACCTCGAAGGGGCGGTGCCATCGCATCTGCCGGTGCTGCCGTTGAAGTCGACGGTGGTGTTTCCGCGCATCTTCATCCCCCTGTCCGTCGGCCGCAAGAAATCGCTCCAGCTGCTCGAGGAGCTCACTGGGGTCGAGCGTCACATCGCGGTCGCCACGCAGCTCGACGAATCCGCCGAGGAGGTGGCGTTCAAGGACATCCATCACGTCGGCACGATGGTGCGGGTGCAGCATCTGCTCAAGCTGCCCGACGGCACGGTGCAGCTGGCGGTGCTCGGGCTGCGCCGGATCCGCCTCACGGAGGCGGAATCCGAGGAGCCCTACCTCACCTGCGCGGTCGAGATGTATCCCGAGAACACAGAGGACATCCTCACCATCGAGCGTGAGGCCCTGATGCGCCGCGCTATCACGTCGTTTCAGCAGCTCGTCTCGCTCGCGCCGCATCTGCCGGCGGAGCTGGCCGGCGCGGCCGGCGCGATCGACGACCCGCTGCACCTCGCCTACTACATCGCCAACCACATCCGGCTCACCACCGAGCAGCGGCAGGAGGTCCTCGAGCTCGATTCTGCGAAGGCGAAGCTCGAGAAGCTTCTGGGGCACATGGCGCACGAGCTCGAGGTGCTCGAGCTCGGACGCAAGATCCAGACGCAGGCCGAGGAGCAGATGGGCAAGGCGCAGCGCGAGTACTTCCTGCGCGAGCAGCTCAAGGCGATCCAGCGCGAGCTGGGCGAGCTGGACACCGAGCACGCGGAGCTCAGCGAGCTGCGCGAACGCATCGAGAAGGCGGGGCTGCCGCCGGAGGCGAAGCGCGAGGCCGACCGGGAGATCGCGCGGTTGGAGCGCATCCCCTCGGCGTCGCCCGAGTCGTCGGTCATCCGCACGTACCTCGAGCTGATCGTCTCCCTCCCGTGGAACGTCTCCACCGGCGGTGAGGTCAATGTCAAGAAGTCGCGCGAGATCCTCGACGCCGACCATTACGACCTCGACAAGGTCAAGCAGCGCATCGTCGAGCACCTCGCGGTGCGCCGGCTGAAGCAGGAGCGAGGCTCCACCGACCGCGGGCGCGAGCCGATCCTCTGCTTCGTCGGTCCGCCTGGTGTGGGCAAGACCTCGCTCGGCCAGTCGATCGCCCGCGCGATGGGCCGCAAGTTCGCCCGCGCTTCCCTGGGAGGCGTGCACGACGAGGCGGAGATCCGCGGCCATCGCCGCACCTACATCGGGGCGATGCCAGGACGCATCCTGCAGGCGATCCGGCGCGCCGAGTCGAACGACCCCGTGTTCATGCTCGACGAGGTCGACAAGATCGGCGCCGACTGGCGCGGCGATCCGTCGTCGGCGCTGCTCGAGGTGCTGGACCCGGAGCAGAACAAGGACTTCCGGGACAACTACCTGGACGTGCCGTTCGACCTCTCGAAGGTGATGTTCATCACCACGGCCAACTCCCTGGAGACGATCCCGCCGGCGCTGCGCGACCGCATGGAGGTACTGCACCTCTCGGGTTACACCGAAGAGGAGAAGGTGCAGATCGCGCAGCGTTTCCTGATTCCGAAACAGGTTCTGGCTCACGGATTACGGGAGGGCGAGATCACCATCTCGGAGGACGCCCTGCGCCTGATCATCCGCGAGTACACGCGCGAGGCGGGCGTGCGCAACCTCGAGCGCGAGATCGCCTCGCTGATCCGGCGCGACGTGGCCGAGATCGCTTCCGGCAAGCGCCTCAAGCAGATGGACGGCGCGAAGAAGGTGCGGGCCGCGCTGGGCAAGCGCCGCTTCTTCGACGACGTGGCCGAGCGCATCGACCGGCCTGGCATCGCGACCGGCTTGGTGTGGACGCCGACGGGCGGCGAGATCATTTTCGTCGAGGCGACCCTCACGCCCGGCAAGGGCGAGCTGAAGCTGACTGGTCAGCTGGGCGAGGTGATGAAGGAGTCGGCCGCGGCAGCGCTTTCGTACCTGAAATCGCGCGCAGGCGACATCGGGATCGACCCCACGCTGTTCGACAAGAACGACATCCACGTCCACGTGCCCGCCGGCGCGCAGCCCAAGGAGGGACCGTCAGCCGGGGTGACCGTGCTGACGGCGATGGCGTCGATTCTCACGGGCCGCCCGGTGCGCGACGACGTGGCGATGACCGGGGAGATCACGCTGCGCGGCCGCGTACTGCCGATCGGCGGCATCAAGGAGAAGGTGCTGGGGGCTCACCGCGCGGGCCTGCGACGTGTGCTGATACCGCTGCACAACGAGGCCGACCTCGACGACATCCCCGCCGACCTGCGCAAGCAGATGCAGTTCGTCCTGCTCCAGTCGATCGACCAGGTCCTGCGCGAGGCGCTGGTGTCGCGGCAGCCGGTCGCGCTGAATGGAAACGGCTCGCGGACTACCGTCGTTGCGCGCGCTGCAGGATCCAGCCGTGAGCGGCAAGCTCAGCCGAGTCGTCGAGGTGGGAAAGGGCGCCGCCGCCCCGTCGCGTGAGGGCCTTGCCGATCAGGTAGTCGGCCACGTGCGGGTTCTTCGGCAGCAGCGAGCCGTGCATGTACGTGCCGATGATGGTCCCCTGCACCGCCCCTTCGGTCTTGTCGGCGCCGTTGTTGCCTTTCCCCCTGAGGACCCTACCCAGCGGTTTGGCGTCGGGGCCGAGAAAGGTGCGCCCGCTGTGGTTCTCGAATCCGACGAGCGTGTCGGGCACGATGCGTTCGAGACGTGTCTGGACGATCACGTCGCCAATGAAGCGCTTCTTCCCCGCCTCGGTCCTCACGTCGAGCATTCCGATTCCTTCATAGCGCTCGCCGTTCGCGGTCTGGTAGTAGTGCCCGAGGAGCTGGTACCCGCCGCATACGGCGAGGATCTGCGCGCCGTCATCGATCGCTTTTTGAAGTGATTCCTGTTTGTGCTGGCGGAGGTCGTCGTAGATCAAGGCCTGCTCGCGATCCTGGCCGCCGCCGAAGAAAAAGACGTCGACGTCTCGCAGCCCCTGGGCTGCGCCCCGGCCCAGCTCTTTGAGCTGCGCGTCGAGGCCGTGCCACTCGGCGCGCTTGAGCAACGTGAGGATGTTGCCGCGGTCGCCGTAGATGTTCATCAGGTCGGGGTAGAGCCAGCCGACGGTGAACTTCCCGTTTCCGCTCATGTTTCCCAGTATGGCTGCGCCCATCCGCGCCTCACGAGGTCGGCGCGCAGGTCCAGCAGCGCGGTGTAGGTGCTCAAGACGTAGGCGGTGTCGCCCTCGTCGGTGTTCTTGATCAGAAGGTCGAGCGCTTTTCCCGGGTCGGTCTCGGGTTCCTCTGCCTTCACTCCGGCGTACTTGAGTCGCACGGCGAGGTCGTGCGCGCGGACGCCTGCCGGGATGACAACCCGCGCCCTGTCCCTCAGCTGCTCGAAATCGACGTCCCAGATCCACGAGACGTCGGTGCCGTCGGCCTTGCGGTCGTTGAGGCCGAGCACGTAATTGGTCCCCTTGGCGAGATTGACGGCCGTGCGCACCGTTTCGTTGAAACCGGCCGGGTTTTTGGACAGGACCAGGACGAGGTGGCGGCCGCGGAACTCGACGCGCTCCTGACGGCCGAACGCCGCCTGGAACGTCTTCAGCCTGTCCGCGATGTAGCCTGGCTCGAGGCCGACGCTGTAGGCCGCCGCGTATGCGGCGAGCACGTTGTAGCAGTTGTAAAGGCCGCCGAGCGGAAGCTGGATCCGGGTGCCTGCGATAGTCAGGGCGAGGCTCTCGAATCCGTTGAGCGCGATGTTCGTCGCTGTCAGCTCCGGCTGCGGCCGCCCGAAATCGCCGTTGGGGCAGCGGTAGACGCCGTCGTGGCCGACATAAACCGCTTCGAAGATGAGGCTCGAGCCGCACTTCGGACACGTGCGTGCGTCGGCCGCGTGGGGCAGCGTCCTGGCCGCGAGGGACATGTCGTCGAGGCCGTACCACAGCGGCTTGGATGGCAGCCCTAGGCCGATCTCGGCGACGCGTGGGTCGTCCGCGTTGAGCACCGCCCGTGCGGTCTCGGGAATGGTGCTGAGCGCCTGCTCGATCTTTTTCGCAATCGACTCGAGCTCGCCGTAGCGGTCGAGCTGGTCGCGGAAGAGGTTGAGCACGAGGGTGGTTTTCGGCTGGATCTCGTCCACCGCCCTGGGCAGGCTGGCCTCGTCGATCTCGAAAACGCCCCAGTCGGCTTTGAGCCTTCCGTCTGCCCCGGCCCTGTTCAGCGCCGCGGCGGTGGCGCCGAAGATCAGGTTGGCGCCGGCGCGGTTCGAGACCACGCGATGACCGGCGCCTTCGAGCAGCCAGCTCACGAGTCGTGCGGTGGTGGTCTTGCCGTTCGTGCCGGTGATGACGATGGACCCGTGGGTCAGGTCCTGCGCCAGGCGGGAGAGGATCTTCGGGTCGATGGCGCGCGCGACATCACCCGGCAGCGTGGTGCCGCCGCCGCGCCTGGTGATTCGGCTGAGGGTGCCGGTGGCCTTGCCTGCCCACACGGCAGCCGTCTTGCGGATCAAATGGACCGGCTCAGCGCCGTCCAACAGTCAAGTCGTGCGATCGCTTCCTTTCCCTCTTGCCAGGTCTCCGTCTCTTTGAAGAACGCGGAACCGCTGCCGGTCATCTGCCACCCCGCCCCGAGGCTTTGGGCGAATTCTTTGAGTCGGGGTTCGACATGTTCGGCTGCGCGCCTGAGGTGGTTCGGCCCTTCGCCTCTCACCTCGTCCCACGCACGGTACACGCTGGCCGTCGCCAGCTCGATGCCCGGCCATGCGATGGCGAACCATTTTGCTTCTGACTGCAGGATGGTCAATTTCTCGCCGCGACCCTCGGCGTGCGCGCGCCCGCCCGTGAGGAAAAACGGAACGTCGGAGCCGAGCTGTTGGGCGAGCGCCATCAGGTCGAGGTCGAGGCCGAACATCGTCTTCACGGCCCTCAGTGTCGCGGCTGCGTCGGAGCTCGCGCCAGCCATGCCGGATCCGGGCGGGATTCTCTTGTGGAGGTGGATTCGCGTGGGCAGCTTGCGCCTCGCAGCCTCCTCGACGGAGCGATGGGCATCCAAAACCGAGTTGTTCTCTTGCGGGATATCGAATCCCGACATCGTGAGCGTCGTCTCGGTCGCCATTTCTACCTGGAGGAGGTCGTGGAGGTCGATCTCCTGGAAGGTCGTTCTTATCTGGTGAAACCCGTCGGAGGTGCGGCCGATCACCTCGAGGTCGAGGTTCAGCTTGGCCCGTGCGGGCAGCGCGAGCGTCAACGCGATGGGATCGGCTTCAGCCCCGCCCTGTACCTCGTCGCCCGATCGCGATAGTGCTGCGCGGTAGTGCCGACCCAGTGGTTCGACGAACCGTCGAGTGGTTTCTTGACGGTCGCGGGTACGCCCGCTGCCATGTGCCCGGGTGGAATGTGTCTCCCTTCTTGCAGGACCGCGCCGGCCGCCAGCATCGAGCCCGCCCCCAGCCGGCTGCGCTGAAGCATCGTTGCGCCCATACCGACCAGCGCGCCCTGCTCGACCACGCACCCTTCGAGTTGCGCCGAGTGGCCGACGCTGGCATTTTTCTCGATCACAGTTGGAAGGTCTTCGGCGCAGTGGATGACCGCGTTGTCCTGGATGTTGGCGCCCTCGCCGACTCTGATCGTCGACTCGTCGCCGCGCAGGACCGCGCCGAACCACACGCTGGCGCCTTTTTCGACTTCGACGTCGCCGATGAGGACCGCGGTCGGTGCGATGTAGGCGTCGGGATGCACTTTCGGGCGCCGTCCGCCGAGCTCGAACTCCACCTGCCCCTATAATCCTATCTTCGTGAGTTCTGACTCCCATCTGGTGATCAAGTGCGCCCTGCGCGCGCCCGGCGCGATGACACATGGCTAAACGAACTGCGTCTGCCAAAAAGCAGGCACGCGCGGGTGCGCGGCGGACCGTGCGCAATCGCGCGGTTCGTTCCGAGGTCAAGACGCTGATCGTCAAGGCGCGCAAGTCCCTGAGCGAGGGCGCGTCGGCCGAGCAGGACGTGCGCTCGGCGACGCTGGAGGCGGTGCGCGCGCTGGACCGCGCCGCGTCCAAGGGGATTCTTCACCGGCGAAACGCCGCGCGGCGCAAGGCCCGCCTGGCGCGACAGCTGGTGAAGGTCGCGGCGGCGGCGCCTCCCCCGGCCAAGGGCAAGAAGACCGCCAAAGCCTCCACCAAGCCCGCGGCCGCACCCCAGAAGAAGAAGTAGCTCCTGAAGGGTCGGGCCCTAGAGCCGCGTCAGAAGTACATCCAGGCCGAGCTCAGGGTCGACCTGGCCTGACTTGACCTCCCACTCGTAGTCGCGGATCTGCTTGAGGGCCCGCTCGAGGTGCTCCGCGTTGGCTTGCTGAGCGGCGTCGAACGCCTTCTGCACGACGAAGCGATGCTCGGTCATGCCGTCCTGCACCTGCGACAGCGATTCGCCGCGCTCCTGCCGGGCCTTGACCTCGAGCACGAGCGCGTAGTGGCGGGCGATGCGATAAGCGACAGAAGTCGGCTGCAGGCCTGAGCGGGTGAGGTTGCGGGCGATCTGCAGCGCCTGCGCCGTAGGCCGCGGCAGAAGGTTGTCGGTGAGCTTGAAGATCTCGTCCTCCCGGCCGCCGGCGAGGAGCTCGGCGGCGACCTCCGGCGTCAGCTTCGCGCCGGAAGCCTTGTACGCAGCGAGCTTGGTCAGCTCGGAGTCGATGACGCTGAGGTCGGACGGTGAGACTCGCACCACCTGCGCCGCGAAGTTTGCCGTGAGGCCGTGCTTGTCGGTGGCGCGCCGCGACGCCCACCCGCTCAGCGCACGGCCCTTGAGGTGCTGCATCTCCGCGACCTCGCCGCCGGCGCGTGCGATCGCTTTGGCCAGCTTGTTGGCGGAACCGAGCCGGCCCGCGACCGTGATCAACAGACGCGTGGTGGCGGGAATCTCGGCCACGGCAGGCGCGAGGGGCTCGGCCCGGTGGGCCGGCACCGCGCGTACGAAAACCACCCGGTAGGGGTCGAGGAATGGGGCCTGGAGGACCGCGTCCTGCATCCGAGCGGGCGAAAGGCCGGCGCCCTCGATGGTCTCGAGGCCGAAGTCCGAGACCAGGTTCTTCCGCCAGTCGTCGACGGTGGCGCGTGCGCGCTCGTCGACGAGGAAGCGCTCCTCGCCGTGGAGCAGCAGCGCCGTGACTGCAGCCCGACTGGTGGTTCGCGGCATGGGCCGATCGTAGTTAGAACGGCAAAGTGATGGTGCCCTCCTGGTCCGTGCGCAGGACGTTGGGTGGAAAGCCGGCCGCGAGGCGACCGGGGCCGCGAGAGGCGATGAGCTGCGTTTCGGGGCTGATCGCCGCGCGAGCGAGCACAGGCGAGAGGGCGCTGCGCCCGCCGAGCGGCAATAGAAGATCGGTGCATGTTCCGCCCAAGCGCTGCGCTGCGACCGTCTGGGCGTCGAGATCGAGGTCGCTGAAGTCGCAGAAGGAGCGGCCGCCCGCGGCAATCGCCCGAAAGGCAAGGTCGGCGGCGCCGTTCACGTCGCCAGGTGCGCCTGGCTCCGGCGCCAGGATCTGGAGGACGAAACCGGCGAGCGCGATGGTCTCTCCCGCCCGCACCGCGCGGATGGACGCTCCGCGAGCCACCTGCTCGAGGGCGGCCGTCCGCCATGCTGAACCGCCCAGGTTCGCTTGCGGCACGAGCACGGTGCTTGCCGCGCGGTCCAGGCCGGCCAACCCACCGACGTGACCGAGACTGGGCGCTGTGATGATGAGCGCGTCGAGGTTTCGCTGCCATGGGGGAAGCTGGGTGCCGAGCTCATCCGTGAGCTTGGCCGGGCCTGGGCCACCGTCGACCAGGACGGCGCCATGCGGACCGCGGAGCAGCACCGCCTGGCCGTCGCCGACGTTCATGACGACGACCTGGGGCGGTGAACTGGCCCACAGGAGGAGCGCCACCAGCGAGATACACGCAGGTCCGACGGCTGTCGCAGCGAGCGCGAGCTTGCGGCGATGCCCTCGGGAGTGCGCCGCAGCGACCGCCGGTCCGAGCGCCGAGTAGTAGGCCACGCCGAGCCAGGTCGGAAAAACCGGAATGGTGATCGCGGCGGCCGGCACCCTGGCCAGGACGTAGGCGACGTGCTCGATGTAGGCGACGAGGCCGGTGATCGGGATCGCCGCGGCGCGAGCGACATCCGGGACGAATGACAGGGCGCCGAGCAACAGCCCGCATGTGACGAGGACCGGCAGGACCGGAAGGGTCAGCGCATTTGCGATCGGCGCCACGGGCGATAGGACGTGAAAGTCGATGGCCATCATGGGCAGCGTTCCGACCTGGGCGGCGCAAGTGACCGCAAACGGTTCGCGCACAACATGCGGGAGAAACACCACGCGCCGGGCGATGGCGGGCGTCAGCAGGATGATCGCTGCCGTGCCGGCAAAGGAAAGCTGGAAGCCCACGTCCCAGGCGAGCTCGGGGTGCCAGCCCAACATCACCGCACCGGTGATCGCAAGCGATGTCCAGACGTGCGAGGGCTGTCCCAGGTGTGTGGCCGCGAGGGCGAGGCCTCCCATCGCGGATGCGCGCACCGCCGCCGGCGTCGCGCCGCCGACCATCGCATACAGGGCGATCAAACCGACTGCGGGCCAGGTTGCGTAGCGGCGCATCAGCGGTTTCAGCGCACCCTGGACGATGCGGGCGAAGACCGCGACCTTCAGCCCGCTGAGGACCAGCAGGTGGATCAGGCCCGTCGCGATCAACGCGTTCTGCAGCTGCGCGGGAATGCCCTGCCGAATGCCGAGCACTATCCCGAGGAGGACCGACGCGTGGGGCGCAGGCAGGGCATCGTCGAGGGCGGCGATGCACCGCCTGCGGAGCCAGCCCGGAATCCCGGCGATACCGGCCTCGCTGCCCGTGACCTCGAAGCTCGAGGCCTGGAGCTCGAGATAGACGTGATGTTGCGCCAGGTAAGCGCGACGGTCGAACGTGGGCAGGTCGCGAGGAAGCCTCAACTTGCCGCTGGCTCGAACCTGGTCCCCGTATGAGGCTACTCCCGGCCCACGCCAGCGCACCATGAGGTTGCCGACGCCACTGATCGCCTCTGCGGCGGTGTCGATCTGGCTGGGCTCGATCAGAACTTCGGATCCGCCACCGGCAGGCCGGCTGTCGTCGGTAACACGCCCAGTGACCACGACTGTCGAGCCAGCGAGTGCCGCTGCGCGAACATGGGTCTGCGGATCAACGGGCGGCAGCTCAGCGCGGCCCACGGCGAGCAACGCAATGGACAGCGCGAGGGCGATGATGGCAGGCCGCAGCAACAGGGCGAGGGTCATGAGAGGCAGGGCCGCCGCGATGGCGATCGCGCCGATCGCCGGCTGCGCAGGAACCAGCACGACGGTGGCGGCGAGGGCGGCCGACCACACAAGGGCCAGGATCAGCGCGGGGAAGCGGGTCATAGCGCCACATACCGCCGCGTGATGACGTATTCGGCCTCGCTCATGCCCAGGACGTCGACCAGCTCGCGAGTGTTCTGAAAGCCGCCGAAGTTCGTCCGGTACTCGATGCACTCCTGGGCGAAGGCCGGTGTGAATCCGGGGACCGTTTCAAGCTCTTCCAGGGTCGCGGTGTTGAGGTTCGTGCGGACGGTCACGGTTCCCGAGGCCGTCTTGGCAAAGCCGACTTTGACCTGTTCGCCGTCCTTCAGACGACCGGCAAGGTTGGGCAGCTTGGACATGTCTGCGTCTGGGCTCAGGCCTCCGGCCGCGGCGATGGCGTCGAAAACCCGGTCTCCCCGGGGGAGTCGGTAGAGCCCGGGATTCTCGACCGCACCGGAGACGTCGATCAGGAGGCCAGGTTGAGCAGGGACGTCGAGCGCCGGGTCGATCGCGGTCGGTGCGGGCGTCGCGGAGGCCTTGATCGAGGAGCTGTAGGCGTACGCGCCGGCAACCGACGCCAGGCCGAGCGTGACCGGAACGGCCAGCAAGAAGGGCCGCTTCCATCCCGGAACGAAACGAATGGGGATTTGCATGGCCCCGAGGCTAGGGTTGTCTGGCGAACGTGAAAACCCAGCCTGTTAAGTGTGGTTCCCGGGGAAGGATTCGAACCTTCGGTCGAGGATCCAAAGTCCTCTGCCTTACCGCTTGGCCACCCGGGAGCGTCATCAACACTAGCGCTCGGTCGGGCACCATCCCCGCCCCCGGCGTGACCTCAAACCGGGCTCGAGCGTTGGGTCTTCGGATGAGGCTCTGGCTCCTTGCTGCCGTGCTGCTGCTCGTAGCGGGCTGCGGTGCGTACCAGTTCCCAGGTGACTCGCCATCACCTTCGCCTTCCACGGGCACCGTGAGCGGTCGCGTGATTGCAGTGCCTTGCTCGCCGATCGAGCCGGTCCAGCCGGCGGGGAGCACCTGCGCCGGGCGGCCGGTGCCGGACCTGGAACTGGATTACGTGGCCGGGACGAGCGTCAGCAAGGCGGTCACCGATTCCAAAGGCAACTACGTGGTTGAGCTGAAGCCCGGCAGTTACGCCGTGAAGATGAGGACGTACATGCGAGTGATCAGCGGAGCGCTCAACATCACCGTCGCGGCAGGCTCGAGCTCGACCGTCAACTACGTGCTCGACTCAGGCATCCGGCAGCCTGTACCGCAGCAGTAGGACCGCGCTACAACCCACCCACTTACCCCCCACCCACCCTGGGGTAGGTGTGCGGCGGGAATGTACCGGCGTCCGTCGGGCAGTGTCAACCCCGCCGGTTAAGGCACGAGGTTGATCAGCCGGTCCGGCACGTAGATCACCTTCGAGGGCCCGCGCCCGTTGAGCGCGGCGTTGACCTTCCCACTCGCCAGGGCTGCCCTGGTCGCGTCGGCCTCGGACAGCCCAGCGTCGACCTCGATCCTGTCCCGCAGCTTGCCCGCGACCTGCACGACAAGCACCACCATAGGCTCCGCCGCCGCCTCCGCATCAAACGCCGGCCAGGCGGCGTCCGCGAGCAAGCCCTGCTCGCCGAGCCGCTCCCACATCTCCTCGCCGATGTGCGGCGCGAGCGGATTCAGCAGCCTCACCAGCGTCCGCACCGCTGCGTCCCACTCCGCGTCACGCGCGCCACCACTCTGCAGGTAGTCCTGCATCGTGTTGGCCAGCTCCATCAAGAACGCGACCGCCGTGTTGAACCGCAGCTCGTCGTAGTGCTCGGTAACCCTTCCGACGGTCTGCGCCACCTTGCGCCGCAGCATCGTCGCGTCCACCCGCGCACCCGCGGCGCCGCCCTCCGCAACCAGTGACTCGGGCTCGAGCACCAACCGCCAGACTCGCTGCAAGAACTTGACCACGCCGTTGAGCCCGGCCTCGGACCATTCGACGTCCTCTTCTGGCGGTCCGATGAACATCTCGTAAACGCGCCCCGCATCCGCGCCCTGCGCACCGGACAGCTCGGCGATCGACACTCCGTTGCCCGCGGATTTCGCCATCACCTGTCCGAATCGCTTGACCATGCCCTGGTTGAACAGCCGCGTGAAAGGCTCCGATGCGTCGAGCATGCCCGCGTCATGCAGCACCTTGATGAAGAAGCGCGAATAGAGCAGATGAAGGATCGCGTGCTCGACGCCGCCCGTGTACTGGTCCACCGGCATCCAGTGGTTCGCGAGCTCGGAATCGAACGGTTCGCGAGAGTCATGCGGGCTGGCGTACCGGAGGAAATACCACGACGAGTCGATGAAGGTGTCCATGGTGTCGGTTTCTCGACGGGCTTCCTCGCCCCCAAGCGGACATGTTGTCCGGTACCAATCCGGCTGCTCCGAGAGCGGCTTGTATTCGACAGGCAGTTCGACAGGCAGCTGGTCGATGGGCACCGGAACGATGCCGTGAGTCCGGCAGTACACGACTGGGATGGGCGCGCCCCAGTAGCGCTGCCGGGAGATCAGCCAGTCGCGCAGGCGGTACTTGACCGCACGCTTGCCGACGCCCTTTGATTCCAGCCAGTCGCAGATTCGATCGAAGGCGACGTTCGACTCCAGGCCGTTGAACTGGCCGCTGTTCACCATCACGCCGGGTCCCACGTACGCCTCGCGCAGAACTCCCTGAGGGCCGGTCGGCGGCGCGATGACCTCGCGGATGGGCAGGTCGTACCGGCGCGCGAACTCGAAGTCGCGCTCGTCGTGGGCCGGAACGGCCATGATGGCGCCCGTGCCGTACGTCATCAGCACGTAATCGGCGACCCAGATCGGGATCTTTTCGCCGTTGACAGGGTTGATCGCGAAGCCGCCCGTCGCGACGCCAGTCTTGTCGCGCTCGGTGGAGAGGCGCTCGATCTCGGTCTCTTTGCGCGCCTTCTCCACGTACTCGCGCACGCGGGCCCGGTGCTTCTCGGTCGTCACGCGCTCGACCAGGGGATGCTCCGGCGCAAGCACCATGAACGTCGCACCGAACAGCGTGTCGGGACGCGTGGTGTAGATGCGGATCGTCTGGTCGGGATGGCCGTCGACCGGGAAGTCGGCCTCGGATCCCATGCTGCGGCCGATCCAGTTGGTCTGCATGACGCGCACCTTGTGCGGCCACCGGTCCAGCGTGGCGAGGTCGTCCAGCAGCCGGTCGGCGTAGTCGGTGATCTTAAAGAACCACTGCTCGAGGTCCCGTTTCTCGACCTCGACGTCGGGATGCCGCCAGCAGCGACCGTTGATCACCTGCTCGTTGGCCAGCACCGTCTTGTCGACCGGGCACCAGTTCACCGGCGCCATCGCCCGGTAGGCCAGACCACGTTCCAGCATCAACAGGAAGAGCCACTGGGTCCACCTGTAGTAGTCGGGCATGCAGCTGGTTACCTCGCGGTCCCAGTCGTAGAGGATCCCCATCATCTTCAGGTCGTGCTTGCTCTTGGCGATGTTGTCCAGCGTCCACTTCTGCGGATGCAGGCCCGGGTGCTGCATCGCCGCGTTTTCGGCCGGCAGGCCGAACGCGTCCCACCCGAACGGGTGGAGGACCTCGAAGCCCTGCATCCGCTTCATTCGGGCCAGCGCGTCGCCCATCACGTAGTTCCGGGCGTGGCCCATGTGGAGCTCGCCCGAGGGATACGGATACATGACGAGGTCGTAGAACTTCGGCCGCGCGGAGCTGTCCGAGGCCTTCATCACGCCGCGCTCGGCCCAGACCTTCTGCCACTTGGGCTCGATCTCCTGGGGTACGTAGACGCTACGGCGGGGCCGGCCGGCCATGGGTCTCAAATTTTAGGGACGCCAGTTCGTGGCCCACGATCGCCGCCAGCACCAGCGCCGCACCCACCGCCTGCAGCAGGCCGAGGCGCTGGCCGGCCAGCACCACCGCCGCGGCCAGCGCCCAGGCCGGCTCGGTGGCCAGGATGAGAGCGGTCCGATTGGCGCTGATGAAGCCCTGAGACCAGGTCTGGATGTAGAAACCCAACGCGGAGGAGAAGACCCCGCTGATCACAATTGCGAACCAGACCGATCCGCTCGGCACCTGCAGCTGCCAGCTCCCGCCCGCGCTGAAGATCAGCGCCGACGTCCCCATCTGGACCATGGCGAGCGGCGCCGCCGGCAGTCCCGGCGACCAGCGTCCCAGGAGAACGATGTGGAGCGCGAACAGCACAGCGCATAGGAGGACGAGGAGGTCGCCGAGTCCCATGCCCGACGGCCGTCCAGTCAGGAAGCTGAGGCCCGCCAGCGAGACGGCCGTCGCCACCCATGTCCACCACCTGATGCGTGCTCCGAAGATGCGGTTCAGCAGAGGCGTGAAGACGACGAACAGGCCGGTGATCAAGCCCGCGCTGCCCGGGCTCGTCTGGGTGAGACCGACCGTCTGCGTCAGGTATCCCGCCGCCAGGACCCCACCGACGACCACGCCGATGCGCAGCTCGCGTCGCGTGGGCAGCCGCCGCACGAGCAGAGCCATTACGACGAGCGCCAGCGCGAAGCGGACCTGCAGGAACGGCAGGGTCGGGTACTGTGTGACAGCGTCCTTCACCAGGACGAAGGTCCAGCCCCACACCGCCGTGACCATCAGCAGCAAAAGGACGTAGATCAATGGAGCGACTGTGGGCGCCGTGGCGCATGCGTTACATCGGTGGCGAGCAGAAGCCAGGCTGCCTCTTCTGCCGCGTCGTCGAGCACCCGGACGACGAGGACGCGAAACTCGTGGTGTGGCGCCCGAAAGGCGCGATCGTGCTCCTCAACAAGTTTCCGTACAACCCCGGCCACGCCATGGTGGCGCCGATCGCGCACAAAGCCAGTCTCGAGGACCTCGAGGCTGCCGAGGCCGCCGATTTGATGAGCGCCGTGCAGCGCACCTTCAAAGTGCTGCGGGAGGCGATGAATCCCGACGGGCTCAACGCCGGCGTCAACGCCGGCAGCGCCGCGGGCGCAGGCATGCCCGACCATGTTCACTTCCACGTAGTGCCGCGCTGGAACGGCGACACCAATTTCATGGCGGTGATCGACGACGTGAAGATCGTCAACGAGGCGCTGGCTCAGACGGCCGAGAAGCTCAAGCAGGCTTTCGCCGCCACGTAATCCGACCTCCGGCGATTGTCGCGACGACGCGATTGCCATCGACCACGGTCAGGTCGCAGAGCTTGCCGGCTTTCAGTGCGCCGAGCTCGCCCTCCATGCCGGCCGCGTAGGCGGCGCCAGACGTGTAGGCACGCAGCGCGGAGACACGCGTAAGCGCGAGCTCGGGATGCCAGCCCGCAGCGCGCCGCCACGCGGTGGCGGCCTCGATCCCTTCCAGCGGGTCGGCTGTCTCGACCGGTGCGTCGGAACCAAAAGCGAGCCGCACGCCGGCGCGCTCCAGCGCCCGCCAGGCATAGGCGTACCTGGTGACGGCCGGCCAGGTCGAGTCGGCCAGCTCGCGGTCGGCGACGGCGTGGATGGGCTGCATCGAGGCGATAACCCCGAGCCTGGCCATCCGCGTCATGTCTTTCGGGTTGACGCACTGCGCGTGTTCGACGCGCGGCCGCCACATGCGCCACGCGGTGCGGTGTGGCGTCAGCGCGTCGAGCGCCCGGCGGACCGCGCCATCCCCGATCGCGTGCAGGCATACGTTCAGCTCAGCCCGTGTGCATCGTTCGATCAGATCGACCAGGTCCGGCTGCGCCAGCCGCGCGGTGCCCGAGCCGTCAAGCATCTCCGCGGTCCGGCTGCCTAACGTGCCGTCGAGGAAGGCCTTCACGCCCCAGATGCGCAGCCAGGGATCACCCCAGCCCGAGCGCACGCCCATGCGCTCCGCGTGAGACAGGTCTGCGAGCGGCAGGTTGTAGGTCACGCGGACCGGCAGCTGCCCGCGTGAGCGCAGGCGCTGTAGGGAACCAAGGCCGGCGGCGGTGTCCATCGCATGGACCGATGTGATCCCCAGTCGCGCGAGGTCGGCGAGCACGTGGGCCATCGCGGCATCCAGGTCGGCGTCGGCCGGCCGAGGCAAGACCCGCGACGCGAGCTGCATCGCGGTCTCGCGGAGGATGCCGGTCGGCTCGCCGCGCGCGTCGCGATCGACAAGCCCTCCTGACGGATCCGCGGTGGTGCCATCGATGCCCGCCGTGCGCAGCGCCGCGCTCGAGACCCAAGCGGAGTGACCGTCCTTTCGCCGCAGGTAAGCCGGGCGGCCGCCCACCGCCAGGTCCAGCTGCTGTCGGGTCGGAAACGCCGGCTCGGGCCAGGAGTCGTTGTACCAGCCCGCACCGACGACCCATCCACCCCTGGGCAGGCTCTTCGCCCACGTCCGCAGTCGCGTCAGCACGTCGCCGAGACTCGAGCTGCCGGTCAGGTCAACGGCCAGCTGGCGCTCGGCCAGCCCTTCGAGATGGATGTGTGAATCGGTGAGGCCAGGCCAGGCGGTCCCCCTGAGCCTGACCACGTCCGCTCGCCGTCCCGCGGCGGCTCGAGCCGCGGCGCCGACCGCCAGGATGCGCCCATCGATCCCGCACGCCACTTCTGGTTCACATCCGGCGAATAGAACCGTCGAGATCACAGGCCGTACGACTTCGCGATGATCTCCTTCATGATCTCGTCGGTGCCCGCACCGATCCTCGCCAGCCGGGCATCGCGCCAGGCCCGCTCGACCGGGAACTCGCGCATGTACCCGTGGCCGCCGAGGATCTGGATCGCGTCATCCGCGACCTCACACGCGACCTGCGTCGCGAGCAGCTTGGCCTGCGAGATCTCGCGCACGGGGTACTCGCCCTGGTCCCACTGCTTCGCGGTCTGATAGACGAAGGACTGGACGGCCGCGATCTTCGTCCCCATGTCGACGAGTCGGTGCTTGATCACCTGGAAGTCGGAGATCGGTTTGCCGAACGCCTGCCGGTTACGCGCGTACTCCATGGTGTACTCGAAGACACGCCCTGCGCCTGCGATCGCTCCCGCGGCCGCGATCATGCGCTCACCCTGCAGCTCCCACATCAGGTTCTTGAACCCATCGCCTTCTTCGCCGATGAGGTTGGCAACCGGCACATGACAGTCGTCGAAAAGCAGCTCGGCCGTGTCGGAGGAGTGCATGCCCAGCTTCTTCAAGGTCCGGGTGACCTCGAAGCCCGGCGTCCCCTTATCGATCACGATCAGGTTGAAGCCGGCGTGGCCCCTCTCGCGCTCGGTCTTGGTGACAACCAGGGCCCACTGGCAGCGGGCGCCGTTCGTGATGAAGATCTTCCGGCCGTTGACGATGAACTCGTCGCCAAAACGTCGCGCGGTGGTGGTGATGCCGGCCACATCGGAACCCGCGTCCGGCTCCGTGATGGCCAAGGCGGCGATCTGCTCGCCTCGAATCGCCGGCACGAGCCAGCGCCGCTTCTGCTCCTCGGTGCCAAACCGGAAGATCGGCGGCGTGGCCATCTCGGCCTGCACGGCGACCGCCATCCCGAGCCCCCCGCACCCGGCCCGCGCCATCTCCTCCGACAGGACGACCGCGCTGAAGTAGTCGCCGCCCTGGCCGCCGTATTCCGATGGGTAGCGGAGGCCGAGAAAACCCAGCTCGCCAAACCGCCTGAAGATGGAGTCGGGAAAGGTTTTCTCCTCCCACTCCTCGAGGTGTGGCTGAACCTCTTTCTCGAGGAACTTCCGGATGTGGAGGCGGAGCTCCTCGTGGGCCTCCGTGAAGTACATCAACGCCACGAGTGTATGCCGCGGCCGGGGCCGGGCTTACGGTATGATTCGCGGCCGTACCCCACTTGGTGGATCAAACATGCACTGGGAGTTGGATTGGGCTCGGTAATCAAGAAGCGGCGCAAGAAGATGCGCAAGCACAAGCACAAGAAGATGCTCAAGAAGACGCGGTGGCAGCGCCGCGCCCACGCCTGACCGGCGCCGGTTAGGATAGGCGTTCGATGGGCTGGGTAATCCTTGGCGTCGTAGTCGTCCTGGTGGTCGCCTGGTTCGTTTTCACCTACAACGGCCTGGTCTCCGCCCGGAACAGGACCCAGGAGGCGTGGTCCGAGATCGACGTCGAGCTGAAGCGACGCCACGACCTGATCCCGAACCTGGTCAACACCGTGCAGGGCTACATGGGCCACGAGCGAGGCACCCTCGAAGCTGTCACCAACGCCCGCGCCAACGCAGTCGCTGCGGGGGCCACTGGCGACCCGGCCAAGATCGGACAGGCCGAGAACATGCTGTCGCAGAGCCTGCGCAGCCTGTTCGCGGTGTCGGAGAACTACCCGGACCTCAAGGCGATCTCGGCCTTCACGAACCTGCAGGAGAACCTGACCGCGACCGAGGACAAGCTCGAGTTCTCCCGCCGCTTCTACAACGGCAACGTGCGCGACTACAACATCAAGCTGCAGACCCTCCCGACCTCGCTGATCGCCGGGGCTCTCGGGTTCAAGCCGTTCGGCTTCTTCCAGGCGGACGAAGGCGACCGCACCGTGCCGCAGGTCAGCTTCGGCAACATGCCGGCCCCCGGATCACCCGGCTCGCTGCCCCCCGCGGCCGGAACCGGCGGCCCGCCTGCCCAAGGTTCGGCCGGACCTCCGCCACCAAGCTAGGCAGATCTGGCCCAGTCGGCGGCGAATCTCGTCACGTACGACTGCACGGCCGCGGGATCGTCCGTCTCGATGTCGAGCTCGTGATTGACCCCGAGCCCGCTCACGGTCCAGTTCGCCGAGCCCAGCACCAGCTCGCCGTCGAACAACCCGATCTTGGCGTGGAGCAAGACGCCCCTTGGAACCGGGTACCATCGGACCTCGACACCACCCGCGCGCAACACTGCATAGGCGTGCAGGTTGTAGACCTGGTTCGGGTCGAGCAGGACCTTCACGATCGCGCCTCGGCGGTGGGCGATCACCAGCTCGGCGATGACCGCAGCGTCGGTCAGGGTGTAGACCTCCGCCAGCACCCTGTGTACAGCGCTGTTCAGGGCGTGCTCGAGCAAGGCGCGGATCTCGCTTCCGGGGGCCGTCTGGGCCACGGCACCTGATATCTGCTGCAGCGGCGCAGGATGCCCGCCCGCCATGTCCCAGTCCTGGTCGAAGATGCGTACAAGCCGATCGACCTCGACGCTGTTGCGGGTCTCGAGCACGTAGTCGTGGTTGCGGTCGCTGTGACGACCCCAGTTCATCCCGCCCACCGCGGCCTCGTCATCGGCGATCAGCAACTTGACGTGATCGATCTGGTGCCGCGCGTCGTCCACCGGGTAGACGCGCTCGGGCACCCGCATCGCGTCGAGGACCCTGGCGGCCCGCCGGCTGGCTCTGACGGTAGGGTCGGTTATCACCCTGACGTGCACTCCGCGCGCCTCCGCCGCCCCGATGTCGCGCACCAGGTCGGTGCGTTCCAGCTCATACATCTCGACCAGAACTCGATGGCCGGCCGAGCGGATCAGCCGGGCGACGAGCGTGAAGATGCCGGCGTCCTGCCACAGCTGCACTTCGCTGCGAGAAATATTGCCGGCGGCGGGCGTCGAAACGTAAGCCGGGTTCGAGCAGCCCACCGGGGAAAGGAGGAGGAACAGCAGGCAGGCCACTCGCACCACAGCGCGGAAAAACTACCGGCCGTGCGGACGCCCGCCAACCCAGCTTGTAAAGGCCGGAACGCTAGATCGTTTCGACCCTCATGCCCGCCCGTGCGCCCAGCAGCTTGTCGGCCCGAGCCTCCCGCACGCCGACCTCGAGGTACCCCATGCTCCCCACGTACACGAACGGCTCGCCGGGCCTTGCCTCGGAATAGGTTTTAGCCGTCGCCACGATGTCGTGGTTGTGGACGCGCAGGCGCCGCACCGGCGGCTTGAGATTCGTGACCAGGTTGCCAAAGCCGTCCGTCCAGAGCACTCGGGGTCCGCTGTCGGGGAGCGGCGCCGGGGGATCGGTCGGAGGGCCGAGCGACTCGATCGGAACACCAGAAGCGAGAGCCGCCGCGGCCGGCGCAAACACGTCACGACCCTCGAAGGTCGGAGCACCGTGGGGCCGGGGGGCGAGCTCGTGCACCGCCTGGACCCCGACTTCGTCGATCACGATCGCGAAGAGACCGTTGTCGGGCCCGATGTAGTAGCGCCCGCCGGCCTGGACGATCAGGCGCCGCCGCGTGCTCCCCACACCAGGATCGACGACCGCAAGGTGCACCGAACCGCCGGTGAAATGGCGGGTTCCGGCGAACAGCATGAACGCGCCGGCAGAGACATCAAAACGAGGCACCTCGTGACTGACGTCGACCAGCATCGCGTGCGGGCAACCCGCCAGCACCACGCCCTTCATCGCCGCCACGAGTGGGGAACCGGAACCGAAGTCGGTCGTGAAGGTTACGACCGGTGGGCCGGCGAGCCCGCTACCAGTACCTTGTTTCTTTCCAGGGGTCTGCTTCGTCGTGATAGCCACGTTGCTCCCAGAAACCTAGCCGGTTGCGCTCCATGAACTCTAGCCCGCGCAACCACTTCGCCGATTTCCAGAAGTACTTCGACGGGACGAACAGGCGCAGCGGCCAGCCGTGGTCGGGGGTCAGGTCCTCGCCGTTCCACGCGTAGCACAGCAGGTTGTCCTCGCCGTCGAGGACGCTCAGCGGCACCGAGGTCGTGTACCCGTACTCGCAGTGCGCCATCACGTACCTCGCTTCAGGCTTCGGCTTGACGCGTTCGAGGATCTCCCGAATCGGGACGCCCGTCCACCGGTCGCCCAGCCGGCTCCAACCGGTCACGCAGTGGATGTCCGCCACAACCTCCTTCGAAGGCAGCGCCCGCAGCTCGTCGTAATCGAGTGTCAGATCGTGCTCCACCGCCCCGAAGACGTTGAAGTCCCACCTTGCGAGGTCCGTCTTGGGCACGGGACCGAAATGGAGGAGCGGCCAGCGGTCGGGCGCGGTGAGCGTCTGGCCGGGCGGGATTCGCGCGGGATCGACGCCTCCGGGTATGCGTTTGCTTTTGAAGAAGGAGGCCACTCAGGGCGAGTATAGGGACGCGGGTATACTCCGATTTCGCCCCCCATTGCCGTGGCTATGTGGGCCCGTAGCTCAGCTGGGAGAGCGCGTGAATCGCACTCACGAGGCCAGGGGTTCGAATCCCCTCGGGTCCACT
>JACXTT010004133.1_pt1 | contig 21713 bp, 21 predicted proteins | sample 9270951 | NCBI WGS metagenome assembly JACXTT01 (sample SAMN15532306, study PRJNA645909) | rock metagenome | isolation source: weathered quartz diorite | place: Puerto Rico | collected 2017-06-21
GAACTTGGCCGCGAGCACCTTGGTTAGGGCGGCGGTTAAGGTGGTCTTGCCGTGGTCGACGTGGCCGATGGTGCCGACGTTTAAGTGCGGTTTGGTGCGGTTGAATTTTTCCTTGGACATCGAAGCAGCCTCGTCTAGTTATTTCAGTTAAACGTATTCTTTAAAAATTAATTCTTAAAAAAAAAATTCTTTCTCAAAAAATTCTGGAGCCCATAATCGGAATCGAACCGATGACCTCTTCCTTACCAAGGAAGTGCTCTGCCGACTGAGCTATATGGGCAAAAAATTCATACAGCCCAATTCTTAAGCTGGAGCGGGTAATGGGAATCGAACCCATATCATCAGCTTGGAAGGCTGAGGTTCTACCATTGAACTACACCCGCCTTGGTGTTTACGTTTCGTGATAAACCGTCTCGCCTATCGCTCCGCTCCCGCTCCATCCGGCTCGCCACCGACCTGGTGGAGGGGGGTGGATTCGAACCACCGAAGGCAGAGCCGTCAGATTTACAGTCTGATCCCTTTGGCCGCTCGGGAACCCCTCCGGAAAAAACGAAGCCGCGAATTTTGCTGGACTGCGCCCAGCTTGTCAATCGATATCGTTGATTTTTTGAATAAACTGCGCGACTTTTGCTGACAGATCGACTCTCCTACTTGCGGCGTTGCGTCGCCTGGCGGCGGATTAAATTCAGCGCCGAACCGGCCATAAACCAGGCAATTTGCTCTTTTGTCAGGCTGTGCAAGGCAAAAAACGTTTCCTGACTATTATCCGCATGCTGAATGCGGACTTCGATTTTTTGGCCAGGGCTAAGTTTTTCGAGCCCCATAAAACTCAGGCGATCATCCTGACGAATGCGCTCATAGTCGTCAGAATCGGCGAAAGTCAAAGGCAAAACGCCTTGTTTTTTAAGATTAGTCTCATGAATACGGGCGAAACTGCGCACCAACACCACGCGGCAACCCAAATAACGTGGGCTCATGGCGGCGTGTTCGCGCGAACTGCCTTCGCCGTAATTTTTATCCCCGACCGCGACCCAGCCTAAGGTCTTGGCTTTATAGGCACGAGCAATTTTCTGCAATTCTTCGCCCGTTTGCCCCGTCAACACATTGAAACCGGTGCCTGGCTTGGCGGTAAAAACATTGTCGACGCCAGAAAACATATTGTCACTGATGCGATCGAGATGGCCGCGAAATTTAAGCCACGGACCGGCCGGAGAAATATGATCGGTGGTGCACTTGCCGCGCGCTTTCATTAGCACGGGTAAATTTTGATAGCCAGCGGTTTTATCCACGGGCTCGAATGGCTCAAGTAAAGCTAAGCGCTCGCTTTTAGCATTCACCACTACGTTGACCGCAGCTTGGTTTTCCGCGGGCGCGACATAACCGTCCCGACCCGGATCAAATCCCTTGGTCGGTAGTTCCGCGGCGCTGGGAGCTTCGAGTTTTAGCGTACTACCATTCGCTTGCACGCCTTCATGGATCGGATCAGTATCGAGACGGCCGGTGAGCGCATACGCCACCACTACTTCGGGGCTGGCGATGAAAGCATGCGTCGCCGGATTGCCGTCATTGCGTTTAGGAAAGTTGCGATTGTACGAAGTCAGAATCGAATTCTTCTCGCCTTTACTGACATCGCTGCGTTCCCACTGACCGATGCACGGTCCGCAAGCATTGGCCAACACCATTGCGCCGATGGCTTCAAGATCGGCCAACATACCATCGCGCTCAATCGTCGCGCGCACTTGTTCCGAACCTGGCGTCACCATGAATGGCACCACCGCTTTTAAACCCGCGGCCTTGGCTTGACGCGCGATGTGCGCGGCGCGGCCGATGTCTTCGTAAGAAGAATTGGTGCAGCTGCCGATGAGCGCGGCTTTGATTTGGGGCGGATAATCGTGCGCGTTCACATCCGCTGTCAGCTGCGACACCGGGCGCGCCAAGTCAGGTGTATGTGGCCCGACCACGTGCGGTTCCAGTTTCGAAAGATCGATCTCGACGATTTCGTCGTAATATTTTTCCGGATGCGTCAGCACTTCGGCGTCGGCGGTGAGATGCTCCGCCAAACTGGAAGCAAGGCTTGAGATTTCGGCGCGATTAGTGGCGCGCAAGTAATCCGCCATGCGTTTGTCGAAAGGAAAAATCGAAGTGGTCGCGCCCAACTCCGCGCCCATGTTGGTTACCGTGCCCTTGGCGGTGCAAGAAAGCGATTCCGCGCCCGGTCCAAAATATTCGATGATCTTATTGGTGCCGCCCGCGACGGTAAGCATGCCAGCCAATTTAAGAATGACATCTTTACCGCTGGTCCAACCGGAGAGTTTTCCGGTTAAACGCACGCCGATCAATTTCGGCCACAACAATTCCCACGGTAAACCGACCATGACGTCCACCGCATCCGCGCCGCCCACGCCAATGGCGAGCATGCCCAAACCGCCCGCGTTCGGCGTATGCGAATCGGTGCCGATGATGAGTCCGCCCGGAAAAGCGTAATTCTCCAAAATCACTTGATGGATGATTCCCGAACCCGGCTTCCAGAAACCCATGCCGTACTTGTTCGATGCGGTGGCGAGAAATTCGTACACCTCTTTATTGGCGCTCTCCGCTATTTCGAGATCCTTGAATGCACCCACCTTGGCGCGAATCAGGTGATCGCAATGCACTGTCGTCGGCACCGCCGTTTCCGAGCGTCCCGCGGTCATGAATTGCAATATCGCCATCTGCGCGGTGGCGTCTTGCATGGCGACGCGGTCGGGATGCAGCCCCACCGTGGTTTTGCCGCGTTCGGGCAATTCCGCGTTCAGATCGGCCTTATGCGCGAACAGAATTTTTTCCGCCAGCGTCAACGGACGTTTCACGCGGCTTCGCACCGCGGCCATGCGCGCCGCCAACGATTGATAGTAATGACGCACCGTTACCACGGCATCAATAGGTGTTTTTTCCATTGGAGTTCTGCAAATTTCAACTAGAAACGGGATTGTAAATCAAGACAACGCAATTAGGTATGCTAGTTATACGATGCGGATTTCGAGCTTCTGTTTCTTATCCACGCTGCTGATATGTTTATCCTCACACAGAGGCAGCATCAGGATTGTGCCGACCAGAGAAAGACGATCTCAAGGATTCGGGTCAGAACGTGAACGAGCGAGCAAAGTCATACGGCGCTGGATGGAGCATGGCAATGCTAATTACGCCAAGCCCTTCCTCGCGCCAAGGTGGACGATTGGTTAAGTTGTTAAACAATTTTTCTTGCGGCGCGCCACACCCAACAAACCCATCAGCCCCGAGCCAAACAACCATCCGGCAGCAGGCACAGGTACAGCCGCGGGCGCCGTAAGAAACTGACCTGACGCGGAAGTGAACGTCACGCCCGGAGGCAAGGTGATCGTGATCGGATCCATAGCGTCACAACTGCCACCGCCAGTGGCGGAATGATCAACGCACTGGAGATAGGTGCGCAGATAAACACCATTAGCGGGGTTTACGTAATTGATCGGGAAATCGATGCTGGCGCTTAGAGAGCCGCCGCTGTTGTTCCGGCACACCGTAACATCGGGAAACAAACTTGGATTCATACAACCGGATGCAACGTTGAATGTATCAATATCGAAACTATTGTTGTTAGCTGCAGAAGGGTCCTGGGAAAAGGAAACATCCAGCCCCAGGGTCGCGAAACCACCCGGAAGCGTCGAAGTGTAGCTTCCGGTCGCCATGATCGTCACGTGCTGACCGGATGGATAGCTGCTGAATTTTAAAAAATCGTAAATGAACGCTGAGGCTCCGCCACCGCCGATACCCATCAGTGAATCTGGCGGAACTGAGTAGTGAACGGTCAAGGTTCCCGTATTCATATTCGCGTAAGCCGAACCATAGCCGCTTCCCGCGCAAAATGCCGAAGGTATTTGCACGTCCACATTGCAGGAATCGGCCAGATATGAATTACCGTTTGAGTCTACCCCATAGACATATTCATTAGCCGCTGCCCCGATATAGGCTGCGCTCACCACCGCAGGTGCGGCAATGAACATCGTGAGCACGATATTCCTGATCAATGCAACGAACAAACGATGTTTCATTTTATTCTCCCCACATGCCTTAATTAATTTATTCTGCCGCCGACGGTGACCTACGTCAAACCCACCCCACTGTCCTGACCCACTCCGCGACGGCGAGCTCTATCTTCACTTTCCGGCACGCAAGACATGGCGGCGGTAGCGAATGCAATGTAAGTCTTTGTAAAGCTGGAGCCCGCAGAGGGAATCGAACCCCCGACATCCTGATTACAAATCAGGTGCTCTACCAACTGAGCTATGCGGGCTAATTAGAAACGCGGCATTGTAAGTATACCCTCATGCATGAGCAACCGCTTAGCTAGGGGCGTTATCCATTTGGGATGGCGCGGGTATTGGAGGTGGCGCGATCTGGGGGCGGGTCGTTGAAGCACAAGATGCTTCCTGTGCATGCGTATCCTTCGCGCCCCAATCGGTTTGTTTCATTTGGCTTGCGATCTCGGGTGGCGCGGGGTTGTTAACATCCAACCAATAAACAGTACGCGGCTGATAAAGCGGATGAACCTTGGCTTCTATGCCTTTGGCCATGAGCTCGTGCACGCGGCTCTGAGCGTTGGCTTCGACGGAAAATAAACCCAGCGATATGACGTCTTGCCCTGTTTCGTCTTGCATGAGCGCATGATCTTTAAATCCGAGACGGCTAAGTTCCTGACGTTTGCGGTCGGCGGCTTCCTTGGAAGCCAAGGGCGGCAAATACACTTGATAGCCGGTGACGATTTTTATTTCTTCCGCGCGACGCGAAAAAACCAGATGCCATTCGTTGAGCTTGGATTCGGCGATGGCCGTCAAAGCGGAATCGGGAAAAGGACCGACGTGAAAACAAATTGGCGCCAGGCTCGCACTCGATCCCACGTTGGCTGCTGTTTTACGCGGTAGAAGTTTCACGCCAGGCTCGTTGAGCAAGCGCATTTTATCGGGCGCGATCGGCGCGCGTGCGCTGCGGTTTTCGGGGATGGATGTTTCTTTGTACCAGCTGCCCCACATCCATAAGCCAAGATTAAACAACACCAAGGCAGCGAACAGCCATTTTAATTTCATAAAGTATCCGCGATGCGCGCCAAACCTTTTAACACCAAGTCCGGTTCCAGCGTGACGGGCAGGGACAAGTGCTTGGCGATTGTCGTCGCGTCGCCACCAGTTAAAAATACTTGCATCGTTTCACCCAAGCTTTGACGATACTCGAAAATTAATCGTTCCAGCGCGCCCGCTAAGCCGAACAAACTGCCTGCCGTCACGCCATCGGCGGTAGTTCGCGCGGGAAAATCCTTAACATCTTCCATCGCGGTTTGGCTGCCGATACCCGCTGTTCCTTTAATCAAGCTGTCGCGCAACAAATGCAAGCCTGGGAAAATCACGCCGCCCAAAAATTCTCCGCGCGCCGATAAGGCGTCCACCGTCACCGCGGTGCCGCAATCCACAATGCATGCGGCGGAAGTAGTCAATCCACGCGCGCCGATTAACGCCGCCCAGCGATCGGCGCCGAGCGTTTCGGGTTGGCGATAACCGTTTTTCACGTCCAATTGTTGCGCCTGAGCTTTCACTCGCTGCGGCGTGATCGACCAATGCGCGCGTATCCATGCTTCAACGGCGGTCAATATTTGTGCGCGTGCAACACTGCATAAAATAATTTTTTGCGGCGCGGGAATTTTTCCCCAGACGCGGTTAAATAAAGTGGCAATGTCTTGCTCGAGCACGGCGGCGTCGGAACGCCAAAGTGACGGCGCCTGTTGCGCCCATTTCAAGCGGCTGTTACCGAGATCGATCAGTAAATTCAATTCGCGGGCCTCATGCTGATCTCACCGGAATGAAACACTTGTTTGCCTTTGGCGTAATGAATAATCAAACCACCGTTGTCATCCACGCCTTCGACGCTCCCGTGAAATTCGCACTCGCCCTGAATTAAGCGCACGCGCTTCCCGTGATAAACATGCCGCGCTTGCCATGGATCGCGAAATGGCGCAAATCCTTTGGCGGCGAATAATGCAAACATGTTTTTTAAATGATGCATCAACAAAGCCGTGAGGCGATTGCGATCGACACGCGCGCCCGTGATGCCATGTAAATCCACCCAAGCTTGATCGATGTGCGCCGCGTCCATCGGATTGATATAAGCATTGACGCCAACGCCGAGTATCACGCGCGTGGGTCCGGCGGCTTCGCCTTGCACATCGGCGAGTAAACCAGCGAGCTTGCGTTGCTCCCATAAAATATCGTTGGGCCATTTGAGCGCCGCGCCGCGAACGCCGAATTCTTCCAAGGCCTGCAACACCGCGACTCCCGCGGCCAGGCTTAAACCCGATATCAGATTCGGTCCGTTGGGAAATTGCCAAGCCATCGACAACATAATATTGCTGTAAGGCGTGGCCACCCACGCGCGGCCGCGCCGACCGCGTCCGTTTAATTGCATTTCTGCCACGCAGGTGGCGCCATTGAGCGCCGCGTTTGCCGCGACATGCGCCGCCAAATAAGCGTTGGTGGAGTCGACAGCATCGAGAATCGAAAACCGGTCGCGGAAATCGGCGGAGTCAGCACCCAGATTTTTTAAGATGCGTCCGCGGTCGAGCAGTGTCAGCGGCGCGTCGAGTTTATAACCGCGCCCGGTAACGCGGTGCACGTCCAGCCCCGCTTGCGTTAAATGTCGAATGCTTTTGCACACCGCGGCGCGCGTGATGCCGAGTTTTTTGCCGAGATCGGTGCCAGAATGAAAAGTGCCGTCGGCCAACAGCCGCAACAGTTCGGAACGCGTGGTCATGCCGAAATTGTAACCTGATTAAATTATAAATAGCTGCTGCCATGTGTAGCGGCTGAAACAACCACCATCGGCTGAAAACTAAATCTTGTCTTCGAGTGCCTTGCGCTGTTGGCGGATAGCTAAAACTTTAGCGAGAATAATCACCAAAAACGCGCCCAAAAACGGGGCCAGGCTGTCTAGCCAGGGAACATTTACTTGCAACCAAGGCGCAATCACGGGATCGGACACGCTCATTTCCCCCGCGATATAACCGAGCAGCGCCGCGCCCAGGGTAATCAAGACGGGAAAACGGCTCATGAGTTTCATGATCACGGTGCTGCCGTAAATAATTAATGGCATGCTAATGAGCAGTCCCAGTATCAACAACACCACGTCGCCTTTGGCCACCGCCGCCACGCCCAACACATTGTCCAAGCTCATGACCAAATCCGCGACCACGATAGTCTTAATCGCGGCCCACATGCCGTCATGGCATTCGACTTGGTTGTCGTCTTCCTCTTCGCGCAATAACTTGATGGCGATCCACAATAACAACGCGCCGCCCGCAAGTTTTAAATAGGGCTGGTTCAATAACAACGCAGCAAACGCGGTTAACACCACGCGCAAAAAAATCGCGCCGAAACTGCCGAAAAAAATCGCCGTGCGTTGTTGCGTCGCGGGCAAATTACGGCAAGCCAACGCGATCACCACGGCATTATCGCCGCTTAATACAATGTTGACGCCGATGATTTCTAACAGCGCAACCCAAGTATGCGTATCGCTTAACCAAGCCAGCATGGCGCTCTCCTGCCCCGCTTTATCGCTTCAAATGCGCACTTCATTTGCTGCCAGACATGCGCTCCAAAATTTTCACGATCGCGGCAGAATCGAGTTCGCCGTCGTTGCTGCCCATCAACGCGTTCAAGTGTTGCGCCGTCAGCGATGCCGCGGGCAGCGCCACGCCTAGCTGATGCGCGTTGTCGAGCACGATACGCAAATCTTTTTGATGCAGGCGCACCTTGAAGCCGGGCTTGAAATCATTGTCGAGCATGCGTTTGCCGTGCACTTCCATTACCTTACTGCCAGCAAAGCCGTCCATTAACGCTTCGCGCACGCGCGCGGCATCGACGCCGCTGCGGCGCGCGAACGTCAACGCTTCGGCGACCGCTTCGATGGTCACCGCCACGACGATTTGGTTACACGCCTTGGCCACTTGGCCGGCGCCGTGACCGCCGACGTGCACGATGTTCTTGCCCAGTTTTTCAAACAGCGGCTTGACGCGCTGAAAAGTTTTTTCCTTGCCGCCAACCATGATGGAAAGCGTGGCGTTGATCGCGCCCGCTTCGCCGCCGGAAACTGGGGCGTCCAGCATCTCGATGCCGCGCGTGGCCAGCTCTTGCGCGATGCGCCGCGTCGCCACGGGCGAGATGGTGCTCATGTCCACGATCACTTGTCCGGCTTTCAAGCGCTGAATCAATCCATGCTTGCCCAAGATGATCTCTTCGACGTCGGGTGTATCCGACACCATGATGAAAATAATTTCCGCCTGCGCCGCGACATCGGCCACCGAACTACACGCCACCGCGCCCGCTTCCACCAACACGTCCATGGTCACCGGGCGGCGTCCATGCACCCACAAGGCGTGTCCCGCGCGCCGCAAGTTGGCCGCCATCGGCCGGCCCATAATGCCAAGTCCTATAAAACCGAGATTCATTGCCATGGTTTATCCCTCTCCCGCGACGGATTGAATTAATGCACAAGTTAAATAAGGAAACGCCTTGGTGTAAAGCAAAATGAATCGCGGCGCGTTTATTCGGGGACGCGCTTGCGAAAATCCAGACGTTGCGCGCACCATTGGGCCACTTGCAGCAAGCGCGCGTCTTGCAGATAACCACCCACTAGCTGCAGGCCAAGCGGCAATCCGCGCGCGCCCAGTCCACTGGGAATGGTGATGGCCGGAGCGCCGCACAATGTCCAGATAGTGCAAAACGTCGGGTCGCCGGTTTCATCCAATGTCGCTGGCGCTTCGCCGCGCGCGGGCGGCGTGATGATGGCGTCGTATAGCCGGATAAATTCATTGAGCTCGCCTTGCAAGCGCGTGCGTTCTTCGAGCGCGGTGTGATACGCGGGTTCGTTGATCAGCAGGCCTTCGTTGATTAAACGGTTGATCTCCTTGCTCAAGCGATCGCGTTGCTGCGCGGGGAGTGCGGCAAAAGCGCGTGCGCCTTCGTAGTACATAATGGCGCGATGGATGGCGTGCGCGCGGTTAAAAAAATCCGGCAGCACCGCAGGCTCCACCGAGGCGCCCGCTTTGCGCAGCATGGCGACAGTTTGCGTGAAATTATCTTGCTGATCTTTGCTGGCCAAATGCCAAACGGGCGAGCGCACCGCCGCCAGGCGCGGCGGCTGAAACAAGGGCTTGGGTTCCAGGTTGCGCGGCACTAAGGCAAAATCGGAAAGACTGTCGGCATCGTCGGGTGTATGGCCGATGACGGCGCTGGTGACCAGCGCGACATCGACTACCTGACGCGCAAAAATTCCCACCTGATCCAAGGTGTGACTGAACTTCAAAATACCCACGCGCGAAATCAATCCACTGCTCGGTTTATAACCGACGACGCCGCAAAATGCCGCGGGCCGAATGACCGAGCCATTGGTTTGAGTGCCAATCGCCGCGGGCACGCAGCGCGCCGCCACCGCGGCCGCCGAACCGCTGGAGGAACCGCCGGGCGTGTGCGCCAAGTTCCAAGGATTGCGCGTAGCGCCCGGATTAAGATAAGCCAATTCCGCGGTGACGGTTTTGCCGAATATCAAAGCGGCAGCTTCTTCCAGCCGATGCACCACGCGCGCGGATTTATCCGGCACGTAACCTTCAAACGCAGTCAGGCCCATGCGCGTGGGCACGCCTTGCACGTCGATAATATCTTTTATTGCCAACGGCACGCCGAATAAATCGCCGCTGGTTTTGCCTATATGCAGATGACGATCCAGCTCGCGCGCTTTTTCCACGATGGCGTCGGGCTTGAGCCAAACCCAAGCAGCGATATCCGGTTCCAGTTTTTGCGCGCGTTTCAAGCACGCATGCGCCAAGTCTTCGCAACTGAAGCGCTGGTCGCGCAAGCCTTGAACAATCTCCTTCACGCCAAGGTGATGGAGTTCGGTTTTTATCATGTCGCAACCGGAGGATTAAGCCAATTCGGCGCGCGACCCGTGGTTAAAGCCGCCACCAAGCTCTCGGCCGCGGTCATGGCCATGCGTCGGCGCGTGGCGGTGCTGCTGCTGGCGATGTGCGGCGTCAACACGACGTTGGGGAGTTTTAAAAAATCGGGGTTAAGCGCTGGCTCGTTTTCGAACACGTCGAGACCGGCGGCGGCGATTTTTCCTTGCTTGAGCGCGTCGATTAACGCGGCATCGTCGACCACGCCGCCGCGCGCGGCGTTAATGAGAATCGCGCTGGATTTCATGCGCGTCAGTTCGGGCGCACCGATAATATGGTGCGTCACGGACGAATACGGCATGTGCAAGCTAAGAATGTCGGCGCGCGCCAGAAGTTCATCCTTGGTTACATACGCTACGTGACAACTTTTCTCAATTTCCGCCGACAGGCGGCGGGTATTGTGGTACAGCACGGTCATGTCGAAACCGCGCGCGCGGCGCGCCACCGCTTGACCGATGCGGCCCATGCCGAGAATACCGAGCGTGGCGTGATGCACGTCGCTGCTCAAAAATTGTTTCAGTTTCCAACCGCTCCACTGACCCGCGCGCAAGTAACGTTCGGCCTCGCTCAAGCGTCGCGCCGTCGCGAGTATCAAGGCCCAAGTAAAATCGGCGGTGGCGTCGTCGAGCACGCCTGGCGTGTTGGTGGCGATGATGCCGCGCGCGCTACAAGCTTTAAGATCGAGATTGTTGTAACCGACGGCGATGTTGCATACCGCCTTGAGGCGCGGGCAACGTGCGATCAAGGCGGCATCGACACGATCGGTCAGGGCGGTTAGCGCGCCGTCTTTGTCCGCCAATGCTTGCGCCAGTGCCTCGGATTTAAAAGGAACATCGGTTTGATTGGAGGTGACTTCAAAATATTTTGCTAGATGGGCCAACACATCGTCGAATACTTCGCGAGTCACTAGCACACGCGGCTTCATCGATACATCCGTTATCTATATAAATAATTCGGCAACCATAACGTCATCTCCGGCCAAATGTACATTATCACCATGCACAATACGATGATTAACATGTACGGCATCATGCCAGCGAAAATTTGATTAAGCGTCACATGCGGCGGCGATACGCCCTTGAGGTAGAAAGCCGACATCGCCACCGGCGGCGACAGGAATGCGGCCTGAAGATTTACCGCTACCAATGTTCCAAACAGGATCGGATCGATTTTAAAGTGGGTCAAAAGCGGGAGAAAAATCGGCACAAAAATAACGATAATCTCGGTCCACTCCAATGGCCAGCCTAAAAGGAAGATGATGGTTTGCGACAGCAACATGAACTGCAACGGCGTGAGATTCATCGACAACACCCAATTTTCAATGAGCCCTTGACCACCATGTAACGCAAACACGCCAGAAAATAACGCCGACCCCACGAATAGCCAACACACCATAGCGGTGGTTTTGGCTGTCAAAAAAGTGGCTTCTTTAATGCGCTGGAAGCTGAGTTGCTTGGCTTGCCAGGCGAGCAATACCGCACCGGCTGCGCCGACGGCAGCGGACTCAGTTGCGGTGGTAATTCCAAAAAGAATAACCACCAACACAACCACCGTCAGGATGCCTAAGGGCATGACCGACTCCGTCAACATTTTTAAAATCACAAATTTTTCCGCGGTCAGCTTTCGGTAATAATTAGCGGTCAGCAACACGCCCACCGCCAAGGTTATCCAAAAATAAATATAGAAATTACCGAGATCGAGCACTTCACCTTCGACTGCCACCTGGTGAATCACGAAAAACCAATAGACGCCATATAAAGTGACTGCCATGAATACAGCTGGAACCAAGGACATCAAGAAATTTTTTATTACCAACCAATAACCAATCTTTTTTCCATCTCCCGCATCCTTTCCCAGGATATGCGTAGGACTGAACAGCGCGCCGATCAGCCCAGTGAATATGTTACTTGAGTACTGCGTTTGAACCTTACTGAGCCATTCTGGAATTTTAACCTGGTATTCATCAGCGGATAGTTTGGGTGCAATCTTGGGATTAAGCATGGCCCATCCCAGGATATAAAGAAGATAAAGGAACGACAGAAAAAATCCTGGGAACATGGCGGCGGCATAAAGTTTCACCACCGATTGTCCAGCGACCGCGGCATAGACGATTATCATCACGCTGGGAGGAATCAAAATACCTAAAGTGCCTCCGGCGGTAATAACACCCGCTGCCAAACGCACATCGTAACCAGCCTTCAACATGGGCCTAAAGGCGATGACACCCATCAGCACCACCACGGCGCCAACAATGCCGCTGGCAATTCCCCAGAATGTGCACACCAACAGCGTCGTTACCGCGAGTGACGCGGGAACGCGCTTAAATGCCAGCTGCACGCTGTAGAACATTTTATCCACTAGCGTGGCGCGCTCCATGATGTAGCCCATATATACAAACAACGGCACCGAAATGAGCGTGTCGTTGGTCATGGCGCCGTAGGTACGTTGCACCATCAAATCAAAAATTCGATTATCAAGCCATGGCTGACTCGGGTCATAGTAAGCGATGTAACCGAAAAACATACCGAGACCCATGAGCGTGAAGGCGGTCGGAAAACCCATCATGATCACCACCACGATGAGCGCCAGCATGGTCAAGCCCAAGACCGGATCGGTCATTACACTCCCCCTTTATGTTGACCCTGTTCTATTTTTTCGAGTTCATGTACTTTCTCGATGGCGAGCTGCTTGTCCGCCTCGGAAACCAAATCACTTTCCTTCAACTGCATTTCAACCACGTCAATTTCTTCCACATCGTGCAAACGTTGAGGCCATGCCCCGGTTCGTAGGCAAACGAGGCAACGAATAATCTCCACGTGCCCTTGAAACAGCACCAACGCGCCTGCGATGGGTATTAAAGTTTTGAAATAATAAAGTGGCGGGCCGCCTGAAGTGAGGCTGGAGTGCTCGTTAAGACGCCAAGAAATTTCGGCAAAATCTACGCCCGCGTAGGCCAAAGCGGCAATGCCAGGGATAAAAAAAATGATATAGAGAACGAGATCGAATGCTGCTTGCCAACGTGGTCGCATCGAACCATATATAAAGTCACCGCGTACATGCCCATCCTGCGCCAAGGTATAAGCGCCGGCCATCATAAACAACGCTCCATACAACATATAACTGGCGTCAAACGCCCATAGCGTCGGCGCATCCATCGCATAACGCATGAACACGTCGTAGCACACCACTAAGGTGAGGATGGCAATGCACCACGAGAATGTTTTTCCTATCCAGGTGCTAATGCGATCGATACTTAATAAATATTGCTGCATGGATCACCCGTCATGGCTCACATGATCATGTATATTCATGCTTGAAAAAAAAACCACCCGACGCAAAAATTCACCGGGTGGTTCGCGATCAGACCATACTGAAAATTAACCCTTCTTCTTGCCGAACCAATGTTCATAGGCGGGAGCCGCCGGAACAATAGTGTCTTCGCTCCATTTCACCACGCGCGCGGCCCATTTCTTTTGAGAATCGATCACCTTGGCAAAGAATGAATTTTCCGAAGATTTTAGAGCGATAACCTTGTCCCACGCCTTCAGTTCGGCTTGCAGTACTTCCTTCGGGGTCTGGAACACCTTCACGTGCTGTTTTGATTGCATTTCCATATAGTCCGTGGAATAGCGGTCTATCGCTTTCCACGACATGTCAGCGCTGGACGCTTGGACCGCGTAACGAATTATAGATTTCACTTCCGTAGGCAAAGCATCGTATTTCTTTTTGTTGAAAAGAATCTCAAAACATTCCGCCGACTGATGATAACTCTGCAGCATGAGGGTTTTGCTAACGTCCGGGAAACCGAGCGCGCGATCCGAGGAAGCATTGTTAAATTCAGCGGCATCGATCAAACCACGATCCAAACCCGCGACGATTTCACCGCCCGGCAAGGCCACCACCGACGCGCCCATTTCCTTCATAACATCCACGGCGAGTCCCACGGTGCGATATTTAAGTCCTTTGAAATCGCTGGAAGCCTTGACGGGTTTCTTGAACCAACCGAGCGGTTGCGTCGGCATCGGCCCATAAAGGAAACCTTCGACGTCGAATTTCATAATGTTGTGTTGCAATTCGTCGTAGAGTGTCTTACCGCCACCGTACTCTATCCAAGATAAAACCTGGTTCGCATCCATACCGAACGCTGGCGTGGTGCCGAATAACGAATAGGCGGTATTTTTGCCGTACCAATATGCCGCCACGCCATGTCCGCCATCGAGTATGCCTTTGTGCACCGCATCGATCATATCGAAAGCTTTAACGACGGCGCCAGCCGGCAACACTTCAATCTTAAGCCGTCCGCCAGACATTTCGTTTACTTTCTTGGCGAAGTCCAGCGCATACTCATGAAAAATATCTTTCGTTGGCCACGTGCTTTGAAAGCGCAGATTGACCGTCTCGGCGCGCGCGATCATCGGGAAACCAACCGTGGCAGCGCCGCCAACGGAAGCGGCCGTAGCAGCTAAAAACTTACGGCGTGACATGGGAGATTTTTGTTGAGGGGATTTCGATTTACTTGTGATTCTTTTGCGCATCTCTTCCTCCTAATGGCTCAGGTTTCGTTGAGAGAAGACATCACTATCCACAGGCTACTGGGTATTTAGTCTAGCCTTGAGCGTCGTGTCATTCCACTAATAACCTTGCAATAAACTCAACAGTCGAAAAATATCGGTTATTTCCAATGCGGCGGATAAGTCTTTCGAAAATAGGGCAAGGCTTCCATGCGCTGCTTCCAGCTATTTAGCTTGGGACCGATGGCCTCAATCATTGCCAACTCGGGTTTTCTTTGCATCATGCGCAGGACCAAAGCCAAAAGCGGATAAAGCGTAAAATCCGCCGCCGACAGTTCGCCGGCCAGAAAATCACCGCTCAACGTGCGCTCGCAATACGCCAGTTCTTTGTGGCAGATCTTGCGGCCAGCGGCGATTTTTTCTTCGTTCCATTTTTGTTGCGGCGTAAAAAGTATCTGCTCGACCAAACGCTCCACGCCTTCGGAAAAATATTGGTCGATCTCTCGAATCAAACGGCGCACCACGGCGCGTTGGCGCACATTGACTGGAAAAAGCGCCTGCCGCGGATTGGCCGCGGGATATTGATCTTCGAGATACTCCAGAATCGCCGCTGACTCATACAAGACAAAATCGCCGTCGACAATCACCGGAACGCGATGCCGTGGATTCATCTTGAGAAATTCCGGTTTGCGCAAGTCACCCGCATCGAAGGATAAAATTTTAAGATCATAAGGAATTTGCTTATGCTCCAAGGCCAGCCACACGCGCCAAGCGTAAGGAGAACCGGAGCCGCAATAAAAAATCACGGACATAAATTTTCTCTTGTCGACAGCATGCAAAAATATTGGCCGCTCATGCGCGAGAAAAAAATGGAGCTGTTATAAAAACTTTGCGCATTGCGCGTCTCTGAAGATGGTCCATCGTACATTAAATAATCGATACCTTGCCTGGCGCGCCGGAAATTTCACGCACCAGGCGCGGCACTAAATATCCTGGCAACCGTGCTTGCAGTTCGGCCATGAGTTGCTGCGCCGCGGCCAGCGGCACATCAAAATGCGCCGCGCCCTGAACTTTGTCTAGCAGATGCAGGTAATAAGGCAGCACACCCGCCTCGAATAAATTTTCACTTAACTTTTCCAAAATATCGGCGGTATCATTCACGCCGCGCAACAACACGGATTGATTAAGCAAAGTCGCGCCCGCCGCTTGCAGCTGCATCAAAGCCGAGCGCACCGCCTCATCGATCTCATTGGCATGATTCACATGCACGACTACCACGGTTTTGAATTTAATGGCGCCGAACCAAGCGAGAAATTCTGGGTTCACGCGTTCGGGCAAAACAATCGGCAAGCGCGTGTGAAAACGCAAACGTTTAACATGCGTGATCGTTTCTAAATGCCGCACCAACTCCAGCAAACGACGTTCGGATAAACTGAGCGGATCGCCGCCGCTTAAAATAACTTCGCTGATGCTGGCATCGCGCGCGATGTAATCCAAAGCGCGCTGCCACTGATCGACGGCGGGATTGGCGTCGGTATACGGAAAGTGACGGCGGAAACAATAACGGCAATGCACCGCGCAAGCGCCCGTGGCCGTGAGCAGCACGCGCCCCTGATACTTATGCAATACACCGGGCACGGTCATGGCCGCCAAATCTCCCACTGGATCAGCACCGAAGCCTTCGCTTGTCAGGCATTCCTCGCCCAAGGGCAACACCTGGCGCAACAGTGGGTCGTGCGGATCGCCTTTACGCATGCGCGCCACGAAACCACGCGGTACCCGCAGCGGGAAAAGCCGGGCCGCAGCCTGGGCCGGCGTCAGCCATTCGTTGCCTAAATTCAAAAGTGACAGCAATTCAGCCGGATCTCTAACCGCCTCGGCCAAGGCCGATTGCCAAGTGGGTACCTGCCGTAAAACATGACTTCCGGGTATCATAGCGCGCTCAAATTTTTACTAGACGCAATATAAAGGTGTGGAATGGCAACTTACAACACAAATGAATTCAAGGCCGGTCTCAAGGTCATGCTCGATGGCGATCCCGCCTCGATTGTCGAAAACGAATTCGTCAAACCCGGGAAAGGCCAGGCCTTCAGCCGTGTCCGCATCCGCAATCTTAAAAACGGGCGCACCATCGAGCGCACGTTTAAATCCGGCGAAACCATCGAAGCCGCCGACGTTGTTGACGTGGAGATGCAATATCTTTATAGCGACGATCAATTCTGGCACTTCATGAACCCGGAAAGTTACGAGCAAATGGCCGCTGACAAAAACGCCGTGGGCGATAACGCCAAGTGGCTCAAGGAACAAGAGGTGTGCATCATTACCTTGTGGAACGGCGTACCGCTCACGGTCGAGCCGCCGAACACCGTGGCGCTCAAAGTCATCGAAACCGATCCGGGCTTAAAAGGCGACACCAGCGGCGGTGGCGGTAAACCGGCGACACTCGAAACCGGCGCCGTGGTGCGCGTGCCCTTGTTCGTGCAAATCGGCGAGATTATCAAAGTGAATACGCGCACCGGTGAGTATTTGTCGCGCGCTTAAATCATGACAACTTCCTCTTCCAGCGATTGGCAGCCGACCGCCACGCTGGAAGTTCTGAAACTCCGCGCCCAGATGCTGCAAAGCATCCGGGCGTTTTTTTCGCAACGCGGCGTGCTCGAAGTCGAAACGCCGATGTTGTCCGCCGCGGCCACTACCGATCCCGCGTTGTCGAGCTTCGTCACTCGTTACAACGGTCCGTTATTTCCACGAGGAAAAAATTTTTATTTGCATACCTCGCCAGAGTTTCCTATGAAACGCTTGCTCGCGGCGGGCAGTGGCTCAATTTATCAAATCTGCAAAGTGTTTCGCGACGGCGAATCGGGGCGGTTACACAACCCTGAGTTCACCCTGCTCGAATGGTATCGTCTCGGTTTCGATCATCATCGCTTGATGGATGAAGTCGAAGAACTGGTCGTGCAACTACTCGGTTCACGCCTTAGGCTCGACACAACCGAACGCTTGAGTTATCGCGAAGCTTTCCAGCGTTACGTCAAAATCGATCCGCATACGGCAACGATTAGCGATTTTTCCAACGCCGCTAAAGCACGTGGACTTAATGCCTCAGATGAGCTGTTGGCGCAAAAAGATTTATCCGCTTGGCGCGATTTGTTGCTGATACATGCGATAGAACCTCATCTAGGACAAAAGCGACTTACTTTTTTATACGATTTTCCCGCCGCGCAAGCATCGTTGGCGCGCATTCAACCAGGCAATCCGCCGCTGGCGGCGCGCTTTGAACTTTACCTAGACGGCATTGAGCTCGCCAATGGTTTTCGCGAGTTGACCGACGCTGAAGAACAACGCACTCGCTTTGAACAACAACTGCTTGCACGCGAGATCAAGGATCTGCCATCTGTACCGCTGGACGAATATTTACTGACAGCGTTGAAACATGGTCTTCCGGATTGTGCTGGTGTGGCGCTCGGGCTTGATCGACTCGTCATGCTGGCCGCCAGTACACATGCGATCAAATATATACTGGCCTTTCCGCTAGACCGCGCCTGAATGCAGGTTTTAATGAGCAAAGCACGCCATCCTCCGATTACCGCAATAATCAACGTCGATGTTTGCGGCTCATGCCAAGAAACCCAACTAGGCCACTGCCGAACAACCAAATCGCAGGAGGTACTGGAACGGTGGACACTCCGATATCGCCTGAGTGAACCGCCCAGGCATAAAAATCTAGGGTCTTGAATTCAGTTTCTTGGTCGCCGCTATTGAATCCAAACATCCAGGCTTCGTTATGGGGCACGTACTCTGTAGCCGACCAATAGACTGTATCAACCTGGATATTGGAGAACGGGCCACTATTAGTCAAACCTTCTGCTGGCTGGTATGCCCCTGTCGTACTGTAGATGGCCTTATTACCCAAGGTGACATAGAACATATGCGACATCTCGCTAAGAGTCGTAATGTTGTAGCCACAGTCTGTGCCTTGATACCAGTTTGTGTATGTACAACCATTGCCGCCAACATCAATAGTGGTCGGAAGACGCCAGCCAGTGATGCCGTTCCCATAAGAATTGAAGGAGGCGACCCAAGCATTAGCGTTCGCCCAAGACATGCGGCCGTCGGTTGTCGTAGTACCGCCTGTGATGGCATCGTCGTAGATAGACCCGGCACCAGCATTAGCATTGGCAAGCCAAGTGATATTGAGTGCAGTATCGTAGTAGGCCTCAATCGTTGACAAGTTGCCATCAAGATCACGCCCTTGCAGCGTAGTCTCCCAGGTGCCCTGACCGCTGATGGTCGCGGCATGACTGAACGATGATGCGCTCAATGCAGCAATATAAAGAGCGCCCGCTGCCCAACGAGAATAAAATTTCATGAAGGCCCCTAACAACTAAATTTTTTTGGCGGCTGTTATTTATGCGCTATCTTTTTTAATAAAATATTTATGATATACGCATGTTCTTTACGCTTGTGACATATCCTACGCGTCATGTTTCTTGTTTGTCAAAAAAGAAGAAGTAGATCAGTTACAAGCGGGCAAAACGCGGTCTTGCAAGCTGTAAAATAACCGGGAGCAGCAGGATGTAATGCTAGCTTATGTTTCCAGCCAAAAAGTCACCGGTCCGTCGTTGGAAAGCGTCACTTGCATATCCGCGCCAAACAGGCCAGCGGCCACGGGCGAATACTGTGTTCGCGCGCGGTTCACGAGATAGGTAAACAAACGTTCGCCGACGCGCGGCTCGGCCGCGGGCGTGAAGCTGGGACGCATGCCTTTTTGCGTATCGGCGGCGAGCGTGAATTGCGGCACCAACAACAAGCCGCCATGAATTTCTTGCACGCTTAGATTCATTTTTCCACCCGCATCGGGAAACACGCGATAGCCTAATAAACGTTCCAGCAACCTATCCGCTTTGGACTCGTTGTCGTCACGCTCCACGCCGATAAAAACAAGTATTCCCCGTTGGATCGCGCCAACGGTTTTTGCGTCAATTTCAACACGCGCCATGCTTACGCGCTGCAAAAGGCCAATCATGATTTGATTTCTTGCGGTTAAATGATTTTAAGTTGCCGCCAGCGTAGTATATTTGTCGATTCCATTAAAGTTTTAAGGGTGCTTTCATGTCGCTGCCAGAGAAACAACAACAAGTTCTGATGGCCCACGCGGGCTTGGTGCATGCGGTGGTGCGCGCCTGCCATAACCGCGACCTGATGCCGCAACTGGAACAACTGCTGCGTCTTTCGGAAGAAAACGGTTGGAAACAATTGGTGGCGGCGATTCGCCGGATTCTGGCGGGTCAACGCGATAACACGGTACTGCTGGGACTGGATGATGAAGACCACGCCATCACCGAAGCGATATTACGCGGATTGCAAAATCCCGAAACTTTGCCCGATTTAAATGCTATGCCCGATGCCAACCATGCCGCGCCAGGTCTGGCTTCGATAATTGCCGCCACGCGTCATGGCAATGTCGAAGCCTTGAAAGCCTTGGCAGAAATGGCAACGCAAATGCGTCAGGCGGGCGGTGACATGGCGCGCTTGGCTTCAGCGCTGTCGCAAATGGAGCAGGGCGAGGACGACGTGGAAAAACTTTCGCGCGGAATGGCGCCCGCGGGGAAAAAATTGGTGGAAACGATTATCGAGGAATTACGAAAAAAAATGTAACGGACAACTTAGGCCGCGGCACCCGCCACGGATATCATCGATTGCGCGCTGCGGTCGTCGAAACGCGCCAAGGTCATGGGTAGCGTAACTTCCATCAGCACGGGCAGATGATCGGAAAAAGGATGATTCAACACATCGATGCGCTCGACCGCCAGAGATGATGTAACCAGAATTTGATCTAAGTTACGCGAAGGACGCCAGCTAGGAAACGTTGGCATGTTGCTCACGGGTGCGCGCAACGCGCTGTGTGTGAGCAACCATTCGATCTCACGGCTCTCGGAACAGCAATTCATATCGCCCATCACGATTGCATGATCGTAGTCGCTAATAATTTCCGCGATGCATTCCAGCTGACGAAAACGCGCGCGACGTCCTAAAGCCAAATGCGCCACCACCACGACCAGCGAATCCTCGCCATGGCCGTAGCGCACGGTCAGCGCGCCGCGGCCTGGAATCATGCCGGGCAATTTAACTTCGGTCACATCAGCGGGGCATAAGCGACTCAACAATCCAGTGCTGTGTTGCGCAAATTTTCCCAGATTGCGATTGGTTTGATCGTACCAATAAGGAAAACGTGCTTCGAGCGCGAGATATTCCGTTTGATTGATGAACCCGCTGCGCAAACTGCCGCCGTCCACTTCTTGCAAGCCCACGACATCGCATTGGCGGACCAAGGCGGCAATACGATCGAGATTTTCTAAACGTTTAGGGAATGGCAGAACATGCTTCCAACTCTGCGTGAGATAATGACGATAACCGTGAGCGGCGATACCAGCTTGAATGTTGTAACTCAACAGTTTTAAGCGCTGTGCAGTTGTTTCGCTTACAGGAACTATAGGAGCATTCATCGCTAAAACATTATCTCACAGTTATTAGGGCGATATAGAAAATAGACCAGGAAATACCGTGTTTGTTGCTTCACTGATACAACGTAGCCGATATTTTTTGGAGCACAAGTAAGGTCGGATAAACGGCGGGAAAAACCGAATGAATCGTTATTTTTATGCCATTCGGGGTGTAAATGCGAAGATCAATTTGGGCCCTGATACCTTGAACTTAAAAACCAACATCCATCAAAAATTGCTGTTGTTTGCTTCTAGCATTTTGGTCAATTTATCTAAATAATTTTCAATTTAAATTTATCGCGGCCAATAAAAAACCCCAGCGACTTGCATCGCTGAGGTTCGTTTATAAAAGCCTGGCAGTGTCCTACTTTCGCATGGCGAAACACCACACTATCATCGGCGCTGAGCAGTTTCACTTCCGAGTTCGGGATGGGATCGGGTGGTTCCCACTCGCTATGGCCGCCAGGCAAGCCTTTTACGTTGCTGCACTTTCATGCAACAACCTATATTCGAGCAGTGTCAGTATGTAAAGAACGCGGATTGTTTGCATTGGCTTGAACATCACCCAACATTTTGGGTGTTATATGGTCAAGCCACACGGGCAATTAGTACTCCTTAGCTCAACGCCTTACGGCGCTTACACATGGAGCCTATCAACGTGGTGGTCTACCACGGCCCTTCAGGGGAGTT
>JACXTT010004134.1_pt1 | contig 21710 bp, 23 predicted proteins | sample 9270951 | NCBI WGS metagenome assembly JACXTT01 (sample SAMN15532306, study PRJNA645909) | rock metagenome | isolation source: weathered quartz diorite | place: Puerto Rico | collected 2017-06-21
GCCGCCGTCAAAACCGGCCGCAGCGTAAAAGACATTTGCAAACATTTCGATTCGGTTTCCATTTGTCTCTCCAAGGGGCTGGGCACGCCGGCGGGCTCGGTGCTGTGCGGCTCCAAGGACCTCATCAAATCGGCTCACCGCTGGCGCAAGATGCTGGGCGGCGGCATGCGCCAGGCCGGCATCCTGGCGGCAGCAGGCCTCTATGCCCTGGACCACAACGTTGCGCGCTTGGCCGAGGATCACGAAAACGCCGTCCATCTGGCCGCCGGTCTGGCCGAAATTCCGGTGCTCAAAGTGACCACACCCGACACCAATATCCTTTTCGTCGATGTGCCGGCGGATGATTGCGGGGCGCTGGCCGAGATGTTCAGCAAGGAAGGCGTGATCGGCCTGGTATCGCCGCGCCTGCGCCTCGTCACCCATCTCGACGTAAACCGCGCCGACATCGATCGCGTGATCGGTCTCTTCAAGTCCTTCTACAAGGGGAGGGCCTGATGCTATTGATGATCGACAACTACGACTCTTTCACCTACAACCTGGTCCAGTATTTCGGCGAGCTGGGTGAAGACGTGCGGGTATATCGCAACGATGAGATTACCCTGGATGAAATCGCTGCCCTGGCCCCCGCACGCATCGTAGTTTCACCGGGGCCTTGCTCGCCCAACGAAGCGGGTATTTCGGTGCCCTGTATCACGCGCTTTGCCGGGCAGATTCCGATTCTGGGTGTGTGCCTGGGCCACCAGAGCATAGGCCAAGCCTTCGGTGGAAAAATCGTCCACGCCAAGACCCTGATGCACGGTAAGACCTGCGCGCTCAGCCACGCCGGGCAGGGGGTGTTCGCGGACCTGCCTTCGCCCTACCGCATTACCCGCTATCACTCACTGGTGATCGAGCGCGAAAGCTGCCCCGATTGTTTCGACATCACCGCCTGGACCGACGACGGTGAAATCATGGGTGTGCGCCACAAAAGCCTGCCGGTGGAAGGCGTGCAATTCCATCCCGAATCCATCATGACCGAGCACGGTCATGCCCTGCTGAAAAACTTTTTGCAAATGAGAGTTTGATTATGTTTACGCCTCAGGAAGCCATTAATCGCCTATCGGATAAACGTGAAATCTTTTTCGACGAGATGGTCGATTTGTTTCGCCAGGTCATGGAAGGCAAGGTCACACCGGTGCAACTGTCCGCCATCCTGATGGGCCTGCACGTCAAGACCGAAAGCGTGTCGGAAATCGCAGCGGCCGCACAGGTGATGCGCGAGTTCGCCACCAAAGTTGAAGTGGGGGACACCGCTCATCTGGTCGATACCTGCGGCACCGGCGGCGACAAGGCGCACACCTTCAATATTTCCACGACCTCGGCCTTTGTCGCGGCGGCGGCCGGTGCGCGCGTGGCCAAGCACGGCGGACGCTCGGTGTCTTCGCTTTCAGGTAGCGCCGATGTACTGGAGGCGCTGGGCGTCAATCTCAATCTCACGCCGGTGCAGGTGGCGGATTCGATTCGTGCTGTCGGCCTGGGTTTCATGTTCGCGCCCAATCACCACCCGGCCATGAAATACGCCGCTCCCGTTCGCAAGGAATTGGGCATGCGCACTATTCTCAATATCCTCGGCCCGCTGACCAATCCGGCCGGCGCGCCGAATCAGCTGATGGGTGTGTTCCACGAAGACCTGGTGGGCATACAGGCGCGGGTGCTGAAGCAGCTCGGTTCCACCCACGTCATGGTGGTGCACGGCAAGGACGGGCTGGACGAAATTTCCCTGTCGGGCCCCACCTCGGTAGCCGAACTGAAGCACGGTTTTGTCACCGAATTCACCATCGAGCCTAAGCAATTCGGCTTGGACCTCGCCCCTGCCGAGGCGCTGCGCGCGGCGGACAAGGAGGCCTCCCAGGAGATGGTGCTGTCGGTGCTGGATAACAAAGCCGGACCGGCCAAGGATGTGGTGCTGCTTAATGCAGGCGCCGCCATTTATGTCGCCGGCAAGGCTGTGGATCTTTGGGGCGGGGTTTCCAAGGCGCGGGAAGTGATCGAGTCGGGTGCCGCGCGCGCCAAGCTCGATCAACTGGTGCAGTTCACGCAGGCTATCAAGAACTGATAAGAACTGATGGCGCCGGAAAATATTCTAACCAAAATCCTCGCCACCAAGCGCGAGGAAGTCGCTGCCGCCGCGCAACGCGAGCCGCTGAGCGCATTGAGCGCACGCGCGCAAGCGCTGGCGCCGCCGCGCGATTTTGTGGGGGCAATTCGTGCCCGCCACGCGCAGGGCCTGCCGGCAGTGATTGCCGAAATCAAAAAAGCCAGCCCCAGCGCGGGCACGTTTCGCGCAAGCGGCGAGTTCGATCCCGCGCGTTTTGCGAAAAGCTACCAGACTCACGGCGCCGCCTGCCTGTCGGTGCTGACGGATGAGCAATATTTCCAAGGCTCCGCCGCCGATCTCTTCGCCGCGCGCGCGGCCTGCAACCTGCCGGTGCTGCGTAAAGACTTTATCGTCGACCCCTATCAAATTGTCGAAGCGCGTGCCATGGGCGCGGACGCGGTTCTGTTCATCATGGGGGCAGTTGACATCGCCCTGTTCCGCGAGTGGGAGCAGCTTGCCGCCTCGCTGGGGCTGGCGGTTTTGGCCGAATCGCATAATGAGGCCGAGCTTGCCGATGCGCTGACCCTTGAGACGCCCTTGATCGGCGTCAATAACCGCGATCTGACCCGTTTTGTCACCGACCTCGCTGTGACCGAGCGGCTGGCTGCCAAGGTCCCGTCCGGGCGCATCCTCGTATCGGAAAGCGGTATCCACAGCCCGGCGGACGTAGAGCGCTTGCGCGGAGCAAAAGTGAGTACATACTTAGTCGGGGGTGCGCTGATGGCAAGTTCCGAGCCCGGCGAGGCGCTTTCGGCGATTTTTACGGGATTATGACCGCCCGCTCATCTGTTGTGGAAACGCAACAGTGCTGGATTATTCCGGTGAAATGCGGGAGTCCCGCTTGAGCAAGGCAGCGCTTTTTGGCAAACTGTGACCCGGTGCGTAAGTGTAGAGGTCCCATGCAGGGACTTCCCACCCCGCTTGTTGCGTATTGATGATGCAGGTGATGTGTAAAGAGCCTGTCATCGACGCTAACGAAAATTGTGTGCTTACTGCAATTCCGCTGTCCTCAACCAAAGGAGAAGTATGATGAACAAGAAAATGATCGCGCTGGCGGTGCTCGGTGCAGTAGCTGCCCCGGCCGCGATGGCGCAATCTGCTAATCCGGTCACGCTCTACGGCCGTATTTTTGTGACCGTTAACAGCGTTAGCGCAAACGGCGGCCCGGGTACAGCGACCACGGTCCCGACCCGTATTGTCGTTAAAGACGATTCCTCTCTGATTGGCTTCCGTGGTACGGAAGATCTGGGCGGCGGCCTGAAGGCCTGGTTCCAATTGGAATCGAACGTCACTCCCGACATCGGCAACGGCACCTGGGCCGGTCGTAACAGCGGCGTGGGCCTGCAAGGCGCCTGGGGTACGGTATTCGCCGGCCGCTGGGATTCGCCGTTCAAGGCTTCTGCTCTGCAAGTTGACCCGTTCGGTCAGCTGACCATCGCCGAACCGCTGGCCATCATCAGCGACAAGACCAACTTCAACCGTCGCGCCAATAACACCGTCGGTTACTGGACCCCGAACGTCGCCGGCTTCACCGCGCGTATCCACTACGTGGCCAACGAAGGCAAGGTTGGCGGCACCTCCACCGTCGCCGGTGTGAACCCGTACGACCTGTCGATGAACGCGATGTACAACCCCACCGGCACGCCGTTCACCGTCGGCTACGCCTGGGAAAAGCATCACGACCAGCGCGGCGCGGCGCCGACTTCCGGCAACGACGAAAAGGGCCAGATGCTGTGGGCCAAGGGCGTATTCGGCAGCTTCACGCTGAACGTCATGGGCCAGCGCTTCAACAAGCCGACCTTCGCCGACATCCACGTCACCTCGGTGACCGCTCAGTACGACATGGGCATGCACAGCTTCATCGCTCTCTACGGCCGCAACAAGGGTGGTCAGCTGCTGACCGCCACCACGGCTGCTCAGGAAGCCAAGCAAACCTCCTTGGGTTACTACTATAACTTCTCGAAGCGCACCACCTTCGTAGCGGTTTATACCAAGATCACCAACAACTCGACCGCCAACTACACCTTCAACGGTAATAACGGCACGCTGATCTCCGGCGCAACCTCGACGGTTGCTGCTGACCAAGATCCGCGTGGCTTTGGTATCGGTCTGCGTCACCTGTTCTAAGCAATCGCTTCTTGCATGACCAGACGGGCGCCTTCGGGCGCCCGTTTTGTTTGCGCTATCCACTGCGCATGGCGCGCCTCAATTGGCCGATAATGACGGCATGAACCTGATAGACCGATTTCTGTGTGAGGTGGATACGGGCTTACGCACCGTGTTTGCCGTGCCGCATGCGCAACGCACCCTGCCTGTCCGCCAGCCCGCCGCCGCCGGCAGCCCGCTGGACCCCGCAGACAGCGAAGAATCGATACGTCTGATGCGCGTGAACCATACGGGCGAGGTATGCGCGCAGGCCCTGTACCAAGGCCAGGCCATGGTTGCCAGAAACGGCGGCACGCGTGAGCTGCTGGAAGAGGCGGCCCGCGAGGAGCGCGACCACCTCGCCTGGTGCAATAAGCGTCTCGATGAGCTGGGCGGGCAGACCAGCCGGCTCAACCCCCTGTTTTACGCCGGCTCCTTCGCCTTCGGCGTGGCTTCCGGCCTGGCCGGCGATAAATGGAGCATGGGCTTCCTGGTTGAAACCGAGCGCCAGGTGGAGGCGCATCTGGACCATCATTTGCAGCGCCTGCCGGCAGGGGACGCCGCCAGCCGCCACGTCCTGGAGGTGATGCGCGAGGACGAGATTCGCCACGGCGCTAACGGGGCCAGCCACGGGGCGGCGGACCTGCCCCAGCCGGTCAAGGCGGCCATGGCTGCCTTTTCCAAGGTAATGACCCGTACCAGCTACTGGGTTTAGGCTGCCGGCGCATAGGTACCGGGGCCGGAAACGCCTCGTCGCCGAATTAAACGGCGGCTTCCCTTATCTCAAAATCGTGGGTGATCTCGGCCGTGCTGGCCAGCATGGCGGTGGCCGAACAGTACTTCTCGGCGGAAAGCTTGATGGCGCGCTCGACCTTTGCCGCCGCCAGCTGATGGCCGGTGACGATGTAGTGGAAATGTATTTTGGTGAATACCTTGGGGTCGGTTTCGGCGCGCTCTGCCGAGACCTCGGTGACGCAGTCCGAGACCGGTTCACGGCCTTTTTGCAGGATCAGCACCACATCGACCGCTGAGCAGGCCCCGGTGCCCATCAGCACCAATTCCATGGGCCTGGGGCCCAGATTGCGGCCCCCGGCCTCCGGGGAGCCTTCCAGCACGATGGCGTGGCCGCTGCCCGATTCGGCCACGAAACTGACGCCTTCCACCCACTTGATCCTGGCTTTCATGGTTTTCTCCTATACCGTGAAGTATAGGTGAACCGGTGAAATTCAAGCTAATACACCCACGCTTGGTGAGATTTATTTGACAGATCACCCTTGAATTCATTAAAATTTTGGGTTCTTCCGCGAAATACCTTTCGTTTGCAGTTCGCGGTTGGCCGCCAGGGCGCCCGGAACACTTGGAAACCCCTGAAAATCTGCGGCTCAGCGAGCATTGCAGCGATCCAAACAAAGAATCAATACGTAAGCGAGTTCGAATTATGAAAACCTTTTCCGCCAAGCCGGCCGAAGTAGTGCACGGTTGGTACCACGTAGACGCAACCGATCTGGTGTTGGGTCGCGTCGCCGTTGAAGTTGCCCGCCGTCTGCGCGGCAAGCACAAGCCCGAATTCACGCCGCACGTGGACACCGGCGATTTCATCGTCGTCACCAACGTGGACAAGCTGCGCGTCTCCGGTAACAAGGCCGAGGACAAGAAGTACTTCCGTCACTCCGGCTATCCCGGCGGTATCTACGAGACGAACTTCACGAAGCTGCAGCAAAAGCATCCCGAGCGCGTGCTCGAAAAGGCAGTCAAGGGCATGTTGCCCAAAGGCCCGCTGGGCTACGCCATGCTGAAAAAGCTCAAGGCCTACGCCGGCGGCTCGCATCCGCATTCCGCGCAGCAGCCCAAAGAACTCAAAATTTAAGGATTTGCACCATGGTTGGTAAATATCATTACGGAACGGGTCGTCGCAAAAGCTCGGTGGCGCGCGTGTTCATGAAGGCCGGCAAGGGCAATATCGTCGTCAACGACAAGCCCCTGGACAGCTATTTTTCGCGTGAAACGGGCCGCATGATCGTCCGCCAGCCGTTGGAACTGATCGCCCTGATCGACAAGTTCGACATCATGGTCAACGTGTTCGGTGGCGGTGAATCCGGCCAGGCCGGCGCGGTGCGCCACGGTATCACCCGCGCCCTGATCGACTACGATGCGAACCTGAAGCCGCAACTTTCCAAGGCCGGACTGGTCACACGGGATGCGCGCGAAGTGGAACGCAAGAAGGTCGGCCTGCACAAGGCCCGCCGTCGCAAGCAGTTCTCCAAGCGCTAAGCGGAGCGAGTTGTATTTTTGGAAAAAGCCGCTATTGCGGCTTTTTCTTTCTGCGGCGGCTTTTTTCATCTGCGGACGCTTCATCCGTCATCTAACTGTGGCACCGTATTTCGTCTGCCCTGCAAGGCGGGCGTAGGCAATACAGACCGGGGGGAACATGATCAAGGCAGGGGTAGTCGGTGGAACCGGATATTCGGGCGTGGAGCTGCTGCGCTTGCTGGCTTCGCATGGCGATGTAGAGGTCGCGGCGATTACCTCGCGAAAGGAAGCCGGTACCCGTGTGGCCGACATTTTCCCCAGCCTGCGCGGCCACTACGATCTGGTGTTTTCCGATCCCGCCACGGCCGGTCTGGAAAAATGCGATGTGGTGTTCTTCGCCACCCCCAACGGCGTGGCCATGGGCCAGGCCCAGACCCTGCTGGACGCCGGTGCGCGCATCATCGATTTCTCCGCTGATTTCCGCATCAAGGATGTGGCGCTCTGGGAGAAATGGTACAAGATGAAGCACGCCGCCCCCGGCTTGTTAGGCGAGGCGGTGTACGGTCTGCCGGAAATGTTCCGCAGCCAGATCAAGGACGCGCGCCTGTTGGCCAACCCCGGCTGCTATCCCACCGCCACCCAACTGGGTTTCCTGCCGTTGGTGGAGCAGGGACTGGTCGATGCTGATCACCTGATCGCCGATACCAAGTCCGGTGTTTCCGGCGCGGGCCGCAAGGAAGAAATGGGCCTGCTGTTCGGCGAAGCCGCCGATTCCCTGAAGGCGTATAACGTTGCCGGTCATCGCCACCAGCCGGAAGTCGAGCAAGGCCTGACGATTGCGGCGGGTGCGCCGGTGCGTGTGACGTTTGTTCCGCACCTCACACCAATGATCCGTGGTATTCACTGCACGCTGTACGCGCGCATCACCAAGGAAGCGGACTTCCAGAAGGTGTTTGAAGAGCGTTACGCCAAGGAGCCCTTCGTCGATGTCATGCCTCCCGGCAGCCATCCGGATACGCGCTCGGTGCGTGCCTCCAATATGTGCCGCATCGCGGTGCACAGGCCTCAGGGCGGCGATACGCTGGTGATCCTGGCCGTGGAAGACAATCTGGTCAAGGGCGCAGCGGGGCAGGCGATACAGAATATGAACATCATGTTCGGCCTGCCGGAAACGCGCGGGCTCAATGCTCCGGCAGTGATGCCCTGAGAACCCGGCGATGCTGAGCGAATTCAAACTACGCGGCTCGTGGCGAAAAATTCGCTCCCGGATCGGTATACGCTCAGCCAGGGTGGCGATCAAGAGCCATGTGCCCTGGTACATCAAATTCGCCGGTTACGGCCTGATGATGGGCGTGGCCGGTGCGGTGGCCTGGTGGCTGGTCGATAACAGCTATCGCATCACCGGCTTCAACCGCGAGGAAGCGAAGGCGCAAATCGCCAAGCTCACCGAAGATAACGAAAAGCTCGCCAAGAATTTTGAAGCCACGCGCATGGCCCTGAACGAGCGCGAAGGCCAGCTCAAAATCGAAAAGGCCGCGCAGGCCGAATTTGCCCGCAACGTCACCCAGTTGCAGGACGAGAACGCCAGCCTCAAGGAAGACCTGGGGTTCCTGCGTAACATCATGTCGGCGGGCAGCGTACCCGAGGGCCTCTCAATCGCCAATCTGAAAGTGGAGCCCGACGCCCTGCCCAATGAATACCGCTACCGCCTGCTGATACTGCAGGGCGGCCAGCGCAAGCAGGATTTCAAGGGCAAGGTGCAACTGATCGTGCGGGTGCAGATCGGCGCCCAGCAAAGCACCCTGAGTTTTCCGCCCGATAACGAGCTGAAAGCCCCTGGAAACGAAGTGGACTTTCGCTATTACCAAAAGCTGGACGGCAGGTTTAAAATTCCTGAAGGCGCACAGCTGAAATCCGTTCAGGCCCGCTTGCTGGGCCTGCCGGCGTATGATGTACGTACCCAAAAGAGCGTAAATCTCTAAGGACCACAAAGGAGCACCTATGTTTAGCGGAAAAACCAATAAACCCAGCCCCATCGACAGCCTCATCGGCGCCGGCTCCACCATCACCGGTGACGTGCATTTCACCGGCGGCCTGCGCGTGGATGGCACTGTAAAAGGCAATATCAAGGCCCTGGGCGACAAGCCCGGCACGCTGGTGCTGTCGGAAATGGCCAAAGTGGAGGGCGAGATCGACGTGGGCCACGTAGTGGTCAACGGCACCGTCGCCGGTCCGGTACGCGCCAAGGAATATCTGGAACTGTTGCCCAAGGCACGGGTCACAGGCGATGTGAGCTACAAGACCATCGAAATCCACGTTGGTGCCATCGTCATGGGCCGCATGACCCATGAGAGCGAAGCTCGCAGCGACAAGGTGATCGAATTCAAGCCCGCAACTGGAAACTGAGCAGGCGGCGGTTGAAATACGGGTATTTGCCCCGATATTGCAGTAAACAAGTGTTTGGAGAGTTCCATGAACGATATGTCGATGATGCCCGCCCCCTTGCTGTTCACCGACAGCGCCGCCGACAAGGTGAAGTCGCTGATCGAGGAAGAGGGCAATAACGACCTGAAGCTGCGAGTGTTCGTGACCGGCGGCGGTTGCTCGGGCCTGCAATACGGCTTCACCTTCGACGAGGTGCTGAACGAAGACGACACTGTCATGGAAAAGAATGGCGTGCAACTGTTAATCGACCCGATGAGCTATCAGTATCTGATCGGCGCCGAGATTGATTATTCCGAAGGGTTGGAAGGGGCGCAGTTTGTAATCAAGAATCCGAATGCGAGCAGTACCTGTGGTTGCGGGTCGTCGTTCTCGGTGTAGCCCGCCCGGTTTTCATTTCAAAGCAAACGCCCCCGCAAGGGGGCGTTTGCTTTTGTGACCTTAATGACAAGCTTTGTTGTGAGTTATTTATCAAATTTCATTAAAGCCAGGAAGGGAATGCACGAACAGGAATGCAGGCGCTCACTCATTTTCTATAACGCAAGATCGCCAAGTTACCGCTATGCAAATATTTGAATTTCCCACCTGTGTAGGTGGGTTAATTGGGAAATGATGTTGATAATCTTTGCGAGCGTCGGCTACGCCGAGGAGGCTCGGTTTCAGGCGCGACGTCGAAAACTGACCTGATTCCTTATTAGGAGATGACCATGAATCGAGCTCGTTTAGCAATACTCTTTCTGTTTGTGGCGCTAGTTCAATTCCTTCCTTCCATTGCAAATGCGCAAGCAAGTTACATGTCGCCAAGCGCAAATCCAGTCGTGATTAGTTCTGGAACGACTGGTCCGGTGGACATTTTCTTTTACGCCAATCCTGAGGGGGGCGTAACGTTCACATTAAGCGTTAATAGTGGGACAGAAGAGTACTTTAATCACGCGACTAACTATAGCGAGAACCCGGATTTCAGTGGCTATCTTCCGACCTTTACGGTTACTCTCGGCAATACCTATACATTCAGAATGTATGGGTACGATCCCGGCACAGATGAATTCGACGTGCTGTTGGATACCATCACGATTTATACAACCACCTAAGAGTCACTGGCGGGGCACTATTATTTAGATTCTTTCTGAGTTTATCCGCCAGTAGGCGGGACGCGAACAAACACCTCCATAAAGGGGGTGTTTGTTTTTCAACCCGGAATTGCAGTAACGCTACTCGCCAGTCTTGAGTTCCGGCAAAGATTTTTTCAGTTCCGCAATCCCCGCCTCCGTCACCTTCGACTTCCCAACCAGCAAGGTCTGCAATTTGCGTAAACCCGCGAGTTGCGCGATGCCCACGTCTCCCACCTGCGTATCGAAGACGCTCACCTTCTTTAACTCGGCAAACGGTTTCAACGCGACCAGTCCGGCATCGCTCACCTTGGTGCCGCCGATCAGCAACGTTTCCAGCTGAGTCAGTTGCGCCAGCGATTTTAATCCCTCGTCGGTGGTGGGGGTGCGAAACAGGTTCAGCGTTTTCAGCTTGCGCCAATCTCGCAAGTGGGCAAGGCCCGGGTCACCGATGCCGGTGAGTCGCAGATCCAGTTCCTTCACGTTCTTGAGTTGAACGAGCATGGCAAGATCGGCATCGGTGACCTTGCTGCGGCTCAAATCGATTTTGACGATGCTGCTGCCATCCATTTCCACTTTGCCGCCCAATGCGGCAATGGCCGTGGCGGCTTTTGCGTCGTCGGTGGCGGCGGGTTGCGCGAAGGCTGCAAAAGTCAGCAAGGTCAGCGCGACTAGCGCGAGGGATCTGCAGTGATTCATTGGCACTCTCCAGAGGCGACGTAGGGCCATGGTAGCAGGCGGCCCCGCGGCGGGTGTGCCGCTTTGTAACGGTCGTGGGGGCGACCGGAGCCGCCTCAGGCCAGAATCGCGGCGATGCTATTGGCCAAAACTTTGGTGGCGCGGCGCAGGTCTTCCAGCACCAGGTTTTCGTCGGCGCGCTTGGCGCCTGATTCGAGAATGGTGCGAGGCCCGGCGCCGTACAGCACGGTGGGGATGCCGGCCTCGGCATAGAGGCGGGCGTCGGTATAAAGCGGCGTGCCCATGGCAGGGATCGGCTCGCCGAATACTTCCGCGCCGAATTTTTGCAGCGGCGCCACCAGCTTGTCGTTGCCGGGCAGGGGTTTGAGGGCATGGGCCAGCAGCAGGCGGCGGATTTCGAGGCGGGTGCCGGCGAAGGGCTTGGCGGCAGCTTCGATCACGGCGCGCAACTGTGCTTCCACCTCGGCCGGGTCTTCTTCCGGGATCATGCGCCGGTCCAGCTTCAGCACCACTTTGCCGGGCACCACATTGGTATTGGTGCCGCCCTGTATCCAGCCCACGTTCAGGGTTGGTGAGTCGATGCCGGTGACTTTGGATTTTGTCTTTTTGAACTCCGGCTGCAAGGCATATAAAGCGTTAAGAATGCCATTGGCGGCGCGCAACGCGTCCACGCCGGTGTCGGGCTGGGCCGCGTGCGCAGCTTTGCCGTGCACGGTGATTTCCAGATGCAGGCAGCCGTTGTGCGCGGTGACGATGGCGTAGGAAAAACCCGCGCAAATCACGTAGTCGGGCCGCGAGATTTTTTGCGATAGCAGCCAGGCCGGGCCGATTTCGCCACCCATTTCTTCGTCGTAGGTGAAGTGCAGCTCCACACTACCTTTGAGTTTCAGGCCCTCGGCCTGCAAAGTGCGCAGGGCATTGAGCGCATAGGTGAAGGTGGCGAAATCGGATTTGGAAACAGCCACCCCGCGCCCGTACATGCGGCCCTGTTCCACCACCGCGCCATAGGGTGGCTTGCTCCAGCCTTCGCCGGGCGGTACCACGTCGCCGTGAGCATTCAGCGCCAGGGTGGGGCCATTACCGAAACGGTGCCGTACCACCAGATTGGTGACCGCCTGCAAGCCACTTTTTTGCACGTCCGCCTGAGGCACCGCGTGACGCTCGACCTGGTAACCCATACCATCCAGCCACTTCGCCGCGCACTCGGCGGCGGGGACGTTGTTGCCGGGCGGGGTGTCGCTGGGCACCTTTACCAGTTCGCCCAGAAAGGCCGTTGCGTCCCCGTGCTGGGCGTCGATCAGTGTGTTGATGCGTTCAAACAAATTATCCATATCAGTTTCGCAAAGCCGCAGGCTCAAAGTTTTCCAGAAAGTGGAGCAGCGCGGTGGTGGCCGTCTCGGCATCTTCAGCGCTCAGGGTCTCGCGCGGGTTGTGGCTGATGCCGCCGTTGCCGCAGCGCACGAACAGCATGCCGATGGGCAGGTTGTCGGCGAATACCATGGCGTCATGCCCCGCGCCGCTGGGCAGGTGGCGCACCGCCACACCTTGGCTTTGCACGCTGGCCGCGAATTGGGCCTGAATGCGCGGGTCGCAGGGGGCCGCGCTCAAATGAAAAAAAGCATCCCAGTCGATATTCACCTTGCGGCGCGCGGCGATAGTGCGGCATTCGCCCTCGAGTGCAGCCAAGGCCGCCAGCCGCAGCGCGTCATCGCCCGAGCGTAGGTCGATGGTAAAAACGACTTCGCCGGGAATGACGTTGGTGGCGCCCCCGCCGCTCACCGCCAGCTTGCCGACGGTGCCGACCAGGGTGTCGGCATGGGCAGTGCAGTGCTTTTCCACCGCCAGCACCATTTCGCTGGCCGCCGTAAGCGCATCCTGCCGGCCCGGCATGGGCACGGTGCCGGCGTGGCCGGCCAGACCCTCGATGCGCACTCGCACCCGGGTAGCGCCGGCAATGGCCGTCACCACGCCCACCGCCAGCCCCTGGTCCAGCAGCACCGGGCCCTGTTCGATATGTGATTCGACGAAGGCCAGTACCTTGGCAGGGTCGCGGCGCAGGCCGGTAATCGCCTCCGCGATGTTTCCAGATGCGCCGCCGAAGTCTTTGATGGCATCGCGCATGCTGACCCCGTTGGCGTCGAGCTTTTCCAACCACTGGTTGTCAAAGCGGCCGGCCAGGGCTTTGCTGCCGATCAGGGTCACGCCGAAGCGCACGCCCTCCTCGTCGCCGAAAGCGATGACTTCCAGAGTGTAGGGCAGGCGCTTGCCGCGGCTGTGCAAATCATTCACGCAGGCGATGGCGGTGAGGATGCCGAACACGCCGTCGAATTTGCCGGCGTCAACCACGCTATCCATATGCGAGCCGGTCATCAGCACCGGGGCGTTTTTATCGGCCGCGTAATAACGTCCGACGACATTGCCCAGCGCATCGAAAGACGCTTCCATGCTGGCTGCCTGCATCCAGGCCAGGATTTGCTCGCCGGCCTGCCGGTGCTGCGGCGTGAGATAGGTGCGGGTAACGCGGCCGGGTTCCTCGGTGATGGCACCCAGGGTTTCGCAGCGTTCGATAATGGCGGAGCCGAATCTCATGGCTTCATCTTACTTTATGTCTGCAGCAGATCGCCCAGGCGAAACGCGGCGATCTTGCCGATCTCGGTCAGCGCCGTGGCGATTTCCCGTTCGCGATCGTGCTCCAGCCGCGCCGTAATCCGTACGATGATGCCACTCCAGTTCAGTCCGCGCACTGCTACGATGAAGGGGAAGCCGAAGCGCTCGCTATAACGCTGGTTTAGTGCCTGCAATTGACTGCGTTCCTCCGCCGTACAGCGATCCAGACCGGCCGAGGCCTGTTCCCCGCGCGAGGCCTCGGTCAGTTCGGCGGCGGCCAGTTTGCCGGCCAGTTCCGGATGGGCGCGGATCAGGGCCATTTGTTTTTCGATACCCGCTGCCAGCACCACGCCTTGCATGGCGGCGCGCAGGGTATCCGCCGAGGCAAAGGGCCGTTGCGTGCACGCGCCCTCTGCGACCCAGGGGGAGTGTTCGTAGATGCCGCCTAGTGCCGCAATAAACCCGGCATCGTCCAGCGCATTCAGCTGGGCCAGAGAGAAAGGGGCGCTCATGCCGGTGCGGCGTAAGGATGAGTCTTTTCCCAATGGCGCGCGATGTCGATGCGCCGGCAAATCCACACCTTTTCGAAGTTCTGCACATAGTCCAGAAAGTGCGACAAGGCGGCCAGCCGCGCCGGCCGGCCGATGAGACGGCAATGCAGGCCGATGGAGAGCATTTTCGGGGCGGTCTCGCCTTCGGCGTACAGCACGTCGAAGGCGTCGCGCAGGTAGGCAAAAAACTGTTCGCCGCTATTAAAGCCCTGCGTTGTGGCGAAGCGCATATCGTTGGTGTCCAGGGTATAGGGCACGATCAGGTGCGGCTTGCCGGCCACCGTCTCCCAGAAGGGCAGATCGTCGCTATAGGAATCGGCGTCGTACACAAAGCCGCCGTGCTCGGCCACCAGGCGGCGGGTGTTTTCGCTGGTGCGGCCGGTGTACCAACCCAGCGGGGCGCTGCCGGTCAGCTCGCGGATGGTGTTGACGGCCAGGGCGATGTGCTCGCGTTCCACCGCCTCGGGCACGCCGTGATAATTGATCCAACGCCAACCGTGGCTGGCAATTTCGTGGCCGGCTTCCTGGAAGGCAGCCGTTACCTCAGGGTTGCGGGCCAAGGCCATGGCCACGCCGAACACCGTCAACGGCAATTTGCGCTCGGCGAACAGGCGCAGCACCCGCCACACGCCCGCGCGGCTGCCGTATTCGTATAGCGATTCCATGCTCATATGCCGGGCGTTGGGGAAGGGCTGGGCGCCGACGATTTCGGACAGGAACACCTCGGACGCGGCATCGCCGTGCAGCACGCAGTTTTCGCCGCCCTCCTCGTAGTTGAGCACGAACTGCAGGGCGATCCGCGCCCCGTCCGGCCACTGGGCGTGTGGCGGCTTGGGGCCGTAGCCAATCAGGTCGCGGGGGTAGCCGGGCTCAAAAGGTGCGGGTGGCTGGGGCATATAAACGGGTCAAAGCAGGTTAGGGAGAATTAGGGAGAATGCTCAAAGCGGACACTGGCTATGGGAGTGTATACAATTATCCCAAGCCTGCGAGCGCGCAGGCGCACACGATAAGAATTGAATGGGAAAACTCACCACGCACGTGCTCGACACCGCCGCCGGCAAACCCGCCGCCGGTGTGAAGTTCGAGCTTTGGCAAATGGGCTCCAATCCACGCCCGCTCCTATCCGGGACGACCAATGCCGACGGCCGCTGCGACGCGCCGTTGCTGGAAGGGGCGGCGCTGACGGCGGGCGAATATCAGCTGATGTTCCAGGTGGCGGACTATTTCCGTGCGGCCGGGATCAAGCTCCCGGAGCCCCCGTTTCTATCCACGGTGGTGCTGCAATTCGGCATCGCCGACGCCAACGCCCACTATCACGTTCCGCTGCTGGTTTCGCCGTGGAGCTACTCCACCTACCGCGGGAGTTGAATGGGCGCGGAACTACCGTCAGTGAATAGCACGGTTCGCTTCGTTCTCGATGGCGAGGTCGTAACCGCGACCGATGTCGCACCGACCACCACGCTGCTGCAGTACCTGCGCAACGATCTTAAACGCTGCGGCACCAAGGAAGGCTGCGCCGAGGGTGACTGCGGTGCCTGCACCGTAGTCGTTGGTGAACTGCGCGGCGATGCCGCCAAGCCCGGTATCGAATATCGCGCCGTCAATTCCTGCATACGCTTTTTGCCGACCATAGACGGCATGGAAGTGGTCACCGCTGAAAGCCTGACGGGCCAAGACGGCAGCTTACATCCGGTGCAGAACGCCATGCGCGACTGTCATGCCTCGCAGTGTGGCTTTTGCACACCCGGCTTTGTGATGTCCCTGTTTGCGCTGTACTTGAATCAGCCTCAAGCGGACCGTGAACAGGTGGTAGATGCCCTGTCCGGCAATCTTTGCCGCTGCACCGGCTACCGGCCCATCATCGATGCGGCGCTACGCATCAATGAATACCCCGAGCCTGCCGGCTGGAGCCGTGCCTCGGCGCAAAGCGCGGAACGGCTGGCACGATTGCGTGAGCTTCAGAATAGTGTCGTTCCGGCAAAGGGCGGTTTTCACGCGCCCAAAACGCTGGCCGAAATGGCCGAGCGTTACGCCGCTGAGCCGCAGTCGCTCATCCTCGCCGGCGGCACCGACATCGGCCTCTGGGTAACCAAGCATCTGCGCTCGCTGCCGCCGCTGATTTACCTGGGCGAAGTGGCCGAGCTTCGCAAAATCCACGTTGATTGCGATGCGCTGGAAATCGGCGCTGCCGTCAATCTGGCCGACGCTTACGCAGCCATCGTCGCGCATTACCCGATGTTGGCTGAACTCGCCAATCGCTTCGCTTCGGTGCCCATCCGCAATTCCGGCACGCTATGCGGCAATATCGCCAACGGCTCACCCATCGGCGACTCCATGCCTATCCTGATCGCCCTGGACGCCAGCGTTACCTTGCGCTGTGGAGCCGAGACACGATCGTTGGCGCTGCAAGACCTGTACTTGGGTTATCAGAAAAAAGCCCTGGCCCCCGGCGAATTCGTGCAGGCCGTGCGCATCCCACTGCCGAAGCGCGGGCAGATGGTTGCCAGCTACAAGATCTCCAAACGCTTCGATCAGGATATTTCTGCCGTCTGTGGCGGTTATGTGCTGGAGGTCGAAGGTGGCCGCATTAGCAGCGTCCGCATCGCCTACGGCGGCATGGCGGCCATACCGCAGCGTGCGCCGAAAACCGAGGCCGCGCTGATCGGGCAGCCCTGGTCGCGTGAGGCCATGGTCGCGGCCATCGCCAAGTTGGCTGAGGACTATCAGCCGCTCAGCGATATGCGCGCCAGCGCCGAGTACCGTCTGAAAATCGCCGGCAATCTGCTGCTGCGGCTGTACGCGGAATATGGCGAAGCCAAGGCGCAGACCCGTGTCTACGAGGCAGCGGATGACTGAACTCGCCACAGACGCGATGAAAGATTTTTCCGGGCGCGAACTGCCGCACGAAAGCGCGCATTTGCACGTCAGCGGCAAGGCCGCCTACGCCGACGATATTCCCCTGCCTGCCGATACTCTGCAAGCCGCCTTTGGCGTGAGCAGCGTCGCGCACGGCCGCGTGCGCAAGCTCGATCTCACCGCCGTGCGCGCAGCGCCGGGTGTGGTGGGCGTGTTCACGGCCGAGGACATTCCCGGACAAAACAATTGCGCGCCGGTGCTAACCGACGATCCCATTTTTGCCCAGGGTCTGGTGGAATACGCCGGCCAAACCTTGTTCGCCGTGGCTGCCACCTCCCACGATGCCGCGCGCCGCGCCGCCCGGCTTGCCAAGGTGGAGTACGAAGAACTGCCGGCCATTCTGGATATACGCGCGGCGTTGGCCGCCAACAGCTTTGTGCTGGCTACAGAGACCATTGTGCGCGGCCAGCCGGACACGGAAATGCAACGCGCGTCGCACCGGTTGACGGGGTCCGTCACCATCGGCGGTCAGGATCACTTTTATCTGGAAGGGCAGATCGCCGTGGCCGTGCCGCAGGAAGACGGCGGCATGCTGGTGATCAGCTCCACCCAGCACCCCAGCGAGGTGCAGCACCTGGTGGCGCACGCCCTGGGCAAGCACTCGCACGATGTCACCGTGCAATGCCGGCGCATGGGCGGCGGTTTCGGTGGCAAGGAAAGCCAGCCGGCATTACTGGCCTGCGCGGCCGCCATCATCGCCGCCAAGACTGGCAAGTGCGTGAAGCTGCGCATGGACCGCGATGACGACATGATCATCACCGGCAAGCGCCACGATTTCCTGGCCGACTACGAAGTCGGCTTTGACAATGAAGGACGCATACAGGGTCTATCGGTCATGATGGCATCGCGCTGCGGCTATTCGGCCGACCTGTCCGGGCCGGTCAACGACCGCGCGGTATGCCACGTCGACAACGCCTATTTTCTCGAGCACCTGCGCCTGGTCTCGCACCGCTGCAAGACGCATACGGTGTCCAACACCGCGTTCCGAGGCTTCGGCGGCCCGCAGGGCATGATGGTCATCGAGTGGATACTCGACGATATCGCCCGCCATTTGCGCGTAGACGCTTTGGACGTGCGTCGCCGTAATTTCTACGGCATCAAAGAACGCAATACCACGCACTACGGCACCGTCATCGAGGACAACATCATCCACAGCATCACCGACCGGCTCGAAGCAGATAGTGACTACCGCGCGCGGCGCAAACAGGTGGATGCGTTCAATGCTTCCAACCCGCTCATCAAGCGCGGCCTGGCGCTGACCCCGGTGAAGTTCGGCATCTCCTTCAACGCCACCCTGTTCAACCAGGCCGGCGCGCTGATTCATATTTACAAAGACGGCACGGTGCTGCTGAACCACGGCGGCACCGAGATGGGGCAGGGGCTGTACACCAAGGTATCGCAGGTGGTGGCCGACGAGCTGGGCGTGTCCCGCGACGCTGTCCGCGTGAGCGCGGCCGACACCAGCAAGGTGCCGAACACTTCCGCCACCGCCGCTTCCTCCGGCAGCGATCTGAATGGCAAGGCGGCGCAGGCGGCGGCGCGCACCCTGCGCGAGCGGCTGGCCGCTTTTGCGGCGGAGAAATTTGCCGTGCCGCAAGCCGGCATTCGATTTGAAGCGGGCCGCGTTTATCTGGGCGGCAGTGATTCCATCGAATTTGCGAAACTGGTGCTTGATGCCTACGCGGCGCGCATATCCCTGTCTTCCACCGGCTATTACCGCACGCCCAAGATCCATTGGGACAAAAAGACCCTGTCGGGCCGGCCGTTTTTTTATTTTGCCTATGGTGCTGCGGTAACGGAAGTCGCCATCGATACGCTTACCGGCGAAAACCGTTTGCTGCGCGTGGACATCCTGCACGACGTGGGCCGCTCCCTGAATCCGGCCATCGACATCGGACAGATTGAGGGCGGCTTTTTGCAAGGTGTGGGCTGGCTGACCACCGAAGAATTGTGGTGGAACCCGCGCGGCGAATTGAAAACCCACGCGCCTTCCACTTACAAAATCCCCACCGCGCGCGATTGGGCGGCGGATACGCGCGTGCACCTGGTTGAAGACAGCCCCAATGCCGAAGACACCATCTTTCGTTCCAAGGCTGTGGGCGAGCCACCGCTGATGCTGGCAATCTCGGCGTTTCACGCCATACGCGACGCCATCGCCGCCTGTGGTAATGAAGGCGCGCGTCCGCAGCTGGCCTCGCCCGCCACGCCAGAGGCGATTTTGCGCAGCATCGATCAATTGCGGGGGGCTGCGTGAACGACTGGCTCGCCACACTGCGCGACTATTTGCGATGCGAGGGCGCGGCGGTTCGCATCACGGTCGCCGCTACGCGCGGCTCCGCGCCGCGCGACGCCGGCGCCTGCATGCTGGTGGGCGCGCAATGGGAAAAAGGCACCATCGGCGGCGGGCACCTGGAATTGATGGCGACCGCAATAGCCCGCGATATGCTGGCTGCCGAAACATCGGCGCGAGGCCGCTTGGACCGCTTTCCGCTGGGTGCCACCCTGGGCCAGTGCTGCGGTGGCATCGTCGAACTTTGGTTTGAGCGGTTTGACTCTACCGACTTAAGTTTCCTGGAAAAAGCGCTGGCCGTCCGCGCCGAAGGCGGGCCGCTGGTGCTGGCCACCGTCCTGTCGCCGGCGGCGCATGCCGGGCCCCATAGTCTTTTGCGCGGCCCGGCGCTACACGCGGCAAATGACTTGCTGCAACCGGGCGCTGCCATCGCGCGCCTGCAGCGCGCCGGTGGAAGTGGCAGCGAAGCCGCCGCCGATATCCTCTATGAGCGCATCGATCTCGCACCGCGCGCCCTGTGGCTATTCGGCGCCGGCCACGTCGGCAAGGCGCTGGTGAAAGCGTTTGCGGACCTACCGTTTGCATTGACCTGGGTGGACGGGCGCGAGGCCATGTTCCCCGAAGACGTTCCTGGCAATGTGCGTATCCTTTCAATCGACGATCCGGCCGATGCGGCCTTCGATGCACCCGCAGGCGCGATGTTCCTGGTGCTCACGCACAGCCACGATCTGGATTTCGAAGTCTGTAGACGCATCCTGCTGCGCGGTGATTTTGCCTGGGCGGGCCTTATCGGCTCGAAAACCAAGGCGGCGCGCTTTGTGCGGAAAATGCGTCAGCGCGGTTTTCCGGAAGCAGAGATCGCCCGTTTTGCCTGCCCCATCGGCGTGGACGGCATCGACAGCAAGCTGCCGGCGGTGATTGCGGTTTCGGTCGCCGCGCAAGTATTGCAGGTCGCCGAAGCCCTGGATGCGCAAAGCGCCGGCAGCAACTATCAAGCAAAAAACGCAAAGTAAAAAATAATGGAAGCCTATTTTCTGGACTGGCTGAATCTCCTCGGCCGCTGGGTGCATCTGATCACCGGCATCGCGTGGATCGGCGCCTCGTTTTATTTCGTATGGCTGGACAATCACCTGGTGCCCCCGGTCGCCGAAGACCTCAAGCAAAAAGGCGTGGGCGGTGAGCTATGGGCGGTGCACGGCGGCGGTTTTTACAACGCGCAGAAATACAAGGTGGCCCCGGCCCAGTTGCCGCCGCATTTGCACTGGTTCAAATGGGAGGCGTACTCCACCTTGATGTCGGGGTTTTTCCTGCTGTGCCTGATCTATTACGTGGGCGCGGATGTCTATCTCATCGACAAAAGCGTTGCCGACATCAGCCGCAGTACCGCCATCCTGATCGGCCTTGCCGCTCTGGCCGGGGGCTGGATCGTGTACGACCTTTTGTGCAAGACGGCGCTAGCGAAAAACGAATTCCTGTTTGCCCTGGTCCTGTGCATTTTCCTGGGTGCTGCGGCCTACGGCCTGTTCCACGTCTTCAGCGCGCGCGGGGCTTATATACACTTCGGCGCCATGCTGGGCACCATCATGGTCGCCAATGTCTTTTTCGTGATCATGCCGGGTCAGCGGGCCATGGTCGCCGCCACCGCCGCGGGTCTTGCCCCCGATCCGGCGCCGGGGCTGAAAGCGAAACTGCGCTCGGTACACAACACCTACTTCACCTTGCCGGTGCTGCTGACCATGATCAGCACCCACTACGCCATGCTCTATGGCAGCCGGCTGAGCTGGCTGATGCTGATGGCCATGGCGATTGCCGGCGCGCTGATCCGTATTTTTTTCGTGAGTCGCCACAAGGGCAGGCCCGCGCCTATCGCCCTGATACTCGGCATTCTGATTCTGCTGGTCGTTTCGTTTGCGTTGGCTCCAAGCGGAACCGGGCAGGGCGCCGCAAGCCACCCGGCGGGCAAGACCGATTTTGCCCAGGTGCAGGCCATCGTCGCCCAACGCTGCGCGACTTGTCACGCCGCCAAGCCCAGCCAACCGGGCTTCGCCGTCGCTCCCAAGGGCATCATGCTCGATACACCCGAGCGCATCGTCACCTACGGTGCCCAGGTCCGCCTGCAGGTGGCCTCGCGCATCATGCCTATCGGCAATCTCACCGGCATGACCGAGGAGGAGCGCGCCCTGATCGCCGCCTGGGATGGAACAGCCGCGCACCCCTGATCAGGGTATCAGCCACATTTGGTTACACTGGGGCCATAATGGCCCCCTTAAAATCGGCACCGGGCTGATTTTTACCGTTTTCTGACCAAAAACCGCATTCCGTCGCATGCGCCTGTAATTTTTCCGTCCGGAATCCAAGAATAGGCTCGCCCCATACTGCGCAAAGTCATCATGCGCAGACGGGACCCCAGAGTCGCCATCGCATATCCATCAGGAGAGGATCCCATGTCGCAATCCATAAAACCAAATTTGAAAATCATCGCCGCAGCGGTTCTGCTGAGTCTGGCGGTACCCGCGCTTGCGCAGGCCCCCGCCGCCGGCACACCCGCAGCCGCAGCGCCCGCA
>JACXTT010004135.1_pt1 | contig 21699 bp, 14 predicted proteins | sample 9270951 | NCBI WGS metagenome assembly JACXTT01 (sample SAMN15532306, study PRJNA645909) | rock metagenome | isolation source: weathered quartz diorite | place: Puerto Rico | collected 2017-06-21
ATAGAAGCCCAGAAAGACATTCCGGTCATCCTTGAAGGGGACAAAGACGTCTTATTAGGCGAGACGGTGAAGATTCTCTCAGTTGCCCAACGTGCGGGCGCGACGAGTATTGCCATCGCCGCACAGTCCGCTCACTGATGGGCCAACGCAACAAAGAGTGAGTATTTCTATGGCTTCTCCTGATGAACACACTCCCTCCGCTACGCCAATACAGGTGGAAACGGAGATCCAAGAAGATCTCCTGCTGTATGGCGGCCACACGTGGGGGAAAAACGCCCGTTGGTTCGTGCTTTCTACTATTGCTCACGTGCTCATCCTCGGCTTGTTGGCGACCTTGACGTTCACCATCACGCAAAAACGCGATGAGATGATTAAGGTCAAGACGATGCCGCTCTCAGAGGAAGAGCAACTCAAAGCCAAAGCCGATAAACCCGACGATAACTGGGAGGGTGAACCTTCCCTCAAGGATTTGCCTGGATTGCTGTCGATGGAGCAACTGACGCCGAAGCAGGCGAAGACCTCGACCAGTCCGCCGCCCGCACTCGGGGCCCCGGCGCCGATTCGACAAGCCTCATTGCCGAATCCCCCACCGGTGCTGAACGGCTTAGGACCGATGACTATCGGTGTGAACGTCAACGATGGCCCTCCAGTGCTCGGTAACCTTGCCAACGCGATCGGCAGCATCAATGGCGCTATTGGCGGCATTGGCGGCGGGTTTGGCGACTACGTCGGCGGTCTGCGCAAAGTGGGGCTCGATATTGCACTAGTCATTGACGCAACCGACAGCATGCAGTTCGTGATTGACTCGGTCAAAGGTCGGCTGCTCAAGCTCATTTCCTCAATTCAGCAAATGGTGCCGACTTCTCGGATCGGCATCGTTGCATATCGTGATAAAGGTGATGAGTTTGTCACCAAATGGGTGGATCTCAGTTTCTCGAAAAGCAAGCTGCAAGATTTCCTTTCCAACCTGCACGCTGACGGCGGCGGCGACTGGCCGGAAGCCGTGTATGAGGGGCTAGAAGCGGCGACCAACGACTTGAACTGGCGGAAAAAATCGAAACGCATCATCATTTTAGTGCCCGGCTCGCCGCCGCATCCGGACTCGATTAGCAATGTGCTCCACGTTGCACAAAATTTCCAGTCGCAAGGCGGGGCGTTAAGCGTAGTGGACCTCGCTGAAAAGATGCACGAAGATTTTGAACGGGCGCTCTTCAAGACGGGCGCTGGACTCACAAAGGAAGAATTTAAACCCACTCCTTTGCCGGCATTCTACCAAGAGTTCCGTAACACCATGGCTTCGGTTGCGCAGGCTGGCGGCGGAGATTTTATTCCCTTAACCGAAGATAAAGCGCTCACACGGGAAATCATCGTCATGACGTTTGGTTCGCGTTGGCAGACCGAAATGGCGAAATATCTTCGCGACTTGGAGTGATCTGCGCGGGTGTGATCAACTTGAACAACGCGACAGGTTGACCAAGAGCAAAAAACTCAAAACTGCTTGCTCTATTTATATTGCTATATTAAAGGAGTTTAAGCGTGCGTCGTCTGATCTTCTTCCAGGTCTTGGTGCTGTGCGTCAGCGCTTTCCTCCCGTCTCCCACTCATGCGGCGACGATTGCTGAACTCCTTGCCCAAGCGCGGCAAGCCCAATCGCAGGTGCGCTCGATGAAGAGTCAGGGTTGGGGCATGGCGGAAAAACAGCGCGCAATCCAACTGTTAGGTCCGATGGCGCTGAATTTTCTCTCGGCTCCAGACTTGGCGCAAGCCGCCTCGAACCAAAAGAGTCAAGTCCGAGAACTCTACGACACTCTCAGTGATCCGCTCGATAGCATCTACGACCAGAGTGTGGCGCGTCTTGAGAGTATGAGCAAAAGCGTGATGGATCGTGATGGTGACCTCGAAGGGCTGTACGACACAAAAGATTGGAAAGATGAACAGTCAATCGCCTCACAATCGCTGTATTTTCTGAACTGGCTGCATTATGTCGGGGCCTTTGTAAACGAGGGTGCAGCACGCAAGAAGCTCCTGGACGACTGTGCCAAGGGGTTTGCCGAATTTGCTGTGGGCGAACAAAACTCAACATTGAAACGAGAGAGTATCTTTGGCCGCTCGTTATGCGAGAAAGAAAACAAGCATTTTGACTGGGCGATTCGCGACTTGGAGTTGCTGCTCAAGGACACTGGCTTGCCAATGGATATGGAGCGCAAAGTACGAGCCGCCCTTGCGGATGCTCGCAATAGACAAGCGCACGGTGAGAAAGCATCCGAAGTGGAGCGCGCGGAAAACGCCGCCGACCTGCAGGGGAGAGCGATGATCCAGAAAGCGCAGAGCTTGCTGGGCGAAAGTAGAAAATTGACCGGCAATGACAGATTGAAGAAACTGCTGGAAGCCATGGCGTATGCGGATGAAGCGCGTAAGCAGGGCAGCTCCTGGAATGAGAAAGCCGACGCCTTCGTCAAATCAGAATTTAGTGAACAAGATCTTTTTGCCATTGACGAAGTAAAGAATCCCTTTCCAGCGTGGGGTGAAGCTCGCGAGCTGCTGCAGAAAAGCGAATACGCCAAGGCGCAGCCTTTACTCAAACAAGTCCTTGCGTCCGACGACCCCAAGGCGAAACTGCACCACCGCGAATCTGAATATTTCTTAGCGGTGGGATTGTTCCAAACGAAGAATTATCGCGAGGCGCTTCCCGAACTTTCCAAGGTCATCAGCACCAGCGGCATGCCTTCGCAATTCGTCGCTGACGCCGTATATCTACGCTTCAAGGCTGCTGAGGCGTTGTACACTAAAGACCAAGGTCCAGAGATGGCCAAAACCTATCTGGACGCTGTCAAAGATTTCTTGAACCGTTATCCAGATCACAAGTCCGCCTTTGAAGGGTACTTCCGACTGGGCGAGTATCAACAAGGGCAAGGCAATTACCTCGCAGCAGCTGACGCCTACAATAAAGTCAGTGGCGATCGCACCTTCCGCGCTCGTGCGGACTTCGCGACCCTCCAGTGCTACTTCGCGCTCTTAGACACGCTAGAAGAACAGCAGGCGAACGACAAACAAGAGAAGCCGGACAAACAAGAGAAGCCCGCCGACAAGAAAGGGATCGGCATTGCCGAAAAAGACCTCCGCCAGCGAACGGCGACTGCCCTGCAGGCGTTTTGGAAGGACACCGCCTCGTTGGAGAAAGAAAGTCCCGCCGAAGCGAAGCAGGCGCCTCTGCAAGAATATCGCGGCAAGGTCAGTGTGATGAATGCTGCATTTCTCAGTAAAGATCTTGATGCAAACGCCAAAGAGGTGCTGAACTTCTTGCAAGACTTTGAAAAGAAATATCCGGAACAGAAAGACGCCTTCGCTAAAGTGGCGCGGATGCGATTAGTCGCGTCGGAAAAGGCGGGCCGCTTTGCCGACCTGGAAAAGGAAGCCGACAACATCTTTACGAATTTTCAGCCTGTCGAGCAACAAGACTTATTAGTCGGGCTGGATACCGTACTGCCCAAAGACGTGAAAAAACTGGAGAAGCAAAATGACAAAGACAACCTCTTGCCAGCCAAGCGGTTGTTAGCGCGTCTCCACGCCGACCGACTACAACGAGGCGTGCCGTTTGCAGCAGATGAATCGCCGGATCTGTTCAAATACGAACTGGCGCAACTGTATCTCGACGTGAAGGACTACGACAAAGCGGTCCCACTCTACGAAGAGTTGCAGAACGGCGCCTATTCACTTGTCGCGCGCGCAGGCCTTGCGCAGATCGCCGAGGTCAAAGGCGATCAACGACAAGCCATTTCTCATTGGGATGAAATGCTGAAAGGCACCCAAGTCGGCGACCCGCTCTGGTTCCGCGGCGCTTATGAAGTCGCGCGCTTAGATGCGGCGCTGGGCGATAAAGAAAACTCCTGTAGAACAATCAATGGCGCACGCGCCTCTATTGCCCGCCTCGGCGAACAAGGACTTAAAAAGAAAATCCAGGATCTTGCTGTACAAAGCTGCGGAAAATAGATTCAGCGCTCTTCCCTTCGTTGACAGAATCCAGATAAGGTAACGCGGACAGCTGAAAGCGTTACCTATGTCGCCTTGGCAAACCCACAATCTCGCAGCCATCAAGAAACGACTCGCCGTCGTTCAACGCTCGCCGTCCGGCGTGTTGTTCGAGCACCAGTCGCAATATAACTACGTCATCGTTCGCCGCACTCGTGATCAACTCTTGCTCTGTTACCGCCATCTTCATCATAAAGTAGAAGAGATCGAATCACGTCTTAATGTCGATGATCCGCTCGCGCTGGAGTCGGAATACACGCAAGCGATGCTTTTAGCGCTGGCCTGGCAACCGACGCCGCAACGCATCTTGCTCATTGGGTTAGGCGGTGGACGGTTACAAACTGTGCTGCATCATTACCTAGAACAGGCTTTACTTGACACTGTGGAATTGGATCCGATGATCCTTGACGTCGCGAAGCGCTTTTTTGGCTTTGCGGTCGACGAGCGCCAGCATGTCATTATCAAAGATGGACGAGACTATTTGCGCGGCTTTCCTAGCGAAGCGCCATTCGATTTGCTGTTGTTGGACGCCTTTCGCGTGAGCGGCATACCGCTGCATTTGAGCACGCGCGAATTTTATGACGATTGTCGAGGGGTGTTGGCTCCTACCGGCGCCATTGCCGCCAATCTCCATTCAGGCACGCCGCTGTACGATTCTGCACGGAAGACCTTCGCCGCCGCGTTTCGGTACACGGTAGCATTTCCCCTCCTGGCTGGAAATGTGATTGTTATTGGCTCGGATAGCGAACGACTTGAGGTAAAAGAAATTACCGATCGCATGAAGGCCGTGCAGGAACGCTATGGGTTTGACTTCGCCTTGCCGGAGTGGGCCACAACTGCATTGAGGCCTGCTCCGTATCGACCGAACGCGCCAATTTTGCGGGATGCGGAGGCATAAGGACTATTGCGAGGAGAGTGAGGTGTTGCCTCACTCTCCCCTAGGCAACTTACCGAGCTGCCCCTACAGTTGAAGATAAACTACCCTCGCGGTGAGCAGCTATCGTGCTTCTTAGAGTTTCAGCAAGGCTTTCAGCTTTGCACTAACCTCTATTTCGATTGTTGAAGAGATTTTGCCTAAGTATCGACGTATGCTCTTTGCATGAATAGCGGCAAGTTTATGCAGACGGAGAACCGAAGGAACTTTTAGATTTGTCGATTGATGGTCGGGTTGGATAGGATCGAGAAGAATATCTGAAGCAAAAAGGAAGGAAGGAACAACTGAGGAAATATAAGCAACGAGCACCTCACCATTTGCCCCAATTGGCGCCGTCAACAAAAGAACCGGGCGAAGTTTCATGCCGGGAACATCGCCAAACGGAAAGCTCGCGAGATAAATCTCACCGCGTTGCATCAACGGGATTCCCGTCTTCAAGCGTGTATATCTCTTCGCGTGGGTCATTGAGTTCTTCGGCCCACCCATGAGCAATCCCGTGTGTCCAGGCCGCTCCTGCCTCATCCTCTTCTGGAAATAAGACAATGACCCGCACGGGTCCTGGCGGCAATGTTTCAGGAATCTCAATTTGCAGTTGATGTTTTTCATCAACTGTACCGACCAATTCTACTGCTTTCATGTTATGATCTCACTTTCATTATGTTATTTTGCCTTGTTCCGTTACTTCTCGCCAGTCTGTCCTATCGCTCGGGTTGACTTTCCCGAGGGGGTCTGATGAGTAACGAGGACTGAGAAGAAGCAACGAGTTCTCAGGACTCAGCACTCAGGACTCACATTCAGGACTCAGCACTGATTTCATGGCATCTCTTCGTCACCTCTGGTTTGATAGCCGTCATCTGCTCGGCGATGCAGCAGGGCAAGCGCTTGTTACGGCGCTTGATAGTCTTGGCCCGAAGCCGCGTGAAACGATTCTCGCCACCGGTGATCGTCTGGCCGCCATTTCTCTTACTTTGGCGCAAGTGTTTTGTCGTAATGCGCCCGCCGCATGGCGCGTGTTTGGCGCACAGGCGTTCGCGCGTTGGGTGCGGATCGGCGAACACTTAGCGAGTGAAGAGCCGTCCTCACGTGACGGTGCGGCTGCATATTTTGCCGTTGATCCTCAGGAACTCGCGCGCGTCGGATTAGAAATTGCTGAGGAATGGGCCTCTATCGGGCGGGACACCTTGCTGCGTTCGCGGCGATTGGGAACCCAATATCTGCAAACGTCAGCGGGACTCCTGTCAGCATTGCCTGGACCCGTACCACAACGGCTACGCGCTTGGGCCAAGCACGGCAGTGCGCTGCTCGGCGCCAAAGGCTGGAAAGGGGAATTCCTTGCTGTTGCGTATTTCGATGCGGCGCCAGCAGCCTTGCCCGTCCTTTCCAGTGAAGAGATGCAAGCCTGGGCGCAGCTTGGTGTCTTAATACAAGACTCCGGGCCGTGGACGTTCTACGCCAAACTCCCGCGCGGCTTCACTACGCTCGCGGAAACGGAACGACTCGCCCTCTTGCGTGCGAGCCAAACCGCCGCCGGCATTGCCGCAAAGATCGCAGAAGAGAGTTTTTTCTGTCTCCCACCTATCATCGCAGCTGCGCCGATTTCCTTGCGCTCATTTCTCCTGGGATTATTACTGCCAGTTTTGCGCACTAATCCGGCGGCGATTCCGCCGCTGGCCCCGCTAGTCTTGCCATTGTTGAAATCACTTACGTTGGAGCAGCGTCCAGAACTGCGTGAACGCCTCGTCTCTCTGGCGCGGATATTTCCTACCGGAGTCCCTCCGCTCATCCGCGCTCTGCCGCGGGTCTTTGAAGAAACCGGAGAACCTGGCGTCATAGCATGGCTGGCCAAAGGGCTCGATGTGGCGCAAGACAATGCTGCTGCCGGGGTTGCCTTCTTCGCGCTGGAGTCGCGCACCAGCCTGCGTGTCATGCGCCAGGCCTCGCAGGGCGTTGAGCTGGAAGAAGTGCAGGAGCTGCTGCGTAAATACATGCACATGCTGTCCGGTACGATCGTAGGCATCCGCCAACATGATACGCTGACGTATCCTCCGCTGTTGGAAACATACCCAATCTATAGTGACGAACTGCCGTTGCCGAGTCGCATCGATTTGCTGCCTACGTATGAAGAGAACTTTCGCTTGTTCCGCGTCTTAGCCGTGCAACAAGCCGGACGACGAGAGTTCGGCACGTATGATTTCGTATTTGAGTCATTATGGCCCCACCTGCCGTCTGCTCTTCACCAGTTGTTAGCAAAAGAAGAAGAGCCGGCAGGCGGCTTAGCCGACTATTTTGCTCGGTTTCCTCACCCCGATGTGGTGGAACTCCTGTTCTTGTTGTTCGAGACACGGCGCATTAATAGGCGTCTCGGCGCCGCCTATCGCGGCCTCCAGAGCGATCTTGGTTGGGCGGACAACCTCACACTGCCGTCGCTATTGCCAGAATTTCTAGTTGATATCGTAGCAGGATTTGTAAACGTTTTGCATCCGGCCCAAACCGTGTATGACTCAGCTCAGGCGGCGGGAGAGGTCTATTTACAATTGCTTTCGGTGCTCGCCGCAGCGCGGCAACCTCGTGACCCAGCTGCTTTCGACTCTATCGTGTTTGACAAAGTAACCGGTGACGCCTTAATTGACCCGGACATGGACGATAGCCCGCCGCCTCCGGAGGCCCCCGAGCTGCCGCGCCTCGAATTGGAACAGGAGCGAGACGACCGAGAAGGCGGCGGCGCACTCTCGCCGGAGGAATTAAAAAAGTTGCTTGAAGCCGGAGTCGAGCTGCAAATCCGCCAGGGCAAGTCGGAAAAGTTTGATCCACAAGGGCTCTATATCAGCGATCTGGCGGGCAAACTGCCAAGCAATGGAGAACGAGAGATCCTCACGCCTGAAGACGGTCTCGTGGTGATCAGCGCCCAACGCAAACGCGAGCGAGACGAAGCATTGACGTTTTTTTATGACGAATGGGATCACCAGATCGACGACTACCGCTCGCGCTGGTGCCGTCTGCGAGAAATCATGCTCACTGGCGACGCTGGCGAGTATTTCTCTAAGACGCTGGCCGAGTACTCTTCGCTGACGTCAGCAGTGAAGCACGAATTTCAACGCATTCGTCCCGAGCAATATCGCGTCGTGCGCGGCCTGGAAGACGGCAATGAGTTTGACCTGAACGCCGTGGTGACGGCGGCTGCCGACTTACGTGCACGAGTAGCACCATCGCCGAAGCTCTACACAACCAAGCGGCAAATGGAACGTGACGTCGCCGCGCTCTTCTTACTTGATATGAGCGCTTCAACTGATGAGCCGATCACGCCGATCGTGCGTCAGTATCTCGATGAAGAGCAAGACGATTGGACTTCAATGTGGAAAAAACGTCCTGCGCCGCCGCAAGCGCCGCCGCGTCGGATCATTGACGTAACCAAGGAAGCCCTGGTGCTGATGGCTGAAGCGCTCGAAGAAATCGGCGACGCGTATGCGATTTATGGCTTCTCCGGTCAGGGACGTGAGAATGTTGAATTCTATCACGTCAAGTCATTTTCGGAAGTGCTGTCACCGACTGTGAAAGGACGCATCGGCGCCATCGCGCCTAAGCGCTCGACCCGCATGGGCCCCGCATTACGCCACTCGCTCGAAAAGCTCAAGGAGGTCGCTTGTCGGGTCAAACTGTTAGTTTTGCTCAGTGATGGATTTCCGCAAGATATGGATTATGGCTCGGACCGCCGCTCTATCACGTATGGCATTCGCGATACGATGATGGCGCTACGCGAAGCGGACCGTGCTGGGGTGCTGCCATTTTGTCTGACGGTCGACAAAGCCGGCCATGACTATCTGCGTGAGATGTGCGAGCCCTTCCGCTATCTCGTCCTCGAAGACGTGGCGTCGTTGCCCCTAGAGCTGCCTAAAGTGTATCAGCGTTACATTCGACCCAAAGGGATATGAAGTTAGATAGGTTCTCCTCTCACCTTCGCCCCTTGGGGGAGCGGGCAGCAGACGCGCAAGCGGCTGCGGGTAAGGGGAATTTGCCAAGCGCAGTCTAGCTCCAATTTGTTGAAATCTTCATGTACGAGCGAAAAGATGCATTCTACAAAAAAGCTAAACGCGAGGGTTATCGTGCGCGTTCGGCTTATAAGCTCATTGAGCTCAATCAAGAGTTTCGTTTTCTTCGTTCAGGCATGCGCGTTGTTGATTTAGGTTCGTGGCCAGGCGGATGGGTCCAGGTGGCGGCTGAAATTGTCGGGCGTAGCGGCAAAGTCGTTGGCATTGACTTAGTAGCGCTGGAGCCGCTTCCGTTTTCACAAGTGACGCTCTTACAGGGAGATGCGACTGATCCAGGGCAGCAGGAACGTATTCTTACTGCATTGGGGGGGCTCGCCGATGTACTGCTGTCAGATATGGCCCCCAAATTGAGTGGCATTAAAGAAGTTGATGAAGCAAAGTCTATGGAATTGTGTCGTCTCGCTTTGACAAGTGCGCCCACGTTGCTCCGCCCCGGTGGCGCGCTACTGCTGAAAGTCTTCATGGGGCAAGAGCACAAGGCGTTTCTCACTAAAATCCGCTCTTTCTTTTCTTCGGTGAGGACCACCAAACCGGAGGCGTCGCGCAAAGGCTCAGCTGAGACGTATGTGTTTGCTGCGGGGTTGAAGAAGCCAAATCTCGCCGTGGGTTGAAACCTACGGCTACCATCGTCCCATCGCAAGGCGATGGGGGGCGCCGCAGCGCGGGGTGTGAGGGTAGCCCGGTCTTTCAAGGCCGAGTGCTAGAAAAAATCCTTCATCCCCAGCTGCTCCGTTAATGCGGTTGCCTGTTGGAGATATTGTTGCGCTTGGTGAAGTTCGGGGTCGGTTTGTCGTTCTTGGGGCGTCTCTATAAGCTGCTGGGCCGTGACAGCAGCTCCGCTTCTTTGTAGGAGCAGGTCTCCCAACGCCGCGGCTGCATGAGCGAGTAACGGAAGGCTGCGCATTATGGTTGCGAGGTCGACGGCGGCCCGCAGGTGTGTTTCCGCTTCTCCCCGTGGTTCGGGAGACGCCTCGGCGAGGATTCGTCCAAGGGTGAGATGTGCGGCGCAAAGAAACCAACGACTACCATTTACTTCCGCGGTGGCTAACGCCTCTCGGGCGAGCTGTTGTGCTTCCTCTTTATCACGTTTGGTTCTTGCTGCAATTTCTGCGAGCCAGACCCCTGCCAATTCATGGAAGGCGCGTTTTTCTTGCCAGGTGCGGGTCAGTTTAGCAAGGCTCAATTGTGAGGCCGGAGGAAGATGCAAAGTAGGGGACGTTGGACTGGATATCGCCGTGAGATACTCTTGCAAGCTGCCTACTAGCAAGACCCCCGTCGTTGGACTGACCTCTGCCATGATCGCGAGCGCGTGCTCGGCTGCTTCTAATGCTGGAACGTGCTCACCGTAGAGGTCAGATATGAGGGCAAGGCCCCAATGCACGACCGCTTGTGGGATACGGTTGTTGTGGCGTTGGGTCAATACAACCGCCTGTTGGAGCGCTGCCACCCCTTGAGGAAAGTTCCCAAGAAATCCATGGGAGGCTCCAGCGATGGCAAAGCACTGAGCGTGGGGATGCACCACGAATGCCCTTTGCTCTGGCGTGAGTCCGTGTTCTTGGACAAGAGAAAGTCCAGATTCTGCGACTTGCAAGGCTTCCTCGAAAGCGCCGTCAATCCAGAGGAGATGCGCCAGCGGACCAGCCGTGATGATCTGCAGGTGGAGGTCCTGCAGGGTGTCCGCCGCGTTTTTCGCAGTACGAGCGTGCGTGAGCCCCGGCTGTGGCTTTCCTCTTAGTACATAGGCGATCGCCAGCGTTGCATTTAGTTCAGCGAGTAATCGCGCGTCCTGGAGCCGCTCGCACACCGCTTCTGCCGCAGCGAATTGGCTGCGGATCGGAGTATCGTCATTGTATTGACGTGATAACACGTTGATGAGATGTAACCGGATGCGCACTTCTTGCTGGTCCCGCTTCAGAGAAGGTGGTTGGGCGAGAAGAAGGCGGAGACATTCTTCCCAAAAGTATTGGGCGTCGGCGTCCGCATAAAGTGTTGATGCGCGTCGTCCAGCCAAGTCTAAGTAGTGCAGCGCTTTGTTCGTATTAGCGCTACGGCTGTAATGATACGCCAGTAAACTCGCATATTCTGACAACTTGTCGGGAAAGAGCTTTTCAATGGCGCCGCCGACATGTTCATGTAAAGTAGAGCGGTGCTCTTGTAATAACTCATGGTAGGCGACTTCTTGGATCAAAGCATGTTTGAAGGAATAAATGCTTTCGGGGTACAGTGCAGCCTCATAGAGGAATTCTCTTTCTTGAAGAAGATCAAGCGTTTGTTCAAAGGCGCTTTCTTCCATACCTGAGACTAACGCCAGAACTGGACGCGGCGATTCTCGACCGATCACCGCTGCGGTTTGGAGAAGACTCTTCGCCGCCGCCGGAAGACGGTCGAGACGACTGGCGAGCACGCTCTGCACCGTGGGTGGAAGTGTCCAATCCGCTGGCGACCGCGGTGGAGCAACAGCGTCCTTTTGTTCGTGAAGTATGCCGGTTTCCCGGAGATTCTGGACGATTTCTTCAAGAAAGAAAGGATTGCCTTCACTCCGTTGACATACCGCCGACGCCAAGGTGGAGATGGTCGGTGATTCACCTACGAGAGCAGTGAACAGAGCAAGCCTCACGTCTTGCGGAAGCGGGGCCAGTTGGACTTTGTGTGTGAATGAGAGAGTCTCCCAAGGATAGAAATGATTCGGTCGAGAGCTACACAGGAGCAAAACGGGAAGAGAACCGAGGCCCGTAGTAAGGGCGTGGAGAAAGGCGATACTCCGGTTATCCAACCAGTGTAAATCTTCTACCAGAAGAGCGACTGGTTGAAGCCGGCACTGCAGGGCGATTAATTGTTTAATCCCGTTAAGAACTTGTTGTAATTTAGCTTCTGTAGAGAGTGCCGCGATGGCAGGATCGCTGACCACCGTAGCGCTTAAGAGTTCAAGAAAAACGGGAACGAAAGCGGTGAGTGAAGTGTGGACATCAGCGAGCGTACTTCGTAGTTTTTCTTCGTAGGCGTCAGGAGGGTCCTGGTCGTTGATGTTGCAGTACCGCTTGAGCATGTCAATCAAAGGCGCATAGGCGCGGGTTTTTCCATACGCGAATCCTTCGCCTGCAATAAGGAGAAAATCGCGCTCTCGCAAGAAGGGTTTGAGTTCTTCGATGAGACGCGATTTACCAAGGCCTGCTTCTCCGGTGAGGAGAACAACTTGTCCGTGTCCTGACTCGGCTCTCTGGACAAACTCTTCTAGTCGCGCAAGCTCTTGGGCGCGCCCCAAGAATGGCGCGAAGCCGACAGCTGTCCGTGCTGTCAGGCGAGAAGACGCAGGGTCGGGATCGAGCAGTTCGTAGACGGCGCAAGGTTCGGTGACGCCTTTGACCTTGGTAGTTCCTCGTGACGCAAAACGGAAAGCATGTTGTGTCAGACCATACGTAGAAGCCGCAATACAAGTGGAGCCCGGAGCAGCAAGGGCTTCCATCCGCGCGGCGATCCCGACGGCGTGGCCGACCGGAGTGTACTCCATGAAGAGGTCGTTCCCGATCGCGCCCACGACGACATCGCCAGTGTTGACGCCCACGCGAATTTGTAACTCAATACCATGTCGCTGTTGCAACTCGTCGGCGTAACGCCGCACGGTCTCGTGCATGCGTAGGGCTGCATAGAGCGCTCGGTGAGCATGATCTTCCAAGGCAAGCGGGGCGCCGAACAGCGCCATGACGCCATCTCCGAGCACCCGTCCGATCGTGCCTTCCGTGCGGTGGACAGCGTCCATCATTAATTGAATGCACGGGTTGAGGAGCCGTTGGCTCTCTTCCGGTCCCAGGCTCTCCATGATCTCCATCGACCCTTTTATGTCAGCGAAAAGGACCGTGATGATCTTCCGTTCTCCCTCAAGCGCTGCCTTGCTAGAGCGGATGCGCGACGCGAGATGCGGTGGCGTATAACTAGTGGGAGAGGGAGAGGTCGCAAGGAAGGGTCGATGAGCCTCTGTGCTGCTGGAAGAGCGTTGCGCCGAAGTCAGCGGGGCGGAATAGAGTGCTGCCCCACAGTCGCCGCAAAACTTTTTCCCGACCAGCACCGGGACGCCGCATTGCGGGCAGGCAAGGGCCAGGGCGGCGCCGCATTCTTCGCAAAACTTGGCTTGATTCCGATTACTGACCCCACATTTTGCACATTGCATAATAGACGCTGCCTCGTCTTAGGAACGCCTGTCAACGAGTAAGGAACTGTGTCACCAACTCCGCCGCTCGCCGCGGTTGTTCCAGTAACAACGCGTGGGCTGCCCCTGGGATACGCTCTACAGTCGCGTTGGCTATCCCTGCTGCGAAGATGTCGCTCAGCGCCGCCGGAGCCAGTTTGTCTTCATCCCCCCAGATAATGAGCGTTGGCGCTTGGATGCGGAACAGCCGCTCTCGGAGACGGGGGTTATACAAGTAGGGAGGTTTCCAACCGAGCCGCGCCCCGACCATTTGGGCTTTGTAGAAAAGTATATAAGCGGTTGAAGACAGATGATCCGGGATTGTTCCCAGGGCAAGTTCAGAGTTGGGGTCCTGGAAGAACAGTTCGCGCACTTCGTGCTGACCGCCCTCTGCTTTAGGTGTGACTGCGTAGAAAAAGTTGCCAATTCGCGATTGTGGAGTAGAAACGCCAAGAGAATTGATGAGTACGAGTTTGTGCAAACGATGTGAATACCGAGTGGCGAATTCAGCGGCGATCCACCCGCCGAGTGAAGCGCCCACGAGATGCACGCGATCCAGTTTGAGCGTGTCAATAACATCAAGACAGAAAAAGACGGCGTCCTCTATAGTTTCCAGATCGTCAAACCCTTCACTCTCCGCGTATCCAGGTAAAGCTGGCGCGTACAGCAAAAATTGCGAAGCGAGAGCATCCGGAAAAGCGGTTAGGCCGGCCTCACTGGGTACGCTGTGGATGTCCGCCGCCAGTCCATGCAGGTAGAGCACCGAGGGACCAGCGCCGCCTCTGAGTAGTTGAATCTTGCGGCCGCGGATGGTGAGAGTGTCTGTTTGTAAGGCCATAAAAATCTATTTCCTTTGACTACTATGGCGGATTGCAGCTCAGTTGATCTTCTTTTGTCTGTCCCTCGCCCCTCACCCTGTCCCTCTCCCCGCGGGGGAGAGGGCAGCAGACGCGCGGCGGCTGCGGGTGAGGGGAATCTGAGAAGGGCAACCAAAATGAAAACCACTCTAGATGCAGAACACGCCAACAGTGGCGCACAAAAAGGTAATTATGGCGCGGTCGGGAGACCGGCCACAGCCATTGTGTTACTGTTTGCGCCCTTCTCTAGGCGTGCGCTTCTCCTTGAGGAGCGGCTGCGGGGATTGTCCCAAGTTCAGCCTCTGCATGCTTACGCACATAAGGGAACACCTCGCTCGCCAGGAGCTCCATATTTTTTCGGGTCAGATGATCCGGTAAACTACCGAACTGCGGCAGCGCCAAAATATGGCCGACCTTGAACTCCAGCACATACTTGAGCAGTTTCTCTCGCGCGGTTTGCGGAGTACCAATCAATACTGAGCCGCCGGCTTCGACATCGGCCCAATTCCGCGCATGGCCTAACTGCCAGTTCGCCGGCGCTTGGTCGCCGCCGATCGAGTTAATTTCCTGCATACGTTGGAGAGATTTCAGCGACATATAACCCGGCGGCATCCAGGTGCGGCCTTTTCCGGCGAAGCCCTTAATCAACTTGTCAATGAAGTACCAGATATGCTCCTCAGCCTCTTCCCGCGCCTTTTGTTCTGTTTCGGCCACGTACATTGGCACCAGCCAACCGAGGGATTCGGGATTGAAAACTTTCCCCGTCCGCGCCACGGCTTGGCGGAAGTAGGCGGCGTTTTGCCGGAAGGATTCGACGTGGGTATACGTGAGCGCCGCATAGATGAAACCGCGCTCGGCGACCAGGTCCATTGTTTCCACGCTGCCGGCTCCAGGAACCCACACGGGTGGATGAGGTTTTTGCACTGGCCTCGGCCAGGGGTTGACATACTGAAATTGGAAATGTTTGCCGTCCCATGAGAACGGTCCGGGATCGGTCCATGCTTTAATAATGAGATCGGTCGCTTCGCGGAACCGCTCGCGGGCAAAGGTGGGGTTGATATTGTACGAATAATATTCCGGGCCGCCGCCGACCACGAACCCTGCATCAAATTTCCCACGAAACATATTGTCGAGCATGGCGAATTCTTCCGCGATTTTGAGCGGAACATCGTACAACGGTAAGCCGTTGCCAAGCACCATGACGCGGGCGCGCTTGATGCGTTGCGAAAGGGCGGCAGCAATGAGATTCGGTGAGGGCATGATGCCATAGGCATTCTGGTGGTGTTCATTGATGACTACACCGTCAAACCCGATTTCGTCGGCATAAGCGAGCTGGTTGATGTAAGTGTGGTACACCTCCGGTCCGCGTGCGGGATCAAACAAAGCGTTGGAGCACGTGACCCAGGCGCTATCGTATTTGTCCACGAAGTCATCCGGCAGATGTGGCCACGGCATGAGATGGAACATCCAAAATTTCATAAGGCTCTCCTTCAATGAAGGTTCGTGGATGGTCTACCACATTGGTGGAGGATTGCAAGTGTAAAATTGCTAGCATCTCACGCCATTCAACGCTAGAATCCCGGCAACGTTATGATCAGGAGGGGAGCCGATGAGTCAACTGCCGGCCGATTTACAAGAATTTATGGAAACGCTGCGCGTACCGAAAGGCGTCAACCCAGCGGAAATGTTGCAACGATACGATCATCTCATGAATGGGGACCCGCCTGCAGTCGGCGCGGTGCATAATGATGTCTTATTACGAGAAGTAGGAAACTGGAAAGTCACCGCCGATATCTCTGTGCCGCAAGGAGCGGGGCCGCATCCCGTGCTTGTCTATTTTCACGGCGGCGGCTGGACGATGGGCAGCCCGAAAACTCACCTGCGCCTGGGGCGCGAATTTGCCGCAGGCGGCTATCTTACTATCAACGTCGATTATCGCCGCGCCCCGAAGCATCGTTTTCCGGCGGCGTTTGACGATTGTTATTTTGCCACACAGTGGGCGGTTGAGAATGCCGCACGGTACGGAGGCGACCCGAAACGACTAGCGGTTGGTGGTGATTCCGCTGGCGGGAACTTGGCTGGCGGCGTGTTAGCCGAGGCGACACAGAAAAACGGACCAAAGATCAGTGTCGGCGTTTTGCTTTATGGAGTGTTCGATTATCACAAGGCGGTGGGTGCTCTAGGTACGACCGGACCATCCACGCAATTCTATCTGGCGGAAGATCAATACGAAGCGTTGCGCGGCGACCATCGCGTGAGTTCCTTTTATGGCTGTGCGAAATTTCCGCCCTGTTACATCGGCGTGGGCACTAAAGATCCGTTGTTGCCGGAATCGCTCGCGCTTGCCGAAAAATTAAAAAGCTTGGGCATTGACCACGATCTGCATGTCATTGAAGGGGCGCCGCATGCCTTCTTTCAATTGACGCCGCTGGCGGCGTATGCAGAGGGATATAAACGGGCGTTGGCTTTTATGGACAAGTACCTGATGTGAAGAGCAAGAGGAAAAGGTAGGTTTTTTACCATAAGAACAACAGCGTCGTCATTCTCGCGTTCGCGGGAATGACGATTATCAACTCCGGCAATTCACCTGGTTAGACTACTGAGTTGCCCACCGCCTCGATTGGCTCCGGTTGACACCGTTTCTCTGCTGCATACTTGTTGAAGAAGTCTATAAGATGATCAACGACAAGATGCTTTTGCTTGTCTACAGTGAGGACATGATAGCAATCTTCCAGGAGAGTGAGTTGCTTCTCTGGAGATCTGATCTCGTTGTAGACGAGGTAGGCGTTTCGAGGACTGGTGACGTCATCTTCACTTGATTGGAGGATCACCGTCGGTGCAGTTACCTTCCCTAGGCAACTTCGCACCCCGGTAATCAGCTGATCGATATCCGTGAACGTCTTCAACGGATAAAGGGCGTACCCTGTTGCTGCCGCAGATGGGCTCTTTATATCCCGACTCGCCGCATGCCGTTTCCAACGCAAGCGCAGATAACGTAGTTGTTTGCGTAAGCGACCCAACGGACTGTAGGCGGCGCGTATTCGCTCCTGTAATGCTTCGTCTTTGACGCCGAATGGCGCTTTTTCCCGGTAGAAAAGATGAGATTGCACCCAATGGGGGAGGACTTTCAGGCTGAACCGCAGCAGCACGTGTGTCCACCGTGCGTTCCAGCCATCATGGGCAAAGGTGGGGGATAGGACACCCACGCCATCGAGAGCCACAGCAGTTGCGGCGTCTAATGCCAAGAGTCCTCCGGCGCATAATCCCACTACAAACACAATCGAATATCGCTCTCGCGCATAAGCGAGTTGGTTGCGCACGTGCTGTCGCCAGTCATATTCGTTGGTGCGCGCCAAATCCTTCACGCGGGTACAGTGGCCCGGCAACGTGGTGGCGTAGACATTCCATCCGTGGCGCGCCAATCTGCGCGCCACGTAGTACATTTCGGTCGGAGTGCCGGTTATGCCATGGATAAGATACACAAGTACATTAGAACCTGTGTCTAACATGATATCTGTCGGTTGACGACCGATCATATCGTTAAGCATGCCGGACCGTGGTCGTTGATGATGATTCACGCGACCTCCGCGCAAGAAGTAAAGAGGTAATCAAGTAATTCGAGCCCCAGATCGATTTCATCTTTGGTGATTTCTAAGGATGGCGCCAGGGTAAAGACGTTTTTGTAGTAGCCGCCAATGTCGAGCACCAGACCCATCGGTCCGCGTGAGGAGGGCAACGCTCCTGCCAAGCCGGCTTCGAAAATACGATCGGTAAGCGTGCGGTTTGGGGTGATCCTGTCTGGATGGGTGACTTCGATACGAAGAGCAAGGCCCAGCCCGTCAACATCGCCAATCGTTTCATGGCGCTTTTTTAATTGCTTCAAGCCCGCGAGAAAATAGGCTCCGGCTTCCGCCACCCGTCGTTCGTACTGCTGTTGGTCGATCCATTGTAGCGTGGCCCATGCTGCGGCAGTGCCGAGAGGATTGGCGGAAAAAGTCGAATGCGTGGAGCCTGGTGGAAAATGTTGCGGAGAAATTAACGACTCTTCCGCCCATATGCCCGAGAGCGGGTTCAAGCCGTTGGTCATGGCCTTGCCAAACACCACAATACTCGGGGAGACGCCGAAGTGTTCCATTGTCCAGAATTTTCCCGTGCGGAAAAAGCCCATCTGAATTTCGTCATCCACCAACAGGATCTTGCGTTCATCAAGGATTTTCTTGACGCGACGGAAATACTCCGACGGTGGGACAATATAGCCGCCGGTTGCCTGCACGGGTTCAGCGTATAGGGCTACGAACTCAGGCTCCTCGGCTTTCGCGTCCCAGAAGGAGTTGTATTCTGTTTCGAACAAACGCTCAACTTGAGTGACGCAATAGTAGTTGCATGAATCTGGCGTCTTTCCATACGGACAACGATAACAATAAGGAAACGGCAGAAAGTGAGCGCGGTTGGAAAAATGTCCATAACGACGGCGATAACGGTAACTGGAGGTGATTTCTGACGCGCCCAGGGTGCGGCCATGATAACCGCCCATGAACGCCATGAAGAGGCTCTTCCCGGTGGCGTTGCGTACGAGTTTCATAGAGTCTTCAATAGCTTGCGCCCCGCCTACATTGAATTGTACACGCCCTTCCTGTCCAAAGGCGCGCGCGCACTCCTCGGCCAATTTTTCCGCCGCCAAGACTTTTTCTTCATGGAGATACTGACAAGCCAACTGCGGAAGCTGATCGAGCTGTGCTTTAACGGCGTCAATAATCGTCTTGTTTTTGTAGCCAAAATTGACGGCCGAGTACCACATCTGTAAATCCAGGAACGGTTGGTCCTGGCGGTCGTACAGAAAACTGCCGTCGCATCCTTGGAAAAACTTGGGCGCGGGCGAATAATGAACGGTGTCGCCGTGCGAGCAATACCGGCTTTCTTTTTGCCGTAACACGTCTTCGGACAAACGCGACTTAGGGGAAGAACTCATATCATCCTTTCTGATCGGAAACTTTCTGGGAAGAGACGGCGGGCAACTTGGGTGAGGGTGATAAAGGACTCGCAGGGCAGAGAGCGTTGTTGACGCCACTCAAGTAGTGCGTCTTTTGCGAACACTTTTTGCGCGCTTTTCGCCACACAGCAGTCGGAGAGACCGTCTCCTATGTAGACTACTGTTGGCGCGGGCAGCGAGGGCGCGAAGGCAATTGCGCATTTGCATGTTCCTGCCCGCGTCACGCAGGTGGGGCGAGCGTGTGGAAATGCAAGCGAGAATTTTTGGTGAGTTTCTTGTGTGAGCTGATTCGCAAAGACTGGGATATGCGAGAGTCCATGCTGCTGTAGCAATGTGTGTATGAAAAGATCGACGCCGTCGCTCACAATAGTCAACGGCGCGCCCGTGGCCGCACAGCACCGATCAAGTGCCAAGATCCCTTCGTCGATCGGAAAGTTTCTGGCGAAGGCGATCAAATCCGCGCGCTCTGCCCGGATGAGCGCTACTTGTCGGGCTAAGCATTCTTGGCTGCCGATTTCTCCGGCTTGCCAACGCTGTTCCCAGTCTCTGAATTCCGGTAATGCAAAAGCTTCGAGCACGGCGTCGGTGAGGTCCGTGCAAGTGATTGTGCCATCAAAGTCACAGAAAATAGCAATATTTTGCGACATATCTTGGGACGAGGCTTCTCAGACAGGCTAGGGCTGAGAGCGTGTAGAAATACACGTGACTAATACTCGGGTTTTCGACGCGCCGCGGAGAGGATTCCCTCTTGTCGTTGCACCTCTGATGCCGCAGTTGTCTTGTCGATTGACCTCCCAATACAAATCCAAACGACAGGAGTCACCCTGGACAACCTCTCGCGCAGGGTAGTGCTCTCCTTGCCTCTTCAGTCTGCAGCTCTGATTGTACTAATAAGAAAGCAAGAGGAATGCCAGAAAACAACCCTCTATAGTCCCCATTTGTGCCGTTACACTGCAAAAATTAGGCGTTATCCTGCATAAAATGTCTACAAATTTTGCATAGTGCTGCTGGATGGGGTGGCTGGCCGAACGTGCTTCTGCGCGCCGGCGCGGGCGCCTTCGTAGGCGCGGCTTGGGCCGTGCGCGACAAGCCAGCAGCGGCATTCTCCACCGCATTCTATAACGCGCTGCTGGACGGCAAGACCCTAGCCGGAGCGGCCAGCGCAGCAGGGTCGTCGGCAAAGAAGCTGGGGACGCCTCCTGGCTCGCCTTCAAGGTTTATTGGGCATCCGCGCGCCCTGCCTGTGCGTCCATGATTGGGTCAAAACGAACAAATGGGGGAAAAGTTTCATAGAAATTGGACGAGCGGGGATATTTTACCAGACGCTCTCATTGGATTCCGGGGTCTTAGCTGACCAACAACTCAATGAGACCTACCGGAGAGAACATCAACAACCCAAGGGAGGAGCTGATATCGCAGCTATCTGGTCCCCGTTGTGTTGCGGTTTTTCAAGATCGAGCGGTTTCCCTCCTTACGACGTGTTGGCTCTTCACATTGTTAAAAATAAACATTAACAGACAAAGAAATAATTTTCTCAACCACCGGAAAAATTGCTGTATTTTTTTCGTAAAAAGGTGTAAGCACTCTCATATCTAGCGCTGGGAGGAGTACCATCCATGGGCACCGCGCACTTGACACGAACAATCCTCCAGGTCTTGGGCTTTGGGGCAGTGGTCAGTCTTCTGAGCACAGGGCAGGCTTTGGCCTGGAACATCGGAACCCCTACGGTCACGCTCGATTCCCTTGTCGTCGGCGTTGCCACGCCGATGACGGTCACCGCCGTCATCGCCGACCCCTCGGTCGTCCCGGGCAGCGTGATCCTGCAGAGCGTGGACTCTAAGGGCCGCTTACTCGCGATTCTTGGCGCCCTCCACGATGATGGTGTGAAGGGGGATGGCACCGCCGGGGATCATCGCTACACTATCCAAACGACCCTCGTTGAGGCGCCCGCAACCACGCTGTCTCTGCGGGTGGCGGCCCGATTCCCAGGCAGCCGGCATCGCCGGTTCTCCCCCGTCATCACGGTTCCCGTCCTGAGTTCGCCCCCTCTCTATCCTGGACAACGGTATCCGGTGGGAGCCAATCCACGCTCCGTGGCCGTGGGGGACGTCAATGGCGATGGGCGGCTCGATATGGTCACGGCCAACACCGACTCCAACGACGTGTCGGTCTTGCTCGGCGCAGGGGAGGGCGCGTTCCAGGCCCAGCAACGCGTTGCGGTGGGATCCGAGCCACGCTCCATAGCAGTAGCGGACGTCAATGGCGATGGGCGGCTCGATGTGCTCACGGCCAACTACGTCTCCGCCGACGTGTCAGTCTTGCTCGGCGCCGGGGATGGGACGTTCCAGGCCGAACAACGCTTTGTGGTGGGATCCGGTCCACGCTCCGTGGCGGTGGCGGACGTCAATGGCGATGGGCGGCTCGATGTGCTCACGGCCAACCTCGACTCCAGCGACGTGTCGATCTTGCTCGGCGCCGGGGATGGGACGTTCCAGGCCCAGCAACGCGTTGCGGTGGGAGGCGGTCCAATCTCCGTGGCGGTGGCGGACGTCAATGGCGATGGGCGGCTCGATCTGGTCACCGCCAACTTCGACTCCAGCGACGTGGCGCTCTTGCTCGGCAAAGGGAATGGCGCGTTCGCGGCCCCGAAACGCTTTGCG
>JACXTT010004136.1_pt1 | contig 21697 bp, 28 predicted proteins | sample 9270951 | NCBI WGS metagenome assembly JACXTT01 (sample SAMN15532306, study PRJNA645909) | rock metagenome | isolation source: weathered quartz diorite | place: Puerto Rico | collected 2017-06-21
GGGTATCTGCTCTTCAGCGATCCGAACAACAATCTGATCTATCGCTGGTCCGAGAACGAAGGAGTTTCCATCTATCGCACGCACAGCGGCTACACCGGTATGGACATCGGCGAGTACGGGCAACCGGGGTCGAACGGGCTCACGCTCGACGCGCAGGGCCGGCTCACGATCAACGAACACGGCAATCGCCGCGTGACGCGTCTCGAAAAGAACGGTCAACTGACCGTGTTGGCGGACCGTTACGAAGGCAAGAGACTGAACAGTCCCAACGATCTGGTCTATCGGTCGGACGGTACGCTCTACTTCACCGATCCTCCGTTTGGCCTGCCGAAATTCTTCGAAGACCGGCGCAAGGAACTGCCCTTCAGCGGAGTTTATTGCCTGCGAAACGGAGAATTGAAGCTGGTCAGCAAATCTCTTTCCGGACCGAATGGCCTCGCTTTTTCTCCCGACGAAAAATACCTGTACGTGGACAACTGGGACGAAAAACGCAAAGTGATTTTGCGTTACGAGGTGCAAGCGGACGGATCGCTCACGAACGAGACGACGTTCTTCGACGCCACCGCAGAGCCGGGCGAAGACGCTTGGGACGGCCTGAAAGTAGACGCCCAGGGAAACGTCTACGGTTCGGGTCCGGGCGAGCTATGGATTCTCTCGCCGGAAGGAAAGCTTCTCGGCACGATTTCGGGACCAGAGCATCCGCACAACCTCGCTTGGGGCGGAGAAGACAATCGAACTCTCTACCTCGCGGCGCAAACCGGGCTCTACCGTATTCGTTTGAATGTCCCGGGCACAACGACACCGGATCGCCGCGCAGCGGCTTCGAAGTAAATGCCCGTCACGCAACGGAAACGACGAGCAAAGGAAAAGGAACATCCGCCGATGGCCACGACACAAAAAAGACTCACGCAACCCGAAGGTCCGCTGGCGGCGCGCGGCCCAGCCCGGATGCCTGCCGTGCGCTTCGGCCGCGAACTGTGCGGCACGCTCGAAAGCGCAGAGCAGCGGGAATGGCTTGTCACGAACGGAATCGGAGGCTTCGCTTCCGGTACGGTCAGTGGAAACGCGACGCGGCGCTATCACGGACTCCTAGTTGCAGCGCTGAAACCGCCGGTTGGCCGCACGCAGCTCGTCGCCAAGCTCGAAGAGACTGCGGGATTTGCGGAAAAAGCATACGCGCTCGGAACAAACCGCTGGGCGAGCGGAGCCGTGGAACCGAAAGGATATCTGAACCTCGAAAGTTTCCACTTGGATGGCACGACGCCTGTCTGGCGATATGCGATCGCGGACGCACTGCTCGAGAAAAGAATCTGGATGCGGCAGGGCGAGAACACGACTTACGTTCAATACACGCTGGTGCGGGCGAGCCGGCCCCTTGCTTTGGAGCTGAAAGCGCTCGTGAACTACCGCGACTTCCACTCCAGCACACACGCCGGGGATTGGCGAATGGCCGTCGATCCGGCGGGCAGTGGAGTGCGCGTCACGGCGTTCGACGGCGCGACGCCGTTCTATTTGTCTGCCGAAGGTGCGGCCTGCGAGATTCGTCACGAATGGTATCGCGATTGTTCCTTGCCGCTCGAACGATACCGGGGCCTTGACGATCGCGAAGATCATTTACTGGCCGCAGTATTTCGCACCGAACTTCGACCTGGGCAAGGGATCACGGCGGTGCTATCGACAAACGCCGAAGCGAGCCTCGATGGCGCGAAAGCGCGAGCCGAGCGCGAAGAGCACGAAGCGATGGTGCTGGCCAAGTGGAACGATGCGAATCGTGAAGCAGCGCTTGCACCGGACTGGGTGCGGCAATTGGTTCTCGCCGCCGATCAATTTGTCGTGGCGCGCTCGCTTCCCGGGGAGCCGGACGGGCGATCCATCATCGCCGGGTATCACTGGTTCGGGGATTGGGGCCGCGACACGATGATTGCGTTGCCGGGAGTCACGCTCGCGACGGGCCGGCCGGAAGTCGCGAAAAAGATTCTCCTGGCCTTTGCGAAATACGTCGATGGCGGGATGCTACCGAACGATTTTCCCGACGGTGGCGGAAAGCCGGAATACAACACTGTGGATGCGGCGCTGTGGTTTTTCGAAGCCGTCCGGCAATACTTTCTCGCGACGAAAGACAAGGCGACGCTCGAACGCCTCTTCCCGGTGCTGGCCGATATCATTGGCGCGCATCTGAAAGGAACGCGCTACCAGATTCACGCGGACGAAGCGGACGGCCTGCTTTATGCGGGCGAGCCCGGAGTGCAACTCACGTGGATGGATGCGAAGGTTGGCGACTGGGTCGTGACGCCACGCATCGGAAAGCCGGTCGAAGTCAACGCACTTTGGTACAACGCTCTCGAAACGATGGCGGAGCTTGCGCCAACGGTCGGAAAATCGGCGGCTCCCTTCGCGAAGATGGCCGCGATGGTCAAGCGCAGTTTTCAGAAGTTCTGGAATGAAGCTGAAGGGTTTTGTTTCGACGTCATCGACGCTCCGGGAATCGGAGCCGATCGGTCGCTGCGGCCAAACCAGATTTTGGCGGTGTCCTTGCCGAAAACGCCGCTGACACCGGAGCAGCAGAAGTCCGTCGTGGACGTTTGCGCGTCGCGCCTCCTCACTTCGAACGGGCTGCGCAGCCTGGCGCAAGAGGAACTGGGATACCAGGGCCATTACGGCGGAAGCACGTGGCAGCGCGACGGCGTGTATCACCAAGGCACAGTTTGGGGATGGCTGCTCGGCCCGTTCGTGCTGGCGCACGTGCGGGTCTACGGAGACCGGGACGCAGCCATGAGCTATCTGGAGCCTCTCGGGCGTCAGATTCAGTGTCATGGGTTGGGGACGCTCAGTGAGATCGCGGACGGAGACGGACCGTTCACCCCGCGGGGGTGCATCGCCCAGGCATGGACGGTTGGGGAAACCCTGCGCGCCTGGCGCGAATTGCAGGAACAGCCGTCAAAGAGCGCGTAACGGGCTGTGTTCCCCTGTGGGAGTCTTGCGATAGCGCTCGTGCTCGCTAACATCCCGAAGCGGCACGGTGGAAACAGCCGGCTCGAGAAAGCAAAAATAGTTGCATCCTCGTTTGGCCGCGCGCATCCGATAGGGCATTGCAGACGTTCCCCTGGATGCCGTAATAGGTCGTCAAACTTAGGTACCGAGTCGGTCGGTTTTCAGCTGTGGCATAACTCCGGCGTTTCGTGGGATTTACGAGTCAAGGAATGAGCACGAGCAAGCTAAGTCTCGACAACGAAGCCGAACTCATTCAGCGGGTCTGCGCCGGCGATAAGGAGGCGTTTTACGCCCTTGTCGAGCCTTGCGAGCGCGGCGTGTTCACCGCGGCGATGTCCATTCTGAACAACGTCGCGGACGCCGAGGAGGTAGCGCAGGAAGCGGTTCTGAAGGCATTTTCGGCGCTCCCGCGCTTCCGGGCCGAGTCCCGATTCAGCACGTGGCTCATCCAGATCACAATCAACGAAGCCCGGCTGAAGTTGCGGAAGGATCGCCGGCACCTGTATGAATCGATCGACGAGCCGCAGAGCGACGAGACGGGAGACGCTTTCCCGAAGGACTTTGCGGATTGGCGGGAGATTCCCTCCGAAGAGCTGCAGCGCAAAGAGTTGCGCGAAGCCTTGCAGCGGGCTTTGCAGTCGCTTCCCCAGAAGTACCGGGAAGTGCTGATTTTAAGAGACATCCAGCATTTGAGCATTCAGGAGACGGCGCAGGTGCTGGGGATCACCATCGCCAGCGTCAAGACGCGTCTCTTGCGGGCTCGTTTTCAGATGCGGGACGCCCTTGCTCCGGGCATTGACGGCAGTTGGAGCACTGGCAAGTTGGACTACGAGAAGGTTCGTCCGTGGTAGGGTATTATTTTTGGTCGCGAAACCAAATGGGCTCTTGTGTATCCAATGACCGTGATTGAAATCAGCTGCCTGGAGGTTTGGCGCGAGATCTCCAATTTTATCGACGGGGAGGTCGACGCCGAGTTGCGCTCGCGCATGGAAGCCCATTTCAAGGGCTGCTCGCACTGCCGTGCGATTTTGGACGGTACGCGAAACGTGGTGAAGCTGGTCGGCGACGGTGTCGAGTACAAGGTACCCGAGGGATTCAGCAAGCGTCTTTACGCCAAGATTCAGGACAAGTAGCCCACCCAAGAACTTCCGCAAGACCCGTCAAGCCCGCGGGCGGAGCGTCGTCTCCTCGCTCAAAAACCAGTGACTCTTAAATCCGTTCAGCTCCTCGGGAACGTCGCTGTTGGTCATGTGCGTCGCGATCTTCCACTGCCCGGCAGCATCCTTATTCCACAACTCAAAATAACGATACCGCTTGCGGACCGCGGGGCCGCCGGCCTTAGGAGTGAGAGTCAGTTCATGCCAGCCGTAGTCGTACGCAGTGTTTCCGAGCACGACGATGTTGATGATGATCGGAGTGAGCTTGACGTTGTACTCCTCAAACAGCTCTGCCAGGCGCTTACGCCACACGGCGGTCGCTTCGGCTCCGTACTTGCTTGGCTCGCCTTCCGACATATCGGTAAAGCCCTCGGGTTGGAAGACCGCCATCACCCGGCCCGCATCGCCGGCGTTGTACCCCTCGCGAAATTCGGTCTTGGAGACATTGATCGCGTAAACATCGCTCATGGGGGGAAGCCTCCAGCGCAGGGAGAACACCGGCCCTATCGGATGCGCCGGAAGCGCCCCGGGATGCGAAAAAGATGGTGCGATTAGGGTAACGGAGAAATTGCCGTGGGCTCGGTTTCAAGGCGTAGGGAATCCCCGACCTGGAACACATGACCACGGACGCGGACGCGCTTTGCCGCAAGGGGCAAGGAAGCTTTCGGAAGCAACTTTTGCGCATGGTCGGTGAGGATTAAGGTCGCGGGTGCGCCTTCAAAATCTTCCGCCGCAAACAAGGGCGGAATTCCACCGCTCAAGCAGCGCACGGCGCAATCCCGGTGGACCTTTCCCTCGCCAGGATTCATGACACCCAAGTAGCACTTGCCGTCGACGATTTCTCCGACCAGGTCAAACGCGCCAAGGTCCTTCAGTGCCGATTCAGGCCGAGCGGCTGCGCTCGCGTCTTCAGAGAGAGAACCCGAAACCACTTCGATCATGGTTTGGTTCCCGCGAAAGATGAGAATGCCTGTGAGCCGGACTGCCTTGTGGTCGTATTTGGCGACATCAAGGTCTGCTCCGTGTTTGCCTGCACCGACGAGGAGGTAGCGGGAAGAGGCGGACGCGTCGTTCCCTGGCCGTGCAACGACGAGCGTCGGATATGGGTTCGATTCGATCGTTCCCGCAAACGCGCGAGTCTTGCCGAATTCGAAGGCGGCTGCCGCGAACGGATTCTGCAGAGCGGCAATGGTGATCGCGCTTCCGACCGCTGCGAGAACGAGCAAGACGACGATCCAGCGCACGAAACGGCGCGTCGCTGGCGGCGCTACCGGCAGATAGCCGACATAAAACTCCTTCACGATGACACCTCAACATTTGAAATCTTCGCGGGTTCGACGCGTGTGCCTGGCGGATTCGGCTGAGGATCGATCCAGACGCACCCGTCCACAATCTTGCTGCGGAACGTGGAGACCTTCTCGGTAAATGGAGGAGGCGAGGCGCCCGTTTCCGGCAAGTATTGGTAGCCGTGCCACGGGCAGGTAATGCATCCGTCGATGATCTTGCCTTCTCCCAAAGGACCATTCTGATGGCGGCAAACGTTGGAAACGGCGGAGACTTTACCGTCAAATTTGAAAATCGCGATGCGCTCCCCGCGAAGCGAGACAACGGTCGCGCACTTTTCGGGAATGCTTTCAAGCGTGCATGCCTTGACGAAGGCCCCTTCCGCGGGATCTATTGTCTTGTGATCGATTTTTCTCTCCCGCGATGCTGCAAGAAGGTGCAGGGCAACGACGGTCGCGAGGCCTGCTCCGGTTGCGATGACAAGCACTGGGCTCGCTTCCGATTGGAGCTCACCCAAAGTCACATGGGCTATGAGCAGCCCGTAGGCCACGTAGACCAGCATATGCAGGGTCTTCCACACCGGCGGCGTAAGGTTCCGCAGCCAAAAGTCATGACTCGTGGCTGCCATGAAGAACAAAATCACGAGAGCGGCAAAGCCGAGCTGCTGAAAGGGGAAATCGGGGAGACTGAAAAAATCCTTATTTGAAATAAAGAGACTGACCAGGGGGTTCTTGTCGCCGAGGCTGTGAAACTGCACGATGCCGAACGTTCCGTGGATGAGGCCCAACAAGAAGGTCACTACTCCGAGATGACGGCGGTTGTACAGCAACGGCAAGAACCGCGAATCGAGCCGGCACAACGGCCCGATGCAAAGCACCACGTGCAAGAGAAAAAATGCAGCGGACCCCGCGCCTCGAATGATTAGTGTTTCGGCCGTCGCTGTCGGGTACAGCACGGAACCGATACCGACGAAAAGCCCCACATAGAGGAACACGCCGATTCCCAGCACCGTGTCGTACAGACGCTTTTGGCGGTTCCAGCCGACGGCCTGGTAGACGTGACTCATCGCTCGGCTCCGACCGGGAAGGCTCCGAGCACTTCCCTGTGTGCCTCACTATAAAGAAGAACGGAGCGCGCATTTGCGGAGGGGAAGCGATAGGTTTTTCCGGAAACGAAGGCACCCAGGAGCACGGCATCGGCGGGAACATTGTCTTTCGATTCACTCGCGGATGCATAAACGAGAACATCGGGAGCAAGGAGCTCGGAGCTAGAACTGATTTCGACCGCGGTACCCGAAGCGTCGCGGAAAACTCGTGCAGCGAGCCGTGTGCCATCGATGAGAATTGTGTGCTCTCCGTTCGCTGGAGACGTGCGTGTTTCGGTGTGTGCTTTGCCCGTTGGGATTCGCCGAGACCGGACACCGGCGACAAAGAGAATCGGCAGCACGATGCCAAGCACTAGAAACATTCGTCCGTGGATTCGCCGCAGCGGCTGAATCATCGGTGCGGATTCCTTTCTTCGGGGACGTCGCGGTCCCTGCGAATCCATCGATAGAGGAACAACGGCCAAAATGCAGCCGATCCCGGAAGGATCAGCAGCCGAAATCCAATGCCGCTGCCGCCCGCATTCGGATCAATCCGCTTGACACCCGTAGCGACAAACACGACCGCGAACAAGAAGCCGACAGCAAAGTAAAAGTAGAACCCGTAGACCAAGGCGATGGCGATGCGTTCGTACATGGAATCACTCGATTGGGATGGTTGCGCCGGTGATGTGCGCGGCGCTTTCAGCGGCCAGCCACAAAGCCAAGTCGGCGACTTTGGCGGGGTCGAGCCATTTGTGGAAGTCCGCGTTCGGCATGGCTTTGCGGTTCGCGGGAGTGTCCATCGTTCCTGGAAGAATGACATTCGCAGTGAGTCCCACGTCTTTGTTTTCGGCTGCCACGGTGCGCACCAGCGTCGTGAGCGCCGACTTGAACGTCACGTAGGCAGCGAGACCGGCATGGGGCTCCGCCGCCGTGAGGCTGCCGACCACGATGATCCGGCCACGCGGCGATTTGCGGAGATGGGGAATGGCGGCGCGCAGAACGTAGAAGGCAGCAGTCAGATTCAGATCGCGCATCTGCTCCCAGGTGGCGTCGTCTGTCTCTTCCACCTTGGCGCCTCCGGCAAATCCTCCGAGGACATGCACCAGCACGTCGAGCTTCCCGGTTCGCGTCACGACCGATTCGATGGCCTCGCGAACGGCAGAGGCCTGCGTGAAATCGACGGACAACGGAACGAAGTTGGGTGCTGGAAAGTCTTCTTTCGCGATATGGCGGGAGGCACCGACTACGGTCGCGCCCGTCGCCAGGAACTTCTGCGTGACGAAGGTCCCTAGACCTCCCTTGGCGCCGGTTATGAAAATCACTGTGTCCTTCACGGATACTCCCGAATTGCGAGGCGATAGAACGGCGACAAGATGTGAGAGCCGCGGCGGAGCGAAAAGTTTCAGGCCGCTTTGCCGGGAAGGCCCCGGTCCAGAACCGTCTCCGAGATCTCACAGCGCTGCGGGTTCAAACACGGGTTTCCGGAGAGGTACCGCATCGAGACAGAGAATTTCTGGCAGACGACTTCGGTGTAGCTTACGGTAGCGGCGTCGGCCCGGTGAACGCAAACCGAAAAGGGACCTGTAACGGGAATGTGAGAAGCGTGCAAAATCCGCAGCGATTTCGCCGTCCCGAAGTCCGGCCCGGCCGCAGCAGCCTCGCAAGCAGTTCCTCGCTGTTCCGCCGCAGCCTGGTCCGAGAGACTTGAGGAAAACCAATGGCCGCGCGACCACGGCAAAGTGCGCAGGTCTTTTCGACTTCCGTCCCAGCACCATTCCGCGGCGGCTCTTTCGCCCGCGAAGAACCCGACAAGTCGAAACGGCAGGATGCCGCCGAGCGCCAACCGTTCAAAGATGTCGGCGATCGCTTCGAAGGTAGAGGCACTAATCAATTCCGGAATCAGAAGCCCGCGGCTTCTGGTTTTCTTTGGCATGTCCTGGGACCGAGTCTTGTCGTTCCAGTTGAGGAGAGCCAGGAGATTCCCGTAACGGTTGGCAGCGATCCATGTGCCTCCCGACGGTTCGGTGGGATACAGCGCTTCGACGCCGTTTCGCGTGCGAACTTGCGGCGCACAGGCTATCGGGCGACTTCGCAGTTCATCCCGATTCATCGCGGCCAGGTAGCCGTCCGTCGTTGGAATGAAGGTAAGCGTACACATCAGGTTTCAGTCGGCGATGGGAAACTGAGCCGCTTCCCGTGTGAAGGCATTCCAGTCCCTGAAAATCGCGAGGGGCGTGGGCGGCTTGTAGCCGCGGTCGCGATTGGCGGCGCCGATGCGATAGGCGAGCGCCCACTGCCGATACAACGTGGCATACGCCGACCACAGAGTATAGCGCTCGTCATAGATATTGGTGGCTTCGGACGCGGCTCCATTGAGCTCGACAATGGTGAAGCCTTCGCCAGCCCGCAGTTGTTCGTCACTCTCGTACCGGATGTCGTAGCGGCCAAGGAAAAAGCCGGGTAACTTGCGGCTGATGCGATCGATGGCGATTCGCAGTGTTTTGGAGTTGAGATCGCCGCCGTCGCTGAAGATACATCCCTGACAATGATTTCCGGCCTCGACAAGTCGAAGCCTTTCTCCCGCGGGAAGAACGTGATCGGCGCTGGTGGCAAAGCGCTGCAGATAAGTTTGTGCAAGCAGACTGGCACGCGGGTCGGATTCGACGAGTTCTCTCACGGTTTGGTGTCCATCGCCCACAATGAACGGAAATCGCTTTCGGGTGATTGCAAAAATGTGTCCGGTGCTCTCGTGTGGAAACCGGTAGTAGAAAATGCCGGCTTCGTTCGGCCCTGGCGCGTATCGCTGCAAAATGAGCGGCGCGGACACAAGAGCGAGATAGCCCTGCGCCTCGTCGAAGGACTCGATTTTGCGAAAACCGGCTCCTCGCTGTGCGACGTCGGGCTTGAGAACAAACGGAAATTGCAAACCTTTCTGATCGAAGAGTCTTCGGATGGTCGCCAAACGTTCCGCGGGGGTACCGGTCTCGACTAAGTAGCTGTCGGCCGTGTGTTCCGGCGACGTGCTCATCAACTCCTCGAGAATCGAAATCTTTGACTCACCGACGAGCCCGCCATTCTTCTGATTCAGGTTGGCGACCGCGGGCAAAGAAAAACCGCGATGACGAACGCCAAGCCATAGGCAAAAGAGAGGCACCGGCGAGTAGAAGAGCCACGCCGGCCAGAATTCCCATTTGGTGATGTGGGCAGCCGCGACTGCAACCTTTTGACGGGCAATCGTTCCCCACTTCCGCCAAACATGAAGCAAGACGAAAAGCATGAAGCCGATGAGAGCTGCTTCGCCCGCATGGCGTTGAAGAGTTTCCGTTTGCGAAGGGGCGAGCCGAATCGCGGCGAAAACCAGGATCACCCAGGCCAGAGCAGAGACAGCCGTGATTGCGGCAAACACGAGCGGGGGCATGCGGCGAAATCCGGCCGAGAGGTAAGCGGGAAGCCGCGTGCCGGGAAAAAAACGGCTGGCGGCAAGACCGAAGCGGCCATCCCCAACCGTGTTGCGGGAGTGCGAGACCCCCGCTGCGCCGAACCATTTCTGGAACCATTGGCGATGGACGAGTGCTGGACCGCCCAAGCGCGCCAATGCATACACACCAAGATCGCCGAACCACAGGCCTGCAAAGGCACTGAGAAAGGCGACGGTAGGGTCGAGGGTTGCCGTAGCGGTGAGCGCGGCAGCGGTAATCGTGGCGCCGTCTTCGGAAACAAACGCGCCAAGTACGATCGCAAAGGCTAGCGCAAGAGATCCTTCCCCGTGAATGGAAATACCGGGCACGTCAGCTCGCTGCCGTTGCGCGATGTTTGAGCGTGGACGGCGCGACACCGAACTCGGGGGGAACGCGGACATCAAGTTCGTGACAGATGAGGCGGATGATCGCGTAATGATGGATTGCGTGACCAATGCAGTAGGCGAGTTCGCGGGCGACGTTCGAGTCCATCGAAACGGGCTGCGAAGGGCCGTACCCGACGCTGTTGATCACTTTGCAGCTGCGAGAAAGCGTTTCCGCCGAATGACGCTTCAGCGCGCGCAAGACATCGCAGGTGACGATGCTTGCGTAGGTGACTTCGCTCTGCAGCCGCAGGTTTCGTTCGCGAGCGTCGTAGTTGATTTCGCCAGCGCGCAGTCCCTTGATCAGACTCTCAAAATGTTCGAGCACGTGCCGGTAGTGCCCGCCAATGGAGGCGTGGAAGGGAGCACCCGCGGTCTTGGAGTACGTCGTGTCTCCCAGCTCGAAGAGCAACGTCAGGCCCTGCGATAGAACATCCTCGGTAGCTCGGATCAGTTCGGCGGCGTGGTTCGGCGTTTCGATTCCCGCAGGGAACTCCTGCGGGGTCAAAGCAATGGTCGTTGCACTCATTCAAAAACTCCTTGGGGAAGTAGCAGTACCGGCCTTCAAACGTGAGAGGGAGAAGGCCGCGAAAAGTTTCATGAAAGCAGCAGATGTTCTGTCTCTTTTTGCCGCCACATGTATCGCATCCAGAGTCGGGTTTTTGGGCTCTGCTCTAAGGGCGGGAACTTCGTGGTGGACGGGCTGACAACAGAACGGCTAGCGTCAGGCGCACGGCCAAAGGCTATAGAGGATCGCGCGCGAAATCAGAGCGCCCCGCGCCCAGCGGAGGCGGGTCAATATCGGGTGCGTTTTGCCGAAACACGAGAGGATCGCGAGAGCGCGTTCCGGTTGCGATTTCTTGTTTTTAATGTGGAACTGGGAGAAGGCCCGGATTCGGCCTACCAAGATGGCTACGAGCGCGATGAATTCGACGAGGTTTGCGATCACCTGCTGGTCGAACACACAGGAACCCGCCAGATTGTAGGTACCTATCGCTTGCAAACGGGTTCGGTGGCCGGCCGCAACCTTGGCTACTACAGCGCCCAGGAATTCGATTTCGCTCCGTATGAGGGTCTACGGGGAAAGCTAGTGGAGCTAGGACGGGCTTGCATTCATCGCGATCACCGCTCGTTCGAGGTTCTTGCGTTGCTATGGCGTGGCATCGCCGCCTATGCGATGGAGCGAAATGCCCGCTACCTTGTGGGGTGTTCGTCGCTGACATCGCAGTCGCCGAGCGAGGGGGCGGCAGTGTACGCCAGGCTTCAGGACTTTCTGGTTGAGCCTTCGTTGCAAACGGTGCCTTTGCCCGCGTACCAGTTTCCGCTGGATGGGCACGGTTGGCTTGCCCGGCTGGCAAGGCCTCCAAAGCTACTCCGCGCCTATCTTTCGATCGGTGCGCGCATCTGCGGCGCTCCGGCGATTGACCGGGCCTTTAGGACGATCGACTTTCTGACGCTCCTCGATTTAGAGGGGATGTACTCCGGCGCGCGTGCACGGTTCCTTGGCGGTGACCAAAGGCGGTTCCGAGAAGGGGGCCGGTAAGCATTGGAGAAAACCCCGGTACGCGGGTGGGGGAGAGTGGAACGAGGGTCAAGATTTCTGAATCCTGGGCAGTTGCCTCGTCATCCAAACGGGGGCAAGTCGGTGCCAGTGGGCGCTCGCAGACCCTCGATGCTATAGTCTTGGCCGAAACTGCGGTTTCGGCTGTCTTGGGGGATAGCACGGCTTGAGTGCGACGAATCCACATCCTTTGCCTTCGTCTGTGGTGCGCGAAGACGAGCACCTGCTTGTGAACGCCGCCAAGGGCGGCGATGTTGCCGCGTTTGAAGAGCTGGTGAATCGCTACGAAAGCAAGGTCTTGCGTCTGACCAAGAATATCACCGGGAATCGCGAAGACGCCGAAGACGCGATGCAGGACGCTTTTTTGAAGGCTTACGCTCATCTCGACGGATTTCACCAGAACTCGCGGTTTTACACGTGGCTTGTGCGGATTGCTGCCAACGAAGCGCTGATGCGGCTACGGAAACGCCGGGTCAACTTTCTCTCAATGAACCGATCGAAGGGGAAGCCGATTTGATGCCGCGGGAACTCGAAGATTGGCGGCCCAACCCCGAGCGCGAATACGCAAAAGCCGAATTGCAAACTCTCTTGGCTGAAGTCATCGAGAAACTCGAGCCTGAGTATCGGATCGTATTGGTCTTGCGGGACATTGAAGAACTCTCGACACAAGAAACCGCAGACGCGCTGGGACTCTCGGTGATGAACGTGAAGTCCCGCTTGCTCCGAGCGCGGCTCAAACTTCGCGAAAAATTGAATCGCCATTTCCGGCAAGGGGCACCCCAGTGAACTGCAAAGGTGTCATTCGGGAGTTGTCGAATTACATTGACGGGGAACTTGAGCCCGCGATCCAGCAAGAGCTCGAACGGCATCTCTCGCATTGTGAAGACTGCACGATGATCCTCGATCAAACCAAGAAGAGCATCGAAATCCTCTGCGATTCGGAACCGATTCCGCTGCCGACAGGGTTGCACGACCGTTTGCATTCCGCGCTGCGGGACAAACTCGGAAAGAAACCCGGAAGCTAAGAAGTTCGTTAGTTATCCCGTTCACTTCATCTGTTATCATCCATCCACAGTTTCCCCACGTACGTGCAGGTCAGTGCGCTCTGCCGCCTTGAGAGCTCGCACGTCGTAATCTCAACCGACGGAGATCGCTATGTCTTGGCTACCCACCACTCCCGCGGAAAATGTCAGTGCGGAATCGAAAGAGATCTTCGACTTCCTGGGCAAGAACTGGGGCTTCGTCCCCAATTATTTCCAGGCGCTCGGGCATGCGCCGCAGCTCTTGCAGGACCAGGTGAACTTGTTCACGCACGTCATGTTTCAGGAGGGCGCACTGCCGAAGATCGTAAAGGAGCAGATTGCTCTGGTCGTCAGCGGGATCAATCTCTCGAGCTACTGTCTGGCGGCGCACCTTGAGATTTTAGGGCGGCTCGGCATCGACAAGAAGCAATCGCGAAAGCTCGCGCTCGATTATGAGAGTGCCGATGTTGATGCGAAGGTCATGGAGTTATTCCGGTTTGCGGCGAAGCTCACGCGCCAGCCGGGAGAGATCGAAAAAGCGGATTTCGACCGAGTCCGGGAGGCTGGTTGGGACAACGCGTCGATTCTGGAGACGGTGTTGATCGCGTCGCTCTACGCCTGCGCGAACCGCTTTTCGGCGGGCATCGGATTGATTGCGGACTTCTAGGAACCGAGACCGTTGCGAGCCAAGTGCTCCGAGCGCCTTAAGCCTTGGGAGATAACGTCCAGCGCAGGGCCAGTGGTGTCAGCAGCGTCGTCACCATGACGAGCAGGATCACGGCCGAGAACAATCCGTCGTCGACCACACCGATATCTTTTCCGATTCCTGCGAAAATCAAACCGACTTCGCCGCGCGGCATCATACCGAATCCGACGGCAAGGCGGTTCATTCGGGCGGGACATCCCAAGCCGCTCACGAGTTTTCCGACGATCGCGACAGCGGTCAGCGCCGCACCCGCAATCAGTACGTCTTTCGTGGCCAGCGCTTCGAGTTTTACCTGAATTCCCATCCAAACGAAAAACAAGGGTACAAAAAGCGACTCCACAGGCGACAAAAGCTCGCGCAACGACAGCCCCTCAATTTCTCGGTCAAAGATTTCGTTCAGAATCACGCCGGCCGCAAACGCTCCGACGATAGCCGCGAGACCTGCCACCGTTGCAAGCCAAGCGAGGAAAAACGCACAGATCCAGCCCGCAAGCAGTTTCACATGACGAATTCCCGCATGGGCCAGCCTTCGCGCTGCCCACGGTGTAATCCAGATTCCGATGGAGAGAGAGCCACCAAGGAATAGTGCGGCCTTGGTGGTCGTCCAGCCGATGTTCCAAGCGCTGACGTCGCCCGTGAGCGCGAGCGCACTGACGATCGCCAGCACGATGAGGCTGAGTACGTCGTCGAGCACCGCCGCTCCGAGAATGACGCGCGCCTCGTCCGTTGCATCCCGCCGTAAATCGCGAAGCACACGAGCCGTGATGCCGACGCTCGTGGCTGTGAGAATTCCGCCGATGAAAAGATCGCGGGCGAGTGCCGAGTCCGGATGAAGAAGCTTCATGGTGGCGAGACCGAGAAGCAGCGGAGCAACCACTCCGAGCACAGCGACAGAAACCGCCGCTTGCCCGACGCGCTTCATCTCGCGAATGTTCGTTTCGAGGCCCACCAAAAACAGCAGCAGTAGAATGGCGATGCGCGAGAGCAAGTCGATGAAGGAATAGACCGCCACGTAGTCGATACCCTTCGCTCCGGCGAGAATCGCGGAAATCCGCTCCGCTTGGGGGCCGGAGGGAAGCAGGCGAAAGGTGGCGTCGGACAGACTCACATTGGAAGAAAGAGCAAGGTCGGCAATTTTACGAAGTGTGTCGCCTTCCCGCAGAACGGTGATTCCCGGGTTGGCCAGCCAATACGCGACGTTGCCGATGAAAACTCCGGCCAGCAATTCACCGAGCACGGGCGGTTGCTTGAGCCAGGTCATCAATCGGCCGCCGAAAACCGCCGCCACCGTCAAAAGGACGAGGGCGAGCAGAATGGGGACAACGGGATCGGCTTGGCCAGTCATTGAGAAATGGATCATCGAGAGCGCCCGCCTTCGATGGCAGCCTTGGCTCCGTTCAAAGTTGCTTGCGTCTCGCGGGCGATCTTGCCTTTGGCGATTAGGTTGAGGAGCTTCGCTTTGAGGCTTGGCGTCGAGTAGTAGTGAGCGATCGCAACTTTCGTGGAAGCATCGCCAAGCTTGCGGAACGTCGTTTCTACCGTGTAGTCGGTGAAAATCTTGCTGATGCCGAAGGTGTCCTCCGGTAAAACGGTGACGATCTTCTCAAACGGCCCGATTTCAATGTCCTTCTCGACGCAGGTATGCTTCCCGCCTGAAAGATGGCATTGATACGAAACGCCTGGTTCGCGAATTGCCTTCCCATCGATCAGATCGACTTTCGAGACGCGCGGATGGAATTCCGGGATTTTCGTCAGATCCATGCTGAACGACCACACTGTTTCAAGCGGGGCGTGGATGATGACCTCCTGCTTGGATCGAAACGGCGGTCGCAATCCTTCCTCCAAATCCCAGGATCCTTATCCTGGCCCGAGCCGAGACTCGGGACTCGATTGTAACTTTCGAGGACATTAGGAATCACACGAAAACGGCGTGGTCTGGCCGACGAGGAAGCAGTTCGTGGAGGAGGCTGCAAGAGTGTTTGCTTTCAGGTTTCTCGAGAAGATGACCTTCGCGAGTCGTTGGACATTGTTGCCGCTAAGAGTGGCAATGGGCGTGGGTTTTCTGGCGCATGGCTTAGCGAAATGGGATCGAGGCCCGGCAAAATTTGCGATGCTGCTGCAACACACGGGAGTGCCGTTTCCTTTGCAAACAGCATGGTTGGTTACAGGGCTGGAAATATTTGGCGGAGTTGCCCTCATTCTGGGCCTGCTCGTGAGCATCGTGAGCATCCCCTTGATTGTTTCCATGATCGTCGCGATCGTGACGGTTCAAGGCCACTACGGATTCAGTTCAGTGAATACAATTGGGCTCACCGCATCCGGTCCGCTGTTCGGGCCGCCGGGTTACGAAATCAATCTGCTGTATATCGCCGGCCTCTTGGCGCTGGGTCTCTCTGAACCAAGTGCGCTTTCCATCGACCGGCTGCTCACGCGCGAAATCAGAGCTGCTCGCCGCACGAACTAAACGGCGCGCGGCGACTTCCCGTCACTGGGTTCAGCGCGGTGTTTTGCCGCATAAGCAGCAACCTTAAATCGGTTGCCACATAGCCGCATGCTGCACCAACGGCGGTTTGCCTTCTTACTCGTATCGTGAAAATGAAGAATGCAGTTTACGCACTTGCGAATGCGGGTGAAATCGGTCTCGGTAAACAACTGGGCTGCGGCGTACGCAAGGGGAGCAAGGAGATCTTGGGGTCTCTCGGGTCGAAACCACTTCTTCATAGACCAAGGTCCTTGTCCGCTCTTCTCCAGGCGATGGAGAACCGGGTGCAATGCCATCAGCCGGTTGACCTCTTTAACTATTTCGGGAGGAACTTGCTTGTTGTGTTCCAGACTAAGCACGGCACGCCGCAGCTTCTCCCGGAAGGCGAGCGCTATCGCCAACGCGTGAACCTTTTCCGAATCTCTATCGAGGTGGCCTAGCCTCGCTACCTCCGCCGCATCGATGACCTCCGCTGTTTGACACCATTTGAGCAGGGTCGGAAAGTCCGTCAGGAGCTCGACGGGCTCCCCTTTCGGCGCGGGACGAGTATTGACAAAGTCCAGCGCGAGATGGTTTCCCAGAAAACGAAAGCCATTCCGCCAATCGGAGTCGGTCTGCTTCTGGCGAGCCTTCATGAAAGTCCCATGAATTATACACCAACAATGAAACCTTTTGTCGGTTAGCTCATCTGAAGGGGTGTAGCGCCAACTTCTTCGGTCTGGGGCACCTACGACCGGGACCGTTAAGCGCGAGAACTCATCACAGGAGAAACTCTATGGTTCACTATCGTCGAACAGATGTGGATGGCATCAATGTCTTTTACCGTGAAGCTGGGTCACCTACCGCACCGGCCATCCTGCTGCTGCATGGCTTTCCAACGTCGTCGCACATGTTCCGGAACCTGATTCCAGCCTTGGCGGATCGTTACCATGTCGTTGCTCCCGATCTGCCGGGATTTGGATTTTCGGACGCACCGGATCGCAAGCAATACCGCTACACGTTCGAACAGTTGGCAAAGACCATCGGTGCTTTCGTCGAGAAGGTTGGGCTCAGCCGTTTTGCACTGTACGTTTTCGACTACGGAGCGCCGGTAGGTTTCCGTCTTGCGCTGAAGTACCCGGACCGGGTCACCGCGATCATCTCCCAAAACGGCAATGCCTACGAAGAAGGGTTGAGCGAAGGCTGGAACCCGATTCAGAAGTACTGGAAAGAACCAAACGAAGCGAACCGCGCGGCACTGCGTGAGTTCCTCAAGCCTGAAGCAACCAAGTGGCAATACTCTCATGGCGTACAGGACACAACGCTCCTAGCGCCGGAGGCGTATGAACTCGACTCCGCATTGTTGGCCCGGCCTGGCAACGACGAGATTCAACTCGATCTCTTCTTGGACTACGCGAGCAACGTGGCGCTCTACCCGAAGTTCCAGGCATATTTCCGAACCAAGCGGCCGCCGACGCTCGCGGTCTGGGGTAACAACGATCCGTTCTTCCTTCCTCCCGGGGCCGAAGCATTCAAGCGAGACAATCCGAATGCGCAGGTGCAGTTCTTTAACACCGGCCATTTTGCTCTCGAGACGCACAGCCACGAGATCGGTTCCGCCATCAAGGAATTCCTCGGAAACACGGTCGCCACAGCCACGGCCTAAAGCGCGGCGGTCATAAATGGGAGAGAGAAAATGAAGCAACCGAATATCACTGCGGTTCTGGTTCATGCCGCGTGGGCCGATAGCTCCAGTTGGAATAAAGTCACGACGAGACTCGAAGCCGAAGGGTTCCGTGTTGTGTCAGCACAGATCCCTTTGACTTCGTTCAGTGACGATGTCGCTGCCCTAAAACGAGTGCTGCGCCGGCAGAGTGGCCGTGTCGTTCTTGTGGGTCACTCTTATGGCGGCGCCGTTACCACAGCCGCGGCCGCAGACAATCCAAACGTACACGCCCTGGTTTATGTCGCGGCGATTGTTCCCGACGAGGGGGAGACAGTTGGTGAAGTATTCGGGCGCGAGGCCGCACATGCGAAGGCACCTGCTCTCGAACCGGACGAAGATGGGTTTTTCTGGTTGACGATCGACACCTTCCGAAATGCGGTTGCGCCCGATGCCACCGAAGAAGAAACAATTCTGATGGCAGCGAATCAGAAGCCAATCGCGGTGAAATGCCTTGGCGAACCGATGGGATATCCGGCATGGAAGCAAAAGCCCTCCTGGTTTCTGATAGCAGAAAACGATCGTATGGTTTCCCCGAAGACGCAGCGCTTTCTCGCCGAGCGCATGCATTCGACAATTGTGTCGCTGCCAGCGGACCACTTCCCTGTGCTTTCCGCACCCGAGGCTGTTTCCAAACTCATCCGTGACGCGGCGACGAGTGCAGCAAAAAAATCATCCGCGAAGAATTCGTAACCCAATAAGAAAGGTGCTTAGACTCGGACGAGGCGAGCGGCATGGCGAAGGTTGGTGACGCGATATGAAATTGGTCTCGGTGAATTGCGGTCTTCCCCGCGAAGTGGAGTGGCACGGTAGGACGGTAACTACGGGGATCTTTAAGGACCAGGTTGCAGGCCGCGTGGCGCTTCGCAAACTGAATTTGGATGGGGACCGGCAAGCCGATCTCACCGTGCATGGGGGTGAAGCCAAGGCGGTCTACTGCTATCCGTTGGCCCATTACGAGTATTGGAAGGCCGAATTGCCGGGCCGCGATTTACCAATGGGAACGTTTGGAGAGAACTTTACGACGGAAGGATTATCGGAAAACGATGTATTCCTTGGCGATCGGTTTTCGATCGGGTCCGCGGAAGTCGTCGTAACGCAGCCCCGTCTTCCCTGCTACAAGCTAGGAATCAGATTTCGATCGGACGAAATGGTGAAGCGATTCCTTGCCAGCGGCCGCACGGGCTTTTACGTGGCCGTAACGCTCGAGGGCGATGTCGCGGCCGAGGACAAGATTGTTTCGATTGAGCGAGACCCAAACTCTGTTCCCGTTTCTGAAGTTACTCGCCTGTACATCACAAAGCATTACAGCGAAAGAGATGTCCGTTCGTTAAGGTCCATGCTGCGTGTTGCTGCACTACCGGATAGCTGGAAGGACTATTTTCGCGAGCGGCTGCAACGACTAGAAGGCTGAGATAACAGGCACAGATGCATAGCTGCTGATAAGATTAGGTCTCCAGCCTCGCTCGCCAGCCGCAAAACCTAAGACAGTGGACCGGAAAGTTCGTTGCTGCCGCTCTACCCAAGCACGTCACGTTAGTAAGTCACTGAAGAAAGGAAGCGCAAAATGGATAGTAGAAACGTTCGGTCAACTCCGCGACGCGAGAGCGCAAACCCTGAAGACTACGATTTGCTAATTTTGGGTGGTGGCACCGGCTCCACCATCGCTGCGTGGACTTTCGCTTCGGAAGGTCAGCGCGTTGCAGTGGTCGATCGAAAGTATATCGGTGGATCGTGCCCCAATATCGCGTGCTTGCCCAGCAAGAACGTGTTGCACAGCGCAAAGATTGCTTCCTACTTCCGCAGGGCCGACGAGTTTGGGCTCCCGAAACACGACTTTGCGGTTCAGATGCCCGTCGTGCGACAGCGCAAACGCAAGATGGTTTCGGGTTTGAACCAGATGTACATGGACAACTACAAGAAGACCGGGTGCGGAATTCATCTTCGGCTTCGGGCGATTCGTCGCTCCAAAGACTGTGCAAGTCGACCTTCATGATGGAACGACTCGCGTGCTCAGGGGCAAGAACATGATCGTCTGCACGGGAACCCACGCGGCCTTGGGTGCGGTTCCCGGCCTGGCTGAAGCGAATCCACTCACACACATAGAAGCATTGGAACAGGACCAACTTCCGGAGCATCTACTGGTAATTGGCGGCGGATACGTCGGACTGGAATTTGCTCAAGCAATGCGCCGGTTCGGAAGCAAAGTCACAGTGATCGAGCGGAACGCACGAATAATCCACAGTGAGGACGATGACGTCACCGAAGCCCTCCAGAAGCTTCTTGAGGATGAGGGAATTGAATTTTTCCTGGAGACACAGATTCAGCAAATCACGGGACGTTCGGGTCAGAGTGTCAGCACAGTTGTCGAGAAAAACGGAGTGAAGAAGACTCTAGAGGGCACTCATTTGCTGGTTGCCACCGGACGCGTACCCAACACCGCGAACATCGGGCTCGATGTTGCCGGAATCGAGGTGGACGAACGCGGGTACATCAAAACGAATGAGCACTTGCAGACCACCGCCCCTGAGGTTTGAGCCATCGGTGAAGTGGCGGGCAGTCCGCAGTTCACTCACGTCAGCGTCGACGATTTCCGCGTCGTCCACGACAGCATTCACGGTGGCAATCGCGTCACGACGGGCAGACAGATTCCGTTCTGCCTTTTCACCGACCCAGAATTCGCGCGCATCGGTCTGAGCGAAAAGGAAGCCAGTGCGAACCGCACGCCCTATCGCTTGTTCAAGATTCCCATGGATGGGGTGCTGCGGGCGCGCACGTTATCGGAAACGAAAGGCTTTCTGAAAGCCTTGGTGGCCACAAGCAGCAGTGACCGCATCCTCGGATTTAGTGCGCTGGCTGCCGACGCGGGCGAAATCATGTCGGCAGCCCAGATTGCAATGACTGCGGGCGTGCCCTACACGGCATTGCGTGACGGCCTGTTCGCTCACCCGACTCTCGTTGAAGGACTCATTCCACTATTCTCCTCCACAAGTACGGAGCCGCTGGCAACTCAAGCCAGTCGCAGCGGAGCAAGCGACGCCAAACGAGCGGCGTCACACAGCCGTTAGTGTTTTGACACCTTCCCGCGAGGCGTAGTTTCCCCGAACTCGCGTCAATCGCTCGGTGTGTAACTTTTGCCTTGTTCGTGAATCCCACGAGCGAGTCGCCAAAGTGTATCTATTTCAATGCGAGGCCCACTAATGAAAAGAATCTTTTTACTCCTCCTGCTACTCATCTCCATACCGGCGTTTGGGCAGAATAAGACGCTCGTGAATCTCGACAAGCAGGGGATAGCGATACAAGGTTACGATCCAGTTGCATTCTTTACGCAGAACCGGCCAGTCAAAGGACGCCCCGAATTTGAAAGCAAGTACAATGGCGCGCGCTATCTTTTCGCCTCTGCCGAAGACAAATCCACTTTCGATGCGAACCCTGCGAAATATGAGCCGCAGTTTGGCGGTTTCTGCGCTTATGCCGCCTCACAAAATCACACCGCACCTGTCAAGATTGAAGCGTTCCAGATCGTGAATGGTCGGCTCTTGATGCAATACAACCTGGACATTCGCAATAAATTCAATAAGGACACTCAGGGAAATTTGCAGAAGGCCGACAAGAACTGGCCGGGACTTGTAGAAAAGGAAGGAAAGTAGAGCCGACCTTTCATGGTTGAGAATGCCAAAGATTACTGACAGCGTCGCAAAATTCCATAGTGTTCTGCTAAGGGGGCTGCCCTTCAGCCCCAAGGCAGGACGGCGGTTTTCTAGACCGTAGCAATTGCTCTCGACAAATCAATCGGTTAGCGATGCGAGGGTGGGTTTCCAGTTTGGGGAACATTCGTCATCGAAAGCGGTGCATCTGTCCCGA
>JACXTT010004137.1_pt1 | contig 21696 bp, 23 predicted proteins | sample 9270951 | NCBI WGS metagenome assembly JACXTT01 (sample SAMN15532306, study PRJNA645909) | rock metagenome | isolation source: weathered quartz diorite | place: Puerto Rico | collected 2017-06-21
CAACTATCCCGAACGGCCGTTTGTGAGATAGCTAGATAGTCGTCGCGGAGATCACCGGGCTCCTCTGTAACTCCCGATATGCCTCACTCTTTGACACACCCATCTCCTTGGCAATTTTCTTCAGCGCCGCCTTCTCGTCCAGCTTTTCGTCCTCCATCATCTGCTGAAGCCGCTGAAGCACACTCACTGCCGCCAGTTTGCGCTCCGTACATTCATGCCCAAAGCTGCGAGCGAAGGTCAGGTCGTAGCCGGAGTGAAGGCGGTCATCGCGGGAATGGGCGTACCTACAATGAAAGAGATGGGCGCAGTGATGAAGAACGTGATGGCGCGATTCGCGGGGGCGGGAATTCGTGTGGATGGGAAACAGGTCAGCGATGCGGTGAAGAGAGAGTTGAGTGCGAAATGACTAGGAATCATCACAACCGTTACTGGTGAAATGGCGATATTTCGTCAACAATCGCACACCCGGTCATCGGAGAAGGTTCACAATCAGGAACGCGATTCGGTGAGAGCTTGGCGGACGGCCGCAAAAACGTTCCGGTTCGTTCTCACGAATGTCAGGAGATGGTGAGTATCGGCTATGTAGAACTCGGGTCGAATCCATTCGAGTTGACGCCAGAACAGAGGCACGAGGTCGTTTGGTTGGTGAAGGTCGAAGCCTTCGGCGAAGTTCACGAACACTTCAACTTGTCCTGCCGACAATGGAGCCTCAAACACGTTGCCTCGGCCCTTTTCGCCCAAGTCTACTGGGGCTCCGAAGACGTACCACTCATCAAATCCTCCGCGCTCCGGCAATGTCCCAACGGATCGAATGAGAGGGCTGTAGGCAATACCCTTACGACTTTCCCAGCCAGCGGACTTCTCCTCATCACTTAGAGACAGTGAACCACTGTCGAAGGACGTGACAGCCACGTACTTTCCAAGCACAGTAGTCGGACAAAGCGTCAGGAGGCTGTCCAAGTCGTGCGCCGTTGTCGTCAGCCATTGATATCCATCATGCGACCCAGATTTCACGGACGACGATTGAGAGTTAAGCATCTTTCGATTTTACGGGAGGAGCACGAATCCCGCTCGGGACAAGGGGAACGCAATACTCGACGAAATCAGGCGATTACACCAACTATCCCGATGACCATTTATGAAGATGGCTTCCAATTTCTTATTGCCGAGATCATCGGCTCCGCTGCAACTCCCGATACGCCTCACTCTTCGAAACTCCCATCTCCTTGGCGATTTTCTTCAGCGCCGACTTCTCATCCAACTTTTCGTCGGCCATGATCTGCTGGAGCCGCTGACGCACACTCACCCCGGCCGACGCTTTCCGCTCCGTTTCTTCTGCTCTGCCGATCAGGAGCGTAATCTCGCCCTTGATGTCGCCCCGCGCTTTCAATGTTTCCAAAATCTCGCTGGCCCGGCCGCGCAGAAATTCTTCGTGAATCTTGGTGACTTCACGTGCGATCACCAGCTGGCGCTCGCCTCCTAGAATTTCGACCACGTCTGCAACGGCTTCTTTTACCCGGTGAGGCGCTTCGTAGAAGACCTGAGTTCGCGGCGACGCCTTGATGCTCTCCAGCATCTGCCGCCGCTGCCCGCTTTTCGGGGGAAGAAATCCGCTGAAGCGAAACGAATCCGTGGGCAGGCCGCTGGCTACCAACGCCGCCAGAAACGCCGACGCCCCCGGAATCGGGACCACGGGAATATGGTGCCGGATGGCGAGCGAAATCAGGCGAAATCCGGGATCGGAGATGCCCGGCATGCCGGCGTCCGTCACCAGGGCGACACGCGCTCCGCCTTCCAGGTCGAGCACCAGCTCTGCGGACCGGGTCATCTCATTGTGTTCGTGATAACTCGAGGTTCGCGTGGTGATGCCGTAGTGGTTCAGGAGCTTTTGCGTCTGGCGGGTGTCTTCACAGGCGATCAGGTCAGCTTCTTCAAGGACGCGTAACCCACGCAGCGTGATGTCTTCCAGATTGCCGATCGGCGTTGCCACCAGGTAGAGTCCCGGCGCCAGAGTGCCTTTCGCATTTGCGCCAGCGTCGCCACCCGCTTTCATAACCAGCGAGTCTAACATCGTCGTGCCGCACCTTTAACCCCTTGGTTCATTCATTGACGTGCTTGGGCACAAACCCTAGAATCAAGTAGATAGCTGTCAGCTTCAGCCTTTAGGGTCCGCACTGAAAGCTTAAGCCTCACCCGCGTTTCGAGGAGCGTCTCAGGAAGTCCATGCCACTTTACGAATACGAGTGCAAGAAGTGCCATCACCGCTTCGAAAAAATCCAGAAATTTTCCGATCCCCATGTAAAGAAATGTCCCGAGTGTGGCGGGCCGATTGAGCAGGTGATCTCGGCGCCGGCGGTGCAATTCAAGGGCTCGGGATGGTACGTCACCGACTACGCCAAAAAATCCTCCGCGCCTTCCTCCTCTTCCAGTTCTTCGAACGGAGATTCTTCCTCGAAGACGGAAAGCAAATCCAAGTCGGAGGATTCCTCGAAGCCGGAAGGCTCTCACAAATCTGAAACTTCGAAGACGAAGAGCGAGAAGAAGTAAGCCTGCGATTCGCGTGGACAGCGAGGCACGTTCCGCAGGAGCACGAGCGCAGACGCTCGCGCCCGCATCCGATCACCGCCATTTCAGGCTGTAGCCCAGCGCGGAGAGAATCTGGTTCTCGAATTCATATTCCAGAACAAAGGTAAAGCTATCCCCGTGATCTTCCCAGGACGCGGCATATTGAGTTAGATCCAGGCGGTAAACCGAATACGCGGCGGCATAGCGGACGTTACAAGGCTGCGGGCAAGCGATCAGCCCGGTTGGATCGTCCCGAACCAGTCCTGTGGCGGCCAGCAGAACGCTGGCCGAAACGTCTGGCTTGGAGCCCACCCGGAGTTGGTGAGGCAGGACCTTGAGCGCACGCGCGTCTCCCGGACGAATGTCCGCCGGTGCTCCGGAGAACTGCCGCTGCAGGGGATTCATGTCGACCTCGTTGGCTAGAGTCTCCTGCGCCGCCTTCCATATGGCCCAGAGTTCGCCGTCGGAATGGTGGGTTTGGTTGACGAACCCCGCCGGTGGTAGTTCCGGCTGTCCTCCACATCCCACCAGGATTATCCCTAGCACCAGCATTCCTAGGTTCCGCCGCATATCTCCCCATCTTCACGCGTGATTTGGATTCGTCGCGACCTTGGCTCGCGGTCGGCCAAGAGAAGCTATCGGCTATTCGGTCCTTTGTCTCCAGTAGGTTGGCTGGGCTGAATCGTTTCGGCGGGGCGTGCATCTAAATGGTCGTTATAACGAGGAGTTCACTCTATGATCACGATCCGACGCAGTGACGAGCGCGGCGGAGGCGACTTCGGCTGGCTCAAGACTCAGCACACGTTTTCCTTTGACGCTTACCACGATCCGCGTTTCATGGGATTCCGCTCCCTGCGGGTGATCAACGAAGACTGGGTGCAGGCAGGCCATGGTTTCCCCATGCATCCGCACCATGACATGGAGATCATCACCTATCTGCTGGAAGGTGCTCTTGAGCACAAGGACAGCATGGGGAATGGGTCGATCATTCGCCCCGGCGATGGACAGCGCATGAGCGCGGGCACCGGAGTGCGGCATAGCGAAGCTAATGCGTCGGAAACCGACGCCGCTCATCTGCTGCAAATCTGGATACTGCCCGACCGGCATGGTCACAAACCTGGCTATGAGCAGAAGTCGTTCCCGGAAGCGGAGAAACGGGGCAAGTTCCGCCTTATCGCCGGACCCGATGGCAAAGACGGCTCAGTCACCATCCATCAGGACGCCAGGCTGTACGTTTCCCTGCTCGGACCGGGCCAGGAAGTGACGTACGAACTGGGTAAGGGCCGCTATGCCTGGCTGCAGGTCGCCAAGGGCGCGGTGGAGTTCAACGGCAAGAGCCTCGACCAAGGCGACGGCGCTGCAGTCAGCCAGGAGCAGCAACTGGTGGTAAAGGGCACCAGTGATGCCGAGGTCCTGCTGTTCGACCTGGCGTAAATTCTTGGTCACGAAGCGGCTGTGTGTGGGGCGGACACTCCTGTCCGCCGCTTTTGATTTTTGCTTTTGATCTTAGGATCTGTGGTTACCGTCGGTGGGCGGAAGGCTGCATGAAGTCAAGACCCAGATCAAAAGCGGACAAGAGTGTCCGCCACGGCTGTTACGCGGTGACCGGAGGTGGTTGCCCCGCCCCGGCTCGCTGTGCTAACTTCGCCGATCAATTGTTCCGTGCGCTTCCTTTTCCACCACGAAAAGTCTTCTCAGGTTCGGGCAGAACCGGTACAGGCCGCGGTTCCGGAACTCCGCCAAGCCGAGCTGGCTGCCGCCTATTACGGTGAGCGTCAAGGCGGCGACCATTATGATTTCGTTCGGGTTAGTCCCACCCGAGTGCTATTTGGCCTGCTGGATATAGCGGGCCGTATTGAAGAAAACCGGGCAGTTGTTTCCGCGGCCCAGCACGCGTTTCGCACCCTTTCGCCCGAGCTTTTTACGGCCGAGGATGTAAATGAGGCCGACGCGATGGCCGAACTCTGCCTCGGACTCAACCGGGCCATTATGGCGGCGGAGGGCGGTATCCGATCTTGTCCCGCGTTTGCCGGCTGTTACAACGAAGACTTGGGCACGATCTGCTACTTCAACGCCGGCCATACTCCCGGGCTGCTCCGCGACCCGAGCGGAATCACTGAGCTTAAGGCCACGGGCCTGCCCATGGGTCTTTTCTCTCATGCCACCTGCGAGGCACCCCTGGTCGGATTGCCCCCTGGCGCCGCCCTTTTGCTGGTTTCTCGAGGAGTGCTCGAGGGCAGGCGCAAACGCGAGGAATTTGGACTCGAACGGGTCAAGAGGGAGCTGCAAAATGCTGAGGGCGAGACCGCGAGAGAGTTGTGCCTCACCATGATAGACGGCGTGCAACGGTTCATGCGCAAGCCACCTGTCCACAATGACGTGACCGCCCTGGCCCTGGTTCGGACTGCGAATTCCCAGATGTAGACGGTTCTGCCGGGTACTGCACGGAGCCGGACGCTTGCACCTAACAGCTTATCGCTTTCTCCGCGCCGGCTCCACTGGAGGCTCGGGTATCTCCGGCGCCAGCTCATCTGCCGTAACGAAGATCGGTTCAATATCGGTGGGAATCCCGCCCAGACGATCAAAGGCTTTTTTCAAGATGGGACGCAGGACTCCCATTTTGTCCAGCAGTTTCTTCGCGCCCGCATAGTCGCCTTGCGCTTCGACGGTGAGCAGGTCGTGGTCCAGATCGCGCACACTGGCCTTGAATTTCCCCAAATCCAGCGCAAAAGTGCCGTCGGCCTGCTGGGCAAACGCCCCTTTGTCCATCAGGTAGTTGAACTGGATCGCCATGCCTTTGCCGTGTGCGTCGCTCAATCCAAAGCGGAGGCTGCGAAACATGGAAGCCATATAAGTCGTATACAGCTGCCGCTGGGCCGCTTCGTCGGCAGGTAACACGCGGGACAGCTTCATCTCGGCGGCGTGATCCATCATGTGCTGGAGCGCGAACAGTCCGGTGATATCGGCCTTGGCCTCTTCGATCGCGCTATAGACCTCTTTTAACTCACTCCGCACCGTTGTATCCCGCCCGTCCACTTTGATCTGGTGCGGACCTAGCCCGTGCATCAGTTCGTGAGCCACCATATGGGTAAAGAAAGATTCGAAATTCACGTCCACCCGAGCCGACGGGGACAGCATCTGCCGGGCAATGGGCAGCAGCACGCTGCGAAACTTGGCCTCCTGTATGTTCTTGAGCATGACGCGCTTGCTGCCCTTCTGCTGGACCACCCGCTCGTCATTGGGCAGATTGTAGGCAGCGGTTGCGATGCCTTTATTGCCGTCACCGGCGGAGAGAATCTCATCCACCACGCGAATCGGCGCGGCCGCTCCCAGCTTGGGGCTTCGATATTGAGGATCGATTGGGAGATTGTCCTCGATCTCCTGCAGGTGCGTGCTGAAAGCCGAAAGCTTTCCGGTTTCTTCGTCGTCTCGCAGGTTCACATAGACTTCAAAGGCGGCCTTGTAGCCAAACAGTTCGTCGTTGTAGGTTTCGTACGGGCCAATCGTGATATCAATGGGCGCGTCTAAATCCATCCAGGCGAGGTCGCTGGCATAGTAGTCGTTGGAAAGAAATGCATCCGCTCGCAGGCTGAGGAAATTCCTCAGGGTTGGATTGTCGGTACGAGTGGCCGCTTCTTTCAGCAGGTTTGCCGCCCGAGTGAGATCGTCTTTGTATTCTTCGCTGTACGAAATCGTCGCAAGCTGACGATGAGCTTTTGAACTGCGGTCGTCCTTCCAGCGTAGGACGGTGAAAAAGCTCTTGGCTTGCTCCGCCTGTTCCTTTGGCAAAGATGCGACCCAGGTCTCGAATTCCTGCCTGGTCATGTCTTCAGGGTAGAAATTCGCGCCTTTGGGCTTCTCGACCGGAACGCCGGGGAGAAAGGCCCTGAGGCCGTCGATCTCGGACCACGGACCCTTGTTGATCCAGAAATACTTCAGGCGAGCCTTGCCCAGCGGCGTGGTGTCCTTCTGCAGCCGGGCGTGGAGCGCCGAATCGCCGCTCCAATACTGCATCAGGAAAACATGGTCCAGGAGGCGCCCGGCTTCGATCAGTTTGACCAGTGCTTGGCGGTCTGGGCCGGAGAGTTTCGAAGTGTCCACCCGCAGAGGTGTCGGCGCGAAGCGAGCGCTCATCTGCTGCAACCGGGCAAAGCCCGGCGCTGAACCGGTCTTGCGGGATCTGGTCTGCTGTGCCTGCACGGCAATATTGGCCATTCCGAGCAGCGTGAAAACAATAAACAGGGCGACACGTAACCGAAACTTCATTGACGTCCCCTTCCAAGCGGTTCCTACCGGCAACAGCATAAAAACAGACCATGTTAGCAGGACCCTAAAGGTGGTCGCAGTCCCGTGTCCGGAGGTACAATCTAGAATATTATGCGAAAACTGCTTCCGGGGTTGTTGATGGTTTGTGTTGCCGCTTTGCCCCAGGTGTTGTCCGCCGACACCGTTGTCGAAGAGATCATCGCCCGCGTTAATAATCAGATTGTTACCCGCACCGAGTACCTGCGCAGCAAAGACCAGTTGAAGCAGGAAGCCCAACAGCAGGATCCGGCTAACGCTGACAAGATCGTGGCTGACAGGGACAAGGATGTTCTTCGTGACCTGATCGACCAGCAATTGCTGCTCGAAAAGGGCAAGGACCTGGGCATCACGGCGGAGACGGAAGTTATCAAGCGGCTCGACGAAATGCGCAAGGAAATGAAGCTGGAGTCGATGGAGGACCTGGAAAAGGCCGCCGCCGGGCAGGGCATTTCGTTCGAGGATTTCAAGCAAAACATGAAGAACCAGATTATTACGCAGCAAGTCATCTCCAAGGAAGTCGGTTCCCGGATGTCCATTTCCAAGGAGGAATTACAGCAGTTCTACGACGATCACAAGAGCCAGATGGAGCAGCCCGAACAAATCCGGCTAAGTGAACTCCTGGTTTCTACGGAAAAGAAAGACAAAGACGCATCCACCGATGAAGCGGCACAGCTTGCGGCGGCGCAGGCCAAGGCTGAGGAACTCCTGGCTCAAATTCGCAAAGGAGCGTCCTTCGAGGAAATCGCCAAAAAGAACTCGGACGGGCCTACCGCCGCCCAGGGTGGCGATCTCGGCTACTTCAAGCGCGGGACGCTGGCCAGGGAACTCGAGGACAAGACGTTCGCCATGAAACCGGGCGCCGTTTCCGATGTCATCCGCACCAAGCAAGGATTTGTGATCCTCCAGGTTGCGGAACATCAGATGGCCGGCGTACCTCCGCTCAGCCAGATCGAACCCAAGGTTCAAGACGCGATCTATATGCAGAAGCTCCAGCCCGCGCTGCGTGCCTACTTGCAGAAACTGCGGGAAGACGCCTTCATCGACATCAAGCCCGGCTACGTGGATACTGGCGCCAGTCCGAAGCAGACAAAACCCGTCGAAACCACGGCCAAGAACGCCGGGGCCAAAGAACTCAAGAAAAAGAAGAAAAGGTTAGGCATTATCTAGCTTGAATTGAGCCCCGTCAGCGCAGATCGGCGCCGATGACGGGCAGTGAGCCATGAAGGAATTCTTCATTTCCGAGTGCGGACAGTATGAGAACAAGGTCGTCACCTCCAGTTTCGTTGTCGTTTCCAAGCAGGTCAAACCCAAGAAAAGTGGTGAGCCTTATCTGGCGTTAACCCTGGGCGACCGCAGCGGCCACGTCGAAGGCAAGATGTGGGACAACGTCGAAGATGCGATCGACGCCTTTGAACAGGACGACTTCATCAAGATCAAGGGTCTGATCAACAAATACAAGAACCGGTTCCAGTTCACCATCCATAAGCTTCGCCGTCTGGGAGAATCCGAAGTCGATTTCTCCGATTATCTGCCCAAAACAACCAAAGACATCGGCGAACTGTGGCAGACCCTGGCGGGCTTTGTGGCTACTTTCAAGGATCCGCATCTCAAAGCGCTCGTCGAAGCTTTCATGGCTGATCCGGAGATTGCGGAGGCCTACCGCAATGCACCGGCCGCCAAGACCCTGCATCACGCTTTCATCGGGGGACTGCTGGAGCACGTAGTGTCGCTGTTCCATTCCTGCGACCTGATGTGCCGCAACTATCCGAACATTAATCGCGACCTTCTGCTCACCGGCGCTTTCCTGCACGATATCGGCAAAATTCACGAACTTACTTACAACCGCTCCTTTTCTTACACGACACGGGGCCAGTTGCTCGGACACATGATCATAGAACTGGAAATGCTGCAGGCTAAGCTGGCGCAAGTGCCCGGCTTTCCCGAGTCGTTGAAGACACTGGTTGAGCACCTCATCATCAGCCATCATGGCCAGTATGATTTCGGATCCCCCAAACTGCCCATGTTTCCGGAGGCGCTGCTGCTGCACTATCTTGACGATCTCGATTCCAAGATGGAAGCGATGCGGGCCCAGTTCGAGCGCGGAGCGGAGTCGGACGGAGCATGGACTGCCTACAATCCATCGCTGGGCCGCCCCCTGCTGAACACGGCAAAATTTTTGGCGGAGAGGGCCTCGCAAGAATCGCAGGCAGGAGAGGAACAAAATCTCGCTGCCGAACCAGAAGGTGCCGTTTCGAGCGAAATGAGCGCCTCCGATGACGAAGGCGCGCCCCTGCTAACCGGCCTCACACCTGCGGAGGAAAAAAAGGACACACCCACTGTGACATCCGCGGCACGTGAGGATAAAATCTAGACTTATCTGTTGTGGAGCCCCAGACAGAGTTCTGTTAAAGGCATTTGCTCACATTTCAGCTTTCTGATAAACCATCCCGACATGGAGGGAATCATGCGAACGCGTTTGGTAGCACTCACCCTGGGCCTCTATCTCTCTTTCATTGTGCTCGGCTGCAGCAGCAAGCCGGCAGATTCCACCGCTTCGAATGACAGCACCGCCTCGACCGCTCCCAATAGCGCTGCTTCTGGTAGCAGTGGTTCGGCCATGTCCAACATGTCAAGTATGAAGTCTGAAGCCCCGAAACCGTTGGTGGTTCCGGCCGGCACGATGCTGACCGTCCGCCTGGGCCAATCGGTTGGCTCCAAGATCAGCTCGCCTGGCCAGACTTTCACCGCCACCGTAGCCAGCCCCGTTGCCGTTGGTGGCAAGACGGCGATCGCCGCCGGCGCGACAGCCTCCGGGACAGTGGTTGATGCCAAACCGCTCGGGCGCTTCAAGGGCGGAGCTGTGCTGCAACTGCGGCTAACTTCGATCACGGTCAATGGCTCTGAGCAGTCCATTTCAACCTCTTCGGTCACACGAACCGAGAAGGGTAAAGGCAAACGCACCGCTGTTTTGGCGGGCGGCGGAGCTGGGCTCGGAGCCCTGATCGGCGGTATCGCCGGAGGCGGAAAGGGCGCCGCCATCGGCGCGCTCGCCGGCGCAGGTGCAGGCACTGGAGGCGCCGCATTCACTGGCAACAAGGACATCGTCCTGCCCGCGGAGTCCGCGCTTAGCTTCAAGCTGGAGCAGCCGCTGGAGGTTAAGTAGGTCGACAGTCATCAGTCATCAGTCGTCAGTCTTCAGCCCACGGCTCAGCTGTGGGCTGTATTTTCTTACAAGAAAAACCCGTGCTCGACTTCACTCAATTCCGTGTTCTCACTTTCGACTGCTATGGGACCCTGATCGACTGGGAAACCGGAATCTTTTCAGCATTACGCCCCATTCTCGCCGCCCACGGCAAAACCATCTCCGACGCCGCTCTCCTGACTCTTTACTCCGAGCTGGAATCCGAAGCCGAGCAGGGAGAATTTCGTTCCTACCGCGAAGTTCTAGAGTGGGTGGTGCGTGGTTTTGGCCAGCGCCTCGGATTCGAGCCGACGGAAGTCCAGACACGTTCGCTGCCCGATTCGCTAGCCAGTTGGCTGCCCTTCCCCGATACGGTGGCGGCGCTGCGGAAGCTCAGGGCACGCTATCAACTTGCGGTCATCTCTAATGTCGACGACGATCTTTTCGCCGCCACGGCACGCCGCCTTGAGGTACCTCTCGATCACGTGATCACCGCCCAACAGGCTCGCGCCTACAAGCCCTCGCTGCAGGTGTTCAACCTGGCACGGAACCGGATCGGCGTTGCCCCCGCGCGGTGACTGCACGCCGCGCAGAGCGTCTACCACGATGTGATACCGGCAAGATCAATGGGAATTACCACGGTGTGGGTCAACCGCCCGTCGCCCCGTCCCAGCGCAGGCGCGGCCAAAGCCGCGTCAGGCCAGCCAGACCTCGAGATGCCCGACTTGAAGGCCCTTGCGCAGTTGGCTGATGGTCAAAACTGACAACCTGGAACCAAAAACTGCGAACTGTTTTTTCAGTGCCCACCCGGTATTAAACTGGTGGCGGCTTCTAATCCGCATCTCTTCTGATCCACAAGTGGAGAGCACCAGATGGCGACAACCACGGCTCGAGCCAACCCTCTTTCTTATCTCACTGACCAGCTCAACGATCTTAAGGCCAAGGGCACGCACTTCCGCCTCCGCGTCCTCGAGGACGAGCAGGCACCGGTTTGCACCTTCGACGGCAAGAGAGTCATCAACCTCGCCTCGAATAATTACCTCGGGTTGACCACGCATCCCAAGCTGCGCGAGGCGGCGCTAGAAGCTACGCGCAAGTATGGAGTAGGTTCGGGCGCGGTGCGAACGATTGCGGGCACCATGAAAATCCACATGGAGCTGGAAGAAAAGATCGCGCGCTTTAAGAATGTCGAAGCCTGCGTGGTCTTTCAATCCGGATTTGCCGCCAATGCGGGCACGGTGTCGGCGGTGCTGGGCAAAGAGGACTTCATCATCTCCGATCAGCTGAACCATGCTTCAATCATCGATGGAGCTCGCTTGTCACGTGCCAAGATTCTCGTCTTCGAGCATAAGAATATCGCCCAGGCTGAAGAGCGGCTTGCGAGTGTAAGAGACCAGCCCGGCAAAAAGCTGGCGATCAGCGACGGCGTCTTTTCCATGGACGGCGATATCGGCCCACTGCCCGGGCTCTGCGATCTGGCGGAAAAGTATGGCGCCATCATGATGGTGGATGACGCACACGCCTCGGGCGTGTTAGGCCGTAATGGCCGCGGCACCATCGATCACTTCAAGATGCACGGGCGTGTGGACATCCAGGTCGGAACTTTGTCGAAAGCGATCGGCGCGCTCGGCGGATACGTTTGCGGCACGCGCGATCTGATCGACTTCCTCTATCACCGCGCCCGGCCATTCCTGTTCTCGACTTCGCATCCGCCCTCGGTAGCGGCAACCTGCATTGCGGCTTTCGATGTTCTCGAAAACGAACCCGAGCGCATCGAGAAGCTCTGGGAGAACACCCGTTTCTGGAAAAAAGAGCTGGGTCTGCTGGGCTTCGATATTGGGGGTAAAACCACGCCGGCCAGCGAAACGCCCATAACACCCATCATCATCGGCGACGGCAAACTCACCATGGATCTTTCCCGCGAGCTGTTCAAGGAAGGGGTAATGGGGACGGGAATTGCGTTTCCGACTGTGCCGGAAGGCAAGGCCCGCATTCGGACGATTATGACGGCGACGCATACGGAAGAAGAATTGCGGCAGGCGCTGGAAGTGCTGAAGCGGGTGGGGAAGAGAATGGGGATTGTGGGCTAGTCTTTGCGTGGATGCAGCCGGAGGAACTGCCGAGCCTCGCTCGGCCTGGACGGGTCGGAGACCCGTCCCCACACGAGCAATGGTGCCTCAATCTGTTCGGTATACAACCTTCCCGCCCACGATCGTGGCCATTACCTTCCCCATGAGTTGCGCTCCGTCGAATGGCGTGTTGCGCGACCGTGAGTGCGATTTCGCGGCTTCAAACGTCCAGCGCTTGGTGGGATCGAAGATTGTGACGTCGGCGTGACTGCCGCGGGCGAGCGTTCCGCGGCCCCTTAGAGTGAACACCCGTGCCGGGCCAGCGGTGAAGAGCTCGACAATCCGGCTGAGTGAAAGTTTCTGCTCGCGATGCAGGTGTGTGATCGCGAGTCCGAGCGCGGTTTCCAGTCCTGTGATCCCGAACGCGGCCCGCTCGAACTCGATGATTTTTTCATGGGGTGCGTGGGGCGCGTGGTCGGTGGCAATCGCGTCGATGGTTCCGTCGGCCAAGGCTACCAGGATGGCCTCGCGGTCCGATGCGGAGCGCAGGGGCGGATTCATCTTGAAGTTGGTATCGTACTCGCCGACATCGGCGTCGGTGAGCGCGAAATGGTGCGGCGTGACTTCGCAAGTCACGTGAGACTTGCCGCGTTTGCCACGGCGGACCGCTTTCAGCGCGTCGGCGGTCGAGATATGAGCTACGTGCAGGCGGGCGCCGGTGAACTGCTGCGCCAGTTGCACGTCGCGCTCGACGATCGAGGCCTCAGCTGCCGCCTTCATGCCGCGCAGGCCCAGGCGGAACGCGGTCGGGCCGTCGTTCATGGAGCAGCGTTCGGTCATGCGCGTATCTTCGGCGTGCTGAACCACGGGAAGATTGATCTCGGAAGACAGGCGGAGCGTATCGCGCATCACCGTGTCGTTAAGAATAGGCTTGCCATCGTCAGTGACAGCCACCGCTCCGGCGCGTTGCAAACCGCGGAAGTCCGTGAGCACGGCTCCTTTACTGGCGTGAGTGGCCGCGGCGATGGGGAAAACGTTGACTACGGCGCCGCGTTCAGGCCGCTGGATCCACGTAACCCATTCCGGCGAGTCGACGACGGGCTGGGTGTTGGGCATGCAGCAGACGGAGGCGAATCCTCCAGCCGCGGCCGCGGCTGTGCCGGTAGCGATAGTTTCCTTGTAGCCCTGGCCGGGTTCGCGCAAGTGAACGTGCAGATCAATGAAGCCGGGAGCGACGATCAGGCCACGCGCACCGACTTTTTCGTCCGCGGTGCCGCGGATCTTCCCGGGCTGGGCGATCTCGGCCACCTGCCCGTCGCGCAGCAGGACGTCCATGGGCGTATCGATTTTAGCGGCAGGATCGATGAGGCGGCCGCCCTTGATCAGCAGGCTGTGATTTTCTTTTGTTGAACTCAAATCGCCTTCCCGGACAAGGAACTTTTACCACGGAGGCACGGAGCCACGGAGAACACAAACCAACTAAATGAAAACCTAAGAGAATTTCTCGGTGGCGCCGTGTCTCCGTGGTGAAATGTTTTCATCTCGCCCGCCCCAGCGCCTTGGCCAGAATCGCCATGCGCACCGGGACTCCGTTGCGAACTTCTTCGACAATTGCCGATTGCGGGCAATCTGCTACTTCCCAGGTCAGCTCCAATCCGCGGATGATCGGACCTGGATGCATCAGCATGGCATCTTTCTTGGCCAGCCTCAGCCGCGGCATGGTCATCTGATACCTGGCAACATAGTCCTGCAAACTGATTTTTGTCCCGGCCAGCCGCTCCTTCTGTACCCGCAGGGTCATGATCACGTCCGCGCCGTGGACGGCGTCTTCCACGGTGCGCGTGAGGTGAAGGCCCGGTGCGAGACTGGTGGCGGCTTCCGGCAGGAACTCAGGTGGCCCGCACAGCGTGATGTGTGCCCCAAACTTGCTGAGCAGGTGAATCGCGGAACGCGCCACCCGGCTGTGATAGATGTCCCCCACGATGGCCACTTGCAGTCTCTTCAGTGTCTTCTTGTGACGCAAGATGGTGTAAGCATCGAGCAATGCCTGGGTAGGATGCTCGTGCATCCCGTCGCCCGCATTGATCACGGGAATATCCAAGTACCTGGCCATCAGGGCCGCCGCGCCGGCCTGCGGATGGCGAATCACGATCACGTCCGCGCCTACCGCGCGCAGCGTGTAGCCCGTGTCCAGCAACGATTCGCCTTTTTCGATGCTCGACCCGCTGGACAGGACCAGCGTAGTCATGGCGCCCATGCACTTGGCTGCGACTTCAAAAGAACCGCGAGTGCGCGTGGACGCTTCGTAAAACAGCAGCAGCACGCGCTTGCCCCGCAGCAAGGGGCGGGGCTTCTGCGGATTCATGCGCCGGGCCAGCTTGAGCAGGCCCAGAATTTCCTCCGCCCCGAGATGTTCGATTCCCAGCAGGGAGCCGCGCGCCGCTTGGTTCATGTTTTGCCAGGGCCTGGCAGGAACGAGACGTCCGTGCCACGATTCGACGATTCGTTGTGCGGTCAGTCTTGCCGTTCGACCAACAGGACCTTTTCCGCGTTATCTACTTCGCGCAGCTTTACCTCGATAATTTCACGGTCGGTGGTCTGCACTTTGCGTCCGATGAAGCCGGCCTCGATCGGCAGCTCGCGGTGCCCTCTGTCGATGAGCACGCAGAGCTGTACCTGTTTTGGACGTCCTTCCCGGAACAGCGCGTCCATAGCTGCGCGAATGGTGCGGCCGGTATAGAGAACATCGTCAACCAGAATGATGCTTTTGCCCGTGATCGGAAAGCCCACCTCGGTCTTTTGCACGACCGGTTTCGGTCCCAGGGTGGAGAGGTCGTCGCGATACAAGGTGATGTCCAGAGTGCCGACAGGAACCGGAGTCTTCTCTATGCGCGCAATCATCTCTCCCAGACGCTGGGCGAGGGGTACCCCACGTCGCCGGATGCCGACGAGTCCGAGGTCGGTGGCGCCATTATTTTTTTCGACAATTTCGTGGACCAGGCGGACGAGGGTGCGCTCGATTTCGGAGGCGGACATCAGTTGCGACTTCTCGCGCAGGCTGGAGGAACGGGGAGAGGGCTTGGAAGTCATGGACGCTGCATCATAACCGGGCAACGCGATGTGGGGCAAGGTGGCAAGAGACCGGAGAGGCCCATCCTCCTGAAGGCGGTGCGAGCGTCCCACTGGTGCGTCCTGGTCCCTGCGTCCTGAATCTTGTTCACCCAGTACCACTGGCCGCACGGGCGTGACGCCCGCGCCCACGTCAGGCCGGGTTGCGCGCGGTCCGTGGGAAGTCTATAGTCACCGTTTCGGAGCCTGTTAATGAAACATCTCCTGAACTGGGCATTAAGCGCGTTGGCGGTCTGGATTGTTGCCCGGCTGGTTCCGGGATTTCATGTCAGCGGGCCGCTGGCGGCACTGATCGCGGCGCTGGTGATTGGCTTCGTCAATGCCACACTTGGGGTCTTCCTGAAGATCGTGGCCTTCCCTCTGGTTCTGCTTACGCTGGGATTGTTCTGGCTGGTGATCAATGCGGCCATGATCGAATTGGCCTCGGCTGTCGTGCCCGGCTTCCACGTGGATACGTTTGGCTCAGCCTTCGTGGGAGCCATCGTTCTCGCCCTGGTAAACATGTTCTTTCGCTGGCTGGCTGGTGCGGGGAACGCTCGGGGCTAGTCTTGCCTGTCGCGTTGCCAGGTTGAGACAAAGTCTCCCAGCAAGGCCGAGAGGCATTTGCGACCGCCGACAGAAGCGCGCGCTAAAAGCCGCAAGCCACGCGGAACCCGTAATCGGCATAGTGAAATTCCGGAGGGATGCTGGACCGCGCCGCGCAGCGGCTTACCTTAATGTGATGGCGCCAGGAGCCCCCGCGAGAAGCGCGCCGGTTACCCTGCTCCGGGCCTGGCGGGTTCCGTTCCGGCGAAGAAGCATAGTAGCTGGCCTGATACCAATCTCCACACCACTCGTGGACGTTTTCGCAGATGTCATACAGACCAAACGCATTGGGCGCGTACTGCGCCACAGCCTCGGGGCCTTTCTTCCAGCGTTTTTCGTAGTCGGGCAGTGATTCCGGCGGAGCGTCGCCCCACGGGTAGAGTTTGGTTTCCACGCCGCCACGGGCCGCCCGTTCCCACTCGGCTTCGCTCGGCAAGCGAAAGTGGCGGCCAGAATTCTTGCTCAACCAGTCACAATAGGTTGCGGCCTCGTGCCAGGAAACTCCCACCACTGGCTGTTCCGGGTGATTGAAATGCGTGTCGTGCCAGAACGGCGGAGGCAAGGTTGCCGTGGCGCGAAGGAACTGGGAATAGTCCAAATTCGTCACCTGGCGGGCGGCCAGTAAGAGAGCATCCACCCACACGCGATGAACCGGCCGCTCGTTGTCTTGTCCGGAATCCGAGCCCATCCAGAACCAGCCCTCGGGAATGCGCACAAGTTCGGTTTCCAACGATGTGCCTCCCGCTATCCGCTGACTATCGGCAGGTTCCAATTCTGCCAGACGCTGACCAGGCGCAGGCCAAAGCAAAGAACTCCGCCCAGGACCGCGGCCAGGGAAACGCGGATTCTATCAAAATGGCGGTCGTCCGGGTTTCGACGCTCTCGGGAGATTGCCGATACACTCTCCTTACGATTCAGAACCGCGCCGATGAAGACTGAGACAAAATCGTCAACGCTGGTCGCGATGTTTCGCCAGCGTTGCCCCCGCTGCCGTCAGGGAAGCATTTTCCGCTACTCCATCTACCGGGGTTTCCCCGGAATGTGCGAGCGCTGTTCCGTTTGCGGCCTCAAGTTTCAGCGGGAGGAAGGCTATTTCCTGGGCGCCATGTACATCAGCTTCGGGCTGGCGCTTGTGATCATCGCGCTGATCGCGTTGCTGCTGTGGGTGATCACAGGATGGTGGATCACGAGGGTCACGATCTGGGCCTTGGGGTTGTTCCTGCCACTCGCGCCGGCGATCTCACTCTTCGCCCGCGTCCTGTGGATCTATCTAGATCAGACCTTTGATCCGGAAGCGCCGAAATAGATCGCGCAGGATTCAGCGAACTTCGGTCAGTTGCGTGCGCAGCTTGTGAGTGGCGCGGAACAGGGTGTTCTTGATCGTGCCTTCGGTCGTATTGAGCATTCCGGCGACCGTACGCAGTCTCATGCCGTGATAATGCCTCAGTTCGAAGACCATTCTTTCGCGCGGCGATAGCCGGCCGAGCGCGCTGACGATGCAGTGACGCAGTTCACGTCCGGCGAAGCTGCGCTCGGGGCTGGATCCCGGGCGGCGGTCGGGCATCCGGTCGAGTAGGTCTTCCGTCTCACCATCCGGAGACGCGGTTGCGGTCAAATCCCGGCCGCGCGAGCGCTTCTTGCGCAAGTGATCCAGACAGAGGTTGGTGACGATACGATAAATCCAGGTGTAAAAAGAGCACTCGAACCGGAAACGGGCAAGATTAATGTACGCCCGGAGAAAGGCTTCCTGATAAATGTCCTGACCGTCCTCCTGCGAGCCAGTGAGGTGGACCGCCAAACGAAGCACCGCGCGATCGTACTGCCGCACCAGTTCTTCGAAGGCCGCCGCGTTCCCCTGCTGGGCCTCGCGGATCAGCACGGAATCGTCCACGCGGGCCGGCGCTCCTCCGTCTGCCCGTCTCACCGAAGCGAGCACCGGGCGGTTCAGGTACGGCGACTCCCGAATTTTGCTGGTCTCCGGCACACGAGGCTCCCTCTATCCAGTTACTGCTTATCTACTTACCCCACAAACTTGTAACCCGTGCCGTGCACGGTGAGGATGAAGCGAGGTTCTTCCGGCTTCGGTTCAACTTTTTGCCGCAAGCGGACAATGTGCGCATCCACCGTGCGCGTGGTGGGAAAACGGTCATAACCCCACACGTCCTCCAGCAGGCGGTCGCGGCTTAAGGCCTCACCGGGATGGCAAAGAAAATACTTGAGCAGCTCGAATTCTTTGGAGGAAAAATCCAGCTCCTTACCACCACGCGAAACCTGGCAACTCTTCAAATTGACCTCGACCTCGCCAAAGGAATAGCTTTCCTTCTCCTTGGGAGAGGTCTTGGCGCGGCGCAAAACCGCCTTCACCCGGGCGAGCAACTCGCGAATGGAAAACGGTTTGGTGACGTAGTCGTCCGCGCCCAGCTCGAGGCCGACCACTTTGTCCACTTCCTGGCCGCGTGCCGTGAGCATGATGATCGGAACCGACGGCCGTTTGGTCTTGAGTTGCTGGCAGACATCGAGGCCGCTCATGCGCGGCATCATGACGTCGAGAATGACGAGATCGGGAGACTCGTTCAGAGCGCGTTCCAGGCCGGCAACGCCATCTGGCGCTGTGATGACGTCGTATCCTTCGAATTCGAAGTTGTCGCGCAAGCCCGCGACCATGTTGGGCTCGTCTTCGACAATCAGGATTCTGGTCATGCCCGTAGTCCTTCCCGCCGCTGTTACCGAGCTTTGCTAGGCCGATGCTGCTGTACCACTGTCCGCCACTGGCTTCACCGGCAGCGCGATGGTAAATTTGCTGCCCTGTCCGGGCGTGCTGTCCACGGAGACCTGGCCACCGTGCGCCTGCACGATATGGCGCACCAGAGACAGGCCCAGACCACTGCCCTTGGTGTTGTGAACCAGGGGATCGCCCACCCGATAAAACTTCTCAAAAATCTTCTGCTGCTCCTGATGGGGGATGCCAATACCCTGATCCACCACTTCCAGTTTCACCGATCCATTGTCGCGATAGAGATTCACGCCGATAAACTTTCTGTCCTGCGAGTACTTGAGAGCGTTGTTCACCAGATTCAGCAGGGACCGGGCCATGGCCTCTCGATCCACGCGCAGCGGCGGCACTTCGTCAATCTTTTCTTCAAACTGGAACCCGCTCTGCTCCAGTTGGTAGCGATAGGAGTCAAGCGTGTTGTGTACCAGTTCGCACATGTCGGTCTCGCGGAAGTCGTACTCCTTGCGGCCAGCCTCGATGCGCGAGAAATCGAGGATATTGTTGATGAGTGCGGTCAGGCGTTCACTTTCCTTGCGAATGATGCGGTAGTACTCCTGATATTTTTCCGGGCTGGTAAGCCGGCCCATCTCGAGCGTTTCTGCATACAACCGGATCAGCGAAAGCGGCGTCCGCAGTTCGTGAGAAACGTTGGAGACGAAATCAGACTTCAGCCGCGCCAGGGCCATTTCCTTGGTGACGTTGCGATAGGTCAGGGCAATTCCGCCGGCCAGCACCAGGGAGAGCGCGGCCAGCGTGAGAAAGCTGATGCGCGCGAAGCGCTGGCCGATGGCGGCGAGAGTCGTGCCCCGCAGCTTGATGGCCAGGGTCAGTCCCTGGAAAGCGCCCTCCAAATTCCGCTCTACTTCAGGCGTGCCGCCATCCCACCCGGTGCATTGGGCCAGCGCGGTGGAATCGTACTTCCCGCGCAACATCATGACTGCATGATTCTTGTCGGTCTGGGCGTCATTCACGTTGCGGTTAATGACGTCATCCAGCATCTCCGGAAAAAACTTGTCGTGCAGATAGTCGGCGTCAAAAGACACCCCGGCGATCGCGACCTCCCCCTTCTTTTCGCCCTTTATGGCGAACAGCGCAGTGGATTGATAGACCTTCTTGTCGCCTCGGGGCACCCATTCCGCTTCAAAGATATAAGGGGATCCCTTTTTCCGGAGGTGCACCAGCTTTTCGGACATCGAGTTGAAGTCGATCTTCAGCCAACCGTCATACATCTTGCTCAGGTAGTCAGCTTCGTCACGAAACCCGCTGTCCCTTTTCAGCCGGTCGGACTGGGAGCGAAACATAATGCCGCTGCCCGGTAAGAAGACGAAGATGTGTGCGGCATAGGGGTGCGCGGCCAGAATCTTGTCCAGAGCTGGCGAGCACGCTTCACTGGGGACCGGGAACTCGGTGCGCACGTCGTCGACCAGTTCGTAGGCTTTCTGATTGATCTGTTTCTCTGAAATGGCCAGCACCTGGCTGAAATCGCGCTGGATGGCGGCTTCCACGGCGCGGTCGCGCTGAATATGCAGCACATGCCACGCGCTCACGATGACCAGGGCCGTCGCGGGCAAAATTACGGCCAGCTCCAGAGTCAGGAGCAGCCGTGTCTTTTCGTTCCGCGGTTTCGTTTTCATCCTGAATTCCTGATCCCGGGCTGACTCGAATCAAGTTTGCACGTCAGCCCGCAACCAACATAGTCAAGTGGGACAAGGCGGGTGTCAATTAGCGGTAAAAATACGTAAAAAGTTGTGAACTGGTTGATTAGAAGGATGCAGGGAGAGCAAACGCTGTGCGGATTCTTTCGGATGGCTTCGCGGTGTGGTCCGGGGAGCCCCCGATAGCACGGGGCACCCACGCCCAGAGCTAAGGCAGCTTGAAATCAACCGTAACCAGAGTCTGGGCTTCGACGGCGCGGCCGTTGATCAGGTAAGGCTGGTAACGCCACTGCCGTACGGCGCGATACGCAGCCTCCCCAAGCAGCAGAGAGCCGCGAATCAATTTAAGGTCTTGAATTGTGCCGTCGCGGGCAATAAACGCCTGCAACACAACCGGCCCCTGCAAACGCTCCCGCACTGCCTTTTCGGGATAGCTGGGTAGAACCTTTTGCAGCAACAACCTGCGGGAAAAATCTTCGGACAGCTCCACCGGCTCCAGAGCAGCGAGAAGCGATGGAGTAATCCGCGCGGCCACGCTGCGCATGGTCGCGCTCTGCACGGGAGATTTCAGGCTCTCTGGAATGCGGACGGCGGCCGCAGCTGCTGCTTGGGGGTGGCCGAACGGCTGAACCTCGACCTGAACCGGCTTTGGCTGGCTGGGCGCTGGCGCAGTTGCAGTGGTTAGTAACGGGTCTCGCACTGGATTTACCCGAATGTGCGAGGCCCTACGGGAAGGTGCGGGAACAGGGCTGTCATCCTCAGCTATCTGAACCGGGGACGTTGCCTCACGCTCATTCGAACCGTGAAACCATGCCTGGGTGCGGCCGAAGGCCCGTCCCCACATCTGAACAACCGTTGTGGAATTGCCGTGACTGTAGAGAGGTTCACTGAATACGTAGCCCACCGAAAGGAAAGCTACGGCAATTGCAATACTTGGCAGCAGTCTGCTCGGTTCTTTTCGCCGAATGCTGCTGGCAGACGAGAAGCTCGGCTCGCGTTGGAATTGCGTCTGTACTCGGGATCGGTAAAGCAGATCCTCGTCAAAAATCGACTCAGCCGCCACTACCGGCAAATCACTCTCAGACCGGCGGGGAGGAGGTGGGGAGGGCCAGGCACGAAGAGGCCGCGGGAGTTCCGAAACAAATTTCGCCGGCTGCGGAAGCAGTGTGGGTTTCGCGTTGCCGGTGATTTGTTTCTCCCCCGCTGGAAAGCCGAGTTTTGGCGGCCACATCTTCATGTGAGCCAGGAACGGATCGCTGGTAAGCAGGGCATACTTGACTTCATCGGAAACAATCGGCCGGCTTAGAACCAAGTCAGCCCCGGCTTCATGCGCAGCTTCGGCCGACTCCGGGTCGGCGATGGCGATGGTAAACGCCGCATGGTTGGCCTTCAGTTCGCGCGAAGTTTTCAGCAGGAAAGCGGCTTCCAACCCTT
>JACXTT010004138.1_pt1 | contig 21693 bp, 14 predicted proteins | sample 9270951 | NCBI WGS metagenome assembly JACXTT01 (sample SAMN15532306, study PRJNA645909) | rock metagenome | isolation source: weathered quartz diorite | place: Puerto Rico | collected 2017-06-21
GACCAGCTTGGAGAGCGGTTCGACTCCAGGCGGAAGCGCGGGATCGTCCGGCCCCTCGCTCTTCGCCCAATGCGCGGGCGAAGCGGGATTGGTCGAAGCGTCAAGATCGTCGCCAAGTGCTGCTCCAAGCGCCGCTTCATAGCCCTTCGCGACGGTGATTTCTTCGGTGACCGGAGGCCAGAAGCCGCCCGTTCCGGCATTCAATATTTTGGATAGTGTTACCGCTTGCGTCTCAAGCTTTTGCGCCTTGGTCTCGGCTTCCCTTGCCGGCGCCCGGCTCTGCATTTCTTCTTCGCGGGCCGCGAGATGACAACGCTCGGCAATGGCAGCTTCTTCTTCGCGTGCCTTGGACGCAACGAGGGCTTCGTCTAGCGCCATCTGCGATGAACGGATGTCCCCTGCTTTGGTGGCGGGCGTAAGAGCCCCGCGTTCTTGCTTCACCCTTTCCATTTCGGCGTCAAGGCGCGCAATTCGCTCGCTTTCCTCGTGGATCGTTGCTTCAAGCGCCGCGCGCCTTGCCTCCAGTGCGGCCTTGGTGTCGTGGGATTCGGCCAAGGTCTTTTCGGTGACGGCAAGTGCTGCTTCGGCGTGAACGAGCGCGCTACGCAGGGCTTCGATTTCGCCTTCGCAAGCCCCCCTATCGGCGAGCCCGGCTGCTTCCTCGGACAGCCGGGCAAGGACACCCGATGCGTCCTCGATCAGCGCCCGCTCGCGGCCAATATCGCTCATTGTCTGGGCAACGCGATGTTCGAGCTCGGCGATACGGCTTTTTGCGCGCCTTTCTTCGCCATCCAGCGCCTCGCGGGCAAGGACGAGTTTTTGCAGACCGGAATTGGCCTCGGCCTCGGCACCGCGCAACTGGGGCAACTCTTCGGCGGCGAGCGCCTGCAGCCTTGCGGCTTCGGCCTGGGCCCTGGTCTTTTCCGCCACTTCCAACAAGCTGGTTTCGAGTTTCGATCCTGCCGCCTCAAGCGCCCGGGCGGCTTCCTTGTGATTGATCAGCGCCAGCAAGGCTTCGTTACGACGGATTTCGGCGGCAAGCCCCCGGTAGCGCACCGCCTGCCGCGCCTGGCGTTTCAGGCTTTCGGCTTGGTTGTCGAGCTGCTGCAAAATATCGTTGACGCGGGCAAGATTATCCGCCGCCGCCTTGAGGCGCAGCTCGGCCTCGTGGCGGCGGGAATGGAGCCCGGAAATGCCCGCAGCCTCCTCTAATATGCGGCGCCGTTCTTGCGGCTTGGCAGATATGATCTCACCGATTTGGCCTTGGCGCACCATGGCGGGGGAGCGGGCCCCGGTCGAGGCGTCGGCGAAGAGCAATTGCACATCGCGCGCGCGCACCTCGTCCCCATTTACCCGGTAGGTCGAGCCAGCCTCGCGCTCGATGCGGCGGGAAACCTCGATCGCCTCGCCATCGTTGAATCCGGGCGGAGCCGAGCGGTCGCGATTGTCGAGAAAGAGGGTCACCTCCGCCATATTGCGGGCGGGCCGCTCGCCGCCGCCGGAGAAAATCACATCATCCATGCCCGAGGCGCGCATGTTTTTCGATGAGCTTTCGCCCATGACCCAGCGCAACGCCTCGACAAGATTGGATTTGCCGCAGCCGTTTGGCCCGACAATTCCCGTCAGGCCCGGTTCGATCCAAAATTCGCACGGCTCAACAAAAGTCTTGAAGCCCGTGATGCGCAGTTTGGTAAATTTCATCGGCTACGCCCCTGCACCGCGAACGCGCGCATAGAGCGAGACGGCTATTCTTTGCATCACCATTTTGTTCCAAGACCTTGCTTTGACACAATTCCGCCGGCACAACCGGTACCAACTTTTGCTGCCGAGGCACCTTGCTAATATTCGACGAAGCTTCTTAGCTTTTGGTTAACCAATCCCCAGGGGCGCTAACGCGATCCCGCGTGATTCGCTATGGCGCGATTACGGGGCAACGGCTTTGGCAAGCGCAAGGATCAGCAGAGATTTTTCTGTGAAAGCCGAAATGCCAATCATTGTTGAAAGCTTAACCCGTTTGCTGCCCTGGGGCAGAATTACGCCTTAGGGATCACACTCGAAACGGTTGCCGGGCGAAGCTAATCGTATCGGCGCCCATCGGGTACGATGGCAACGCTAACAGGCTGCCGCCTCCTGCGCAATTTGCCAAAATTCCGGGCAGGCTTGCGACAGCCTGCCGCCAATGCGAATGGGCGCGATCTTTGCCGCAAGGCCTCTCATATCAAGCTCGACCGCGATGCCGCAAAGTGTCGCCGCGCTGGCAGCCGGCTCAAAACGTGCCGCGGGCAGTTTGGTCATGTAGCGGCGAACTGGCTCCTCTTTATCCATACCGATGACGGAATCATAATCCCCGGTCATTCCGACGTCGGTTATATAGGCCGTCCCATGCGGCAAGATCTGATGGTCGGCGGTCGGCACATGCGTATGCGTTCCGGCAACGAGCGAAACCCGGCCATCGACAAAATGCGCGAAGGCCTGCTTTTCGCTCGATGCCTCGGCGTGGAAATCGATGATGAAGGCATCGCAACCCGCTCCCAAAGGGCAGGCCGCGATTTCGCGGGCGGCCGTCGCGAAAGGATCGTCCAAGGCTTCCATGAAGACCCGCCCCATGAGGTTGATGATCAAGATGCGGGCGCCGTTTGCCGTTTCCATCATATGGGCGCCATTGCCGGGCGCGCCGCTTGGATAATTGAGCGGCCGAAGGAGCCGCGGTTCGCGGGCGATGAAGACGAGGGCCTCGCGCTGGTCGAAGGCATGATTGCCGAGCGTTATGCAATCTGCTCCTGCACCGAGCAATTCGGCGCAGATGGTCTCCGTGATCCCGAAGCCGCCGGCCGCATTCTCCCCATTGACAATGACACAGTCGATCCGCCAATCGGCGCGCAGCCTTTGTATGTGCTCCAAGAAAACGGCGCGCCCGGCCCGGCCCACGATGTCGCCGATGAAAAGGAGGCGCATTTTATTGTGCCCGGTGTGCCTGGCAGTCGATCAACTCGCGCTCCGTTAGGACGTAATCGAGGCTTTCATCATGCGATTCGTTTGGAATGCCGGGGAATTCTTGGTCTGCAAAGGCGACACCGACCGCGCAGACCGGCTTCATTGCACGCAATTGCCGCAGTGTGCGATCGTAAAATCCGGCGCCATAGCCAATTCTATTCCCAGCCCGGTCGAAGGCCGCCAATGGCACGAACAGCAAATCGGGCGCAACCTCAAGCGCGTCCCCCAGCGGTTCCTCGATTTTCATTTTTCCTTTCACCGTCGGCTCGCCCGGACGCCAAAGCCGGAACACAAGCGGCGTGCCGCGCTTGCCGGTCACCGGGAGTGCCGTTTTGATACCGGCCCTTGCGAGGTGTTCAAGCAAGGGCAGGGTCGAAGGCTCATTAGGCAAGGGAAAATAGGCAGACGCGACCTGCGGCCTAAAGCGCATGGCAATAGCGAGACCTGCGTTTGCAAGATGCTCGGCAAATGTCTCGGCCGCGCCGCTCTTTGTCTCAGCCCGAAGCGCCAAGGCCTGCGTGCGCAGGGCGGCTTTGTTGAGTTGCATCGTGAACAGGGCGTCGAAAAGATGGTGGAAAAGCTCGTGCCTGGCACCGCTCGCCAAGGGGTCAGGTTTGGCGTCGGCGCTCATACGGGGCCGCGATGGCCGTGGGATACCGGTCCCGGGCACCTACGAAGTAGGTGGGCGCCATATGGCCAAGCCCACGGGCAAGGCCAGGGACAGCTCCCTTCAAGACCGATAAGGCCCCGGGGATTCTGATCCTGCACGCACCCCGCAGCTCCGCCGGTCAAATCTAGAGCAAATGGCGCCCAATTGCCAGGGTTATGGAGGCCGCGCGATAGACGGTTGCGATTTCGGCTCCAAAGCCGCATTTTGAGCGCAAAATTTCTCCGCCGTTTCGGGGGCGGACGTCAGAAACAGAGCTGGAGGATGAGATGAAAAGGATTTTTGGCCGCGCCCGTGGCGGGGGCCAGGGCGAGGCCGCAAATGCGGCCAAGCCGGATGATTCGGCCGGGGCGCTGATCAAAGACGCCACGACGGCGAGTTTCAGCGCGGATGTCATCGCGGAATCGGCGCGCCGGCCTGTGCTTGCGGATTTCTGGGCGCCCTGGTGCGAACCCTGCAAGCGGCTCGGGCCGGTTCTTGAGAAAATCGTGAAAGCCGCTGCAGGAAAGGTCAAGCTCGTCAGATTAAATATCGACGAGCATCCGGAAATCCCCGCCAGGCTCGGGGTTCGATCCATCCCGGCGATCATCGCCTTTCAACGCGGCCAGCCGGTCGACGGTTTTATGGGCGCTTTGCCGGAACGAGAGATTAAGGGTTTCATTGAGCGGCTCGCTGGCCCGCTCGATGATATTGCCGATCGCCTGGCCGAGGCCGAGGCCGTGGCCGCTGTCGGCGAGAGAAGCAGGGCGGTGGAGATTTACCGGGCAATCATCGCCGCAAACCCCGGCGATCCGGCCGCCGTCGCTGGTCTTGCAAAGCTCCTCATATCGGCAGGAGAGCTCGAAAGCGCTAAGCGCATGCTCGCTGCGGTGAGCGCGAGCGGCGAGCGCGACGGCGCGATCATTGCGGCCAAAGCCGCCCTCGACCTCGCCGAACAGGCGGCCAACCTTGGCGATTCGTCCGAGCTCGCGCAAAAGATCGCGGCCGACCCAAACGACCACCAGGCGCGGTTCGATTACGCTATCCTTCTCAACTCTCAAAACTGCCGCGTGGAGGCGGCAAATGAGCTCGTCGAAATCATTAAACGCGACCGGGAATGGAACGATGACGGGGCGCGCAAACAGCTGTTGCAATTTTTCGAAGCTTGGGGCGCGGCCGATCCGGCAACCATCGCCGCAAGACGAAAACTCTCCGCCGTACTATTTTCTTGAAGAAATGCAATTCCGGGCGCCGGGTATTTGCCTTGCTCCGCCAATTCAAAATTTTGGCCGGCGTTTTAAGGTGAATTTCTGCCTCGCGCCAGAAGCAGCCGGGATTCGCACTCTCGCCCTGGTCGTTGGCAAAATGCCGAATAAGCGTGACGAATGAATTCGGATAGCTCTCCCCCCGGCATCCCAGCGTCATAAATCTGTCAATGCTCCGATCTCGATCCGTAATATTTCACCCCTAAAAATAGATCCTCGTTTCTGCACGGCGTGGGTTACCTCGCCTCACGAATCAACGGACGAAACAAGGGCGGATCAGATGAACAGGATGACATTCTACTTCACCAGCGCGCTGGTGGCACTCTTGACTGTGGCCGCGGCGCCGGCCTATGCGGCCGGCGGTAACGCTTGCCGGCTCGCGGCGAATGGCAACGGAGTCCAGCGGATCGTTTATATCCAGTTTGACAATGTGCATCTCCGCCGCGACAATCCGAACGTCCCTTCGGATCTCGAGCAGATGCCAAATCTGCTTAACTCTTTAGAAAATCAGGGCACGCTTCTCACCAATCATCACACGCCGCTCATTTCCCACACCTCGGTCGACATTTTGACTTCGCTCACCGGCGTCTATGGCGACAAAATGGGTATCCCGATCGGCAACACGATTCTCTACTTCAGCGGCGCCAGCTCTAACCACACCAGTTCCTTTGCCTATTGGACAGACAATCTCGGAACGACGTCAGTCCCCCATATGGTCGACCGGCGGGGAAAAGTTCATCCGGCCCCCTGGGTACCTTTTACCCGCGCGGGATGCGATGTCGGCGCTTTCTCGGTTGCGAACATCGAGTTCGAGAACACCACGAGCGATATCGACAAGGTCTTTGGTCCGAACTCGCCGGAGCACAACGAGAATCTTGCGAACCACGACTTGGCAGTCGCCGATTTCGAGGGCATCGTTCTCCATTGCGCTAAAGGCAGCCCGCTATGCGCAGGCTCGGCGAATGCGGCCCCCGACAGTCTCCCAGACGAGCCCCGCGGCTATGATGGCTTTCAGGCGCTCTTCGGCAACAAGTATCTGGCTCCCGCGCTCAACCGCAGCTCATCGATTGTCATCAATGATCTCGATGGCGTACCGATATCGGACGGGCCGAATGGAACCGGCAACCCTGGCTTCCCAGGTTTTGATCCTTCGCCGTCGCAGACGCTCGGCTATCTCGCGGCGATGCTCGAGGCCGGCGTGCCGGTAGTCTATGGCTATATCGAAGACGCCCACGACAATCACGATTTTCCATCCAATCCGGACGGCGCGTTTGGCCCCGGGGAAGCGGATTATGTCGCGCAGCTCAAAAAATTCGACTCGGCGTTCGGCAAGTTTTTCACGCGGCTCGCGACAGACGGCTTCACCCCAGCCAACACGCTCTATGTCATCACCGCCGACGAAAACGATCATTTTGCCGGCGGGGCGCCGACGCCTCCCGGTTGCGACGGCATCAACGTGCCCTGCACCTATCCTACTAATAAGGGCGAAGTCGATGCGGATCTGAACAATCTGTTTTTAGGCGAGGCTGGCGACAGCACCCATTTCAATATCGATTTCGACGATGCGCCCGGCATCTGGATCGATGGAAATCCGGCCCAAACCGATCCAGCGGTGCGCAAGCTTGAACGAGAGGCGGCTCACCTTAAAGGGTTCGACCAAGTCACCGGCCAAGTCAATCAGATCACGAGGGCACTAGCGGACCATGCGGAGCAGGCTCTGCTTCACATGGTTACGTCGGACCCGAACCGGACACCAAACTTTATCTTATTCGACAATCCGGATTATTTCTTGCTGACGGCGAAAACGCCGGCGCCCTGCACGGCGACGACGCCTGGCTGCTTTACGCAGGACCGCGGCTTTGCCTGGAACCATGGCGATTTTCAAGCGGAGATCACGCACACATGGCTTGGTCTCGTTGGACCTGGTGTAAGGTCAGAAGGACGGACCGGTGAAATTTTCTCCGATCATACGGACATTCGTCCGACGATACTGAGTCTTGCCCACCTCAAGGATGACTATGAGCATGACGGGCGCGTTCTGTTCGAAGTGCTCATGCGCGACGCGTTGCCCGATGCGTTACGCGACAATCTGGACCTTTTCTCGCGGCTTGCAGCTGCCTACAAAGACATCAACGCTCCCGTCGGCAAATTTGGTATCAAGACGCTTACGGGCATCTCAACAGTTGCCCTCAAGAGCGATGATTTGACCTACGCGACCCTCGAGAAAAAGATCAGAGACCTCACCAAACGGCGCAACGAGATTGCCGGAAAGATGATCGCAATCTTGGAGAATGCCGCCTTCCGTAACAAGGAGATCGACCGGGGCGAGGCCGAACGTTTGATCGACCAGGCCGAAGATTTGCTCGCGGCGCTTAATTAATTCGAGCCACGGAACAGAGCCTGTCCATGTCGCGCAGCATGGACAGGTTTGTGCTCAGGGCTTGATTGGTAAAAGCGCAAAGCGCGGCACTTTTCCCGGTTGGAATCCAAATCCGAACGTACTGCCGGAGGGATTCGCCAACTAGGCCAGCTGGAATGAAGTTGAGCCTGCCAGGCAACCCTTTATACTGAGGGACGACGTCTTGTTTTTCTGACACTTTCTCTGTTGATCCTTATCATGCTCGAGGTCAAGCCCAAGCCCAAGCCCAAGCCCAAGCCCAAGCCCAAGCCCGTGACCTCCTTGAATTTTGAAACTGCGGGCTCTGGAAGACCGGTCCTGGCGCTGCATGGCTACGGCGCCTCGCTGTTCTCGTGGCGCCATTTGCCTTCCGGTCTCACGGACCGGCGGGTCATTCGTGTCGACCTCGCCGGCCACGGCGGCTCGCCGCCGCGCGCAGATAGGCGCTACGGCCTCGCCGATCACGCCGCACAGATTATCGAGTTCATCGACGAACAGCGGCTGGAGGAATTCGATCTCATCGGACATTCCTTGGGCGGCGGCGTCGCGCTCATGATCGCGCTCGATTTTGCTAAGCAGCGGCCTCATGCAATCGGGCGCCTCGTTTTGGTCGACAGCGTGGCGCTGCCACAGCCTTTGCCGTGGCTCTTGAAGGTCATCAGAGCTCCCCTCGTCGGAGCTGTTCTTTTCTCTCGGGTTCCAGGGCAAATGATCGTGCGGACCATCTCGCCCGCAGCCTACTATAATCGCAGCTGCATCACCGAGGAGATGATCAAAGCCTATGCCCAAAACCTCGCGACCGCCGCAGGGCGCCGGGCAATGATCGAGACGGCCCGCCAAATCATCCCGGAAGATATGCCGGGGCTCATTGCGCGCTATCATTCCTTGCGTCTGCCGACGCTGCTTATCTGGGGCACGCGAGACCGGGTCGTATCGCCCGCGATTGGAATTACGCTGAATAGTCTGATTGAGGGGTCCAAACTGATCCTCATCGACGATTGCGGCCACGTTCCCCAGGAAGAGAGGCCCGAGATCGTTATCCCCGCAATCGCGGATTTTCTGGCGGATATGGGTTAGGGCGATGAACGGCCCGCCGTACGGAAAAATAGCTCGGCTGGTTACTCGCTGGCTGGGCTATCTTGCGCTCGCCGTCATATCGGCTGCTGCATGGCCCTGGCGGCGTCTTGGCCAAATCGGCGGTGCGGAAGGCAAGAGAAAGGCCCGGGAAAAATTAACATCCGTAAAATCAATCTGTTATGCTTGAGCGCCGGTCGTTTGTGCGACTTGTTTGCGGCAAGTTTCTTAAGCGCGGCCATGGATAAAATAATACTTGACAACATACGTCAGTTATATTATTAACCAATCATCGATGTCACCAAACGATTTGGTCTTCTCCTTTCTTCCCTAGCCTGCTTGGGTCCCCCCTTCCCAAGCAGGCTAATCTCGTCGAGGCTCAATTCGGTTACCCGCATGCCTGGGACGCCGCCGTTTTCTACGGTGAACGCGACTCCTGATTTTTCGATGGTGCTGGGTGCTGCAGCGGCGACCGCTGCGGCAGTGATAATGACGCTTTACGGAGAACGATCAGCGGTTTGGAAGACGCGGAATCATAGTTCAGGGTTCGAGAGGGATCAAGATTCGAATGTGGTCGAGAGCGCCCGACCTTGAACAAAGGAGCGGCATTACGCCATGAGTGCATACGCTATAGCTCGTACAACATCGCAAGCAGAGGCTTTTCCCGCGCAATTTCTGCCTATCCAGGATGATTTGGCCGAGCGCCTCACGCCACCAGAGAAAGCGTTGATAGCGGCCATCGAGTATCTTTTGGCCAATGGCTTGATAGGCGCTGTCGATGCCGCAGCCAAGAGTTTCCTCGAGGCCGCGCCAACCCCTCAAGCTGCGCGCCGCCGCGCCCATGCGCTTTTGCGGCTGGCTGGGGAACGCAGTCAAGGGTATCGCCTCTCTCAAAAAAATTTCTAAGAAAGCTCGCTGACCGCTCCCAAACCTAATCGAGCGTGCCGCGCCGGCAAGAGTCGAAACGCGCCTTCTCGCTATAGTCGATTTCGAAATATCGGTTGGTTACCGCGACGCTTGCCGCCGAAGGGTAAGGCCGCTGAACTTTAGGGGCTGAACCGGAATACATTGCGCAAGAAGTTGCGTAATCTCGACATCACGAGGATGCGTTCGCCGCGCTGAGGCGGTTTCCAAAGAAGCCAGGCGCTGAGTGTCCAAAGCTCATTCACCTGGGGTATTTCGGTCTATAATCTAGCCGGAGGAGAACTGGGAGCATTGCAAGCCTTGAAGCATAGAGCTTTGTATTCTTCGCATCCCTTCATCGTTTCTTTCTTTTTTGCTTCACACTCTGCCTTTCTCAGTTCACACTCTGCTTTGTTTGAATGATCAGTATCTCTGCAGTCCATATCGCTACGAGAGCAATCGGTATCGCTGCCAGAGCAGTCAACCTTTCTACAGTCTCGACACGGGTCCCCACAGCCCGCAGGCAATACCGCTATCAGAGCCAATGTCGCGCTGACCTGCAAAGCACGGAAAAGAGACGGAGGGACCATAGCTTTACCCCCTGAATACCTAAACATGGGTGACTGCCGCGCAAACTTCGAAAGGGTTTGAATGGCCGACGTTCTATTCCCATTCGCCGGGCCGCCGCGCAGAAGGAGAAAATATCGGCCGGCGCAGTAAACCATGGCCCGGCGGGTAGTGGCTGGCGCTCCGCCAGCGGGCCTCGAGCGGATTAGGATAACAGCGGGGCGCCCGCCGCGTCTATGCCTATCATATAATCAATCGGGCGGTCATGACCAGAAAGTCTAACGGAGGCAATGCTGGAACATTTGGTGCGGACGACGGGACTCGAACCCGTATGGCCGAAGCCGAGGGATTTTAAGTCCCTTGCGTCTACCTGTTTCGCCACGTCCGCTTAGCCGATACTGCTGATAGTCATAAAACGGCCTTTGCCCAATCTCCACACATAGACGATGCGCAGGCGCCGCGTTTCGTTGCCCGGCCTTGATATATCACCCTGCCGCTGGAATCGACCCTTGCGCGATACCTCTGCCTGGCTTTGGGCGAGGCACGGCGGCAGCAGGGCGCAAAAGACGTGATCGCCGCTCTCGAACGCGGAAGCCCATCCGCACCGGGCACGATCGCGGCCGCCTTAAAAGAATTGCTCTTTTTATGAGGTTTTCGATCAACCGGCGCGCATTCATGACAACGAGTTCGGGATCTCAAAATCGCTTTTCTTGAAGATTGAGACCAATCGGACGTTGCGTTTTGCGAGAAGCTCCGCTGCTCCCTGTTCTCTATCTACAATTACTAGGGCGCGCTTAACGATCGAGCTTGGATGCTCCTTTAGGAGATTTTGGATCGCCGAGTCCATCGATCCACCTTTGGTGGCGACATCGTCGACGATCAAGACCTCGGAATCGTCCAAAGCATGACCGTCGATCAGTTCCCCCGCGCCATGTTTTTTGGCCTCCTTGCGCACGAAGAAATGATGAACCGGGTAGTTTCTGGCATGACCAAGCATCAAAACGGATTGCCCGATCGGGACCGCGCCTTGGACCGGGCCGCCGATACAATGAATGTTATGGCGCCGCATATATTCCAGCACGATGTCCGCGATGAGCGTTGCCCCCTCGGCGAGCATCGTCGTTTGCCGCAGCTGGAACAAATAGGTGCTGCTCACGCCCGAGGTCAGAATGAAGTTGCCGGTCAGAAACGATTTTTCGAAAACGATCTCGTGTAACCGGCTCCAGCGCGGATCGCCGCGCGGCAAAACCTCGTCCGCCGAAATCAGGGCTTGTTCCGCCACCGGCGTGGTCATCGCCCGCTCCGCAAGCCGGAATCGCACCATGCCGGCCACAAGCTACAAATCCGCAAATTGATTTTCCACAGCATAGCGCACGGGCGCGACGCAATCCATACTCTCGAGACCGCTCCATTCCAAACGATATTGCCGCTTGGACGTCACCGAACTCGCGGTGATCGCCTTCCCCGACGGCCGCACAACCCTTCTCGAGACTGCCCCAGGGATATCCGATTACGCCGCCTCTGGCCTGGCCCGGTAATCGGGGCCTGAAAACTCAAGCCAAGTGTCCCGCAAAACCTGGATAATAAAAGTATGGACGAGCACGCGACTGAGCGATTATCCCTGGTGCAGCTCCTCTCACTCGGGATCAGACATAATGAAGCGTAAAGAGCTCTCATGAGCGAACCGATTTTCTTTCCTTGCGCCCTCAAAACATCGCTCGCCGATATCGTTGCCTGCACTGGGGCGGCGGTCGCCGAAGGCGCGGATCTGTCGGCGGTCATAAGGGGTGTCGCGCCGCTCGACGAAGCAAGCCCCGGAGAACTCACCTGCTTCGACTCGCCGGAGGACGCAGCGCTTTTGGAGACGTGCCGCGCAACGGCATGCTTTGTCGCCCCGCGTCATGCGCCATTGTTGCCGAACACGACACTGGCACTCGTTATGGATGAGCCCTATCTCGGCATGATGCGCGCCATGCGCCTCCTGTTCCCGCAAACAACCGGGCCGCAGCCTTTGTTCGGAACGGCAGGCGTGAATCCGGGAGCTTCGATCCATCCCGAAGCGCGCCTCGAACAAGATGTGATTGTCGACCCCGGCGCCGTCATCGGGCCTAGCGCGGAAATAGGGTCCGGTTCGATCATTGGCGCAAACAGCGTCATTGGAGCGGATGTCCGGATCGGCCGCAACTGCCTCATTTCGCCGCAGGTGACCATCAGCCATGCGCTCATCGGCGACAGGGTCATTGTGCATCCTGGCGCGCGCATCGGGCAGCCAGGCGTATTATTGGGCAAAGCCGGCGTGCCAGGGATTGGCCGGGTCATCATTCAAGATGGCGTCGAGATCGGCGCCAATTCGACGATTGATCGCGGCCTCTTAAGAGATACGGTACTCGGCGAGGAAACCAAGATTGCCAATCTTGTTCATGTCGCGGCGAATGTTACGCTCGGACGCTTTTGCACGATCCCTTCGCAAGCGCGGATGGATTGACAAAAGCCGCGCTTGACCCTTGCGAGCCGCGAAGCCCCCGCGTTGCTTTGCGACGGGCGCGCGCGCTCGCGGCCTGTTGGCCTTGCCACGCTCTGCCGCGCCCGTGCCGGGATTCTCACCCGGCGGAATCGGTGCCGCCGCTCGCGCGCTCCACCGACAGCACATGCTCGCGCTGCACGCCAAGACCGATCAATGCCGCGGGAAGGCGCCGGAGATACGGAAAACGAATAAAAAGCCGCAAAAACCAATGCGGCGCTGTCTTGCCGGTGCTGGCTAAGACGCGCGAAATCACGCGCTTCTGGATCGCGACCTGAATCCCCTGAATAACTTTCGTTGGCCATTCGCGCCGTTTTTGCACTTCTGCCAAAAGGTCATTGCTGACCGGTTCCCGGCCAAATAAAGGCTCGGCAAGAATATTGGCGGTGGCGATTGCGTCCTGAATTGCGAGATTGATGCCAACGCCGCCGACCGGCGACATGGCATGCGCGGCATCGCCGATGCAGAGCAGCCCCGGCTTGTGCCAAAGCGGCAGCCGGTCGACCGCGACGGTGAGAAGATTGACATCATCAAAACTTTTGAGTTCGTCAACGCGGTCGGCAAGGTATGGGACAAGCTCTGCGATGCTTTGCCGCAGCCTCTCAATGCCCCGGTCTTTGAGCTCTTCGGCCGCACCTTTAGGGATTACATAGGCGCATTGCCAGTAACTGCCGCGATTGATGAGGGCAAGAATATGCCCCCGGTCGATGCGGCCAAGACTTTCCTCCGGATCGCCCTCCTTCCATGACAGCCGGAACCAGAGGACATCCATCGGCGCGCCGATTTCGCCGGGTATAAGCCCTGCCTCTCGCCGGATCGCGGAACTGCGGCCGTCGGCCCCGATCGTCAAATCCGCGCTAACGGTGAGTGGACCCTCCGTTGTGATCGCTGTCACGCCGGCAACCCGGTCTCCATCAAAAATAAGGCCATCGGCCTCGGCGGACATTTGGAGCCTGAACGAAGGATAGCGCTTGGCTTGGCGGACTAAAAAATCAAGAAAATCCCATTGTGGCATAAAGGCAAGAAATTTGGCTTGGGTCGGAAGCTCGGAGAAATCGGCCATCGGCAACAAGGTATCGCCGACCATCGCCTTGAGGAGCCGCGTCTTCTGATGGGGCAGTTTAAGGAATGCGTCGAGCAGGTCGAGTTCATACATCGCTTCCATCGTCGAGGGATGGATCGTGTCGCCGCGAAAATCGCGAAAAAAATCGGGATGCTTTTCGAGAACGAGCGTGTCGACGCCTGCCCGGGCGAGAAGTAAGCCAAGCATCATACCGGCGGGTCCGCCGCCAACGATGCAGCAGCGGCATGAGATTGTTTGCGGCGTCTCGTCCATCACGCACCTTCCGGTTAGTGTCTAAGGGGAATAACGCTTTCGCGCCAACTGTCCCGTTTTTTTGTACCAGAGCATCGCGCTGACCAGAATGGCAACGAGAATATTGACTGCAAGCGCCAGCAGGCCGGAATAGACCATGACACTTGTGGCGCCGAAATGAAGCGCCTGCAACGGTTTAAAATTATTTATCCAGGCAAGCCAGGTGCCAACCGCAAAACCGGCCGCCCAGCCGGCGAGAAGACCTTCACCGCGCCACCAGCCGGAGTAAAGGCCGAAAACAACTGCCGGAAAAGTCTGCAAAATCCACAAGCCGCCGAGCAATTGCAGATCGAGCGCGAATTGCGCCGGAAGAAACAAGATCACCAGCAATGCGCCAACTTTCACGGTGAGTGAGGTGATTTTCGCGACCTTTGCCTCGCCAGCCGGCGAAACCGCCGGATCGACATAGGCCTTCCAAATATTGCGGGTGAAGAGATTTGCCGCGCCGATGCTCATGACTGCGGCGGGAACCAAAGCGCCGATACCGATCGCGGCGAATGCGAAACCAGCAAACCAGCCGGGAAACAAGGTTTTGAACAGCAGTGGCACGACATCGTTGTTGTTGGAAAGCTTTAAGCCTGCCGCGTGGCCCATATAGCCGAGGAGAGCGACAAGTCCGAGCAAAAGCGTATAGGCCGGAAGAAGCATGGCGTTCTTGCGAATCGTCTCCTCGCTCGAACTTGCAAAAATTCCGGTCAGAGTATGCGGATACATGAAGAGCGCCAGGGCCGAGCCCAAAGCAAGGGTGACATAAGGGAAATATTGATCGGACGAAAGCAGGATACCGCCCGATCCCTTGGCCGCGAAGGCCGCATCGGCAGCCTGAAACACCGCGCCATAGCCGCCGAGTTTTAGAGGAATCAGCGCAACGGCGGCGATCACGACAATATAAATCATCGTGTCCTTGACGAAGGCGATGAGAGCGGGCGCGCGCAGGCCCGACGAATAATCGTAAAAAGCGAGAATGAGAAAAGCGGCAATGAGAGGAATTCGCCCTTCGAGTCCGAGCGCGTGAATGACTGTCTCCAAGCCGGTGAGTTGCAAAGCGATATAGGGCATGGTGGCAAGCACGCCAGTCAGCGCCATTGCGAACTCGAGCGGGCGCGACGCATAACGCCCAAGCACGACATCCGCCGCCGTCAGATAATTGTTGTCCTGGGCTGCCTTCCAGATGAGCGGCATGACGGCGAAGACGAAGGGATAGACGATGATCGTATAGGGCAGGGCGAAGAAGCCATAGGCGCCCGTCGCATAGACGAGGGCCGGCACCGCGATCATCGTATAGGCGGTATAGACGTCGCCGCCGATCAGGAACCAGGTGATCCAGGTGCCGAATTGGCGTCCTCCGAGCCCCCATTCGTCGATTTGCGCCAGGGATTTCGGCCGCCGCCAACGGGCAGCCACCAGGCCCATCCCCAAAACAACGGCAAAGAAGAATATGAAAACCGACAGCGCCGGATAGTCGATGTCAGCGGTCATCGCGGGTCATGCGGTAGGCCAAGTAAATCAACAAAGTGGTAAGCGGCACCCAGAGCAGCTGATACCAATAGAAGAAGGGAAACCCGAAGAGCTCGGGCCGCCATCTGTTGAAGAGCGGAACCCACGCCAAACCGGCGCAGGGGGCGATAAGGAGCAGCCAGGAATGGCGCATCGCGTGAATGATCCCGCGGAGTTATCCAGGGCCATAGCTGGAAAAGACGCTTAGCAATAATTGGCTATCGATAATAGCCGGGCCTAGGGCGAGGCTTTTGAAACAGGCTTGCAAAAAAAACCGGCGGCAAAAGCCGCTGGTCCCATGCAACATTCGCTCGCGTTAGGGCGAGGGCTGGAAGGAGTTCGCGAAGACAAACTCCCCGACCTGACGGCCTTCGAGGATGCCCTGTTCGGCGTCGAAGCGCCAATGTATGCCCAAGAAAATCCGGCTTTGGGCATTGGCGAATTCCGCCTCGGTAAACGATGTGAATTTGACCGGTATGCGGGGCATGAGGGCGCCAGAAGGATCTCTATTCAGGCCGTTGAATTCATCCGAGATAAAAGTAAACTTCGTATTGTCCGGGAAAAAATGGCGCAGGATCTGGAATAAGGCGCCGCCGATTGTTGCGTGGCCAGATGTATAGGACGGAAACGGCGGCGTGAAGTTCGGGCCAGCTGTGTTGGTGGCTGGAGCACCGAGCGGGTAAAACGCGGGGTCGGTGGTCACGTTTGGGTTGGTGTTATTGCGTATGCCCGTAATCGGCCGCCAATATTGGTAGAAGAATTTGGCTTCCCACGAGGAGATGGCCGCATCGGCCATGGCGACGTTTACCAGCGCGAGGTAGCGAGCAAATTCCAGCAAGTTGCGGAAATTTTGACTGAGCGCGACCGTTCTTGCGATCATATCGTACAAGCGCGGCGGGGCGCATAGCCCCGGGGTGGCATCGTACCCCCAGAACACAGCTTCGACCGACTGGGGCGCGGTTCGACTCGTAGCCGTGCCGTGCGCCGGGTCTCCGCCAACGCTAAAAACATCCTTGTAGGCTGACACATAGGCCGTGTCGTCGAGGTCAGGTGGCGGCGGCGGACGAAACTGATTCCCGGACGTCATCACAAACGGCTTTACCCTCCCCCAGTGCGCGCCTAGCGCGACTTGTAGTTTGCTGACCGGGTCAATTTGCCAAATCCCAGGCACAACCCCGGGAAAACCTCTCGGAAAATAGGTTTTGAACCAGATAGGTTCGGGCCTCGCCGAGCCGTCGTTCTTCCGCAAGGCGAGAATAGCGTTGGCGGCTTCTGTTCCGAGCGCGGCGCCGGCATTGATGGCGTCCTTGGTGCCTTGGATTTTAGCGATGTCCGCAGCAAAAATCGCCTCGATGCGGACCGATTGGCCGGGATATAGAGCGATCAACGTGTCGTGCGCCGCCTGGGCGATGGCCCGATCCCTCGATACGTTACCCGTAACCGGTGGAATGCCGGTATAGCTCACGAATTTCGTTTTGCCGTTTTTCGTTATGGCGTTTACGGCATCGAACATGGCGATATGAACGATTGCCAGCGCATAGCTCGCCCGGGTCGGACCGATCTGCTCGCCGAAACAAGCTGGATTCGAGGGATTCGGCGTATGGTCGATCGCCGTCGTGTCGAGGGCGATCTCGTTCCACAGCAACAAACGCTCAAGAGTGGTAACGGCGTTACGCGGCGGTTTCGTGTCGGAGCAACTGACGGCCAGTTTTCCGGCCGGAACGGCAAGCAACTTGGCCAATTCCGCTTTGGTTTCGTCGCTGAGGGAGTTTTGCGCGGCGGCTGGCGAAGCGTATAGACAAAGCCCGACCGCCATGCTTGCGATAATCGCGGTCCCAATTTTCTTTTTGAGATCGCCGATATCTACAAAACTTTTACTCATCATAGGGAATTCCTCCTAGTTCGAATCATGTTTTGTTTCGCTTGCTCCAGGGACTGCTCTAAACGTATTTATAACGTACTTATAACATATTTATCACGGATATCGCGTATTAATCACGGATATCGCGTATTTATCACGGATATCACGTATTTATCACGGATAATAATTCAGATTGGCTGTGTCAAGAAAAATCGGAGGTTGCGCGCTGTAAATCCAAGTCTTAATCAGATGAAATAAAGACAAATCAAAAAAATATCACTCGCGAGTCATCAATACAGTGATTATATAGAGGAAACTCGTCAAGATGGGACTTGCGCGTGAACAGAGCTACGGCATGTGGGCATTGGAAAATGAAACGCAACTATTACGACTGCGCCGAACAGCGCAGCAAGACTCCTGCTGGGCATAAGGATTTCCTCCTGGTTTGAATCACACTTTGGTTTGAATCATAACTTTGGTTTGAATCACACTTTGGTTTGAATCACACTTTGGTTTGAATCACACTTTGGTTTGAATCACACTTTGGTTTGAATCACACTTTTAAATTCACACTCAGTGTGGTGATTACCTACCTCGATGACGAGTTTGTTGAATTCGCATCGCTCTGATTTATGGTCACGAAACCGCTTCCTCCGCATCCCCTATTCAGGGGACGCGTGATTCAGTTCTGGGGATGCATTGTAAAGTAGTGCAAAGTAAAGTAGTGCAAATCTCGAGGCCAGAAGCGCACCGGCGTGCGCAGCATGCGACAGCTGCATACTAATTGAGGGGGGAATGGCCTCCAGTCGCATAAGGCCCTTGCAGTTGGTCCGCGCTGCTACGATGGGGCAAAAAATCAGGATGCACGCCAAAAGCCGCCTATTCGACGACGATCTTGTAGCGCTCGGAGATTCGCAGCGCCTCGCCGCGGGCGAGGCCATTGATAAGAAGGAAGTAATCAAGCGCGCGGCTGGGCACGGCCATCCGCCCCGCAAGTTTCTCTGAGGTGTCCCCTGGCTTGGCGACTGTTATCGCGAGGCGCATGGGCCGCATTCCCCGGACCTCTTCGGGCAAAACGCGATGGAAAGACTGGATCGACGCCTGGTAGCGTTCTTTTACTTCGCTGGTCAGCGCATGGGCCGCGAAAATCAGCCGGTAGACTCGATCCTCGTCGAAACGGATTACGGCGACACGGAATTGCCATTCGCCGGCGCTTGCGTTTGCGACCGCCGCTTGCATGCCGTTAATTTCCAACGCCGTGATCGAGGGTTCGATGAGGCCATCGATCCAGCCGGAAGCGATATAGGCAGCGAGAGGGGTTGACGGCGGCACGGTGACGCTGTCGAGCCGCAGGGCTTCGTCGCCGCCGCCTTTAATCCCGAGAACGGCCTGGGACGCATTTTCGAGCGTAAAGTTTTCGGGCGCGACGAAGGCGAAACCAAGCCGTCCGTGCAAAAATTTGCGGCCGCGGATCGCCCCTTCGGCGGGATCGTCGCCAAAACTCATGCCTGCTATGGCGGCGAGATAAGACGCCCGGTCATTCGTGCCGATGCCGGGCGCGCCGATTTGCCGCGCGGCGTTGATCGCCTGCGCGACACGTTCGGGAGTGGAAGGGTGGGTTGCGAGGATGTCCGGCTTGCCGGCCGCCGCATAGGGGCCCATGAGCGTATTCCGCAACGACGCGGAGCGGCCGAGAGAGACAAGAAACCGGGCGGCGCCAAATGGATCGTAACCTGCCTTCGCCGCAACTCTAATGCCGATTTGATCGGCTTCAAGTTCCTGGTTGCGTGAGAAGCTTGCGAAGGTGCGCAGGGCCCGTGCGGAGACCTCCTCGCCCTTTTGCTTGCTTTGGATCACGCTCGCCGCCTGGCTGATGACGGCGGCGCGCTTTTCCTCCTCTTCACGCTGCAAGGCATGCCGGGCAATGATGTGGGCGATTTCATGCGCCATCACGGCTGCCACTTCCGAGGCGTCATTGGCGAGGGCGAGGAGACCGCGCGTCACATATAAATTCGCGGGCGGCAGCGCAAAGGCGTTGATTGCAGGCGAATTCAAGATGGTTACCTTATAAGGTTCGCTCGCCCTTTCGTCGGCTTCTGCGAGCTTGACCAGTATATCGTTGAGATAAATTTCTGCGGAGCGGTATTCATATTCGCCGTCATACAACGCAATCATTTGTCTGTGTTCAGGCGATGTTTCTGCGCCGCTGCCAGAGGCGCGGCTCGGTGGAACTTGCGCGGGCGTATTGAGAGGCATGCTGTCGCGCGGCTCTATCCCGGCACAGCCGGCAAGAAGGGTCGCGGCAACGGCCGTGGCCTTGCTCACGCCGCGGTAAGACCGGGAACGGCTTTTCACTCCGTCAAATTTGGCAATTGCCGCCGAAAACGCCATGCCCCCACGGCCCTATCTGGGTGTCCCGGATGCGCTTTGCTCTACGCCGATGACCTCTAAGGCATCCAGGGTTGAGATTTCTATTTGCGGTCCAAAGCGCGTATCCAGGAGACCGCGAACGCGAATATTTTGGCCTGTCAGTCCTGCGAGGCGGGTTTGAGCCGCCGCGAACGCTTTGCTGCCGTGTGGCAGGATAGAGACCGAAAAATCCGAACCCTTGTGCGGCCCGAAGTAAAGCGTGATTCGCGGCTTTCGAACGTTGAGTCCTGTGACTCGGCCTTCAACGATTACCGTTGAACCTGCGTTCTCCACAAAGGCATCGCGGTCGCCAGCAGCAATGATCGCATAATATTGGTCGGCCCAAAGGCCAAGACCGGATGCGCGTGCCTGCCTCTCTGCGGCAAGCAAAGGACGCCGACAAGGGTCATCCGCCCTGTTAGCTTCGTAGCGCGCGAGACCTGCGTCAATGATTGCCTCGCCGACCGGCAAAAGCGCCTGGCTTTGCGGTTCCGAACCTTCCGGCGCAGGAACTTCCGGGGCAGGAACTTCCGGGGCAGGAACTTCCGGCGCAGGCGAAAAAACCGTTGCAACAACCCGGCCCCAGCGGTCGTGTTGCGGTTCGAGCGGACGAAACGCGACGCTTCGCCCAATGAGCCATTTGGCAAGAATTTCACGCCCCCTTTGGTCGAGATCGGGATCGCCCGGGGTAGGCCGGACCGGATCGATGCCGCCAATTTTCAGCTTGGTCCCGTCGTCCAAGGTCAGGTCAAGCCGCTCATCGACGGAGACGACGCGGCCGCTGGCGTTGCCGTCGCTCGGGCAGAGTTGTTGCGCGAAGCACGCGCAGCCCGGCAGGGCAAGCGCGGCCATTGCCACGGTAAAATTGACGCCGCGCCGGTGGTGTCTGGCAAGGTGGAAGCCGCCTCCTGGCCAGTGGTACCGGGCGAAGAATCGAGACCATCTGTAGGATACGGGTTGCACGGAAGAATGCATTTTTGGTCGCCGCCAGGTCCACTAGAGATGATGTGGCGGATCTTTTGGCGCGCGGCAATAGAATAAGGCCGCGCCAATCTCGGAAACGGCCAACCGGATTTATATAGTATAGCTAAGCTTGTATTGTTTTGCAGGAAAATCCAACGTATCCAGAGATTTGAAATAAATATTTGGAAGAATAATACGGCACTACGACCGGCTCAAGGCCCATTTCCATGCAACGGATCACGTTCAGCATAGCTATAGCTGAATGGTCGCCAAGGAGTTAGGTTTCAGCCTGGTGCGTTAGCTTACTACCCTTATAGGTAGGATATACCAACCCGAAGAGGTGGCATCATTGCCCGTCCGCAAGTGTATTGTCCCTTTTCAGGCCCGGTTCTAAAGATGTCTGCGGAGACAGACTGGGCTTTTGGTGCCGTCGATCACCTGCACCTGTCCGCGAAAGGCCAGGCGCGTCAAAGTGTTCTAATCAATCCCGGTCTTAATCCTCAACAGCAAAGGGCTAGTAACATGAGCTTAGTATCTGGAACGACACGCGTTGGCGAAGCCGCCACCGCGGAGACTCCCCTCCTTGACGGGAGAGGAGCGATTTTAGGAACGGCCGCAATCTGCATCTACTACATCGGGATCCGCATCTATGAGCAGGCCTTTGGCCAGCTCTATGGGCTCGATTCATTTGCGCCCGAATTCACGACCTACTGGATGACCATCCTCTATATCGAGGAGCCGGTCGAATTGATCTCCTTCCTGGCCTTAGTCGGCTGGATGTGGAAGACCCGGGATCCTGACTGCGCGCATGTTGCGCCGCGGGAGGAAATGCGCCGCATGTTCTGCCTGCTCAGCTGGATCTTCTGCTATGGCGTCGCGATCTACTGGGGCGCCAGCTATTTCACCGAGCAGGATGGCACCTGGCATATGACCGTCATCCGCGACACCGACTTCACGCCTAGCCATATCATCGAGTTCTATATGAGCTATCCGTTGTATATCGTCGTCGGCGTGGGCGGCTTCATGTATGCAAGGACCAGGCTACCGACCTATGCCTGCAAGGGCTGGTCGATTGCCTATGTGCTCTTGTTTGTTGGCCCATTCATGATCTTCCCGAACGTTGGGTTGAATGAATGGGGTCACACCTTCTGGTTCATGGAGGAACTGTTTGTTGCTCCGTTGCACTGGATGTTTGTGTTCTTTGGCTGGTTCTCGCTCGC